>Ga0209491_10000058_pt1 | contig 175707 bp, 160 predicted proteins | sample BON02_FD_187213 | JGI IMG/M metagenome (GOLD analysis project Ga0209491, IMG submission 187213) | Freshwater microbial communities from Lake Bonney liftoff mats and glacier meltwater in Antarctica - BON-02 (SPAdes) (version 2) | ecosystem: Environmental > Aquatic > Freshwater > Ice > Glacier... | reverse complement strand
GTAACTCGAATGCACCAGGCACCCACACCACGTCAGTGTCAGAGGGACTTGATCCTGCAGCGTCAAGATGGCTCCTGACACCCCATAACAAACGTGCGGTAATCACCTCGTTCCAGCGAGCAACCACCACACCAATCTTGCGCCCAGCGCCAGAGGCCTGGGGGGAAGGATCGGGTGCTTCCAGTGAAAAGTCCTGACCCATCAGTCGAGACCATCCAATAAATGACCCATGCGTTCTCTCTTGGTTCGCAGGTACTCAATGTTCTCTGGATTAGGGATTGACTCCAGAGCTACTCGCTCGGTGATCACTAGTCCGAATCCTTCGAGCCCACCGTATTTGGCCGGATTATTTGTCATCAGCCTCATGGTTGTAATTCCAAGGTCATTCAGGATTTGCGCGCCGATGCCGTATTCGCGGCTGTCAACTGGAAGTCCTAGTTCGACGTTGGCATCTACGGTGTCGTGGCCTTGTTCTTGAAGACTGTAAGCGCGAATTTTGTGACCAATCCCGATGCCGCGTCCTTCGTGACCTCGTAAATACACCAGCACGCCCAAACCCGCAGAATCAATAGCTTTCATCGCCGCATCAAGCTGCAGGCCGCAATCGCAGCGCAGGGAATGAAACACGTCGCCAGTAAGGCACTCGGAATGCACTCGTACAAGTACTTCGCGCTCACCCTGCACAGCGCCGCGCACCATAGCAACGTGCTGCTCACCGTCTATGACCGACTCGTACACATAAGAAGTAAAATCTCCCCACGGAGTGGGAATACGGGCTTCGGCTACTCGCCGCACAAGCTTTTCATTTTGGCGGCGGTATTTGACGAGTTGCGCAATAGTGACCATGAGCAAACCATGTACCTTGCAGAACTCAATCAAATCCGGAACACGAGCCATGGTTCCGTCGTCGTTGACTATCTCACAGAGAACTCCAGCGGGGTCGAGTCCAGCCAAACGAGACAGATCTACCGCCGCCTCTGTGTGACCGGCTCGCTTGAGCACCCCACCCTCTGAGTAGCGAAGCGGAAAGATATGTCCAGGACGAGCAAAGTCTGCGGGACGCGTTGATGGATCGATCAGGGCGCGAATTGTGGCCGAGCGATCTGCAGCAGAGATGCCAGTAGAGGTGCCGTGGACATAGTCGACTGAATACGTAAACGCTGTGCGATGAGACTCGGTATTGTTGTGCACCATCAAGGGAATATCTAGCTCATCTAAGCGCTCTCCGGTCAGAGGTGCACAGATTACCCCTGAGGTATGGCGAACAAAGAACGTTATGTTCTCTGGTGTTGCTGCCTGGGCCGACATAATGAGGTCACCCTCATTCTCTCGGTCCTCATCGTCGACCACCACAATGATTTCTCCGCGAGCCATTGCTGCAATCGCATCTTCGATCGAGGCAAACACTGAGTCCGCTGCGCCTTGCGCAGATAGCGGTTCTCTTCTATGGGAATCTTCACTCATGTTCGGATACTCCTTCATTTTGCGTATCGGCATTTTGCGTATCGGCATTTTGCATATCAGTACTGCTCTGTATGGGCTCTGTGAGGTGGCCTACTAAAAGACGTTCAGCATATTTCGCCATAACATCTACTTCGAGGTTCACTAAATCTCCAGGCAGGCGAGACCCTAAGCTGGTCACCTCACAAGTATGGGGTATTAGTGCCACCGTAAAGCCATCGCTCAGCACCTCGACAACTGTGAGTGATACGCCGTCGACTGTTATCGATCCCTTGACCACTACATAACGAAGCAAATCGGCGGGCATTTTGATTTGCAAGTTCGGTGCAGGTAGAACCACCTGCCCTACTGCATCCACGTGACCTTGGACTAAATGGCCACCTAGGCGATCATTCAGGCGCACGGGCCGCTCAAGGTTAACGGTGTCACCAACACGAAGCGATCGCAGCGATGTTCGCTCAAGAGTTTCTGCGCTCAGGTCAGCCTGCCAGCGGTCACTCCCCCATTTCACAACTGTCAAACAACATCCATTGACTGCTATTGAGGCTCCAAGAGTGACATCTTCAAGAACCAAGGAAGCTCTGATTGACAAACGTGAACCCTCTAGCGCTTCAACATTTCCAAGTTCTTCGACTATGCCGGTGAACACTTATTGCTCCTTGTAACAGTTCTTGCAATCATGAACCTAACTCTGAGCCGCTTCTTGCGGAGCAAGCTCGATACGTAGATCTTCGCCAACGCGTTCCACTGCTACAAATCGACCACGCCATACATTGGCAATGTCCCAGGCTCCAGCGCCCTCAAATAGACCATTGGAATCCTCACCGCCGAAGAAGGCAGGTGCAAGATAAATCACGTAGCGGTCTACTAGGCCGGCACGATGGAACTCACCAGCTACACCCGCTCCGCCTTCTACTAAAAGCTGCAGGATGCCCTCGGATCCAAGTTGATCGAGGATTACGCCAAGGTCGCCACTCATCTCTCTGCATGGCTGCACTTTGGCAGTCGCTCCCGCCTTGCCGAGCACAATCCGGAGGGGGTCCAGGGCAGTGATAATCGGTGCCACAGGGGGAACGTAATCCCGGACATTCAGCGAGGGGTCATCTCTTCGAATGGTGCCTGCACCCACCATGATGGCATTTGACTCTGCTCGAAGCCGATGGCCGTCAACTCGCGCAGCTGGGCCAGTAATCCACTGACTTGTTCCGTTGGGTGCGGCAGTGCCCCCATCGGAGGTGCTTGCGAGTTTGAGAACTACCCAAGGCCTACCAGTCCGACGATGCTTGAGATACGGCGCTAGCTGAGCGGTGACCTTTTCGGCTTGAACCCCAAGATGTACTGCAACCCCGGCTTGTTTTAAACGCGCTATGCCAGAGCCACAGACCGCCCGGTCGGGATCTTCAATACCAACAACCACACGTGAAACTCCCGATGCAATGATGGCTTCAACACATGGGCCTGTTCTGCCTGTGTGATTACACGGCTCAAGCGTGACGTACATCGTTGAGCCAACAGCTGCAGGACCTGCAACAGCTAATGCCGCAATTTCTGCATGTGCTCCGCCGGGCTCTTGGGTTGCGCCCTCGAACAACTCTCCGGCCTCGGTTCGAATCACGGCCCCAACCCAAGGATTTGGTGCAGTAATGCATCTCACCAGTGCTGCTGCGGCAAGAGCACGAGTCATACATTCCCGATCAAGTGCATCGAGCTGGGGCGAAGTACTCACACACAAAGAGTACTTGAGCAACCGATAACGGTCGACTTCGCAACGGTCGTTTAAAACTTGACCACTCTTGAATTAGTCGGCCGATCTAAGTTCAACCGCATGTACCGTGGGAGCAGACCCGCCGCCGAGTAGTCCTAGAGCCTCGGGAACCACATCGATGACTGCCTCAAGCATCTCTAGTGCTCGTTCTGGAGCGCTTCCAAGGTTAAGAATTAACGCCGGCCCTCTAGTGCCAGCCTGAGCACGAGACATACGCCCCCGGGGGCTCACGGAACGCATGGCCTCGGCCATACCAGGAGCAGATCTATCAAGAATCCTCTTGGTTGCTTCAGGGGTGAAATCCCTCGGCCCGAATCCCGACCCTCCAGTTGTCAGAATCAGACCATTAAACCCGTAGGCCATATACGACAGTGCATTTGAGATCTCGCCCACATTGTCGGGAACAACTCTTTGCTCAATAACATCGAATCCGCCCTCGACAAGACGGGCGACAAGTGCCATACCGCTCAGGTCCTCTCTACTTCCAGCGGCAATGCTGTCAGAGACGGTAAGTACCTTTGCTTGTATGGGTGATTGCTGAGACATGGAGGTTCTCTTTTCCTGTTGACTTGAACAAATCGCTGCGTTACCTACACGAGTGAACTCCGAGACCGCTGATGCTAGCTGTAGCGAAACAGACACATGCCGTCGGTGTTGCTTGCCTGCGGTAGAAGAAGAGCACCTCGTCCCCAGGGTTCCCAAGGCCCCGAAGGTGCAGGTAAAGCTTGTAGGTGAGGATATGCAAGCCCAATATATTCATCTATTCCAAGGGTTTCTTGGGCAGTAAGCGTACAAACGCTATAAGCCAACGTTCCATGGGGGGCCAGCAGACCGACTGCAGCATCAACAAGGTTGCGCTGAAGGGCGGCCAAGCGTTGAGGAGACTTCGAGTCAATTCGCCACCGAGCATCGGGCCTGCGGCGCAACACCCCTAACCCGGAACACGGAGCATCAAGTAGCACATGGTCCGCAGAACCTGGACGAATGGCTGGTTGTAGGGCATCACTAATCATCGGATGCAAGTTGTCAAGATGCAGTCGAGAGGAATTATCAACAATGAGATCGACGCGATGCGGCTGAAGGTCTGCCGCAATCACCACAGCACCTGCAGAGGCCAGCCCCGTTGCCTTACCACCCGGCGCTGCGCAAAGGTCAACAACCAGCTGTCCCGGCTGAACTTCTAACAACTCAACTACCCACTGCGAGGCTAAGTCTTGGGTATAGCCATCAGCTCGATGAGTAGCTTCAGCGGATAAGTTCATATGCTCAAGCGCAGACTCCGCTCGTTCTAGGCCAAGATCTTGAACTAATTGTTGATAGATCCAGTCGGGGTAGGACAACTCTGTAGGTCTATCCGGAAATTCAATTGCAGAGCGAGTGACCTGACGAAGAACAGCGTTAGCTAAGCCTCGAAACCGCTTTGGTGCGGCCTCAACGGTTGTGCCCACCGCAGCATAATCAGGAATGTCGTCTCGGTAGGCAACTTGATAAGCGCCTAGACGTAATAGCCGGCGTGCTGCCGGCGGTGGATCAGAACTGAGGAACCTGTCAATGAGATGATCACAAGCACGCTGGTGCCTGAGCGTGCCATACACAAGGTCGGTGGCAAACCCACGGTCTTGTTGGCCAAGTTCAGAGCCATCAAGAACCTTCGACAGGATTAAGTTCGAGTAGGCGCCTTCGTCTTCGACTCGAGCGAGTACGTCTAACGCGATTCGTCTTGCAGCTACTCCCTCTGCAGCACCTCCGGCTGTGTTCACTACTCCAGCACCTCTCCTAGCGGACGCGCCCCACGGGCCCAGTCAGCTGCTTTCATTGGGGCTTTACCTTCAGGTTGCACAAGAAGTAGCTCAAGCCAAGAGTCACCTGTCCTCACTGCACAGGGGGCCGCAATAGTTCCCGGCGGGAGCGTATCGCTGCTTTCGCTCAGCTCAGTGCAAGGAGCGCCTGCATGTGTTGCCTGAGCTTTAAGGACCTTGAACCTCTTGTGTCGAAAGCTGCTCCACGCCCCGCCAACTCGAACTATCCGAAGCAGGTCTTCGGTCGAACTATTCCAATGCAGTTGCGCATCCGGGCCATGAAGTTTGTGGGCATAGGTCACTCCATCGGTTGCTTGAGGAATTGGCGGTTTGAGACCAATCTTGAGTTGATTCACGAGTAGCTCCGATCCCAACTCGATAAGACGCTCTCGCAACTCTGCTGCTGTTATTTGATCATCGAGATCAATGACTGCAGATGAATAGATCCCACCTGTGTCGAGGCCTTCAGCAACTTCCATAAGACAAACACCGCTCTGGGTGTCACCGGCCAAGATTGCGCGCTCCACAGGGGCGGCTCCTCGCCAGCGTGGCAACAACGAGAAATGCAGGTTCACCATGCTCAGGTGGTTCAGAATCTGAGCAGTGATGAGTCGACCGTAAGCAACCACCACACCTAAATCAGCTTCTGTGCTCAATACATCTAGCGGGTCTTCAGTCACCCGAAGTCCTTGTGCAACAGCAGCAGCCTTAACAGGGCTAGGAGTGACCCCAGAACCGCGACCGCGGCGGGTGTCGGCACCGGTAACCACTAAGACCACCTCGTGGCCAGCTGCGCACAAAGCCTGTAACGGTGCAACCGCCATCTCTGGAGTACCAAAATAGACGAGCTTCACAAGAGGGCGCCCTGGTGGAGGAAGTCAGACACTCAGAGCGACCGAAACAGCCCAAATTTTGGTTTGGTCGAGACGCCAAGGTCAGCCTCGAGCACCTCAACAGCCCCTGGAGCACTCATTGACATCTTTCTTAAGGACTTCTTTGCATCTCGCCTCTGATCATCGTCAAGATGATCTATCAGCAAAACCCCATTCAAGTGGTCAAGTTCATGTTGCATAAGGCGAGCTAGAAAGTCATCTGCTTCAAACTCGACCTCTCTACCCTCAAGATTTAACCCTGTAACGTTCACGTTGCTTGGACGAACAATGTCGAATCGTAAGCCCGGAACAGATAGGCAACCTTCGTTGAACTCGCAGTCGCCACCCGACTCAGTAATAACAGGATTGATGAGCACCTGCGGCCCATCCCCGGCACCAAGGTCATAGACCATAAAGCGTTTCTGAATCCCGACCTGCGGTGCCGCTAGGCCAGCACCCTGCGCTTCGTACATAGTGACGTACATATCTTCGCAAAGTGCTGCAAGCCGACCGTCAATCTCTGTGACCTCAGAAGCGCGCTGCCGCAACACTGGATCACCAAGGATTCGGATGGCATAAGGGGAGGCCATGGCAAAGAGACTACCGTGCCTCGGGTGCAGCCACCCGACAAGCCCGAGGATCTGAATGGCCAGAACAAAGGGGAGTACTACTTCTCTGATGACCCAAGCAGCCAATCTCGACCAATTACAGTCCGCCTCTCTTTGCCAGACTTCACAATTGACCTACAGGCCGACTCAGGAATCTTCTCCTCGGACCGCATAGACCCAGGAACAAAGCTTCTGCTTATGGAGGTCAAGGAACTTCCCTCAGGAGCGATCCTTGACCTTGGGTGCGGCTATGGGCCTATTGCTGCAACCATGGCCAAGAGATTCCCTAAACAACAAGTTTGGGCCATTGACGTGAACTCGAGAGCTCGTTCGGTCTGTCGGCAGAATCTGCAGACACACGCGGCAGCAGACTCTGAGTTTCACGTCATTTCCCCTGACCAGATTCCCGCTGAGTTACAGATTGCTGCCATTGTGTCGAACCCGCCTATACGCATTGGTAAACCTGCACTGCATGCCCTGTTGAGATTTTGGCTGCAGCGTTTGCAGCAACCAGACGGTGTGGCTTGGTTGGTTGTGCACAAACACCTTGGCGCAGACTCGTTGAGCCGTTGGCTTGAGACTGAGGGCTACGAGTCGACGAAGGTGCGATCCAGGCAGGGGTATCGAATACTCAAGGTAACCAAAGCAGATTCCCAAGGTTCGCTCCAAGGTTCAACGACGTAACCTAGCGGGGTCCACCTGAAGCTGAAGACGGCCCACAGGACGATCCACTTGTGCGAGCACCTCTTGAAGCAGGCTTGGTTGACGTGATCTCAGCAGCCATTGGCCTTCTTGGGCTTGTAGCACGTCAACCCCCTCTGGCCGACCTAAGCGGCGGATGAACTCAGGTGCGGCAACGGAACCGACTACGGCAATACTTGCAGCTGGCGGAAAGCCCAGTAACTCGCGGCGAGGCGCCTCAGACAAGCTCACCAATAGCGGCTCGGCGGTCAGGGCTGCTCGGATTGCCTCATGATCGGGCCGCCGAGTCTGCACAACAACTTGTCCCCCGCTAATCCGCCCGCCCATAGCCTCATGAACCCGCCCGCCCACCCGCCGAGAGGCGAGCATCAGCAAAGCCAGAGCCTCTTCTGCAGCGCGATACCGCGGCGCTAGCAGTTCCTGATCAAAGTCAAGAAAGGCCACGAGCGACACGTCTTGCACCCGATGAAGAACAGCCTGTGTACCAATAAAGATCCGGGTGCTCTGAGACTTCTCGAAGCTACTGAAATGATCAGCGGAGGAGGTCGGACTAGCCCCTGTCACAACCTGGACTTGCTCAAGTGCTAAGGCTTCTAGCTCCTCTCCTGCCCGAGAGACTCCACTTCGAAGAATGGACAGCGCCATCGATCCACATTCCAAGCAGATAGCAGGGCGCAGTTGCCCGCACTGAGTGCATACCAACAGCCCCTCATCGTTTTGGAACACTGCCGCGCTGCACTGCTCGCATTCAGCCAAGGTTCCGCAACTACGACAGGCCAACAGTCTGGCTCGACCAGTCCTGTTTAAAACACAAACAACTCGCTCTCCTGAACGGGCCGTTTGACGGATCATCTCGACGAGTTGCGATGAGAACAGCCCGGTTCGAGAAGTATCCTCACCCCGCCGGTCGATCACAGTGAGCGCCGCCCAGCCGGCGCGTTCACTTGCACGAGAATGCCTGCCACGCGGCTCGAGCACAGTCTGGGGGTTGAGCTGCAATGAGCCGCCATACGGTTGGCCTACTTGCTCGGAATTTGCAGCATCACTTTGACTCGGAAGTCTCTGCTGAGCCACAAGTGCTTCTAGAGAAGGACAAGGTGACACCAACAAGCAAGGAATCTGAGCTTGATGCGCTCGCTGGATCGCAACTTCACGAGCGTTCCAAGTGGGCGAAGATTCGCTTTGCAACACCTCATCGTGCTCGTCAATAACAACTACTGCTGCTAGTGCGGGCAACGGTGCAAAGGCCGCTCCGCGTCCACCGACCACACTTGCGCCGCCTGCAGCCGCCTGAAACTCCTTCGGCCACGACGCTACTGCTGCCCCAGCGTTACGTAGTCCCCTCGCCACACGTTCTGCGTCTGCAACGTTGGGAACTATTGCCAAGATTTGTCCGAGTCGGGCTGCAGCAATAACAACGCCAAGAGGGTCAGTCGTAGGAGAAACCTGCAACACATGAGTGCCTGCGCCGAGCAAAAGCAAAGACTCTGCCAGCTCGTTGGCCTGCCCTGCAGTGGCTGGGCGAACTTTGAGTGGGGGTAGTCGGCTGACTACTCGTTCGGGGGATGCAGCACGCAACATAGTGGTCAGCCTGCCGCTCCAGCGCCAAGCAGCCCAGTGGCATAGCTCGATTGTGGATTGATCTGGGCCGAATCCCACTACCTTCAAAATGGTACTGAGTTCGACTCCCTTTGGTGGTTCCACATCGAGTGCCACTACCCACCCAGCGACGCGTCTTGAGGCAAAAGAAATGCGTACCAAGCTGCCCACTCGAAGCTGCGCGGCAACTTCATCAGGCGCGCAATAATCAAAGGCACGATCCACTGCGGGAATATCGGGTAGTACCCGTATAACCCTCATACGAGCGCGAAACTATCTTCGGGTAGAACTAAGTAATAGCTGCTCTGGCCTCTGACAAGCCAACAACTGCTGCGGGTCTTATAAACCGAGAGCTGAGCGAAGAGCATCAACACGGTCGGTGCGCTCCCAAGTGAACCCGTCGCCGGTTCGTCCAAAGTGACCATATGCAGCAGTCTTGCGGAATATAGGCCGACGAAGCTCAAGATCACGAACGATCGCACCGGGGCGAAGATCGAATATCTCTTTAACGGCAACCTCGAGTTGCATGGGGTCTACGGTCTCGGTGCCAAAGGTCTCGACAAGGATTGAGACTGGATGGGCCATACCGATTGCGTAAGCAACTTGTACCTCGCAACGAGTTGCTGCACCCGAAGCAACAACATTTTTTGCTACCCAACGAGCGGCATAAGCAGCGGACCGGTCAACCTTTGAGGAGTCCTTGCCGGAGAATGCGCCTCCACCGTGGCGGGCAGAGCCACCGTAGGTGTCGACAATGATCTTGCGACCGGTTAATCCCGCATCTCCGACGGGGCCACCGATAACAAAGCGGCCTGTGGGATTAACAAATACTTCGTAGTCATCATCAGCGAAGGCCTCTGGAATGACTGGTCTAATAACTTGCTCGATCAAGTCGGGGCGGATGTCGGCATCGCGATCGATTCCGTCATTGTGCTGAGTTGAGATCAGGACTGTTTTGAGCCGAATTGGACGATTATTTTCATATTCAAAAGTCACCTGAGTTTTGCCATCGGGGCGAAGGTAGGGCACTGCTCCAGACTTGCGAACCTCAGCCAAACGTTCGGCTAGGCGGTGAGCAAGATGGATTGGTAACGGCATCAGCACGTCGGTCTCGTCTACCGCATAGCCGAACATCATCCCTTGGTCGCCCGCGCCCTGCTTATTGAGCTGATCTTCCTCGCCAGCAGTGCCTGAGCGGACCTCTTCAGAATCGTCAACGCCCTGCGCGATGTCTCTGGATTGCTCGTCAACGGCAACCATCACTCCACAGGTGCGTCCGTCATAACCAAAGCTCTCTCGGTCATAGCCAATATCGCAGATCGTGTCTCGGGCAATAGAAGGAATGTCTACGTAGCCGCTAGTGGTGATCTCACCTGCAACGATGCATAAGCCAGTGGTGACCATGGTTTCGCAGGCCACACGAGCATCTGGGTCTTCGGTAAGGATTGCATCCAGAATCGAATCCGAGATCTGATCGGCCATTTTATCGGGGTGGCCCTCGGTGACTGACTCCGAGGTAAACGTCCAGTTGTTCATTTCTTATTCTCCTGATGAGGGCGCAGGTATTTGCGCCGATCGTGTGCTGAGGACTGCATCTAGAACTGCCGCCGCAACCGAGCGCTTATCGGTAAGAGGAACAAACCGACTCTCTGCTGTGGCAGACAAAATTGCTACTTCGTTTGTATCGAATTCAAAACCGACTCCCGGCGCGGCAACATCATTTACCACCAAAAGATCTGCTTGCTTTTCTCGGAGCTTCTGCTCTGCGTTCTGCTGAACGTCTCGGGTTTCTGCAGCAAACCCGACAAGGGTCTGAGTCTTTGGCTTGCAGGATCCTAGCGCAGCAAGAATGTCTATCGTGGGTTGAATGTGCAACATGGGTGCCCCATCACGTTTTTTAAGCTTCTGCGCTGCAACCTGGCTAGGGGTAAAATCGGCCACTGCTGCTGCCATGAGAATCACATCTGAACTAACAGAACGACTCATCACTGCATCATGCATCTCTTGTGCAGTATCGACCGAAACACAGTTAATTGCGGGGCTTGTGAGGATTCGAGTCGTAGTTACTAGCGTCACTACGGCACCACGAGCGAGTGCTTCCTCGGCTAAAGCGTGACCCTGCTTACCAGAAGAACGATTGCCGATATAGCGAACGGGGTCGATGGGCTCTCGGGTGCCGCCAGCAGTCACCAACACACTGAGTCCAGCAAAGTCTGCTTGCCTGTGAGTTTCAGTTAATGACAGAAGCCGATCCACTTGCGCCAGAATCCGATCGGTAGCTGCAAGGCGTCCTGATCCCATATCTCCACCAGCTAAGCGACCATCTTCAGGATCAACTACATGAACACCTCGTTGTCTGAGCGATACAAGATTCTCTTGCACCGCTGGGTGTTCCCACATCTCGGTGTGCATTGCGGGACAGATCAATACTGGGGCCCGTGTTGCCAACAAAGTGTTGGTCAATAGGTCATGGGAGTACCCAGTTGCGTATGCAGAGATCAGCCTTGCTGTTGCAGGGGCGACCACCACAAGATCGGCGCTTTGACCGAGCCGGGTGTGCGGGATTGGGTCTTGTTCATCAAACAGAGATGTCCAAACAGGTTCAGAGGACAGCGCCGAAAAAGTTGCCTTGCCGACAAACTCTTGTGAACTCTGCGTCATCACAACGCTGACAAATGCACCGGCATCAACTAATTGACGGCACAGTTCAATCGCTTTGTAAGCAGCTATTCCACCGCATACCCCAAGAACAATACGCCGGCCCTGAAAGGAGTTCATCAGAACACGTGTCTCTGTGAGTCTGCAGCCACCGCGTCAGCGGAGGCTCAGTCCTCGTCTTTTGACACAACAACTTCTGCTGCACCGGGCAGCGGGCGACCGGTTGCGCCGCCTACTCCCTCAATCATGTCAGCATCGATCTCTTCAAATGCTATTGACAGTGAGGTTCGCGCTGTAGAGGTGACCTGCGGCGGCACAAGTGAACCGAGCGATGTTTTCGCCTTTAGGTTGCCGTAATAGGAGTTGATTTGACGCGCCCTCTTTGCGGCCAAGGTCACCAAAGAAAACTTGCTGCCACTGCGCAGGAGGAGCTCCTCTACTGGAGGATCCATCATTGTGTCGAGACGCTCTGCCATGGGACGATTTACTCCAGCGGGGTGGTGGGGAAACAAACTTAAAGTCCGGCTCTCCAAAGAAGAACCAGCGTTCAATGTTAGCAGAGAACTTTGGTAATACTGAGATCAGTGGGATCTGTGCTGTTCAATTAACTGCTGCAGCTCTTGCACCGAGGTCTGTAAGTCATCATTGACTAAGTGAACGAACTCCATCTTGGAGGCCCGATCGATTTCTTCGTGAGCCTTTTCTAGTCTCTGCAGGATTCGGTCCTCGCTGTCTCCACGTAGCCGCAGGCGAGCTTCTTGAACATCACGGTTTGGGGCATCCACAAAGATTAAAAGCGCCTCTGGGTAACGGGCTTTCACATTTGCTGCGCCTTGAACGTCAATCTCGAACAGTACGTCTTTTCCCTCTGGCGGTTGGGGAACTGGACTTCCTTGAAGATAATCCAAGAACTCGGTCCACTCAAGGAACCCGCCGGCTTCAATATGAGCTTCAAACGCCTGCCGAGTAGCAAAGTGGTAGGCAGTAGCGGATTCGTTAAGTCGTGGTGCTCTCGTCGTCCAGGACTTACTCACCCAGAGTCGCTCATCGCGTTGTAACAGCGCCTCTACGAGCGTTCCTTTACCCACGCCGCCTGGCCCGGAGATAACAATCACAGTGCTGACAGCGGGTACGAGTACTACTTGGCCCGTCTTAGTACTCATGAACGTGCAGGTGACTGAGCTAGGAGTAAGAATGCAGTAATAATCCTGTCAGTGATCACAACGTCTAAATCTCCGAGTCGTAGGGTCCCAGGTATTCGCAGTTCTGCCAACTTTCGACGGGTATCTACCTTGCGTGCCCCTGGCAATGATTCAAGTGCCCAGAGCAGCTTCACCTCGCCAACGGCTTCATCTTGTTTGGCTAGCTTCAGAAGCTCTCCTAGACCTAACTGCTCAGAAGCGAGTTGTGTTCGAACCCTATTCCGAGTGTTACGGATCTCTGAGGCCCATGAAAGTGCCTGAGCTCGTGTCATTTGCCTGGGCCCTCTAAAGGCTCGAGGAACGCAGGGAGGAATGTCGGCTCGCTCAGCCACTGCTCGAACATTAAATCGCTGCAGCAATGGCGGCGGCTGCAGCAGCAGGATTCTCTGCATTAGTCACTGCTCGGCCAATGACCAATAAGTCGGCCCCGTTGGCGATTGCCTCTTGCGGGGAGGCAGCACGAGCTTGATCATTTCGCTGATCGCCCGGTAGTCGAATACCTGGCACAACGCGTTTGAGACGAGGGGCGAGTTCTTTCGCAGTCTGCAGGTCTTCGGTGGCAAGAACTAGTCCCTCGCATCCGCTCTCTAAAGCAAGGCGAACTCTGTTCGGGACGATATGTGGCGGGGCTGTGTCGTCGCTAGTCAATACTGTCACTGCTAACGCAATTGGTGCCGGAAGGCCCGCACGCTCTGCACCCTCGTGCAGTCCCTCCACTCCGGCAATGAGCATCTCGGTACCGCCAAGCGCATGCAGGGTAAGGAACTCAACTCCAAGAGAGCCCAAAACGCGAGTCGAACGATTGACAGTTGTTGGAATATCGAACAGCTTCAGGTCTAAGAACACCTGATAACCAAGGTCCCTTAATGAGGCAATAGCGTCGGGACCATGAGCGCTAAACAACTCAAGGCCAACCTTTGCAACTCCAAACCATGGACGCATTGCGACTGCAAGCCTCTGGGCTGCAACCAGATCGTCGACGTCTAGAGCCAGAGCAAGTCTTCTTCGGACGCTGTCATCTACTGCACCGCTCTGGTCATCTTGGCTATTCACAAGTCCGCTCCTGTGCACGTAGTTGAGACCATCAGTGTTTCACTCCACCAGTGAGTTCGGAAACTCTTGAAATGCCATGAGTGAAACACCAGTGTCTCAGATCATCTTGTATTTGCTCAACTGAGCGTGGCCGAACAAAGTTGGCAGTTCCTATTTGCACGGCGCATGCCCCTGCCAACATAAGTTCCACAGCGTCTACTGCCGTAGCTACCCCACCAACTCCAACTATGGGCAAGTCTGGCAGCGACTGGTGGACATCGTGAATGGCCCGCACCGCCACAGGACGGATTGCCGGCCCCGACAATCCCCCACCGCCGGCACCAAGCAAGGGTTGACGAGTTTCGGTGTCGATGATCATGCCAAGGAGGGTATTCACCAAGGTCACGGCCTCTGCCCCGGCCTCTTGCGCAGCCGCAGCGACTTCTACGAGTCGATCAGTATTTGGGCTGAGTTTTGCCCACAGCGGTAGCCCGATCTGAGAACACGCCGCGAGCACATCCGTAGTGGCTTGAGGGTCATGAGCAAAAAGATGTGTACCACCGTCAAGGTTTGGACATGACAAGTTGACCTCTACTGCGATGACTTGGCCGGGGCAGTCAAACAGAGCCTCTGCGGCCTGAGCGTATTCTTGAACAGTGCGACCCCAGATGCTGACAACCACACGGGCTCCGCTGTCAATGAGTTCGGGCAACTCCCGCTCTCTCCACGCAGCAATACCAGGGCCCTGTAGCCCGACGCTGTTGAGCATTCCTGCCGGGGTTTCGTGTACCCGTGGCGAGGGGTTACCTGCCCATGGGTCAGCAGACAACGACTTGACGACGATGGCACCGATACTCGACAAATCCATAAAAGCCGACATCTCAGAGCCATACCCGGCAGTGCCAGCAGCAGTCATGAGCGGTGCCGGCAGTAGTACCGAACCCACCTGCACTGACATGTCAACGCTGGCAGCTGCAGCTCGCGCTGCGCGAAAACGCACTATCTCAACTCCACGGGATTGGTCTTTTGATAGGTGTCAGTAGATGAGTCCCCTGTTGCCCAGACACCCGCATGAAACTCTTGCAGGCTTCGAACCTGCAGGTCGCTCTGAGCCCAGTCCCCAATACCGTTTGCCGCTGCTAGCGCAGCCGATGCAGTAGTCAGAAGTGGAACAAGGTGAGCTGCTGCCGCTTTGCGAATATGTGCGCCGTCAGCGCGCGGCCCACGGCCGCGTGGGCTGTTGACCACCAGGTCAACACCGCCGCTAGAGATCAGCTCAACACCGTCGATTTCTCCGGCAGCATTATCTGAGAGGTCTGCAGTGATCTTGGCAACAACCTGAGACACTTCAACACCGTGCTCTTGTAGATAGGCAGCAGTTCCAGCAGTTGCCACAATGTTAAACCCAAGGCTGACGAACCGCTGCGCTGCACGAACCCCAACGACCTTGTCTCTGTCTGCTAGCGAAAAGAACACCGTGCCCTCAGTAGGCATGCGGTCGCCTGCTGCTAGCTGAGACTTTGCAAACGCCATGCCAACCGAAGTATCGATTCCCATGACTTCGCCAGTAGAACGCATCTCTGGGCCGAGCACCGCATCAACATCGGGGAAACGACTCCACGGAAGCACTGCCTCTTTGACAGCAATGTGGTCACCTTGCACCTTGGGCCGTAAAAGTCCCTCTGCACGAAGCTCTTCCAAGCTGGCGCCACACATCACGCGAGCCGCAATCTTGACTAGTGGTACGCCTGTGGCTTTAGCCACAAAGGGCACAGTTCTTGAGGCCCTCGGGTTGGCCTCAATCACAAAGACTTGGCCGCTACTTGGAACCTCATCGGACCTTTTGACTGCAAACTGCACATTGATTAACCCCTTGACCTCTAGGGCTGTAGCAATGCGCCTGGTGTAATCCTCGATGACGGCAATCGTTGCAAGGCTTAACCCCACAGGCGGAATCACACAGGCCGAATCCCCCGAGTGAACACCAGCCTCTTCAACGTGTTCCATGATTCCACCAATAATCACTTCACCTGTATGGTCTCGAATCGCGTCGACATCTACCTCGGTTGCATCTTCTAAGAATCGGTCGATCAGTACGGGACGATCCGCCGCCAGCCCTCCTTCTCTGCCAAGAGAACCGTTTGAAGAGATGGCCTTCCATGCCCGTTTAAGGTCGTCTGCCTCGTACACAATCTCCATGGCTCGTCCACCGAGCACGTAGCTCGGTCGAATCAATGCCGGGAACCCAATGCGATCAGTTGTAGCTAAAGCCTCTTCAAGGGTTAACGCTGTGGCACCCGCTGGCTGAGGGATCTCAAGCTGGCTGCAGAGAGCGCTCCAGCGGTTGCGGTCTTCTGCAGCATCAATACTTGCAGCGGAAGTCCCCAAAATGAGTTCCGGATCTAACACACTTGCAAGCTTCAGTGGCGTCTGACCGCCAAGCGAGACAATCACGCCCACGAGCTTGCCTCCACCTTGTTCGGCCGAACGCTGCTCTGCATCAATAACATTGAGCACGCCCTCAGTAGACAGTGGCTCAAAGTAGAGGCGATCAGAGGTGTCGTAGTCAGTCGAGACGGTTTCTGGGTTGCAGTTGACCATGATCGTCTCGAAGCCTGCCTCGGAGAGAGCGAAGCATGCGTGAACACAGCAGTAATCAAACTCGATGCCTTGCCCAATCCGGTTTGGTCCAGATCCCAAAATGATCACCTTGTCTCGGCCAGAGGGGGCAACCTCACTGACATCTTCATAGGTGCCGTAGTGATAGGGGGTCTCTGCTTCAAACTCTGCGGCGCAGGTGTCTACGGTCTTATACGTTGCTTCTACTCCTGCGGCAATCCGCTGGGCTCGCACCTCTGACTCAGTCACATTCCATAAGTAAGCCAACTGTGCATCGCCAAACCCAAGGCGTTTGGCGCGCCTCCAAGACCGACGGTCCAGAGACTCCAGAATCGAAGCCCCCTGAGCATCGACCTGCATATTCGCGACTAGCGCTTCACGCTCCTCGCTCAACAACAGAATCTGGTCGAGGAACCAACGATCAATTTTCGTTGCCTGGAACACATCCTCGACGCTGACCCCGCGACGAAGAAGCGACTCAACTTCAAAGATGCGCTCGGGCGTTCCGATGCCTGCTTGCACCATTAACTCTGCAGTTTCCACCTGATCGAACTGCCCCTCGCCTGCATCGCAGTTAAGCCCCGCTCGACCTTGTTCAAGTGACCGCATGGCCTTTTGGAGTGATTCTGGGAATGTGCGGCCAATGGCCATGACCTCTCCCACAGATTGCATTTGTGTACCCAAGGTTGTTGCTGTACCTGGGAATTTCTCGAATGCCCATCGAGGCACCTTTGTTACTACGTAATCAATAGAAGGTTCAAAGCTAGCTGGGGTCATCTTTGTGATGTCATTAGGGATCTCATCAAGGGTGTATCCAACGGCGAGTTTGGCTGCAATCTTCGCTATTGGGAAGCCAGTTGCTTTGGATGCAAGTGCGGAGGAACGACTCACGCGAGGGTTCATTTCAATAACTGCTTGCTCTCCCGTCTCGGGATGCACAGCGAACTGCACATTTGACCCTCCGGTCTCTACTCCAACGCGTCGCATGATCTGAAAGGCCGTGTCGCGCATGAGTTGATACTCAACATCGGTCAGTGTCTGAGCGGGCGCCACCGTGATGGAATCACCGGTATGCACGCCCATGGGGTCGAAATTCTCGATTGAACAGATAATCACGCAATTATCTGCATGATCCCTCATGACTTCTAGTTCAAACTCTTTCCAGCCTGCAATTGACTTCTCGATGAGCACTTCGCTGATCGGGCTGGCTTCAAGGCCTCGGGCAACCATGAACTCAAATTCGGCAAGTGTCGATGCGATTCCTGTTCCTTTACCTCCGAGAATGTACGCCGGCCGAATCACGACGGGTAGGCCGAGTTCACCGACAACTGTTGCGGCTTCGGTCATGTCATGTGCAATACCCGACTCGGGAACGTTCAAACCAATCTCGATCATTGCTCGCTTAAACAGATCGCGATCTTCGGCTGTTCTTATCGCCTGAGCATCGGCGCCAATCATCTCGACCCCATAGGCGTCGAGGACGCCTGTCTCTGAGAGTTCCATAGCAAGATTGAGCGCTGTTTGACCACCAAGCGTTGGAAGCACTGCGTCGGGTCGCTCCTTAGCCAAAATACGCTCCAGCACATCTGCCACTAACGGCTCGATATAGGTGGCATCAGCAAAGTCTGGATCGGTCATGATGGTTGCTGGGTTTGAGTTAGCGAGGATCACTCGGTAGCCCTCTTCTTTGAGAACCCTGCAGGCCTGAGTCCCGGAATAGTCAAACTCGCATGCTTGGCCAATCACAATTGGACCGGAGCCAATCAACAAGATGGACTCAATATCTTCACGACGCGGCATGAGGTAACCCTTCGATAAGTAACGGTTTGGAGTGAGTAAAGGAGTTGGTTGCAAACCCACTGCGTTGAGCTATGGCTGAATTATGCGAAGCAGTTGCGTAGGACTGTGCAACGCTGTGGGGGTGAAATTTACTGAGGAACAAAAATGGTCGGCCAGTGCTGAACAGGTTCTTGCTGTCTACCTGGATGCAAATTTCTGGACGGGTCTGACTAACTTGTCGGCCACGAGTAGCCCCGAGGTGCTTGAGATTAAGAAGAACTCGACCACGGCGCGTGTTCGCCTTCATTATGTACTTGCTGTGGAACTGCCCAAAGAGGCTTCCCGCTTTATCGATCCGAACGACGTTGCGTGGGTTGAAGAAACCACTTGGTCTTTGAGCGATATGTCTGCTCAGGTCCGCTTCTTGGCCGATCAGGCCTCGGGGTTGCTCAAGGCTCATGCGTCGGCTGAACTTACCCAACACGGAAGCTTTGCACTGCGTTCCATTCGGGGAGAGGTGAAGGTGCACATTCCGCTTCTCGGAGGTCGAGTAGAGAAAGTCATTGTTCAAGGGGTCCAAGACCACCTCCGGGAGGAGGCTGTTGCAGTCCAGGGCCAATTGAGTTGAGTTCAAAGCGCTGACCGGTCCATCAAGTCGGCAAAGCGCTCAAACAGATACTTGCTGTCATGCGGGCCAGGACCAGCCTCTGGGTGGTGTTGCACGGCAAATGCAGAAAGCTCGGCGCACTCGAATCCCTCAACTGTTGAATCATTCAAGTTGCGGTGGGTCACTTGGACGTTTGGTAAAGAATCCACATTTACGCAGTAGTTATGGTTTTGACTAGTGATTTCTACTTTGTTGGTGGTGAGGTCACGTACTGGATGGTTGCCGCCGTGATGACCAAAGGGCAACTTGTAGGTGGTTCCGCCGAGTGCCGTAGCAAGCATCTGGTGACCCATGCAAATACCAAACACTGGCACTTTTCCGAGCAGTTGACGCAAGGTTTCAGGTACATGTGCAACTGCCGCGGGGTCGCCGGGACCATTCGAGACAAAGACTCCATCAGGTTGAAGCGCAAGTATCTGCTCAGCCGTGGTTGAGGCCGGGACGACTTCGACTGATCCGTACTGCGCCAGATTGCGCAAAATAGTTGTCTTAATTCCAAGGTCAAGAGCCACGATCCTGCGCCTAGAACCGTTGAGTGCCGCAACGCTATAGGCGCTAGAGGTAGTAACTTGAGCAACAAGATCTGTGCCTTCAGTCCCGGTTGCCTGCAGAGCGGCCTGACCGAGCTCTTGCTCTGAGGCAGTACCAAATGCTCCTGGAATTGCGCCGTTATCTCTTAGATGGCGGGTCAGTCTTCTTGTGTCGATGCCGCCGATACCCGCAATGCCATGTTGGGTGAGATACGAAACCAAGTCACTCTCGGCGCGCCAGCTACTTGCCCGACGAGACAATTCGCGAATCACGATTCCCTCACAGCGCGGCTTTGCGGACTCGTCATCATGGCTATTGGTTCCGTAGTTGCCAATATGTGGCGCAGTAAACGTAATGATTTGTCCGGCGTAGGAAGGATCTGAGATGACTTCCTGATACCCCGAGAGAACGGTGTTGAACACAAACTCGCCTGTGGTAACACCACCCGTTGGTCTTGCACCAAAAGCCTCTCCCTCGAAGACTGTGCCGTCCGCTAGAACGATTGCTGCGGATTCCGGGTTCATCGTTGTGCCTTTCCGTCGTGTACTACTACTTCGCCAAACTGCATCGTGTGACGCACTTTGCCTCGAACTTCTTTGCCCACATACGGCACGTTGCGGCTTAGCGACGCGCCGCCCGTTGCATCAATTACCCATCGTTGCGCAGGGTCGATCACACATAGGTTTGCGGCGGTGCCTACTGCGAGCAACTGACCGTGGTTCTTCATTCCTGCGATTGCTGCCGGTCTCCAAGACATTGCGGCAAGTACCTGCGTCTCGCTCATTTCGCCGCCATCAACGAGTTCGGTAAAGGCCAAAGCCAATGCGTATTCCAAGCCCAACATGCCAGGGGGCGCCTGATCAAAGGGAAGCTCTTTATCTTCTGGGGCGTGAGGTGCATGGTCAGTAGCGATTGCATCGAGTGAACCCACTCGGAGTGCGGCCTTAATAGCTTCTACGTCGGACTGGGTTCGAAGCGGCGGATGTACTTTGAATGTTGCGTCGTAGTCCTTACAGCAGGCATCAGTCAGCGTAAAATGATGCGGTGCAGCTTCTGCTGTAACGGTCATACCCTTTGCTTTGGCCGCAGCTATTAGTGCCGCCGAGCCTGCAGTGGACATGTGCTGAAAGTGAATCTTGGCGCCGGTCAGTCGTGCCAACGCAATATCTCGCATCACCATCAGCTCTTCTGACTCACTTGGCTGACCCGCAAGGCCCAAGCGAGCAGACCACTCACCCTCATGCATGCAGGTTCCTTCTGACAGTGAGTTGACCTCGCAATGTTGAGCCAGAGTTACCCCAAGCCCACTCGCATACTCCATGGCTCGTCGCATCAGTCGATCGTCCTGCACGCCGGTACCGTCATCAGTGAAGATGCGCACGCCTAATGCAGCCATCTCTGCCATCGGGGCAAGTTGCTCACCTGCTCGCCCAACGGTGATGGCCCCAGAGGTGTGAATATCACAGATGGAGTCGCTCCCAAGGCTCAGCACTTCTCGAACAACTGAGGCGCAGTCGACTGCGGGAGTTGTGTTGGGCATTGCCAGAACTGCGGTATAGCCACCGAGTGCCGCTGCGCGGGCACCACTCTCTATGGTCTCGGCCTCTTCCTTGCCCGGCTGACGAAGATGCGCATGTAGGTCAACAAGGCCAGGCGAAACTATGCAACCCGCTGCATCTACTACTAGTTCTGCATCAAGGTTTTGCCCTATGGCAACTATCTGACCCTCAGAGATGATGATGTCTGCAGTCATCTCGCCAGAAGCGTCAATCAGGCGGCCTCCTTTGATAACAGTTGGTGGATGGGTAGTCATGGCGTTTCCTCGGTAGTTGAAAATGATTCGGTGAGTACAGGATCTGAGCGCATGCCAAGTTGGCTAGCTGAGACAAGGTCATCATTTTGGGCGCTAATACTGAGGTGGCGGCCCGCACCAAGAAGCATAAAGAGCACTGCTGAGCGCACTGCCACACCGTTAGAAACCTGCTCCGTAATCACCGCAGTTGGACGATCTGCAACCTCACTTGCAATCTCGACACCTCTGTTCATTGGTCCGGGATGCATTATGAGTGCGCCTTCGGCCATACGGTCGGCACGCGCCGAGGTCAAACCGTAGCTTTTGGTGTACTCGCGCAGCGAAGGAACTAATGCCTCGGTCATACGTTCTTGTTGCATCCTCAACAAGTAGCAAATATCTACGGTTGGGATGACTTCATCTAGGTTCTGGCTCACTTCAACTGGCCAAGTTGCTACTGCGGCAGGCAGTAATGTGCGCGGGGCAACAACTGTGACCTGCGCCCCGAGTGCAGTAAAGATCTCTATGTTTGAGCGCGCTACTCGGGAGTGTTTGATATCGCCAACGATTGCAATATGCCGACCCTCGAGTGACCCTAAATGTGATCGCGCCGTGTAGGCGTCAAGTAGTGCCTGAGTGGGGTGTTGGTGACAGCCATCCCCGGCGTTGATGACAGAGGCAGTTGTCCATCGGGCAATCTGTGCTGGAACTCCCGAGGACTTATGGCGAACAACAACAGCGTCAATACCCATTGCCTGAATAGTTTCTATTGTGTCCCGAACAGATTCGCCTTTGCTGAGCGAAGAGGAAGACACAGCGAAGGACATCGTGTCGGCCGAGAGCCGTTTAGCAGCAGTCTCAAAGCTCAAGCGAGTTCGAGTGGAGTCCTCGAAGAACAACATCACTACGGTGCGACCACGTAGTGCCGGAACCTTTGGGATGGGTCTGCGACCTACCTCTACAAAGGTATCGGTCAGTTTGAGAAGGTCTTCGATCTCTTCGCGGTCAAGATCGGTAATCGACAGCAGATGAGGACTGTTGCTGCTGGTCCGGCTGCTAGTCACCTTGGTGCTCATGATTTCTGAAGCTCACCAAGTTCGACGCCATCCATGGTGACGTTCACTAATTCGTGGCGCCTAGTAGGTAGGTTCTTTCCTACAAAGTCAGGGCGTATCGGTAGCTCCCTATGCCCACGGTCCACCATGACTGCTAGCTGCACCATCTTGGGGCGGCCAAAATCAATCACAGCGTCAAGTGCAGCTCGAATCGTACGTCCTGTAAAGAGCACGTCATCTACAAGTACCACGACCTTTGAATCAAGATCAAAGGGAATGTCAGTAACTTCCTCTGGAATTACTGGACGTATCCCGATGTCATCTCGGTACAGAGCCACGTCAAGTGTGCATACGGGCATTGAGCCAGGTACGAGCTCCTCGATATCTTCAAGTGTTGCAGCTAATGCGTGCGCTAGAAATACCCCGCCGGTCTGCAACCCGATGAGAATGACTTCGCTGCTGCCGTGGTTGCGCTCAAGGATTTCGTGGGCCATGCGTCGAAGCGCTCGCGCTATGTCCTCGGCATCCATGATGCGTGACCGGGCAACAAAAACGCCCCCGTAGGGGCGCGACATCTTTCGTTCACGTTCTGCCACAGGCATGGCCTTTCTGTGCGTAGTGGCCTCTCGGGACCACCTTGACGTACAAGAGTTTAGTTTAGCAGGTCGGCAGAGTGCAGAGGCAATACACCCGGCCCAACAGATCCGTTGTGATACGAATCGGAGTCCCCGTGTTCGGATCCGTGGTCTCGGTGACCAGCGGGTTACCACCGACGCTGTACGTCGTCGTCACGGTACGCGCCAGAGTGTTCAGCGTGGCATCCGACGGGTTCGTAAACGCCGGGTACGCGACCGATGTCACCCGGCCACCCGGAGTTGTCATATGCAACCTCGTCCACGATCGCCGCGACCACACCAGTGCCGTCCGGATCGGCTTTCGTCGACGAGCGCAACCGGCCCGCCTGGTTCGTCGACACCCCCGCACACCCCGTGCTCGTGGGGCCGGCTTCGGTCTTGGCGTAGTAGGTGTTCGTCACGGTTGCGGCCTGGGTGCCGCCACCCGGCTGGGCGACCGCATTGCCCCCAGCGTCCCACCCCGCCGGCAACGTCGAGGTCAACTGCCGCAGGAACTGATTTGGTGTTCCCTGCGCTTCGAAGGTGGACGAGGACGTGAGCTTGAGCCCTATCGGGTCGACCACCGACTTGGTCAACGCACCGACGACCGGGTTGGCGTAGGTGTTCTGCGTCGTGACCGAATCACTCGCCCCCGCAGCGTTCACCGTCGGGGAGACCGTTGAGGTGACCAAGCCGAGATCTGGTTTCAGTGACGTCATCGGAATGAACGCGAACAACCCGGACCCCGGGGTCTTCCATGTGACGTCGAACGCCGAGTACCCGGTGTTCGCCTTGATGTCGACACTGATGCGGTGCCACCCCGCGGAGAGCGTGATCGGCGCGGACTGCGGTGAGGTCCCGTTGGAGTTCCATCCGTCGATCACCATCGTGTTGTCGATCGTGACCCGGGTGCCCTGTGCGCCCCAGCTCCCGAACTGATAGCTCCCTGCGGTCGCGGCGTTGATCAGGCCGCTCAGCCGACCCGAGAAGTTGTCGACCGGGATCTGCGGATCCGGTGACCCACCCACCCAGTTCGCCCCGGAGTACGCAGGTGCCCACAACTGATGGACCTTCGGAGCACCCCTGAACGCGGCCCGGACCGGATACGGGTACACCTCACCACCCGCGTTCGGTGTCGCACCCGTGAACAACCCGACAGGCGCCGGCCCGTAGCTCGCGACCGGTCGCGACAACCCGTTGAACACCACCGAGGTGTCATAGATCGTCGAGGAGCGTATCGCCTGCGTCGTGCCGAAATTCGTGTCGGTGTACGACACCCGATCCGAGACACCGTCGTAGACGATCTGGGTTACCCGTCCCGAGGCATCGACGATCTCGCGTTCACGCCACTGGGCGTCCCAGTTCGATTTCTCGGTGAACCCCGAGGGGGTCGACAGCCCTGAGACGGTCACCCGTGTTTCACCCAACGCCGCACCGACGGGCTGAGAATCATACGAGACGGTGGTCGTCTGACGGGTTGCACCCTGAGTCGCAGCCGGTGAACGGTCATCCACAGCTGACACAGCCGACAACAACAAGCCGTCCTTGTCGAACGTGTAGGAAGTCCCAGCGTCGTCGGTCACCGAGATCTGATTCGACACCGCCGCCCCGCTCAGGAGTTCAGGCCCCCCCGGACGGTTCGGCCACCCCAGCCGCACCCACATCGGAAGCCACCAGACACCACACAGCGACCGCGCCAACCGCAACGACCCACCCACTAATCGAACGACCCATCGAATTCCCCCTCCCCGCCAGGACCACCCACAGTGACCGCAACTGAGAGGCTACTCAGAGGTTTTGACCTGAGGCAACACGCAAAGCTTCACTTTGGTCTGCCGAGCCATTAGGCGAATGAACCCTTATGCGTTGGCGTAGCCAAGACTTCTATGCGCTGAGCGCCCTTGCGAAGACGGAACCGTGCACCATCCACTGCTTCTGCCTCGGGGTTGGTGGTGTCGATGTTTCGGATGGTCACGAGCATCTCCTCGGGGGTGATGTCAACCACCGTATAGCCCTGATCAATCAGGTTGAGATGTCGCATTGCCGGTGCATTTGAGTTCAGTACAAATCTTTCTGCTGCTCGTAAAACCTCTTCGGCAACAGGTTCAGGCAGATCGCCGAGGAATGACTTACGCGGGTCTGGGTCGGCAGTGAGCGAACCTGTGCAGAAGTCGAAGGCTGCAACAGGGGTACTCGGCTTGTCGTAGTCAACGCGTAGTTCGCTCACCAATGCAGTATGGGTGTGGCCACTGGCAAACACCGTGTCAGTGACACCCGAATCAAGCAAAAACTGCAACAGGTCGCGCCGTTCCGCCAAGTAGTCGTCCCAGGCCTCATTTGGTGCATAAATACCTGCGTTTGGGGGAAGGTCGGGCCGGAAGGCTCTTAAGAACTCCAAGTTAACTAGCTTCCACGGACTGATGTTGTACTGGTTACCCACAACACGCCAAGCTGCTTCTGAAGCAGCTAGTCCTTGGGTGAACCATTCGTACTGCTCGGCACCTAAGGTGCTACGCCCGGGTTCGTAGGCGCCAGAATTGTCTGTGTAGACAATGTTCTCAATGGGGTCATCTCGATATGCGCGGACGTCGATCATTGACAAGTCAACCAAGTCGCCCCAGCTAAAGCGTCGGTATGCCTGCAAGCCGCCGGGATCAATTACTGGAAAAGCCTCGAACCAGGCCTGCTTTGCAGCAGTCAATCTATCGGGCGGACCGTTCTTGGAGATGCCGTTAAAGAACTCTCCGTCATCCCACATAGCCACCATCGGTAGAGCAGCGTGCAGGTCACGCAGAAGTGGCTGCTTACGCCATCGCTGGTAGGTCTGACGATAATCCTCTCGGGTGAGCGTGTTGGTGTCTGAGACATACACGTAATCCCCGAGGTGCATAAAGAAGTCAAGATCTGGCTCTGCCGCTGCTGCTACATGAGCATTAAACCAGCTGTCATTAATTTGCTGACAAGAAGCAAAGGCAAACCGCAACCGGTCTGGGGAGGACCCAACAGCAGGCGCTGTGCGAAGGCGGCCCGAGCGGCTAGCGACCTGAGCACCTGTCTGATCAGCAGCCTCAAAGCGGTAGTAGTACCAACTATCAGGATCAAGTCCGTCCACTGAAACCGTTACGGCGTAGCCCTCAGAAGCTGTGGCAGTCACCAGACCTGCAGCGCGAATTGAGCTAAACGCTGCATCCGTAGCCACGGTCCACAGAACAGGTACCTGTTCAAAAGGAATACTTGGCTCAACTCGAGTCCAAATTAAGGCGCCATTTGGCGCTGGGTCTCCAGAGATAACCCCATCAAGGAACGGTGAAAGGTCGGGAGTTCCTAGTGGCGGCAGTCGCGGATTTTCGCTTGGAGCGGGCACTACACAGCCACTAAGCAGCACCGTTGCGCCAACGCCAAACCCCAGCCCCTTCAGCATGTCTCTGCGGGTCATGCCTCTGCCAGAAGCAACAATGGTGTGGCTCTTTGAGTCGCTCAAGTCTATCCCCCGCCATCTGCAACAAGTGCTGCTCCCAACACTCTACGAAGGAAATTGTTGCAGAACTATGAGTTCTTGGGAAGCTGCCACTGAGATATTCACCTGAAGTCCACCCGAGCATTCAGGCTAAAGCTTGCAGAAACCTAACTGGGACGGAGTTCTTCTGCTGCTGCACTGAGTAAGCCGTTGACAAACTTTGAAGAGTCCTCTGTGCCGTAATGGCCGGCTAGCGCAACGGCCTCAGAGAGCACTACACCGCGGGGCACCTCGGGGCAGTATGCCAATTCGTATAGGGCAACTCGCAGAAGGGCTACATCTAATGTCGCCATACGCTCGACAGACCATCCTCTAGCTAGCCGGCCGATAATGTCGGTCAGCTGCACAAAGTGCTCTTCTACCCCGACAAGCAACTTGGATGTATACGGATCTGGGCTTAGCACTTGTGCATCGAGGACCACTTGAATTGGTACTGCCTTGATTTCTGCCTCATACAGCAAGTGAAATGCCCGCTCGCGTGCCTCGTGGCGACCGCCAGCCACAGAGCGAAGCGGCTGTGGAGTCTCGACTTCGATCATTTCGACAACTGCTCCGGGATCGACCACTGAATCAATTACAGATTGGCTAACTGCCGGGGGCTCGACCGAATCATCTGTTGAGTTCACGCCCGTGAGATAAAATCGCCAGAGCGGGTATCTACCTTGATTCGCTCGCCCGGGTTAATGAACAAGGGAACCTGCACCACTAGACCGGTCTCGAGCGTCGCTGGCTTCTTTGCACCAGACACACGATCACCCTTCTCGCCGGGTTCAGTCTCTGCAACGTTGAGCTCTACTGAAGCTGAAAGCTCGATCCCAATAATTTCGTCCTCGTACATCATGAGTTGCGCCACTGAGGAATCCACCATGTACAACGCAGTGTCGCCCAGGGTAGAACTTGGCACATTGAGCTGGTCGTAGGTGCTGTTGTCCATGAACACATAGTCGTTGCCATCGCGATAGAGCAGCTGCATCTCTCGCTTGTCGATGATGGCCCGTTCCATCTTCTCTCCGGCCCGAAAGGTGCGCTCCAAAACCGCGCCGTTTCTTACGTTGCGAATGGTGGTACGCACAAAGGCGCCACCCTTGCCAGGCTTGACGTGTTGAAACTCAACAATCTGGAATAGTCCGTCATCTAGGTCGATGGACATACCATTTTTAAAATCAGAGGTTGATATTTGGGCCATGGTGCTTTCAGTATCCGTTCTACTTCGTGTGGCGAACTGCAGTAGCCAATCGCAACTAGCTTCAGCTTACCGAGCGCCACAACAGTCAAAAACTAACTGAAGGTTTGGATGGTCAGACTGAAAGAAGCGCTGGGTCCTTAGGTGCCAATGTCAGACGATCGCAGCCGTCTTCGGTAACCAGCAGTGTGTCCTCAATGCGAACACCGCCGAACTCTGGCAGATAAACGCCAGGCTCCACAGTTACTACGTGGCCGGGTTGAAGGATAGCAGTGGACCGGCTCGACACACGCGGCTCCTCGTGAATGTCTAGGCCTACTCCGTGGCCAGTTGAATGCAAAAACGCATCTGCTAGCCCCGCCTCGGCAATTACGCTACGACATGCCTCATCAACTTCTGCGGCAGTCACGCCAGGGTGAATTGCCTCGACCCCGGCTTGTTGCGACCTGAGTACCACGTTGAGCATGTTGGCCCGTTCCTCACCAACATCGCCCACCGCTACTGTTCTAGTCATATCTGAGTGGTAGCCGTCGATGAGTGCACCAAAGTCAATCACCACCAAATCTCCCTCAGAAATCTGGCGGTGAGAAGGGTGATGATGTGGCTTCGCTCCGTTTGGCCCAGAAGCAACGATTGTCTCAAAGCTGAGATCATCTGCACCAAGCTTGCGCATTCTTGAATCCAGCTCAAGGCCAAACTCAATCTCTGTCGGGCCGTCACCGAGTAGCGGTCGGATTTGAGACAGTGCCTCATCGGCAATTGCGCAGGCTGCACGAATCCGGGCTGCCTCGCCCGCATCTTTAATCAGGCGGAGCGCCTCTACAACGCCATCCGTTGCTGCAATATCGCCGGTGGTGAACAACTCGGATTGCCACCTTCGTTGCGCAGCCCAAGTAACAGACTGCGCCTCTAGTCCTAAAGAACGCACACCTGCACGAAGCGCAGCCTTAGCAATTGCCAGATCGGGATCTGAGGCAACTATTTCTATGCGTATCTCAACCCCAGATGCCTGCAGTTCTGCTGCTGACTGATCACGATAACGACCGTCGCTCACAAATAGCAGTTCACCCTCAGTCACCAAAAGCACTCCAGCTGACCCGGTAAATCCCGTGAGATAGCGAACGTTGGTCAGGTTAGTCACCACGAGTCCGTCCCAGCTCGCATCTTGCATCATCGCTCGTAACCGCTCTGTGCGTTGAACAAACTCCATTGGGGGAAGTAGGTCAACCGACAAAGTTGGGGTCTGATTTTCAGTGACTGCCATGAGCGCAGCCTATGGCCTCTTGGGGCTTCAACCGACGCGTCCTAGGTTCAGCGACTTCAGACCTCAGCAACCCATATCTGCCAGGCTGAGTCCAGCGCTCAGCCCAAGATGATCTGAACCATTGGGCGGTAATCGACTGAACGAGTTCAGCTCAATACAATAGCCAAGCAATATGTGGTCAAGGCGAAGCAGGGTTGGGATACGTCCCGAGGCCGGCCAAGTGGTGGCGAAACCCACCGATGCCAGATCTTGGGCATCTGTGAGCCTGCCCCGCTGAAGCAATTCCCTGAATCGCATATGCCCCTCAGTGGCGTTCAAATCACCAGCAACCACGGTGCTGCTACCGACCTGATCTAACAGCGCTGTTGTGCGAACAAAGTCACTGCGCCAGCGTGGAATATCCCAGATAGATGAGGGCGAGTTGAAGTGAACGGCATACAGATCAACTACGCCCTGATGTAGTTGCAAACTGACACGAACTCCAGCACCCGAGAGCCCAAGGTCTTTCGGGTTGGTAAACGGGATCGTGCTCAACACGGCTATTCCGTGGCCAAACGGCTGAGCCACCTCGTAGCGATAGGGATACTTCTGTGCAGAACCGGCACTTTGGAAGGCATCTGCATGTGCTTTGGTGTATTCCAAAAGCACCACAACTTGTGGAGCTAGAGCGAGCACATCACGGGCCGTGCGGTCTGGATCCTTATTTGAGTACCAAAGGTTCTGTACCACTAACGAGAACTCAGGTGTAGCGCCGTTAGCTTTGCGATGACTCCGTGAAGCAAGCGTCGGAGCAGCAACAAAGAAAAAAACACACCAGAGCACAACCACGCCTACTGCGCCTATGAGAAACCAGCTTCTGGCAGACTGCCGGATCTCACCCAGAGTCAATACTGCGCCAAATGTGCCGACACCACACAGAACGACGAGCAACTGCGCAGCCATTCCAGACACAGCCATAAAACGGGCACTCGACTCTTGAACCGCGCAATACCGCAGTAGCAGCAGTAACAAACTGCCGAGTACAGAACCCCACAGGATCACGGCCCCGATCCACGCAACCGTACGCAGCCGGACGGACTTCACTCTAGGGAAGGCACGCCTGAACAGCGTGTTGGTGTGTTACTCAATAACTCTGCAACTGCACGAACTGCCATTGGATAACTAGCCGCACCGAGACCCATGATCACTGCAGTAGCCACTGAGCTCACCACAGACATATGCCTCCAGGCCTCACGTCGGTACGGGTTAGACAAATGCACCTCGAGGATTGGAAACTCACAGGCTGCAAGCGCATCGTGAATAGCCCAGGAATAGTGAGTAAACGCTCCTGGATTAATAATGATTGCAGAGTGCTCTGTGCGGGCAGCACCGATTGCATCAACAATCACGCCTTCATGATTGGACTGAATGTCAACGATGCGCATCCCCAAGCTGCCAGCAACTTCTCGGGCAGAACTCACATGATCCTTGAGCGTGGCAGTGCCATAAATCTGCGGCTGCCGAGACCCAAGCAACTGCAGATTCGCGCCGGACAGCAGCAATATCGGCAGCTGCTCTGACGCAGTATCAGTCGGGTTTGGAGTGTTCATCTGCTTTCTCGCTTCAGCTCGATGCCAGTAAGTCTTGCTAATCAATGGCCGTCTGCAGTATGTCAGCTACTACGCCCGATTCTAAGCCCTTTACGGCCTCTATCTTATAGATTCGAGAGACTCACGCATTAAGGCGGGGTCAACGCCAGTTACAACTTCTACTCCGGTTTCGCCGAGTAGCGCAAAGGTATAACCAGAGGTCAGCACCTTTTTATCTCTTCCCATCAACAGCATGAGTTGCTCAGCGTCTGAGCCATCGGGTAGCTGGGTTTCTAGGCCGTAACCCCCCACCACACGGTAATGCTCTTGCACCTCAGCTTCGCTAATTCTACCCATGCGAAATGCCAGTTGGGCGGCGTAGATCAAGCCAATACCAACTGCTTCGCCGTGGCGTAGTTGATGACTACCTGCAACCTCTAGTGCGTGAGCCAACGTGTGCCCATAGTTCAACAACGCACGACGACCGCCTTCGCGCTCGTCGGCAGCCACAACCGCTGCCTTGATCCTGACGCAAGCTGCAATACGCTCATCGAGTGCAAGATCATCTAAGTCGTGCCCACCCAACCAGTGGTATTTGGCCATTTCGCCAAGACCGCACTGCCACTCACGCTCTGGCAAGGTTTCTAACAACGCAGTATCGCAAATCACAGCAGATGGTTGCCAGTAAGTTCCGACCAGATTTTTGCCCTCGGTAAGGTTGACACCCGTTTTACCGCCGATTGCAGCGTCTATCTGCGCCAATAAGCTTGTGGCCACATGAACAACAGGAATGCCGCGGTGATACACCGAAGCAGCAAAGCCGGCAACATCGGTCACTAGGCCACCACCTACTGCCACGACACAGTCGTTGCGGGTCAATCCCCAGCTTGCGAACTGTGAACATAGCGACTCGATGGTCGCCATAGTCTTGTGACTCTCGCCCTCGCCGATAAAGAAGACTTGCGAATCCTTGCCAGTCTCCACTTGAACAGGAATGCTCGGCTGAGTCACGACTGCCACGCGTTGCGCTTGCTGCGGAACAAGGGCTGACAGTTCTGCCACTGCCCCGGGGCCGATCACTACTTCGCAGCTGCGCCCATCAGGAAAGTCAAGATCAATTTTAATCACTGAAGTTCCTCGAGTATTGCTACGGAAACTTCCCTCGGATCTAAACCATCAACATCGATCGCTAGATCGGCCACACTGGCATAGAGGGCCTCCCGCTCTTCGGACAAACGCTGCAATGCAAACTCCGAATCTCCTCGTAGGAGTGGCCGCGAACCTTCAGACTCTCTGAGACGTTCGGCAAGATGAGCAACGCTCCCCCGAAGCCAGACAACAGTCACTTGACCACTGAGCAAAATTCGATTGCTCTGGTCAAGCACAACTCCTCCACCGGCAGCTATAACCACAGGCGGACCCGTCAGAGCCTCGGCTAGAGCCTCTGACTCGCATTGGCGAAAGAAGGCCTCGCCCTGATCTTGAAATATTTGGGTTGTACTCGCCCCGAGCCGCTGCTCAATGACTCGGTCCAAGTCAACGCAAGCGCCAAGGCCTAAGTGCGATGCAAGAATTGGCCCGAGGGTTGACTTTCCAGTTCCTGACAGACCAACGAGACAGATATGGGAGTTTTCAGGCCTAATCACGGGCAGGCCAGTCACACGACTTGAACGGGAAGATCAATGAGTAGCTGTGTTATTGCCGATCGCAACGGAATGGTCGAACAATCTCGAGCCTCGAGCAGAATTATGATCCCTTGATCGCATTCGAGAACTAGTGCCGATGAATCCCTGTGAATCTTTGTGTTCATTCGAAACCGAGCCTCGTCTGAGTTCTGTGGCTCTATGGAACTGACTGACTCCCATGACATTCGGAAGCGAAGATCGCCCGGACCGGCGACTTCAATACCTGAGCGTGTGAGCACAGCAGTGCAGTTTTTACGCTTCTTGGTTTGTCCGGGGTAACCGCTGATGTACACAACGTCCTCAAGCTCTAAACCTGGCGAATTACTTGCCGACTGACTGACAGACTCTTCAAGCTGATTTACTCGGCTTGGCTCAGGGAGCACTGCCGCATACTCGGGCGTAGCATTGTGGACAGCCGCATTTGCAAGGACTACTGCCTCTGCTGCCTCTGCAACCTCAGCTGCCTCGGCCATGCGTGAACGGTCGCGAACCACAGGCGCAGCAACCTGAAGAACTGGTTGGCTCAGTCCCGGTGCTGTGTCGATCTGTGTAATGGAGGAATCTTGGTCAGTCAGAACAACATCCTCGACAACATTGTCAACTGCAGAAACTCCTGAAAGCGCTAACACAACAGCGTTGCAGAATGCCTCAGTCCAACCGGCCCCAACAACTGTGAGGTCTGTCATAACAATCTCCACTTGGGTCAACCCATCCTGGGGATCCCCTATTGCGTCCAGAGCTTCAACCTCTGACAGATCAAGCCATACCGGAGTCGTTACAAGATCAGTTCGCTGAATGCCAAGACCAAGCCCGGCAAGCACAAACAGGGCCTCGATTCGTTGTTGATCTGGGGGATCAACCCATCCGCGACAAGCGGCATCGGGTATGGATTCGTCACTAGTGGATTCAGCAAGACCGTAGGTACTCACGACTTCTTGATTTCCTCCGACAGATTCTTCCTGACCATCTCTAACAACATCGCTTTGCAATGTTACTTGCATAGCGCTCGCAGTTGTTTCTTCTAGTGCAGTAAACCCGGTAGAGAATGGACCCGGCTGATTCCCAGTCCTCATGAGTTTCTGTTCACTAGAAAGACCCAATGAAAGAGATTGGCATTAAGGGGTCTTCAGCATCCTGAACGCCAGCAGCTTTACTGAACCCTGACTGGACGGAACTTGCAACGGCCCTGTCTAGCGCTAAGTCGGGACCGACAAGCTCTGCATCTACAATATTGCTTGTCTCAGTAGCTTCAATTGCAGGAGATGAACTAAGTGCTGCAGCAATTGCCGCTACCGCCTGTGGACTCAGAGTTGACATTTGGCGGAACACATCCTCATCGGCTGATGCAGAAAAACCTGCTTCGTTATGAGAAAAATCTGACTGAGGCGATACCTCCGCAGATGGCGATACAAGCTCATTCCAAGCTGCGGCCGCAGAACTCACCGGCGTGGCCTCTTGTGGCGGATCTGAAAGTACAGGCCCAGAGTTGTCCGGTACACGATGCCAAAGATCAGCGGACTCAGCCTGGCTAGATCCAACAAGGTCATCGATTGGGAAGTGATCAGGGAAGGTAGTCAGTTCTTCAGCTGGTTCATGAGTTGTTGAGTGCAGGTCAGTAACAAAGGAAGCCGGATCCGTCTGAAATTCGGGTTCCAGATAAACATCAGCAGCAAGTTCAGAAGCAATTTCAGAGATGAGTTTGGGGTGTTCTGGTTGATTGGGGTGGAGGTAGGTGGCCTCAGGAGAGTCAGCGGCCGAGGGCGGTAAGGCCACGGCAAGGCCCTCGCTAATCAAACTTGCTAAAGCGGCACAGACGGACAGCTCATCTTCACCCATCCGTTCAACGACACGGTACACAGCAGAACTGCCCTGAATGGCAACAAGCAGCGACCATAGAAATGGATCCACCGTGAGCTCGCCAACTGGCAATTTATTGCAAAGTTGCACCTGGTATTGCGTAGAGGGAAGTAGGCCTTCGATTTCCTGCCAGCGCTCAAGCCTGACTGCAGACTTCTCTAAGAGTTCCGAGAGCAGGGTTGGCGTATAGGCGCTTTGCGAAAGCTCGGACTGATCAAGCGCTAAAAATTCAAATTCACCGTCCGTGCAGCGCAGTAACTCAAAAACTGTCAGGCATGGATCAAGTTCGCGTCCAAGCGTCAGCTCGGCTGCAGTCACAAAACCCTCAGATATCTCCACCCATCCACAGTTTCGATTTCCTGTCACAGATAAGCGCCCAACCCTTGCGGTGGAATCAAGCAGACTCAACACATCCGCTAATGGAAAGCTGTCGATTGTCCCTTGTAACGGCACGTGGTGTCCTCCGAGTAACTGTCACTGATGCGACAGGCTATGAGGAGTACATCGGCAGGTTTTACCGAATATTCAAGTTTTCTCTCTAGTGTTTCTGAACGGCTGCCTGTACGGCGCGAGTCATTGCATCAACAGGGGCTTTTTCGCCGGTCCAGACCTCAAACGCGAGGGCCGCCTGATGGATAAGCATTGAAATCCCATTCGCCACCTGGCAGCCGTGCTGGTCTGCAGCAAGCATCAGCTGTGTTTGAGCGGGGTGATAGATCAAATCGGCAACAAAACAGTTCTTTCGAAGCCAAGAGGGGTCACACGGCATACCAAGAGCAGAACCAGTCCCGGCCATACCGACTGAAGTGGCATTGACCACAAGATCTGCACGAGGAAGAGCCTCGACCTGAGCAACGCTGCCCGCATCGCCTGCCAGCAGCGCTGCTGTCGCTGCCGCTTCGGGTGTGCGATTGATCACAAGGATTTCGGATGCCCCAGCATGTTTGAGAGCCAAGATCACCGACCGCGCTGCGCCACCCGCCCCAAGCACAGCACAGACCCTTCCGGCTGGGTCAAAATCGAACTCTGCTCTCATCGCGGCTAAGAAACCATCACCATCGGTATTATGACCAAAGACTTGGTTTGCCGAACGCGAGACGCAGTTCACTGCATCAAGAACTCTAGCGGTTTCGCTCAAGACATCGATGGCTTCTATCACCGCCGCCTTATGGGGCATGGTCACAGAAAGTCCTTCGATTCCTAACGCTCTCATGCCCTGTACGGCTGCAGCGGCTTCTCCACGAAGGGTTGGGAATGCAACACAAACCCAGTCCAGCCCAAGTTCGAAAAAGCCAGCATTATGAATAATCGGCGACAGGGAATGCGCTACGGGATCACCGATCACACCAACAACCCGAGTTGCACCGCTCACTGCAATCCGGGGTGAACTAGTCACTGCGTTAGTTCCTTGGTCCGTAGTACTGCCAGTTTAGACATCTTTCCGTTGCCCACTAAAAGACACCTCTAGCTAGAGCATCGTCCTTAGCGCGCAAGAATTCATTGTAGGAATCGGTGAACAGATGCTCCGGCGGGTCATTCGAAGTAAGCACGTAGTACTTCCAAAGGCCTTTAGTTGGATCAATCGCTGCCTCAAGCGAGGCCTTTCCGGGCAAAGAAATGGGTGTAGGCGGTAGGCCCTTGACTTTGCGAGTGTTGTAGGCGGTATCAGAAGCAAGATCGGACTTCGAGAGCGAACCACTAGCTCTACCGAGACCATAAAGAACCGAGGCATCGATACCAAGCGTCTCGGAGTCATCAAGACGGTTGTTGATCACCCGAGAGATCTTGCCTCGCTCCTCAGGTGGTGCGCCGCTCTCTTTCTCAATAAGCGACGCAATTGTAATGAGTTCGTAGGCTGACCTGCCCTGAAGAACTTGAGCCTTTTCGTAACCGAGACCAGTGAGCACTTTGTCCATTTGAGTCGCCATGATCTGCAGAATTACCTGAGGTGTAGCCGTCTCTTCAAACTCGTATGTATCTGGAAACAGAAGACCCTCCCAGCTTGTTACGCCCTCTGGTTTGTAGGCCGACAGGATCTTTCCGGAATCCAGAGTCTGCTGAAGTTGCTCAGCTGTGACTGTACCCATCTGATCTGCAATCGCAATGAGTGCGTCTTGAAGGCGCGTACCCTCGATAACACGCACAACCTTGGTGCTCACCGGAACAGGGCCTGCACTAAGAACCGCTATGGCCTCATCAAAGCTCGAATTTGTTCTGAACTCCACGTACTCTCCGGCATTCCAAGGTCCGGCATTCTTCCAACCGGCGTAATACGTAAACATTCGAGCATCCGAGATGACCTTGCTATTTGCAAGAAGCCCAGAGATTGAGGCTGTGGTTGCGCCCGCAGGCACCACTAGCGATGCAACCACCTTGCCTTGCACTCCCGAGGGATTGATCTTCTGAGAGGACCATAACAACAAGCTTCCCAGAAGTATCCCAAGGACCAACACGCTGATTCCACCGATTGCGAGTAACTTGCGTCCGCCCCTAGAGGAAGGTGGCAATACTACGAAATCGTCATATTCTCGCTGCTCGCTGGGTTCCTGAACACGGGACTGCTGCACACGGGACTGCTGTACCTGTGGCTTGGACGTTGGTTCGGGAGCCTCGGCTGGAGTTGCAGCGTCGCTTGAGCGCTGACGACGCACAACGGGCTTAACGCTCAACGGATCGAATTCCTCTGGCGGGTTCACTCGTTGCGATCCTTACATTCATTCTCGGTGACTTGGGCAGACAGTTTTGCCTGACGGTGATCCAACCAGGCCTGAAGAATGATTGAAGCCGCTACAGAATCGACCATCTTGCGACGCTTCTCTGCACCTAAGTTCATCTCTCGAAGGGACTGCTCAGCCGTAACCGTAGTAAATCGTTCGTCATAGGTCTCAACTGGCACGCTGAGCAACTTGGAGAGAAGCTTGATTTCTGCCAGCGCTTTTCGCGCCGCAGGCCCTACTGAGCCATCGAGGGAATAAGGCATTCCCACCACTACGCACTCAGCTTCTGCCTCTTCAACAAGAAGCCTGATCCTTCGGTGATCACTGTTACGGTCTTTGCTTCGAGTAAGCACCTGATACGGAACGGCCACAGTGCCAGCGGTGTTCGAAAGTGCAACTCCAATACGAACCGAACCCAAGTCAAGGCAAAGAGCCCTCATCGGAATAGAGAGCGAACCTGATCAAGTGCCTCGGATATGCGCTCCGGGTGGCGACCGCCTGCAGCCGCTAGCTCGGCTCCTTTTCCGCCGCCGCCGCCAACAATCTTGACGGCATCTGCAATGAGTTCGCCGGCGTTCAAACCACTGTCTGCACTAACTGCTGCGACTAACGCGACCCCTTTTCCAGCGGGTGATGCTGCAAGCACAACTGCAATGATGCCTTGCTTATCCCTGAGCGCAACTGCAAGGTCACGCAGTTCTTCTCGTGTCTCCGCTGAGACCTCCGCAATTACCACTCCCGCAACGGCAGTGGCAATCAGGCCCTCGGACTGATTGCCACAAAGCTGCTGTTTTGTGATCTTGAGTTCCTCGCTCAGCGTCTTCGCATCAGCTAGCCGCTTCTTGATGCCCTCCACTAAGCCATCTGCTGTAACACCGAGCAACTCCGAGGCCTGGTGCAATACGTGATCGTGATGGCGGACTCGACTCAATGTGCCAAACCCAGTAACAGCTTCGAGTCGGCGAATACCCGAGCCGATCGATCCCTCGGAAATGATTTTGATTAATCCGATGTTTCCGAGCGCCGTCACATGTGTTCCGCCACATAGTTCGATGCTCTGATCTCCGGCTTGAAGCACACGAACACGCTCTCCGTACTTGTCTCCAAAGAAAGCCAAAGCGCCAAGCTCAACCGCTTCATCCATGCTTGTCTCGAAGTGGCGGACGACGCCGTTCGAAAGAACTTGGGTATTCGCTAGCAACTCAACACGTTTGAGCTCCTCAGAAGTCACTGCCCCATGATGCGCAAAGTCGAACCGCAATCGGTCCTCGTCAACCGAGGATCCTTGCTGCTTTACTTGTGGGCCCAGCACCTCTCTGAGTGCCCAGTGCAATAGATGAGTAGCGGTATGGTTTCGCCGAATCGCAGAGCGGCGATCATTGTCTATTTCAGCCGTCACCTGCTGCCCAACCTCAATCGTGCCATGCATAGCCTCAACCTGATGTCGCTGGAGCACCCCCGGGATTGCATAGGTGGTTCCAACGACCCGGAGCGAATTAGCACCAGAGTTGATGGTTCCGGTGTCTCCTACTTGGCCACCAGACTCGGCGTAGAACGGGCTGCGATCTAAGTACACAGCGTCACCAATTACTGCAAGCACCGTTGCTTGGGTAGAGATCTCATCTCTGCCGGTGAACAGCGTTGGACCTGAAGCTGCCAGTAAAGCGCGTTCAGCTTCGACTTGTTCGCCACTGGCAACACCAGTCTTCTTGCCAGCCGACCGCGACCGCTCGCGCTGCTCATTCATGGCCAACTTAAACTCGTCGAGATCAACTTCAACTCCTTGAAGTTCAGCCATCTCTAGCGTGACTTCAAGAGGAAACCCGAACGTGTCATGTAACTCGAACGCAACTCGCCCGTCGAGCTGACTGCCTGCTGCAACAGCGGCGAGTTCGGTATCGAGCAGAACCGAGCCTCTAGCTAAGGTTTGGCGAAAGTTGGACTCTTCTCGGCCGATCATTTCGGTAATCGCAACTTTTTGCGAAGCCAATTCCGGGTAGGCCTCGCCCATGATCTCTACGCAGCGCTCAACGAGTGGCAGCATCACCATGTTTTCGACGCCCAACATGTGGCCAAATCGGACTGCACGTCGAATGATGCGTCTGAGCACATAACCGCGATCTTCGTTCGAGGGAATGACACCATCAGAAACTAGGAAGGCTGCAGTGCGGGTGTGATCAGCTAGGAGTCGAAGCGCAATGTCTGTGATTTCAGACTCACCGATTCGGTGAGAAGTGACGAGTTCCGCTTGTTGCACTAACCCAGCTAAAACATCAGCTGTATACAACGAGGGGCTGCCCTGAAGCACTGCAAGAATTCGTTCCATTCCTGCACCGGTATCTACATTGCGGGTTGGCAAGTCCGAGAGTTCGCCGGACTCTCCCCTGAAATACTGCGTAAAGACCAAGTTCCAAATTTCTACAAAACGGTGCTCGGCAAGCTGATTGGCTGGCCCTCCCTCAGGACCATGTGGGGAACCAAAGTCAAAGAAGATCTCGGTTGAAGGGCCACAAGGCCCTGTTTCGCCCATCTCCCAGAAGTTATCTTTATCAAGTCGCTGAATTCTCTCTGTTGGTAGACCAACAACATCAGCCCAGATGCTTTCAGCCTCATCATCGCTCACATGGCATGTCACCCAGAGGCGATCGCTATCGATGCCAAGAACCTCGGTAAGAAAATCCCAGGCCCAAGGAATTGCCTCTGCCTTGAAATAGTCGCCGAAGCTAAAGTTACCGAGCATTTCGAAAAACGAGAGGTGTCTCGGAGAGCGGCCGATGGCCTCGAGGTCGTTGTGCTTGCCGCCCGCTCGCACACATTTCTGTATCGAGACTGCTCTAGGTGGCGAATAAGGAGCAGGCTCTTCACCCAAGAAATACGGCACAAAGGGCATCATCCCTGAGTTAGTAAACATTGGAGCGGAAGGGTGCGTGGGAATCAGGCTTGCAGACTTAACCGGAGTGTGGGAACGCTCCACAAAGTACTGAGTCCAGGTGCGACGAAGTTCGTTTGCACTTAGTTGTTTCGGCAGAGAGACAGACATGGCCTGCTTACACTATCGGGGCAAGTGGTGCTGCCAACAGTCAACGTCGTTGACGTGACTGACTGATCGGTGCTGAAGAGATGTCTATCACCGCAGCAGGGAACTCAGTGGCTGTTGGATTGTGATAGCGATCTTTCAACTCGGTTTCACGTTCACGCATGGCGGAGCGGCCTTCTACTGTGGCCTCGAGAATTTGGTGAGCAAACGAAACCACTCTTTTCTGAGCCATCACAGCAAGGTGGTCTGGCTGTAGCGCCTCGAGCTGGGCTCTTACTTTTCTCTCAGCCCACACCGTGCCAGATGCTCCGACGACTGCTCCTACGCTCAACCAAAAAAGTCGTTTCATCTACCTTCGACCCCCCAAAGGTTGCTCAGAAGCTGCAGGGTTTAGTGCAGCCTCGGTCTTTGCAGCGTTTTTGTTTCGTAATCGCGCTGCGGCGCGTCGTGTACCCGAAGCAAGAGCAACACTTCGGATAACCGGCGAAGTAAGGGCGCGGAATGTGGCATCGGTAGCTGAGTCAACTCGATCCCCGATGGCTCCAGCCACCACTAAGAGGTCATCAATGCGATCTACCTCGGAACTGGCTTGCTGAGCGGCTTCACGCAGCTGCTGAACTGCAAGTACTGCTTCGGAGACAAATAAATCAGCTGCCGCATCCAGTTTTTGCACGGCTCGAAGCGCTTTTCCAGCTAATACTGCAAGCACCCCAGCAAAGGCTAACGCCAGAATCGCGCACAGAACGATTAGTAGATCTTCAGCAGACATCAGTTGGTAGTCTCGCCGCTCTCAGCCTCATTCGGGGGGATATCTCCGCAGCGTTCACGCCAATGAGCAACCAGCCTTGCCTCGGCACCCTGATGACTGGGCAAGTAGTAGATAACCTCCGCTAACTCAGCGGGAAGATACTGCTGATCAATCCAACCTCTTGGATCCAAATGCGGAGATTGATACTCGTTGCCATGGCCGAGCTTGCTTGCAGCTGCATAGTGGCCATCTCTGAGGTGCGCGGGTACCTCGCCAATAACGCGAGTCTCAACATCTTGTGATGCTGCAGCGATTCCTGCATATGCAGAATTTGACTTAGGAGCAAGACAGAGATGCACAGTTGCCTGAGCCAGGTTGATTCGTGCCTCTGGTAACCCAACAAACTCAACTGCCTGAGCCGCTGCATTTGCAACAACCAAAGCCAGCGGGTCTGCCATTCCAATATCTTCAGAGGCCGAGACGACTAAACGTCGAGCAATGAATCGGGCGTCCTCACCGGCGGCGAGCATGCGGGCCAGCCAATGCAGCGCAGCATCTGGATTAGAGCCTCTGATCGACTTAATGAACGCCGAGACGACGTCATAATGATCATCGCGGCCATAGCGAACTGCAGACGCTCCCAGCGCTTCTTCAGCGTCTTGGAGTGAGATCTGCAGTGCACCACCGCCGGTTCTAGCTGCTGCAAGTGCGAGCGCTACTTCCAAGCTTGTTAGAAGATGCCTACCGTCTCCCCCCGCGCGATCAATTAAGTGTTCAACTGCCTCAGCATCTGCCTCTGCTCGCTCGTGCTCAAGAGCTCGTTGCGCCAGAGCGCGCAACGCCTCTCGGTCTAGCCCGAACAAACGAAACAGCGTAGAACGGCTCATGAGCGGGGGGTTAACCTCAAAATATGGGTTCTCTGTTGTTGCCCCTATAAGCACGAGTAAGCCGGTTTCTACTGCCGGTAATAGCGCATCTTGTTGCGCCTTAGTAAAGCGGTGGATTTCGTCGAGAAACAAAATTGTTCCCACCGAGCGAGCACCAAGACGGCGCTGTGCATCTGCAGACACCTCTCTGATGTCTTTCACGGTTGCTGTGACTGCCGAGAGCGGAACAAACTCCTTAGATGAAGCCTGCGCAATCAAGCGGGCAATCGTGGTCTTGCCCGTGCCAGGTGGACCCCACAAAATAACTGAACTCAGACGATCTGAGTCTACAAGTGCCCTAAGCGCTTTGCCGGGCCCTAAAAGGTGATCTTGCCCAACAACTTCCTCAAGGTGTCGCGGCCGAAGGCGGTCAGCTAGCGGACCGGCAGAATCCAGGTGTTCCTGAGCCGCTGAGGAGAACAAATCGTTTGCTCCGCGATGCGAAGAGGCTCCAGTACTGCTTGACCCCGCAGCAGGAGCCATCACGACTCACTGTTCTGTGGTGGCTCTTCGGCCTGGGGGGCATTAACTTTCGTATTCGCCCCGACTCTACCCCAAACCGATTTCGCTGCGGTACTCCACATCAGTGGGGTTTCGGACTGATCTAGCTGTACCTGGGCATCCTCCAAACGAATAAGTTCATGTCGCAGAAGGGCAAGGAGCGTTATAACGGTGAACTCTCGAACTTGTGTCCTGCCACCGGGCAAGTGCAATTGCTGAGTAAACGCCGAGCCGCTTGTATTGGGATCTCCAATAACAACTGCCACGAAAACAGTTCCTGGCTTATGACCCTCTGCGCTGTTAGGACCAGCAACCCCTGTAGCCGAAATGGCAACATCAGAACCCAAGACCCTCTGTGCTCCAACTGCCATTGCCAGCGCTGTGGATTCAGAGACGACTGGGCCAACGGGAACATCAAGAAGATCAAACTTCACATCCGAGGCATACGATACAATCGACCCTCTAAACACCTTGCTAGCGCCGGAAATAGCGCTGATTCTTGATCCGATCATTCCGCCGGTAAGTGATTCAGCAACACCTAATGTCATGCTGCGATCCTCTAACATCTTCAACACAACTGACTCCATCGTGTCGTCATCAACGCCAAACACCAATCTGCCAAGTAGGTGACGAATTACAGTCTCTTCTTCCTGCAATGCCGTATCTACTTCAGCCCGGGTCTTGCCCTTTGCTGTGATCCGAACCTTGAGACCCTCCATGCCAGAGGCTAAGAAAGCCAGTGTTGGGTTTCCGGCACTATCGAGTTCAATGATGCGGTCATGCAAAATCTCGGCAAGCGCGGACTCAGACTCGCCCCAAGTGCGCAAGGTGCGACTAGCGATGACCGCAGAGCTTCCCGAACGTTGTTGCAGGTCGGCCAAAATAGTCCCTGTCATCATTTCTTTCATCTCCCAAGGAACGCCTGGCACTGCATAGATAACCCTTAAACACACTTCGCCTTCTGAGTCAGTCCACTTCACTGGGCATAGCAACCCGGGGGCGGTTCCGGGCTGCTCGGAAATAAACTGTGCTCCAACTGGCCGCAGCGCCTGCGACAAGTTGTTGCTTGGCATGCGACGCCCGCGAGACTCAAACATCGCAGCGATGCGCTGCTCCATCTGTTCGTCTGGTTCAAGCGGCACCCCCATCACTTGTGCAATTGCTTCCCGGGTGATGTCGTCTTGGGTTGGCCCGAGGCCGCCACAGCAGATGACTGCATCACTTCGCCCGAGAGCAAGCCTCAGCGTTGCCACCATTCGCTCAAGGTTGTCTCCAACTTTGGTCTGAAACAACGAATCAATACCGACCAGGGCAAGTTGCTCGCCAATCCACGAGGAGTTGGTATCGTTAACCTGGCCGAGCAGCAGTTCAGTGCCAATCGCAACTACTTCTGTGCGCATGGCCTTACGCTAACCGTCGAGATGGTCCTGCGGGGGTGCATCCATCGTCGATGTAGCTCGAGAACCAGATGAGATGTACTGAGCGGCGCTGATCCAAGCCACAGCAACGCCTGCCCATAAAAAGCCATTTCCGATCCAACGAATATCAGCTGTGAGGGGCAGCGCAACCCAAGCCACAGCATTGAACTGCAGAAAAGTTTTAAGTTTGGCAATGTTTGAGGCCTGCACAGCACGACCCTTGCGACCCCAATAGGACCTAAACAGTGAGATGACAATTTCACGAAGGGTAATCAGGGCTACCGGGACCCACCAGAATCGGCCGGCTAACACCATTGCCCACAGGCCTCCTAGGGCCAAGACCTTGTCTGCTAGTGGGTCAAGAAAGGCTCCTGATCGCGTAGTTCCCTGCTTTCGAGCCAAGTACCCATCAAGGCTGTCAGTAGTAGTAATAACTACCCACAAAACAAAGAGCGCCCAACTCGACTCCTGAGAAACGATCATCACAAACGCCACTGGGGCTAGAAGTAGCCGAGCAATAGTGATTGCATTTGATGGGGTTAGCAGTGCGCTAGGGCCAAATGACTTCGGTTTGAGTGGTTCACTCACGCTTGCTGTCCGCAGGCTCAGCTAGTACGAGTCCCGCACTTCTCCGATCGGCATCTGCGTCAAATAAGCTGGCAAACAAATCGGGGCCCTGAGCGTCAGTCACCTGCACTTGATAGAACTCCCCTACCTTGAGCGACTCGTCGACGTTGATAATTCCGTCGATCTCTGGTGCCTCTGCAGATGACCTAGCAATGCCAGGCTCATCTACCAGCACCGTCAGCACTTCGCCAATAAGCCCATCACGAACGGAAGCAGAAATCTCATCTTGCAGTTCGCGCAATTCATCAAGTCGCTCATTCATTAACTCGACTTGAACTTGACCATCAAGATCGGCAGCAAAAGTTCCCTCTTCTTGGGAGAAGGCAAAGAACCCACACCAGTCCAGCTGCGCGGCTTGCACAAAATCTAAGAGCTGGTCGTGGTCGGCTTCTGTCTCGCCGGGATAGCCAACAATAAAGTTTGACCTAAAGGTGGCTTTGGGTTGCAAAAGGCGAATTTGCTCAATTCGCTTTAGGTACTTCTCGCCAGAACCCCATCGGCGCATTCGCCTCACGAGAGGTGCTGACACATGCTGAAGTGAGAGATCAAAGTATGGAACAGCACTCGCCGCCATAAATTCAATAAGTGGATCAGTCAGCTCAGACGGATACAAGTACAACAGACGAACCCAGTCAACATGTTCAGAGACAGTCTGCACAAGGCTCAATATCTGTTTTTCACCAACACCCTGATCACGGCCATAAGCAGCTAGGTCTTGTGCAATCAACACAACCTCGCGAACCTGCAACTGTTCAACTTCTTGCAAGATTGAGTCAATCGAGCGAGAACGTTGAGGCCCCCGAAATGATGGAATGGCACAAAATCCGCAAGCCTTATCGCAGCCTTCGGCGACTTTCACATATGCCCAAGGAGCATCAGACTTGGGTCGCGGCAGATTAAGTAGATCAAGCCAAGGAACCCCTTCCGCTACAGCGCCTAGCCCATTTGCAGTTGGCTTCACACCTAGCTGTATGGGAACGCCAAAACCAGCAACTGCATCGACCTCGGGGAGCGCCTGAGCGAGTTCGTCGCCATAGCGCTCAGCCATGCAGCCCGTCACCACTAACCGGGAATCTTCTAAGCGATTCTCATCAAGGGCAAGAATAGTGGCAACGCTCTCTTCACGAGCTTCCTCGATAAATGCGCAAGTGTTCACCACCACAAGGTCGGCCTGCTCGGGTGAATCGGCGCGCAACATCCCATCGGAGAGCATGTTGAACGTCAACTTATCGGAGTCGACTTGATTCTTAGGACAGCCGAGGGTCTCGACCCAAAATGAGCGTTGCACTGTTTGAAGACACTAGTAGCGAGCTAGCAACCAAGAAGAACTACTGCTGATACTGCAGACGCAAGCCGGGGCAGTGCCACTCAAATGAAAGCAACCTGCCCGTTCCGGAAGAGGTCACATAGGCCGTGCGCATATCAGGACCACCGAAAGCAATATTGGTTACTAACAAGTCATCAATGGGAAGGTGCTGTACGGAGGAACCATCAGCAGAGACAACTGTAATCCCACCGTTTACCAGCGTTCCCACGCAGACACTGCCCTCGCTGTCTACGGCCAGAGAGTCAAGTAATTGGTGGCCTGCTAATCCGGCCAGTAAGTCTCCGTGGGGCGCAAGCAGGCCAGCGCCCACTGCCTGTCCGGGCTCTGTCAGGTTCCACTGCCAGATTCTTCCCGTATGGGTTTCGGCCACATAAAGCCTGTCGCCGGCAGGAGAAATCCCGACACCATTCGGAGCTTCGAGCGGAAACAGCACCTCTTTGATAGAAGACCCGTCTGCCTGTGCATAAAAGACCCCAGTTAGATCAGAGCTTCGTTCCAAGCGCACCCCATGGTCAGTAAACCAGAAGCCGCCGTGGCCATCAAAAACCAAGTCATTGGGAGAACGCAATGGGCGACCCTGGCATTCGGTATACATGGTCTCGATTGCTCCGCTCTGCGGATCAACGCGCTGTATTGAGCCCGAACTCCATGACGGTGGGACTGGGCCAGGAAGAAGAATCTCGCCGAGGTCGATATAAGAGAACGAGCCACCGTTGTTAGCTATCCAAATCCAACCATCGGGCCCGACTGCGGCGCCGTTGGGCCCACCGGGAATACTGGCAACTAGCTCAACAGTGCCATCAGCGCACACCCTAGTAAGCCGCTCCCCTGCTATTTCAACGAGCAGTACTGTGCCATCGTCACAGGCTATGGGCCCTTCGGGAAATCGCAGGCCTGCGGCTAGGAGTTTGGGCTCACCCAGAATGATCTGACTCGACATAGCTGCAGGCTAGCGGTGATGGAAGATCTCAGAGTGCCGAACCATCTCAGCTAATTCAGAACTCGCCTTGTTCGATCATGTTGTCGAGATCTTCTGGAGAAATCAACACGGTACGGGCCTTCGAGCCCTCAGATGGCCCGACCACTCCGCGCTGCTCGAGCAGATCCATGAGTCTTCCAGCGCGAGCAAAACCAACCTTTAGCTTGCGCTGCAGCATCGACGTAGACCCGAGGCCGCTCCGAACCACTAGCTCCAGGGCCTGATGCATCAGGTCATCATCGTCGCCTGCAGTTCCTCCGGAGAGCGATGACCCACCCGAAGGCGATTGATCATCGCCTGCCACGCCCTGCACGTAATGCTCTTCTACTGCAGGCGCTTGTTTTCGCCATTGGTTGACGATGCTCGCAACCTCTGACTCTTCTACCCATGACCCCTGAATGCGCTGAGCCGAAGACGAGGTTCCGCCGAGTAACAACATATCGCCTCGGCCGACGAGGCGCTCGGCCCCTGTCTGATCAAGAATGACCTTGGAATCCATCGAGGATGCCACGGCAAAAGCCAACCGGGCAGGAATGTTGGCCTTGATCACACCAGTGATGACGTTGACCGAGGGCCGCTGAGTTGCTATTACTAGGTGGATTCCAACGGCTCTGGCTTTGGCCGCTATGCGAGTGATCGACTCTTCGACTTCTCTTGAGGCAACCATCATCAAGTCGGCAAGTTCGTCTACTACAACAAGAATGAACGGCATGCGCTTAAATTCTCGATCCTCGCCGAGTCGCTGCTGCAAGTCTCCACGATCGAAGGAAGCGTTGTAGCCGGTGATGTCTCGAACTCCAACCTCGGAAAGAAGATCGTAACGACGCTCCATCTCGTGAACAGCCCAGTTGAGAGCGTTAGCGGCCTTCTTGGGATTAGTAACTACCTGAGTAAGCAGGTGCGGAATGCGGTTGTACTGCGTTAGCTCAACCTGCTTGGGATCAATCAGGATCATCCGAACCTGATCTGGCGTGGAGCGCATGAGAATACTGGTGATAATTGAGTTGATGCAGGAAGACTTACCAGCGCCGGTCTGCCCTGCAATTAACAGGTGAGGCATGGTGGCGAGGTTCATGAGCACTGATTGCCCCGAGATATCTCTGCCCACACCAACCTCTAGGGGATGCGTGGCCCGATGAGCTTCTTCAGAGGTGAGGATGTCTCCAAGGTTGACAATCTGACGATCTTTATTCGGAACCTCAACACCAATAGCTTGTCGACCCGGGATAGGGGCAAGGATGCGAACATCTGGCGAGGCCATGGCATAGGCGATGTCTTTATGCAGGCTTGTGAGTCGCGCCACTTTGACTCCCACACCGAGTTCGAGTTCGTAGCGGGTGACGGTTGGCCCTACGACCATACCCACCAACCGGGTCTCTACACCGTGCTCTGCGAGTGCGCCCTCTAGTACACGCCCCCTTGCCTCAACTGCTTTGGTGTCTACTGTCCGTTTGCCCGAGAGTGAGAGCAGATTTTTTGGTGGTAGCCGCCAAACAGACCCTATTGCGGCGGGACCAAGACCCAATCCGAGTTGCTCGCTAGTGCTGGTCTGATCTGCTGATTTTGACGGCGGAGTAAATGGTGTTGGCCCGGACACCACAACCGTGGGCCCATCTTCAGCCTGCTTCTTTGTGCGCGAACGTTTCTCCCGAGGAGCTATGCCATCATCTTGGTCATAAAGGTTGAGTTTGAGATCAGTGTCCGCTGCGCCTGATCTGGCATTCTCTGTGGTGCCTAGGCTGAACAGGTCAGAAGCCCACCGACCGACATGCACCCCAAGCGGTCTTAGGCCTCGAATAACTGATTGAGCCATAAGGCTGAGGGACCAACCAGTAATAAGACTTATAGCGAGAACTCCAAATAGGAGTAGGACTAGAGAAGCGCCCCAACGGCCCACAACTACTGCGATTCCGCCAAGGAACGCGCCAATAAGGCCTCCGCCATCTGAATACGCCCCAACGCCGTCTTTCGTGATCGATGCCCCCTCCTCGAAGAACAGATCTAACAAGCCCGCCAACACCAGTACTCCAAGTAGTGCTCCAAGGGCTTTCACTGCTCTACTGCCTTGCTGAGGCGCAGAGAGGCCAGCAGCGTCACCTTCGACAACTGGGGCATCTGTTGCACCAATTGAAGCCGTAGCTGTATGTGCGCTGCGAATCATAAGGACACCACCTACAACAAGCGCTGGAGGCAAAAACACACGCAGCAAGCCGAGGACGGTGCCGGTACCTGTAGCCGGCCAATGAGCTATTCCGCCAGAGCTACTGCGGTACATGCTGATGGCAAGTATTACTGCACTCAGGAGGCAAATCATGCCCCAAATATCTCTTCCGTGCCCATCGGTCAGGCTATGCCAGGCAGTTGCGCCAGTGGACGAAGCATTGAGGCCCTTATTTGGTTGTGCCTTTTTACGAGCGGCAGACGAGTTGGACCCAGAACGAGAACTCGTTTTGCGCTTGCTTGTAGCGGAAGAACGAGTTGCTGTGGAGCTTCGCTTTTTTGCGGGGGACTTCTGAGATGTTGCCACGGTACTCAAAGAGTACTCAGAGTCACTGACAGTCTCGCGGCACTCTTCTCAACTCTGCTCACCAAACAGAATCACGCATGCAGTACGACGGGGAGGATCTTTGGCCGTCTACGGGTGGATTTTGCTACAAAGCTGCCCGAAGCCCGCCGAACTGCGCGTTGAATTCCGGCATGGTCTGCGCCATCAGCTAGCGCTTTTTCAACTGAAGCCTTGGCTTGCTGAGAGAGCTCAGCAAGCAGGTGCCCGGCTTCTTCCTCGTGTATCCAGCCAACCGTAGAAACCTCGGGGCCAGATACCAGTCGCTTCTGCTTAAGATCTACGCAGATAGTGACCACCACTACGCCCTCATCAGCCAAAATCCTTCGATCGCGCAATACCCCGCTGCCGATGTCTCCGACTGTGCCTTGCACGTAGATGTACTCTGATGGAACTGTTCCCACCTGGCGCAGTCCATCATCGTCAAGAATCAAACGGTCGCCGTCCTCGGCTATCAAGACGTGGTCCTCGGGTGTACCCATGACCTGCGCCAAGCGACTGTGCGCTATCAAGTGGTGATACTCACCGTGAACCGGAACAAACCACTCTGGTTGAGCAATGGAGTGATACAGCTTGAGTTCTTCTGCCTTTGCGTGGCCCGTGGCATGGACATCAGAGAGCCCGGAATGAATAACCTCCGCGCCTAGCCGGAACAGGTTGTCGATTACCTTTGTCACGGCATTCTCATTGCCTGGAATGGGATGGGAGGAGAAAATCACCGTGTCATCTGGCGTGATTCTGAGCCAGCGGTTCTCGTTTGCTGCAAGCAATGTCAGGGCAGACATTGGTTCACCCTGGGAACCAGTAGACAGCACAAGCACCTGACCTGGCTCGTAACGATCGACTTTTTCAATATCAATCAATGAGGTATCGGGAACGGTAAGCAAGCCCATTTCTCGGGCCATCGTAATATTTCGCTTCATCGATCGTCCGACCGGCGCAATCACTCGCCCGAATGCGATCCCAGCATCACACAGTTGCTGGATGCGGTGAATATGACTTGCGAAACAAGCAGTAATGACGCGGCGCCCCTCTTGCTCGTGCATGAGGTTGTAGAGAACTTTCCCTACACTGCTTTCTGAGCGCGAGTGCCCAGGCTGATCTGCATTTGTTGAATCAGCAAGCAGAAGTCGGATGCCGTCTCCGTCTGCAAGCGCTCCGACTCTGGAAAGGTTAGTGAGTCGCCCGTCAACCGGAGTCAGGTCAATCTTGAAGTCGCCAGTATGGAGGATGGTTCCCTGAGGGGTGTAAAAAGCAGTAGCGACTCCCTGTGGGACGGAGTGAGTGGCGGGAATAAACTCTGCCTCGAAGGGGCCGATCTCCCACCGTTCACCGTCGGCGACGACAATGAGTTCGGTTCGCTTCATTAGGCCAGCTTCTTCAATTCGCCCAGAGGCCAGCCCAAGAGTTAACTCAGTGCCGAACAACGGAAAGCTGGCGTCACGGAGCAGATAGGACAATCCGCCTATGTGATCCTCATGACCATGGGTAAGCACGCAGCCAACAATGTCTTCGGCGCGCTCAATCAGCCAACTGAAATCTGGCAGAACAAGATCAATTCCCAACATGTCAGTGTCTGGAAACATCAGGCCACAATCAATAAGCAGCAGCGACCCTTCGAGTTCTAATACTGCGCAGTTTCTGCCGATCTCTCCAAGACCCCCGAGAAATGTGATGTGAACCGGTGATGCCATTAGTTGAGGTCCTTGAGCACCTGTCGGGCGCTGTCTGCGAGCCAGTCGGGAGCAGGTCCCATAGGAGGACGACAGTCGCCTACCTTGAGACCGAGCACCTTCAGGAGCGTCTTGGTTGGAATTGGGTTTGGCGTTTCATCGCCGGATTCATAATCGTAGGAGGCAATAAGGCCGGCGTTAATCCGGCGGGCAGACTCGAAGTCGCCTTTGCTGCAGGCATCGATCATCTCTCCGAGCTGACGACCAACCCAGTGTGAGGCTACCGAGATCACACCAACTGCACCGACTGCCAACAGTGGCAGAGTCAACGCATCGTCCCCGCAGTAAACCTCGAACTGAGAGGGGGCAAGCGCAATTAGGCGAGCGGTTTCTGCAGGGTCACCTGCAGCGTCTTTGAGCGCCACAATGTTTGGTACATCAGTAGCCAAACGCAGCACAGTCTCTGTAGAGATCTTTCTACCAGTCCTTGCGGGAATGTCATACAGAACCACGGGTAGTTCGGTTGCCTCTGCAATTGAACGAAAGTGAGCCTCAAGGCCTGCTTGAGATGGGCGGTTGTAGTACGGAGTGACAGACAAAATCCCGTCTACACCCAACTCGCTAGCACGCTTAGTTTGCTCCACGGCGCTGACTGTTGAGTTCGAGCCTGCGCCCGCAAGTATCGGAACTGAGACTGCCTGTCGAACGGTGCGAAACAGAACTAACTCTTCTGATTCGGTGAGCGTTGGGCTTTCTCCGGTAGTTCCGCTCAATACCAAGCCATTGCTACCATTTTCTACCAGCCATTGGGCTAGGTCTACTGCGGCATCTAAATCGAGATCTCCTCGATCATCGAACGGAGTCACCATTGCGGTGATGACCGAACCAAATCTGGCACTCATGATTACTCCTCTGAGTCTGCGGGAGTCTCTTCTGCAGACTCGTAGTGAACTCGTTCTTCCGACCGTCGACGACCCAGTGTCGCAAGAAAATCCTCGTGAAGCTCAAACCACACCGTGTGGTACGAGTCTATTCTTGGCCCTGTCAACCATTCGGTCTGACCGATCCCTATTCTCTCATGAGCCTGCGACAGACGCGAACTGTAGCCCTCGAACCGGTCAAGGCAGGCTGTAAGTTCGCTGAGCAGCCTTATCGCTGAGTGGTGCAGTGCCCCAAGTCTCTGCAACACCAAAGCGTCGCTCTGGACATCTAGGTGATCATTTATCAATTCCTGAGTTCCAACTAATCGCACCTGCCAGTCAGTGCAGATGGACAGTAGCTGGGGATTGAGCACAAGGAATTGCTGGTAGAGAAGAGTAACGCTGTCGTGAAAGCCGCTTGCAACGAGCTGTTCTGCAAGTAGTCGCTCGCCCTCAGCCCTGCCAGACACAGTCAGCATCCAGCCGGCCAGCACTCCCTCGTAGCGGCGAGCCAACCTCTGTTTAACAAGTCTATTTAAACTGCTGCGCACCATTGACAAGTCAAGGTCAAACCTATTCGCTATATCGCTCGCTGATGCTGGCCCACGTAAACGCAGAGCATGAATCACAAAGACCTGCTGCTGCTGCACCACCTAAGCCTACTCAAGGCAAAGTTGCCTTCAGGCATTGATGCAGCCTGTGCTGTAGGTTCAGGCTGGATTCTAGTTTCAGGCTGTACGCACGTCGCTCTCAAGTAGTGCAAAACCATCAAGTTCAGAGGTTGTATCGGCCCAGTCCTCAAACTGGATCACACCGATTTCTTCAAAGCGGTGGCGAAGCCACTTGTCATTGCGATCGAGCAATCCAAGCTTCTTGCAGTTCGGGACAACCTTCGAGAACAACATCATCTGGAACATCTGACGAGTGGGTGTCATCATGACGAGCTCAAGTGCGTCTTTAACCGGCACTCCCATGCGCTCCCAGACCTCTTGCTGCAAGAACCGGTCCCGCATCCGAACCGCTGCTTCGAACGCAAACTGCTGACGTTCAAAGATTTCTGCATCAGTCAACTCTGCATAGAATTCCTGAAGTGATAAGACGCCAAAAGCCACATGTCGAGCCTCATCGCTCATGACATAGCGCAGCAATTGCTTTAACAACGGCTCAGTGGTGAGTTGATGAATAAAGCCAAAGGCAGCCAGTGCTAGTCCCTCCACCATGATCTGCATACCGAGATACGTCATGTCCCAGCGGCTGTCGTTGACGATGTCGTCGAGCAGCATCTTTAGGTGCGCATTGACCGGGTAATGGCCTGACATCTTTGTATCGAGGTACTTCGCAAAGACCTCTACGTGGCGTGCCTCATCCATCACCTGAGTTGAGGCGTAGTACTTCGCGTCGATCCAAGGCACCGTCTCGACGATCTTTGCAGTACAAATCATTGCACCTTGTTCGCCGTGCATAAACTGCGAGAGCGTCCAGTTCTGGCTTTCAATTCCAACCTGGAGCCACTCCTTCTCTGTCCACTTCTCAAACGGAGTGCCAGCAACATCAAGCTCCATCAAGTCGCCGTTCATTTCCGCGTTGGCTAAGACAACTTTCTCTTGGTCGACCTCTGTGTCCCAAGGCAAGTCTTTTTCGCCGTCCCACATAGAATGTTTGGCCTTCTCGTATAGCTTCTCGAGGCTGGGCCGAGCGCCCTTTTGATAATCCCAAGTGAAGATTGCATCGGAGTTGTCTTCGACCACCGAGATGACGGAATCGCGATCTGTATTGGTAATAGCAAGTATTGCCTCGATGTCGTTGACATCTTCACGGCCGATCAAGTCTTGAGTTGTGCGTTCTTCAGCAAGTGACATTGGTTCTCCTATTTGGTTATAGAGATCTGCTCATAGTGGGTAAGTGGCGAGTAGTGGCCGTGCTCAGCGGAGTTCCACTCAGCCCAGGTAACAAAAATGTGCGAACAAGTCGACCAGCACCTTCTTGCAGGCACAGATCAAACTCGTCGGAGGGCTCCGCTACATACGAGACAACGAGTCGAGAGACCCACATGCCAACAGCTAGGGCCTCTGTATCTTCCATGAAGCGGCATAGAACCGGTCGCATGATTTCAGCAGCAGTAACAAACACCAGGTTGAGTTGATCGAATGAGAGCAGTTGCTCAATCAATGCAGGCTCAAACTCACGCATAAAGCTAAGCGCCTGATGCTGCTCGAGAAACTGAGCCGAATGCTGAATGGCAACGGTGAGGCATTCCTCGACTTGATCAGTTGAAGCCAACTGCTCGGTCAACACGGCTAGAAAGCAGCCAACCTCGCCAAGCACTGCCGCTTGCATGATGGTGTTCTTACCGCCAGGAAAGAGTCGGTACACCGTTGCCCGAGACACGCCGGACTCTTTAGCTACGTCTTCGATAGTGGTTTTCGAGAGTCCCCAGCGGCCAACGCATCGAAGCAAGCCAGAGGTGACTCGGACAGAAGGTGAGTCTGTGGCACCTTGAGGCGCTCTGGGGGTGGGAACGGGTTCAAACAACAGCGGAGTGGATCCCTGAGCAGACTCTTGGGTCATCATGCACCTCCCCTCGTCATCACAAGTTACGCACTAGAAACTTGTGATGTTACAATAAGACTAATTACGTCTCATTGACAAGCGTCTAGGTAGGTGACATGAGTCACGCAACAAGTTTTGCTGTTCTCACCTAGTTCACTCAATCAGAACACCAGCAAGAAATTGCGTGCGAATCACATGATGCGCCGCTGCCTCATCGTTCAGATCTAGCGCAGTCGGGCTGCCCATCCAAGACACGGTCATCCGCATTAAGTAGTCGGCTCCAAGTTCGGGAGTCATCCCAGCACGCAAACGACCAGCTTGTTGCTCCTTTGTCAGCAGATCCCTCATGTAGTCACGAATCACTCCGTGAAACAGAGGTTCCGAAGGCTGAACGGCTTCAACAAGTTCCAGCATTTCGGACTCCATCAGGTTCTCTAAAAGCTCGCTCTTTTGCATAAGCTTTCTTCCGATGAGTAACCCAGCTACCAGCTGATCCTCAATTGTTGGCAGCGACTCAACTGCTTCGGCTAATCGACCCCAGAAGCGAGCTATCTCCCAAATCGCAGTTTCCTGAAATAGTTGTGGTCGTCCGCCGGGGAAGTGCCGGTAGATCGTGGTTCGAGAAACTCCAGCGGTAGCCCCAACATCCTCTAGCGAAAACCCGCCGACGCTGCTGCGCTCAGCGCAGGTGACGGCCGCCTGCATGATTGACGTTCGTGTGTCTTCAATCTCGGAACTCACGAATTGGACTCAGCTTCGGCTTTCGGCCCTGCGCCGCGAGCCCAAGGGATCTCATCTGGATCATGACCGTCATCTTCATCATCATCATCATCATCAGCTGGAGTCTGATCCCCCTTTGCTTTATTGCGAGCAACCATGCGCAGTACGAGCGGGTATCCGCCGAATGCAATCAAGGCAAAAATCCACCATTGCAACATATAAGAGAAATTTTGCGATGGATCCTTTGTTTGCAGCTCAATTACTGAAGGAGAGCTAGTGGCCTGGGGTGGGTTCTGGCCGTCGAGCAGCACCCATGCGGGCTCAATCGGGTATGGGAGTTGCTGTTCGAATCGGGCAAGGTCAACCCGCGACAACGCACTCAGATCGCCAGTTGGCGGATCTACAGACCCAAAGGATCCGCGCTGTTGGGTCAGTTGCACATTTCCAGTAACCGTAACCAGCCCCGTTGGCGCCTCTGACCCCCGAAAGGGAGGGTCTGCAGAAGAAGGCTCAAGCGGGATCCAACCGCGCACTATGGGTACTGCAGTGCCGTCAGCCTGAACAAGCGGAGTCATCACCCACGCGCCAGGAGCGCCACGTTGAGAACGGTTCAAGATGGCAACCTCTTGAGCTGAGTCGTACACGCCGCTCACCTCTACCCGACGGTAGCGAACACTCTCGGCTACAGCTGCAGGATCACTTCCAGCGACGGGGATGACCTCATTAAGTTGCATCGGGGTTGCTCGAGCGATTGTTTGGAGCTGCTGCGACTTCTCACGCTCGCCGAAATATCTCGATCGCTGCCAGAACCCTAAGCCAATCAGCGCGATCACTAGTGCTGCAATCAGCAGATGGCTGAGCAACCAAAGTGGCTTTCGCAAAAACGCGTACATATCCAGACCCTAGGCGCGAGCGAGAGGTGCGAGGTAGGCAGTAGGTGCCAAGCTGCGCAGAGGCTTACGCAGGAACGTCAACAATTAACCAAGGCCTAGAACGACAGTGCTAGTCGCTTGGCAGGTCATGATTTGCGAACCGGTCACGCAAGTCCTTTTTGGAGAACTTTCCGACACTTGTTTTAGGTACCTCATCTATAAATACAATGTCATCGGGAAGCCACCAGCTTGCGACCCGTCCCTGAAGAAACTTAATGATTTCATCTTTGCTCAATGTTGCATCTGGCCTGACCACAACTGCAGCAAATGGTCGTTCACCCCACTTCTGATGTGGAAGACCAATCACTGCTGCTTCGGCCACTGCCGGATGCGCCATAATCTCATTCTCGAGCTCCACAGAGGAGATCCACTCCCCTCCTGACTTCACCACGTCTTTGGTGCGATCAACAATGCGCACATATCCATCAGGGGATATCACTGCAACGTCACCTGTGCGAAGCCAACCATCTTTAGTAAATGACTCAGCCGAGCGGTCATCGTTGTAATAGCCAGAGGCAATCCACGGACCGCAAGCCTGAAGCTCGCCGCGGGTCTTACCATCCCAAGGCAGCTCGACTCCAGATTCTTGGTCGAGAATCCTAAGTTTTACGCCCAACACCGCAGGTCCTTGTGAGGCTCGTAGCTCAACAAGTTCCTCTTCGGGCAGGGCAGTCAACCAAGACCTAGTCAAGCCAACTGATGCAATTGGGCTGGTCTCCGTCATACCCCAGGCTTGCAAGATGGGAAGACCGAGCTGCTCACGGTATGCCTCGGAAAGTGCCTTGGGCACCGCAGAACCACCGCAAGGGATGACTCGCAAAGCGCTGGTATCCCTGCCGAGCAGCTCGGGTAATACTCCCATCCAAATCGTGGGGACTCCCGCCGGAACAGTAACGCTTTGTTCAACTATAAGATCTGCCAAAGCCGCTGGAGTCATGCGTGGGCCCGCCAAAACCAAATTGGCCCCGGTAGCCACTCCTGCGTGGGCCAAACCCCACGCATTTGCATGAAACATAGGGACCACTGGCATCACTGTGTCCGATTCGCGTATTCCAATGCCGTCCGCTTGTAGTACCGCCAGTGTGTGCAAGTAGGTGCTGCGATGCGTATACACAACCCCCTTGGGATTTCCGGTAGTTCCCGAGGTGTAACACATAGCGGCTGCTGTATTTTCCTCTACGAGTTTGAACTCTGCAGGTACAGCTGCTGCAAGCAGTTCCTCATAGTCCAATAATGCAACCCCCTCTGGAGCGGGAGCATCTCCGCCGTCCTCCATGACCACAATGTGCCGAACAGTATTGAAGGAAGAAAACAGCGGAGCTAGAAGTCCCAGAAGCGAACGATCAACAAAGATGACATCGTCCTCGGCGTGGTTGACGATATAGGTGAGTTGTTCTGGGAACAGTCGAATATTTAGAGTGTGAAGAACTCGACCACTACATGGTGCGGCAAAATACAACTCAAGGTGCCGAGCAGAATTCCACGCAAAAGTTGCCACTCTGGCATCCTGAGCAACCCCCAAGTTGTCGAGCACCGTTGCCAGCTTTCGGGTTCGTTCTGCCCATTCACCATAAGTTGTTTGTTCTACGCCGGTGGCAGTGCCAGTAACAATTAACTTCGACGGCGTGTACCGTTCGGCATGCTCGACGAAGTGGTTCAGCGTCAATGGACGGTCTTGCATTGTTCCTTGCATGTCATCTCCCCACAACCGGCTGCTTCAGCCAGTTAGTTACTCAGTTAGTACCCACAGGTTAGACAGCTCAGCAGATACTCAGGTCGCAGTCCTCCGAACGAAATCAAACCCTCGGCCGACAGATAGAGTGCCTCTACTAGCTGAGCAGTATTGCTCCGACCTGTCCTGAATCCCTCAAACTTGACTGAGCGCCATGACCGATCAGACCGATCCACCCGACAACTTACGCATTCCCGATCCAGCCGCAGCAGAGCAACAGTCCGAAGTGCAGCCTAATCAGCAGTCTGAGCAGCGACCTGAGGTTCTCGAAGTGGCAGCGACACGGGTACATCCTCGGTGGCTACTCCCACTACTTGGCACAGGAATAGCCACACTCCTAATAGCCGCAAACATTGGCAACGTCATGTGGGTGCGCTGGAGCAACCCAAGCACAGGCCATCCTTTGTGGCTACTCGGACTGAACTCCTCGAACCGATACCTGCTGATCACCTCAATTATTACCTCTTGGCTGCCTTACGTTGCTATAGCCATGGCTCGCTTACTTGCGCCCGATCCGCTCTTTTATATTTTGGGTTACTCCTACCGTGAACGCGCCCTTGGATGGGCAAGAAATGTCTTTCCTGGAATGGAGGGCCTTTTTGATCAGTTCGAACAAGACCGCAGCGGCTTTAAGCGCATCCTTGACGTGGCCGTGCTCATTGCCCCGAACAATCCGGTATGTCTGCTTGCCGGAGTGGCAGCCATGCCAATCCGACGCTTTATTGCGTTGAACCTGACAGGCACGCTTGGGCGCATCTTATTGATGCGGGGCCTTGGACTTCTGTTCGAAGACCAGATCAGGGATCTACTTGTTGTAGTGGCTCGCTATCAGCGCCTTTTTACATTTGGCTCGCTGGCCCTAGTAGCGGGTTACTTGATCTATCAGACAGTCGGAAAGCGTGGAGTTGTGGGCGGCCTTGAGACACTCGAGGAAGAACTCGGTGAGGAGTAGAACTAAACTATTAGTGGTTGCCGACAGCTGCAGCGCCTTACAGGTACAGGTCTTACAGGTCTAAAAGCGCGTCAAGGCCAAGGGTCATGCCAGAGCGAGTAGCTACTTGTTTTACTGCAAGTAAAACCCCCGGCATAAAACTGCTCCGATCGATCGAGTCGTGGCGAATCGACAACGTTTGACCCGTGGTGCCGAGAAGTACTTCTTGGTGGGCCACTAGGCCGCGCATGCGCACTGAATGAACGCGAATCCCCGAGGCTCCCTCGGCACCGCGTGCACCCTGAAGCAATTCATTTTCGGTGGGGTCGGCAGTCCAGTCGGATGAGGCCTCTGCCATCTTTGAAACTGTCAGCATTGCCGTGCCCGAAGGTGCATCAATCTTTTCCTCGTGGTGAAACTCAATCACCTCGGCAGAGTCAAAGTAGGGCGCTGCAATGGCTGCAAAATGCATCATCAACACTGCGCCGATGGCAAAGTTTGGGGCAATCACGCAGTTGGACTTTGTAAACGAACTTCCAATCTCTGCAAGTTCTTCATCAGAAAATCCAGTGGTTCCAACCACTGCGTGCAGCCCGTGCTCTGCGAGCCACCTGAGGTTCTCTACAGACGCAGCGCGATGCGAAAAGTCCACGACTACTTCAACAGCAGTTCGCTCAAAAGAAACTGCTTCGCCAGAGATTCTGAGATCGGAATCAATCCCGGTCACTGTTCGAAGATCGATGCCACGAAAGTTTGGATCAACTGCCGATACAAGAGTCAGGTCGGGGTCTGCTTGGACGGCTTGGCACACCGTGGACCCCATCCGTCCCCCTGCGCCAAATACTCCCACGTTGATTGTCATGGCTGCATTCTATGACCCTCAGGCGACCGCACTAGAAAGCTTCAGCCGCCTTCGAATAAGTCTCGGCGCGGTTCATCTAGGTAGATAGGTTCGAGATCTCGATCGAAGGCTCGTATGGCCTCCGGTAGATTATTGGTAAACCCGGCCATAAGTTGGTTACGGTCCTCAAACTCAATGGCTGCAGCCAAGCTAGAAATTTCTTGTTCAATCCATAGTGATTGCTTGGTGGCCTCTAATCCGTAATGAGAGAATTTAGCCATGGCCTGGGCCATGTGTACTGCCTCATCAAGCAAGCTACCCTCGGCGACCACCCGAGAAACTAGGCCCATTCGAAGCGCCTCGGCTGCATCAACTCGACGGCCAGTTAACAACAGGTCGTTTGAGTTTGCTCCGCCAATGAGCCGTGGAAGTATCCAACCGGCGCCCATCTCGGCTGATGTGAGTCCGTTCACAATTCCGGTTGCATTGAACTCGGCCGTTTCAGATGCGATTCGCAGATCTGCTCCAAGCGCCACACACATGCCGCCGCCGAACGCTGGGCCGTTAACTGCGGCGATTACTGGCTGTGGAATTGAACGTAGCCTGCGAGTTATTTGCGAATAGATACTCATTGAGCGTGTTGCTATCCGGTGCACCGAAAGGTTGTCGATATTTGGGATGATGCCGTAGTCCTTTAGGTCTAGGCCCGAGCAAAATGCTCTACCCGTGCCAGTAAGAATAACTACACGAACAAGATTTTCTGCCCCGACTTGCGCCAGTGCTGCATCGAGCTCCACTGCTAACTCAATTGACAGGGCGTTTAAACGCTCGGGTCGATTGAGACGCACAACTCGAATGGATTCATCAATCTGATCCACTTCTATAAGACTCATGGGACCCTCTCTATCTGTGTCGCTGTTGATGTTTTTGTGGCACACGCGCAGAAATCTGTGGGTTGCTCGTGACCTATCTCGCCCAAACTAGGTTGAGCGTCGTACCGTAGCGGCAATGAATACCAATCCTCTCCGCCCTGATTCCTTACAGGGTTCTGCCCCGACGGAAAAGCAGGCGAGTTCGGTCAAGCTCAGCCTCGATGATGTGTTCCTGATTCGAGTCTCTGGGCCAGATACCCCAGGGATCACTACAGCGTTGATGAGCCTGCTCAGCGAAGCCGATGCGCATGTTCAAGATCTTGAGCAAGTACTCCTCAGAGGTCACCTCACATTGGCTGCTGTAATTGACACACCTCGTAGCCCCGACACACTGGTCGAACAGCTTCTGAAGTTCGCCACTAGTAAAAATCTTCGAGTTGAGGTTGATCGCGTCGCAGCACAGTCTGTTGAAAAGGGCGCAGTTGAGGCAGTCACTGTGTTGGGCCGAGAGCTTGAGACGGCTTTATCGCCCAAAGAACTCGGAGCAGTGGCAGCCGGGATCACCACTGCTGGCGGCAATATCGATCGGGTTGTTCGCCTAGCGCGCTACCCCGTCTACGCCTATGAGTTCCGCACTACCGGGGCAGAAAAAGTAGACCTTCGAAGGCTTCTTGGCGAAGTAGCCAGCTCACATCACTTAGATATTGCCGTACAACCCGAAGGGATTGAGCGCAGGGCAAAGCGCCTAGTTGTGCTTGACGTCGATTCAACGCTCATCCAAGACGAGGTGATTGAACTTTTGGCCGTCCAGGCTGGGTGCCTTGCACAGGTTCAGCATGTAACTGCAGCAGCTATGTCAGGAGAGATCGACTTTGAGATGGCATTACGCCAGCGCGTACTTTTGCTCAAGGGCCTTGACCAGTCGGCCCTTGAGAGCGCCAGATCTGCCATGCGTCTTACGCCTGGAGCGCGCACCTTCGTGCGCACCCTAAAGCGTCTGGGCTACAGCATTGGGATTGTCTCGGGTGGCTTCACGCACTTTACGAATGGTTTGGCAGAAGAACTTGAACTTGACCACGCAGAAGCTAACGAACTCGAGGTTGTTGATGGAAGGCTCACTGGTCAGGTACTCGGACAAGTAGTTGATCGCGCACGAAAGGCCGAATTGTTGCGGGCATTTGCCGAGGCAGAAAATATCCCGCTTTCTCAGACAGTTGCTGTAGGCGACGGAGCAAATGACCTTGATATGTTAGCAATTGCGGGATTGGGCATCGCCTTCAATGCCAAGCCCGTGGTGCAACTTGCTGCAGATACTACTGTCAACACCCCATACCTGGATGCGATTCTGTTTATTCTTGGAGTCAGTCGCGATGAGGTAGAGCGAGCAGACCTTGATACCCAGAGCTAATTGGTCTAGCTCACCTGCGCAACTTGGCTATCGCACTGTCAGTAACAGGATAAGAACTCAAGGCCTTCAAGACTTTGTTGTCCGATCGGGCTTCCAGAAGGGTCTGAGCTGCCCTTCGAGCGTGGACCCACGGCTGCTAGAACACGTGCAGAACCGAGTACTCGCTGCGCAACGGCTAGCACCTGCTGAGGCGTCACGGCATCTATAAAAGCTAGGTGGTCTGATAGCGCAGTGACGCTACCCCGGAGAGTTTCTGAAATACCCAACCGAGAGCCACGCGCACCGGAGTCTTCAATGCTTAACAGCATGGAGCCACGAATAGACCGCTTAGCTCGTGAAAGCTCTTCAGACGTTATGCCTGTGCTGCACAACTCATCGACTAGATCTGTAACGACTGCCACAAGTTGAGCTGCCTTAGCTGGGCTAGTAGCGCACTGAACTGAGAGTGCTCCAACATCGGTGAACTGAGAAATACCCGAAGAAATTGAGTAGGTCAGGCTTCGAGACTCTCGCACCTGCTGAAAAAGCCGACTCGACGGGCCGGTTCCAAACACGTGATTTAGCAAACTCAGCGCAAACCGGTCGGGGTCGTTTACCCCAGCGCTACGCCAACCAAAAGCTAGATGCACTAAGTCGCCAGAACCGCTCTCACACCAAACGGCCGGTGCCGCCGCATGTGGCTCGCTCCGAGATGCAGAAGGACCGCCAGGCATCTGGTCGAAGGCACACTCCACTGCAGCTACTAGCTGAGCGTGGTTTACGTCTCCAGCAGCAGTGACTACTAGGTTCGAAGCCTGATACGAGTCATTAAAGAACGCAACTAGCTGATCACTGCTGATTGCTTCGACGCTGTTTGTACTGCCGAGCACTTCACGTCCAAGTGGATGATCCTTAAAGAGGGACTCAAAGAGTCGGACGCCTACAAGATCCTCTGGGTCGTCCTCGGCAGCGAAAAGCTCTTCAAGGATCACCTCACGTTCAGCCTCTACATCCTCAGCAGTAAGTGCCGGATGCGACACAACGTCAAGCAATACATCTAGTGCTAGGGCAGATTCGCTTGATGGTACTCGAGCAAAAAAAGCCGTGTACTCGCTAGCGGTATAGGCGTTCATGTCTCCACCGACACCATCGATCTCTCTAGCAATCTCGACTGCGCTGCGGCGCGAGGTTCCTTTGAAGAGAAGGTGCTCAAGGAAATGACTAGCACCTGCAATCTCTGAGGGTTCATCTCTGCCCCCAACCCCAACCCAGACTGCAAAAGTGGCCGAGTGAGTGTGCGCTACCGAATCGGTAAGAACACGAATCCCTGAAGGCAGAACTGTCTTTTCAACGTTTGCAGCGAGAAGCGAATCACTCGCTTCTCGCTGCGTACGTTCACTACTCATCGGAACTTCTCACAAATACCTGCAAGAAGTTCTGAGTCAAACAGCTAAGGCTCATCGACGCCCGCGTTGACCACCGCGGCCACCGGTATTACCACCTGGGCTTCGTCCACCGCTACGCACTGGATTTGGTCCTAGGTCACCGAAGGTCTCTGCAAGTTCTGCATCAAATGATTCAGCGAAGCTCACTTCTACGCGATCTGATGAGGACTCAGCAGAAGAGGCCTGTGAACCAGAAGTAGTCTGCGAACCGGCAGCACTTACTGACTCAGAGGCTTGGGGTGCATCGTCAGAACCTGAAGTGTGAGCAGCGCTGGTTGCACCACCCTCACTCGCTTTTGGGGAGTCATCTCCTTCTAGAGCGAGAGAGATTTTTCCGTTTGGATCGATATCTTCAACCCGAACAGAAATTGCATCACCAAGATCAACAACATCTTCAACCCGATCGATGCGCTTGCCACCACCGAGCTTAGAGATGTGAAGCAGGCCATCTCGGCCGGGAAGAATGTTTACAAAGGCACCAAACTTGGTGATATTGACAACTCGACCCTGATAGATAGCTCCGACTTCTGCAGTCGGAGGATCAAGGATCAGCTTGATCTGTCGCTCAGCCTCTTGCATGGCACCGGCGTCTACAGCGGCGATCGACACTACGCCGACCATGCCATCGTCATCCACGCTGATATTTGCCCCGGTCTCGGCCTGGATCGCGTTGATTACCTTGCCCTTTGGGCCGATGACCTCTCCAATCTTATCGATTGGAATCTCGAAGCTAATGATCTTTGGTGCCGTCTCAGAGACCTCGTCTCGTGGTGCGGCAATTGCTGCGGCCATATTCTCGAGAATCTGCAAACGGGCTTCACGGGCTTGATTGAGAGCACCTGCAAGTACATCGGCAGGAATACCGTCAATCTTGGTATCAAGCTGTAAAGCAGTAATGAACTCAGATGTGCCTGCCACCTTGAAGTCCATGTCGCCGTAGGCGTCTTCGGCTCCAAGAATGTCAGTCAGCGTGACGTACTTGTCGTCTGCATAAATGAGGCCCATGGCAATGCCAGCAACGGGTGCCTTGATCGGCACACCTGCATCCATGAGTGACAGCGTTGATGCACACACCGAAGCCATTGACGAGGATCCGTTTGAGCCAAGCACCTCTGATACCAAACGAATCGTGTAGGGGAACTCTTCAAGTGATGGGATCACTGGAAACACTGCGCGCTCAGCGAGCGCACCGTGGCCAATTTCACGACGCTTTGGACCACGCATAAACCCGGGCTCACCAGTAGAGAACGGAGGGAAGTTGTAGTGGTGCAAGTAGCGCTTGCGGGTGATGGGGTCGATTCCATCAATCATCTGGTCCATCTTGGCCATGCCAAGTGTCGCAACGTTGAGGACTTGGGTTTCTCCACGTTGGAACAGACCCGTTCCATGAGCAGTAGGTATGACGTCAACCTCTGAAGAGAGTGCACGAAGATCGCTCAATCCACGTCCATCAATACGTGCACCTTCGTTTACAATGCGTGACCGAACGGTGGACTTTGCCAATGAACGGAAAGCGTTCTTGGTCTGCTTGTTTGCACTAGCTGTTGCCTCATCAGCAGGTACCCCGTCGGCCACGGCCGCAGTAACTAGCCCTGGAACAATTCGTTCAAGCAAGTCAGAGCGCAGCGCAGCCTCAGCGGTTGTGCGCTCAGCCTTATCTGCAATCTGCATGATCTCTACGATCTTTTGGCCCCCTAGTGAGACAACCTCGGCATAGATTGCATCGCTGTAGTCAACCTGAGGGGTGTAATGCATGACTGGCTTTTCGCCGTCTGCGGCAAGTACTTCCTTGGCAAGCTTGCGCTGAAGTGCAATGACATCAGAGATCCAACGCTTTGACTCATTCAATGCATCTGCAAGCGCAGCTTCATCAACCTTGGGCGCACCAGCTTGGTAATAACCCCAAGCGCCTTCGGTACCGCCGGCCTCGACCATCATCACTGCAACGTCGCCATTGTCTAACTCACGCCCAGCCACAACAATCTCGAAAGTTGATTCATCACCCTCTTCATAGGTGGGGTGTGCAATCCATGTTCCATCAGTTGAATATGCAAGTCGTACGGCACCAATGGGGCCGTCAAATGGAATATCTGAAATCATGAGTGCCGCAGAGGCCCCGTTGATTGCCAGAACGTCATACGGGTTCTTCTGATCTGCACCAAAGACGGTGCCCACCACATGAACCTCGTTGCGGAAGTCAGATGGGAATGATGGCCGCAGCGGGCGATCAATGAGCCGGCAGGTCAGGATTGCAGACTCAGGTGCACGACCCTCACGGCGAAAGAATGAACCTGGGATCTTTCCTGCGGCATACATACGTTCTTCGATATCTACCGTAAGTGGGAAGAAGTCGATGCCCTCACGCACATGGCCTGCTGCAGTTGCAGTCATAAGAATTCGGGTATTTCCCATACCGGCAAACACTGCACCGCCAGCTAGACCTGCAAGCTTGCCGGTCTCGAATGAAATTGTCTTGTTCTCGTCATCACCGACTGGTGCTTCGACGCGAATAAATGTGGCCACGTGGCCCTCCTTCGATCCCCCTCGGGATCTTCTAGGTGCGACAAGGCCAGTTCCCAGTGGTCGACTCCCAAGGCATACACAACTAGCTCTCTTGGCTCAGTCGGGTTGCTTAGGGGTCGGCAACCGGTAACTGACCGGCTCGCCGCACTTCTCTTATTTTTGTTAGTCCTCACAGACTAACAGCGCTCAACACCTCATACGCGAATCGGCTGGCCCTCAGGCCAGCCGATGACGCATTACATGATGCTGTATTCCGCCAAAACTGTTGGTCTACAAAGTTTGCTATGCGGAACCTAGCGACGCAGACCTAGCTCTGCGATGATCGTGCGGTAGCGCTCAATGTCGTTGGTCTTGAGGTAATCAAGAAAGCGACGCCGACGGCCCACAAGCATTAAGAGTCCACGACGAGAGTGGTGGTCCTTCTTGTGCTTCTTGAGATGATCGGTTAGGTGATTGATGCGATCAGACAGAAGGGCAATCTGCACCTCGGCCGAGCCAGTATCTTCCGAAGTCTTGCCAAACTTGGTAATGGTGTCGGCCTTCGGGGGAAGGTTAGTGGCCTGACGGTTGCTCATTTTATCTCTTTCTTGGGTATGTGACCCGGCTCCAATGACCGTTGCTTTCAACTAAGAAATACTGCTTCTCGGTGTCGACACGAATCTCAGAGCGGTTCGGCTACTCAGCCGGCTCTTGAGTGTAGGGCCTAGAGCACACCTAGGCGAAACCTGCTGCGCGCCGGCAAGAATGCGGGGAGTTACCGAACGGTTTGCCAGGTGTACTTTGGCTTACGGTGACGGCCCACCACTTTTAAAGGCTGCCCCGAGGCTGAAAGAGAGAAGATTCTGGCGTTCGGCGTGTAACAGACGCTTTCTACATCTTGAAGGGTTGGAGACTTCTTTCGCAGACCTGCACCTCGCAGCGAGGTACGAATGCTTTCGCCTAACTCTGTCGCTAGCAGCTCTGCGATTACTGCAGGAAGGGTTTCGGGGTCTCGCAGAATCCAAGAGTGACCGCCCCCCTCGATGGTGACGAGCACACCCTCGGTGCGCTTTGCAGTGTCGCGAGCTGTTCGGTGAGGAACGCCAAGATCTCTAGATCCATGAAGGACAAATACTGCAACATCGTTTTCTAATAAAGCGTCGAGCGCATACCTGCTAGATCGGCTTCGCAAGATCGTCCACGTCGGACCGAGCAGTCGCCAAGGCTTAACCGCGTGGCCGAGAACTGTAGGAACCAACAAACGAAAGAGCTTGGTTGCTTGCAGGGGATCGCTGAAGGTCGGCATCACCGTCATGGCGTCTAGCAACAAAAGGCCACTCAGTACGCCTAGCAGCGGTGGGGCCACCCTAAAGAGCTGAACCATTTTGTCCCAAGTATCGCCAACGATCGCATCAATGAGGACCACGCCGATCACTTGTTGAGGTCGGGTCGCTGCTAGACGAACAATGAGTTGACCACCCATTGAATGCCCTGCGAGGACAAACAGCTCAATCCCGAGTTCATCAATAACTCGTCCTAGTAGATCTGCGTATTCATTCAGGCTCTGCCCCGAAAGCGGCAAACCCTGAGTTGCACCATGGCCCGCAGTATCGATGGCAATGACTCTGAACCCCATCTTTACGAGGCGAGAAAGTGACTGTGCATACAGAAACCCTTCGACGGAAAAACCATGCACCACAACTAGTGGCACACCCTCACCTGCCACCGTGACGCCTACTCGGTGACCGTCCGCAAGGACGATCTCATGACGGACCAAGCGAGGAGCCTCAATCGCTTCGGCCGAAAGCGGTTCATTAAGAACTGGACCCTCAATCGGGTCAAATATCTCCCTCTGGGTGATATCACTCTGGTCAATCTCGTTCACACGCACCCGCTGTCATTTACTCGTTGCACCGTTACTGTCTGCTAGCACCGCCAGCGCCAACAAGGGCCTTAGCGTACCGTCATGAGAGTCCAAAATGGCGTTCTGTCTGCGCATCTGAGGATGCCGGTCCACATGCTCAAGCTATTGGTTGGCCTAGCAGTGCCCTGGCCCGATCGCAATCTCGCTGCAGCTGCTCAGAGAGTTCTGAGACGGAAGCAAATTTTGCGTCGGCACGCAGCCGGTGGTCGAAACTGACCGATACATGTTCTCCATACAAGTCCCCAACAAAGTCCAAGACATGAACCTCTAGCAGCGTCATAGCCTGATCGTCATAAAAAGTGGGGCGCTTCCCTACATAAATAGCTGCCGGCAATGCCGCGCTACCAAAGCTGCTCTTTGGGTGCGTGGGAACCTCTCCTAGCCGTTCTATCCAACCCGCATAGATACCGTCGGCAGGCATGAGCATTTCGTGTGGAATGGCCACGTTTGCTGTTGGGAATCCGAGTGAACGCCCTCTTTGATCGCCTAAAATAACTGTTCCGCGCATGTCATATGATCTGCCGAGCATCAGGTTTGCATCGGCTAGTCGGCCCTCGTGAAGTGCTCGCCGAATGGCCGTAGATGATACCTGTGCATCGTCACGGGCAGCCTGACCATCAAGACCAACCAGCTTGTGACCGAGCACAGAGAACCCTAGCGCTTGCCCCATTTCGGTGAGTAACCCAACGTTGCCTCGACGCTGAAAACCGAAGTGAAAATCCTCGCCCACGACTACTTCACGCGCATTCAAACAACGCACCAGAACAGACTCAACAAAATCCTCTGCTGTCTCTGCTGCGCGTTCCTGATCAAAGCGAATAACTAGCGCATAGTCCACGCCGGTATCGGCCAGAAGATCTAGTTTTTGGTCCAAGTCAGTCAGAAGTAACGGTGCAGAATCGGGACGAATAACCTGCGCAGGGTGGTGGTCGAAAGTAACTACAGCTGAACGCTGTCCGGCGGCATTCGCGCGCTGACTCAATTCCGCAATCACTGCCTGATGTCCAAGATGAACTCCGTCATACGCGCCGATGGTTACAACCGAACCCTCTGCCGGCGATGGGCACCCGTCCGTATCTCGAAGTATCTTCACAGACCCACGCTACTCAGCGACTTCACTGGAGAGCACTATTGAGGGCTTGCATCGTGTTTCACGAAACGGTTCGTACACCGCAAGTAGGGCCGACTCTGCACTTACAACAGCCCATGGGCCCAGACCGCTGGCACCAATCTGGGTTTGCTCAAGTACCCGCCCGTGACGCACAAAGTCCTCCGTCTGAGCATCTACTTGCAGTTGCTGCATCTGTCGCACCCCTTGTATTGGGCCTAACAGCAACGCATCCTCAATTGGTAGCGCCTCTTCGATTGAGTAGGGACCAACTGAGGTGCGGCGTAGCGCCCTGAGGTGCGCCCCTCCTCCCAGAACTCGGCCAAGATCAGCAGCAAGCGAGCGAACGTAAGTGCCAGATGAACACTCAACAGTGGCCGTCCACAGCAGCGGATCCGCTGTAGGCGCAAGGTCGAATTGAGTGACCGTGGCTGGACGCGGCTTTCGTTCGACCTCTATGCCTTCCCGGGCTAGCTGATGTAGCCGGCGACCGTCCACCCGCAGCGCAGAGACCATAGGAGGAATCTGCAGAATCTGACCGGTAAAGACTTCGGCCGCTGCGAGAACTGCGTCTGGGTTTAAGCCCGACATGTTGTGAGTGGCAGTGACTACTCCGTCGGCATCAAGTGAATCGGTTTCTATCCCAAACCGAATGCTCGCTTGATACACCTTCGAGACTCCCGTAATAAACGTCAGCAACTTGGTGGCTGCGCCAACTCCCACCACCAGTACTCCAGTAGCCATCGGGTCGAGTGTTCCTGCATGACCAACTCGCGGAGTGTCTAGCTTCTTTCGAATTGCAGACACCACATCGTGGCTAGTCATTCCCGCTGGCTTGTCAATGATGCAGATTCCGACCGGATCCCCAGGCCGATTACCGCGGGACCGACTCACTCCGAGGGCGTCCCGTCGACTTCATCAGTATCAGCAACCTCAGTATCAGTAACAGCATCAGGAACATCAGTATCGGTATCAGGAACAGGAGTATCAGTCAGTTCACCTCGATCGCTCATCTGACGAAGGATCTCATCGATCCTCAGCGCAGAACTCAAAACCAAGTCAGGCCGAAACTGAATCTGGGGGGTTTTGCGTGTTCGCACCTCACGGTTTACGAGTTTCTGAATTGGCCAGCGCAACTCGTCGAGCGCCTCGGCCACTTCCTCTGAACGGCCTTCCTCCTCGGCCGACATTGCTGAGTAAAAAACATCGGCATGCTCAAGAGAACCATCAACCTTTACTGCGGTGATGGTGACCATCTCAAGGCGCTCGTCGCCGATTCGCTCGAGTTCCGAAGCGACAATCTCTCTCATAAGTTCGCCTATACGGTCGGTGCGACTGAACTGTTTCGGTGCCGAGGACCTTTGTCTTGCCATGCACTATTCGTACCATGTTGAGCGCCAGGGATCGCATCGGAGGAGCTGTTGAACTCTCTAGAGGGCCGCAAATCTTAGGATTTCCTGAGAGCTCCGACCCAGAGCAGTTTAAACCTTACGCAGTTTTTGGTTGATTCAAGGCAGAATATGAACTCATGTCTGACACGGCCACGCCGAATCTCCGCTCTGCGACTCGTCATCGCAAGGCAGCTCCGCTCACCCTTGTCTTAGTGGGACTAGTTGCCGCGGCTGCTGGAATAACGGCGGTAATACTTTTTGATAACGCTCCCACCATGTGGCCAGGAGCCGACGCAGTATACCGCGCAGCCCTAGTTGTCATTTGTGCTCTTGCTGGCTCACGCGCAAGACGGTGGACCTTGCTGTGGGCTGGCATTGTTGCTGCTACGGCGAGTTACACACCAGTGCAGTATCTCGCCATAGCAGCCGCTGCAATTGCGGCTGCAATGTTGGTGTTCAGGTTCAGGCAACGAACCGTTGGCGCCCTTGTTGGAGGACTTATAGGACTTAGCGTCCTTGGGCTCTCTCGACCAACAATCTCTGGTGCAACTGCGCTTATTGCTGCAGTGGCACTCCTTCCTCTCCTGATCTCGGGATTTTCTAATTCAAAGCAACGCTCACAGCGAGTGGTGCTAGCAGGCGCCGGGCTTGCCGCGATTCTCGGTGTTCTTGCGGTTGCCGGAACAGTATTTGTGGGCTTATCCCAACGCACAGCCATCCAGATAGCCGTCGCACAGACCCAAGACGCCGTCACTCTTGCAGCCTCAGACACTCCCGACACCTCGACGGTTGCTTTTACTCAAGCAAGTACGAGCTTTGACGACATTCGATCCACATTGGATTCTTGGTGGCTATACCCCGCAAAGGCTGCGCCAGTACTGGGTGCGAACCTGTACGCGATTCGCTCAGCAGTGTTTGCTGGATCTGAGCTCAACGCAGTAGCAAGCAGCCTGACCACATCAGTGTCTAAAGATAGTTTGCGTGCCCCTACTGGAGGGGTAAACCTGACCGAGGTACAGGCAATACAACAGCCCGTGACTATAGCTGCGCAGCAAGTAGACACGGCTCTTTCTTCGCTCGCTGCCACTAACTCCCCTTGGTTACTCCCGCCAGTAGACGCAGCTTTAGAAGATCTTCTATCAGAACTGGGCAAAGCCAACCGGACTGCGCAGACTGCAAAGATGAGCGTTGATCGCCTGCCCAGCTTGTTAGGTGGCCAAGGTGCACGTCGCTACGTCATGTTGCTCGGTAATCCAGCGGAGTCACGAGACATTGGTGGCCACATCGGCAACTGGGCCGAGATATCAGCAGAGAACGGCCAACTCACCCTGATTAAAGTTGGCCAACCCTATGACTTAGCTAGCCCAGCCACATCTCCACCGCTCAATCTTCGACCGGGCAGTTACCCACAGTCTTTATTGGAGCTACGCCCGCAGTACTTTCCTCAGAACTGGGGTGGAACTGCAGACTTCCCAACTGTTGCAACCCTGTCTAAAGACCTGTTTGAACAGGCTCGACCCGGAGCACCCGTAGATGGCGTCATTTATGCTGACCCGGCGGCCTTTGCAGCTCTTTTGAACTTCACTGGTCCAGAACCTGTTCCGGGAACCAACCTGACGCTCACCCCAGATAACGCCGAGAAGTTTCTGACTACTGATCAGTACACCTTGTTCGCAACAGAGACCGAGGCAAGCAAGGTGGTTTCTGACTTAATAGACACAGTGGTAAGGCAGTTTGGAACCACACAGCTACCCTCAACTAAATCGCTAGTCGACACGCTCGGACCGTTAGTACAGCGAGGCAGCCTGCAGTTCTATTCCTTCAACTCCAAAGACACACCGCTTCTTGAACGACTAGGTCTCACCGGAAAGGTGCAACGCCCAGGGAGCGGAGACCTGCTTTCAGTGCTCACTCGAAATGCCAACCCTTCAAAAATCGACGTTTATCTGCATCGCAAAACTGACTATGTAGTCGAGTACAACCCGCTCTCGGGCAGTCTCACAGCACGAGTTAAAATCACGCTCACAAATAGTGCGCCAAATACTGACCTAGCAAAACTCGTGGCAACTCAGATTCCAACGCTCTTGCCTGGAACCAACCGAACGATTCTGTCTGTCTTAAGTCCATGGTCCTCTGATGGAGCCACTCTGGATGGAAAGCCACTAGCGGTTGGCACACAGAATGAACTACCCGGAGTGAAACGCCATAACATGCTTGTTGACTTACCTGCTGGGACAACTCGGGTGATTGAGTTACAACTGGTAGGAAAAACCGAATCCGAAGCGGCATACGCCATTCAGTGGATCGGACAACCGACTGCAGATCGTTCCGACTCAATGAAAATGGAGCTGACTACACAAGATTCGTTCTCTAACGAGGGCGCCATGACCGAGTATCACCACTTTGCAGGCGACACTGACGAACTTTTTATCTTCCCTCCACCCAAGTCTTAGCCCCCTGTTCCAGTGAGCGAATCTGCAACTGAACATATTTTTATACAAAATTGCTAGACAAGGTTCAGGTTTCTGACAGATACTGTATCCATCGTGTTACGCGGGGTAACACATATAGGCGACTTAGATGTTTCCAAGGGGGATCATGACGATTACAGCTATAACTCGAAACCGTGTCTTATTACCCGGCCTCGTTGCCGTGCTGGCCGGGCTTGCTGTGGCTTGCCCTGGTCCGACTCCGACTCCGACAACTACAACAACGAGCACAACAACGGCGTCAACTACCACCACCACAATTGATCCCAACTGTGCGGCATACACGCCTACTAACCTTGCATTGAGCTCGGGGACTGCAACAGCTGGCGGAGGTATCAACGTCTCTGGAAATGGAGAGGCCGGCAAACTGATCGTGATTACTCTTCGAGAAGTATCAACGTTTATCATTGTGAATCCGAGCACAACAGCAACAGTTGATTCCAACGAGACGTGGTCTACAGCGCTTGCTTTGTCTGGTTCTTTGGCCCTAGGAGATTGGGATGTCATTGCAACTGCTCAAGGCTGTACTGCCCAAGCAACTGCCTCGCTCACCATTGTTCCCTGATTCACTGATCACAACCTAGAAATGCAACAACCCCGTTGGCTTAGGCCAGCGGGGTTGTTTAGTTTTGTCTAGCTAACGAGCGGCACTGCGACAGAGGTCAGTCAGGTCTTCTTGACCCGGTAACGGATCCCCAGAACTAGAAGTTGAGTACTAGACGTTGAGTACTAGACGTTAAGAACTATTTGCGGGGAATCTCTCGTAGTTCGAAGGTCTCAATGATGTCACCAGACTTAAGGTCTTGGAAGTCCGAGAGGCCAACGCCACATTCATATCCTGAAGAGACCTCACGAACATCGTCCTTGAAGCGGCGGAGGGAACTGACTTCGCCCTTCCACAAAATATTTCCGTCCCTTAAGAACCGTACTTTGGAGTTTCTGGTAATGACACCAGACTGCACCAAACAGCCTGCAACCGAACCTATCTTTGGCACCTTGAAGACTTCGCGTACTTCAGCATCGCCAGTAACGACCTCTTCGTACTCGGGGTCCAACATGCCGATCATCGCAGAATCAACATCATCAAGAAGCTTGTAGATGACTTCATAGGTGCGAATCTCTACGCCCTCTGCGGCAGCCAGATCTCTGGCCTGACGGCTTGGCCGTACATTGAAACCAATCAAAGTGGCGTCCGAGGTGGCAGCTAGAGCAATATCTGATTCAGAGATGCCACCCACTCCGCGAAGCACAAAGGCAACCTTGACCTCTGGCCGCTCAAGCTTGTGAAGGCTCTCTGTAAGCGCCTCTAACGAGCCTTGTGCGTCTGCTTTAACGATGAGATTTAGGTTTGTCTGCTCACCTGCTGAAATCTGAGCAAAAATATCTTCGAGCCGGGCACCCTGCAGGCTTACTGAAGAGTCCCTACCGCGGGCAACATCGCGATGCCAGCGCTCACGTGTTTCTGCCACAGATCGTGCTTTTCGTTCATCTGGAGCGACAATAAAGTCATCTCCGGCAAAAGCAATGTCGGACAATCCCAGTACCTCGACTGGAGTGCCAGGCAGTGCCTCGGGCACTTGCTCGCCGTGGTCATTAATAAGAGCCCGAATACGTCCCCATGCTGGACCGGCAACAAGCGGATCTCCCACATGTAAGGTGCCGTGCTGAACCAAGATTGAGGCAACTGGCCCACGCCCCACGTCAAGATGTGCCTCTAGGACAACACCTCTAGCGCGGCCAATGGGGCTGCCGCGAAGATCTTCAACCTCTGCAACCAAGAGCAGTGTCTCTAGCAGTTCATCAATACCTGTACCTAGAAGGGCCGAGACCTGGACAACCACGGTGTCGCCGCCCCATGACTCTGGCACTAGCTCATGTTCTGCAAGTTGCTGGAGCACACGATTGGGGTCGGCTCCCTCTCGGTCGATCTTATTCATTGCTACAACAATGGGAACCTCTGCAGCACGGGCGTGAGCAATGGCCTCAATAGTTTGGGGCATGACACCGTCGTCTGCTGCAACGACTAGCACAACGATGTCGGTGGCCTCTGCGCCGCGTGCACGCATTGCAGTAAAGGCCTCGTGGCCAGGTGTATCTATGAAAGTCAGAGACTTGCCGTGCTTTTCTACTTGATAAGCGCCGATGTGCTGAGTAATGCCGCCAGCCTCGCCGGCCACAACATTTGCATCTCGAATCTTGTCAAGCAGCTTTGTTTTACCGTGATCAACGTGACCCATCACAGTGATCACTGGAGCACGAGTCGGCCACGACTCATAGTTTTCTTCGTCGTCCTCGGGAACCTCGAGAATCTTTTGAAGTTCGACTTCTTGTTCTTGACCCAAGTCGACCAAAGAGATCTCAGCGCCAACCTCTGTTGCAAACAGTTCAATCATCTCATCTGGCAGTGACTGAGTAGCTGTCACCATCTCGCCCTGTTGCAATAAGAACCGAACTACGTCTGCCGCAGTGCGATTGAGCTTTGCACTCAGGTCCTGTGGGGTAGAACCACGTTCGATGACCACTACACCCTGGGGCACAGGAGCACTTGCCGGTGTATAGGTGGGGATATCCATTGGCTGAAGTTCTTCACGGTTGCGACGCCGACGGCCCTTTCGCCTTGGCGGACGCTGCTGAGGCCCACCTGGACGACCACCACCTGGACGACCACCTCCCGGGGCTGCACCGGGTCCACCGCCGGGTGTTGAGCCTGGAGCAGAGAATCCGCCGCCTGCAGGGCGGTTATATCCGCCGCCCGTGGAAGGACCACCTGAAGTGGAGCCGGGGCGGTTTGAGTCGCCTGCTGTCCGGCCTGGTCCACTTGGTCCTCGACCAGCAGGAGCTGGGCCTCTTCCGCCAAGACCTGGCGGCGGTGGAATTGGCTTGCCAGTTAAGGAACGAGGCGGACCTGGCGGTGGCGGAATCAGCTTGCCACTACTAGAAACTGGCGCACTCGAACTAGTGGCGACACCGCCACTAGCGTCTGCTGACGCCGCAGTATCGCTAGCTTCGTTCTCAGCTTGGAGATTTTCGGTCTGTACAACTTCAGCTTTGGCCGCTTCAGGGCTTACTGCCACAACGGGTTGGGCTGGCGCTGGTTGGGCTGGCGCGGGCTGGGATGGAACGGTCTTGGCAGCTGCAGGATTAACTGCAGCTGGCTTAGCAGCGACAGGTTGAGCAGGGCTTGGCTTTGATGAAATAACCTTCTTGGGTGGCCCAGATGCCTCTGTAGGAGCCGGTGCTGCTGGAGAACTCTGGCTAGGCGCAGCAGTCTTTGGCATAGCGGGTTCTTGTGCCCGTCCAGCTATAAGGGGTGCGTCTACATGAGGAGTCGGTTCAGCTGTCACCGCCGCAGATTCAGCATCAGGGCGCGTCGACTCTGGCGCTTTGGGAGCTGTGGATTTGAGCTCAGGCGCTGAGCTCGCCTCATTGGCAGACGCTACATGTACCCCGGTAGCAGGCTCGGGTGCCGTTTCTTCGTGTGACTCTGTCGCCGCATCGGTTTGAATGGCGGCCTTCTTGGCAGGAGTTTTCTTTGCAACAGCTTTTTTGGCTGGTGCTTTAGTAGCAGGGGCCTTCTTTGCAGCGGCCTTCTTAGTAGCTGCTGGGTCCTCCGGCTGCTGCTCACGGATCAGCCCGTCACGTTTGGCCCGGCGTCGAACGCCGTCTGCATAGGCATCATCGAGGGAGGAGGAGTGACTCTTAACGCCGTATCCGAGCGCGTCGCAGATGTCCATGCACTCTTTGTTGGTGAGACCGAGCTCTTTTGCTAGCTCGTGCACTCGTTGCTTTGCCAAGACGTTCCGTTCGTTCTGTGAAGTAATGCTCACCGGGTGATCCGGTGAAGTTCTTTGCACGCAGCCTGCTTCGACTCGCGCGTGTATGGTGCGCCGGACGCTGCCGACAAGTGCCTATTCTTTCACGGATCGCAGCCCGGCACGAACTACATCAGTGAAACAGGCCTGCAACACTGCAGGCCTGCGGGCCGACTCTGGATTACTGCGTGAATTTATTTTCCGGATTAGGCCTCGGGTGCGCTCTCTGGGGTTGCCTGACCGGAAAGCAACTCGGATTCTTCAGCAATCTCTTCGAGTTCGGTCTCTTCTTCATCGACCTCAATCTCTGCGATCAGATCAGATACTTCTTCGATGGCCTCAGAGATCTCTGCATCAAGTACTTCTTCGACAGCCTCCAGAACCTCTTCTACAGCAACTGCGCTTTGGTCCTCTGCGAGATCAGTAGCTACGGATTCGGCTTGCATTGCTTCCCATTCCTCAATGCTCAATGGAGCGCTTCCATCGGCTGGCTTCCAGAGCTGCTCACCTTCTTGGCTAACAATCCACTCGCCGTCTGCATAGGAATCGTTTGCATAGGTGCGCTCGTAGGCTTCTTGTTCGGCTAGATCCGACTCGCTGCGGATGTTGACGTTAAAGCCAGTCAATCGAGTTGCTAAGCGGGCATTCTGGCCCTCTTTACCAATTGCTAGCGAAAGCTGGAAATCGGGCACGATCACATCGGCGATACCCCGCTCATAGTCAATGCGTACCTCTTTGACCTTTGCCGGCTGAAGTGCCTTCATGACAAAGTCACTCGGGTCATCAGAGAAGGGTACAATGTCGATTTTCTCTCCCTTGAGCTCAGTCACTACCATGCGAACACGGGCGCCACGAGCACCAACGCAGGACCCAACGGGGTCCACGTTCTGGTCATTTGACCAAACAGCAATCTTTGTGCGATGTCCGGGTTCACGAGCACAGGCCTTGATCTCGACTACGCCTTCTGCAATTTCTGGAACTTCAAGCTCAAAGAGTCGCTTGATCAGTCCCGGGTGAGTCCTTGACACAACGATTTGAGGGCCTTTTGCAGTGCGACGAACTTCGACGATATAAGCCTTGACACGCTCCCCCGGCTCTGGACGCTCAAAATTAACCTGCTCAGACTGCGGAAGAAGCGCCTCGACTCGGCCAAGGTCTAACAGGGTGTAGCGAGAATCTGACTGCTGAATAATGCCCGTCACGATGTCGCCTTCGCGACCTGCGTACTCCTCGTACTTCTGATCACGCTCAGCCTCACGAATTCGTTGGGTCATGACCTGCCGGGTGGTTGTGGCAGCAATGCGACCAAAGTCCTCGGGGGTGACGTCAAACTCTTCGCCGTAGGGCTCGCCATCTTCATCTACCTCTTGAGCAAACACAGTGATCTCAAAGGTTTCGGTGTCGATGTTGACCCAAGCAAAGCCTAAAGCATCAGGCTGCTTCTTATATGCAGTAGTAAGCGCCTCGGCTAGAGCCGAGTACAAGGTGTCTACAGAAATATTCCGCTCTGTTGCGAGTGCCTGCAGTGCTTCGATGGTCTCTGAACTCATGAGATTTCCTCACTCTGTGTTGTCGAATGTATGACTGTGTTAATCGGGCCTGTGTTTATCGGGACTGGGTTAAGAACTGACATCACTTCTCCTCTGTAGGAGCGAGTTTGTTAGCCGACTCCCCTGCCGGGCTCGAGTTTTTGGCTGTCGGTTTGCCCTTCTTCGGCTTTGGTGCCGTTCCAGGTCGTGAGCCCTTGCCAGGTTTGGGAGCAGCGTCTCCAACAAAGTGGGTGCGAGCACGCTCAATGTCGTCGAGTTGCAATACCCGAGTGCTGCCATCGGCAGATCGAACCTCGCAGGTGGACTCAGATGACGCCACAAGTCTGCCGTCGACGCGGCGCTCTCCTGCTACAGACGGCCGTGTCTTGATCTTTACCTCACGGCCAATAGCTCCAGCAAAATGCGCTGGTGTTCGCAAAGTCCGCTCTAGCCCCGGACTCGAAACTTCTAATGTGTATGCACTCGAAATAATGTCGGCCTCGTCGAGCAGTTGGGAGATACGCCTTGTTGCTTGTGTGATGGCCCCTAAGTCAATACCTCCGGGACAATCAACCAGAACTCGAAGGTTGCCACCGGAGTAATCCAAGTCATACAAACTGAGTTCAAGTTCGGCCAGAACCGGAGCAATAAGAACGCCAAGGCGCTCAGCTTGTGCACTCATATTGTCCTCCTTTCAGTCCTGGTCTGCAAACAAGTAGGGAGTCTTGTTGGTAACGCGCTCCGCCCGACCGCAGCGAAGACGAGAAAAGCTCATCTTGGCTGTCAGGCGCTCCTACTCATTAGCACCATAGAAAACTCGCGAGCATCGCGCAGTCTTCCGGACATCCGGAAAACATGAACTATAGGCTAACTAGCGGTGGTAGAGGTAGAAGGAGTAACAGAGAACAGCAGTTACCGCTAAGACTCGGCAAATTTTTGTTAGTAAGAGCGGGCGACCAAGGCCACGGCCCCAGCCTCATCGTCAGATTCGGGTAGACCACCGTCAGCGCTTTGCAAGCAGCGCACTGTGATGGCGTCCTTGGCTAGCTGCTCGATTCCCCCTTGAGTAAGAGCCGACCAGGGTATTCGGGCAAACCCAATGCTGGCAGCCTCGCGTGCCTCTTCCACGGTAGTGACATCGACTGTCCGAGCATCGCGGTCAGCGCAAGCTTGAGCAAGCATCCCTAGCTGAATCTCTTCGAGTAGTGAAGCAGCGACCTGTGGGACTGCGCTCAACTCACAAGGAATCTTCTCACCGGTGTCTCGTCTTGCGATAACGACTCGACCCTCTCCAAGGTCACGCGGCCCAACCTCGACCCTGAGCGGAACACCCTTGAGTTCCCAATCAGTAGCACGACGACCAAACCCGGTAGCGACTTGCGCATCTATGCGGCCACGCAGACCCAACATGGTGAAGCTTTGCAAGAGTTCACGCGCAACCTGCGTTACCGAACCATCTTCGTCTTTCACCACGAGAATCACTGCCTGCACTGCAGCCACCCGCGGAGGGACACGCAAACCAGAGTCATCGCCATGGGCCATAATCAAGCCACCCATCATTCGGGTGGATACCCCCCACGAGGTGGTCCAGCACAGCTGCCGCTCACCAGTTTCGTCTTGGAACGCAATATCAAAAGCCTTTGCAAAGTTTTGCCCTAGCTCATGGCTCGTTCCCATCTGCAGGGCTTTGCCATCTTTCATCATTGCTTCGCAGGTCAAAGTATTTGTTGCTCCAGCAAACCGCTCTTGTGGAATCTTTCTACCGGTGAACACTGGGATCGCAAGGACGTTCACCATGAAATCCTCGTATACCTCATGCAGAATACGTGCAGCGTACGAAGCAGCGTCTTGTTCGCTTGCATGAGCGCAGTGACCTTCTTGCCAGAGGAACTCGCTCGTACGAAGAAACAGTCGAGGACGAAGTTCCCAGCGCACCACGTTGGCCCACTGATTAAGTAAGAGCGGCAGGTCACGGTAGGACTGAATCCATTTGGCCATATATTCGCCAATGACGGTCTCTGAGGTTGGCCTGACTACGACTGGCTCATCGAGTTTCTTACCGCCACCGTGAGTCACGATGGCTAGCTCAGGGCTAAAGCCCTCTACGTGCTCGGCCTCTCTTTGTAGGTAGCTCTCGGGGATTAACAGTGGAAAGTAAGCGTTCTCTGCCCCAGCATCTTTGATTCGTATGTCAACCTCTGCGACCATCCGCTCCCAAATGGCATAGGCGTAGGGCCGAATCACCATCGTTCCTCGCACCGGCCCATTCTCTGCCAGCTGCGCCTTGGTGAGTATGTCTTGATACCAGCGCGGGAAGTCGTCGGCTTGAGTGGTCAGGATAGGGGGCTTTGCCATAGGGACGGATCGTACCGTTGCTGAGGCCGCCCCGTGAGCTACGCCATGGTGACTGCCGATACTGTTTGGCTATGAGCCTTCCACAGCGAGCTGTCCGAACCCTAGGAGCAGCATCGCTTGGAGTTGCGGTGGCTGCAGTTGCTTCTGCAGTTGCAGTCCATGTTGCAGGTAGTCGAATCAGACGAGCAGAGGACCCTCAGATTGATGAGCTACTTGATATTCATACATCGGTAAAACACCATTACATAACTACTCAAGATGGAGCTGTGATTCATCTAGTCGAGCGCACTGGCTTACCCACAAGCTACCGCCCTGCCTCGGATACGGCCTTGGCAACAGCAAGCCCCAAGCAACCCGTTCTGTTACTTCACGGCGTGACCCTGCAATGGTGGGTCTGGGGTGCGCAATTCAACACGCTTGTAGACAACTATCGACTGTTGGCATGGGATATGCGAGGCCATGGTGAATCAACAGTTGGTAGCGACGCAATGGCCATGGAGGCCATCGCAAAGGACTTAGCTGAGGTGCTTGAGTATTTTGATCTGACCAACACAATTGTTGTTGGGCATTCAATGGGCGGAATGGCGCTCGGCGCTTTCTGCGCAGAACAATATGAGACGGCACATGAGCGAGTGTCTGGGCTGATGTTCTTAGCTAGTAGTGCCGCCACCATGGCCGTGCCTGCCCTTACTGGTGGTGCTGTTGGTCTACTTCAGTTGTTAGCCTCAACGCGGCTCGATGTTCGCCAGCCAGATCCTGCTCGCCTTTGGCGTAATAACAACCTGTCGGTGGTGCTTGTTCGGTGGGCATTTGGCAGACATCCCACAGCCAAAGCCGTTGACCAGGTTCGACGCATGCTGGCAGATTCAAACCCAGCTATTGCCCAAGATGCGGGAAGGGCAATAGCTACTCATGACGTACTCGAGGATCTGGGCCATGTTCAGATTCCCACGCTCGTTGTTGTGGGTGATATGGATCGTCTGACTCCGCCGGCACACGCCGAAATACTAGTGAAAGCAATTCCTGAGGCGCAGTTGCGAGTTCTTCCCAGTATCGGCCACCAAGTCATGCAAGAAGACCCCGAGGCTCTGAACCGCCTCATCAACGAGCTTGTAGAACTCACCGAGATTGAAGGCCAGACCGGAGCTTGACTGCTTAGAGGCCTTGTCTGGGCTGAGGCAGAGTAAATGCCCTCAGTGTTAGCTATGGAACTTCTTATTGATTAAGTCCACTCGTTGCTCGCTAGCGTTGGCGTCATCACCCTGCTCTTCAAGCAGAGCTGCACGATCTTTTTCTGCTTCACGTCGCGCCTTTTCTGTGTCAACTCGAGCAAGGGCAGCCTCGGTGCCGTGCTCAGAGATGAACTCTGCCCACTCCACTAAAGTATCAACCATCTCGTCTTCTGGCACAACGGCAACGTTGATGCCTTTAACAAATAAGTGACCACGATGGCGACCAGCGGCAATTCCAATGTCGGCGTCGCGTGCCTCTCCTGGGCCATTCACAACGCAGCCCATCACTGCAACCTGTAACGGCAGTTCTTTACCTGCAAAGGCCAGCTGCGCAGCCTCTGCCACTGCAATCACGTCAATCTCTGCACGCCCACAGCTAGGGCAGGCAATCAGGTCGACATTCTTGCGTTCACGCAAACCGTACGACTCAAGAAGCAGCCTTCCTGCCTTGGCCTCTTCAACTGGGTCGGCAGTAAGGGAGTAACGAATGGTGTCGCCGATCCCTTCTGCAAGCAGCGTTGCAATTCCGGCAGTGGCCTTGATATAGCCGCCCGGCAAAGGGCCTGCCTCTGTTACTCCAAGATGCAACGGGTGATCAGTAGCGTCAGCTAGCTGTCGATAGGCCTCGATCATGAGCGGTACATTTGAAGCCTTGACAGAAATCTTGATCAGGTCAAAACCGACTTCATCAAAGTAAGCAATCTCTGTCATTGCAGACTCAACCATCGCCTCGGGAGTAACGGTTCCGCCGTACTTTTCATAGAGCGCTGGGTCGAGCGAACCACCGTTCACGCCGATGCGAATCGGAACCCCACGGTCTCTCGCTTCGGAAGCCACTGCCTTGATGTGTTCTGGTTTACGAATGTTGCCCGGGTTGAGCCGCAACCCATGCACACCGGCCTCTAGTGCGGCTAGCGCCATTTTGTACTGATGGTGGATATCTGCAATCACCGGGATCGGGCTGCGTGGAACGATACGAGCAAGTCCCTCTGCCGCAGCGATATCATTACAAGTGCAACGAACAATGTCACAGCCAGAGGCCGCTAACGCATAAATCTGTTGAAGTGTGGCATCAACATCAGCAGTCTTTGTTGTAGTCATAGATTGAACGGTGATCGGTGCTCCGTCGCCTACGGGAACATTGCCAACGGTGATTCGCCGAGTTGTGCGTCTAGGGAAACTAACTGCGCCTGCATCCATACAGCCAAGTTAGTGGGCCGCTCACATCTCGGGTGAGCACCTGAACGAGCAAGCTCGCAAGTTCACAGCTAGCGGGCTACTCAGCTGCTCGGGTAGACAACTAGAAGCTGACTCCTTTGGTGATATCTAAGAACATGGCCAAGAGGCCAACCACGACCAAGACCGAGATAACGACATAAGCCAAGGGGGCCATCTTCGAGATATCTGCGAGGTAACGCTGATCGGTTCGCTTACGCTTTTCTTGGAACCGCTCGTAGAGCGCAATCACCACATGCCCACCGTCGAAGGGCAACAAGGGGATCAAGTTGAAGATGCCAATAAAGATATTCAGCAGGGCCAAGAACTGAATCAGGTTGGAGAGATTTTCTGAGGAGAGATCTTTACCTAGCATTGCGACACCAATAATAGAGATCGGCCGGTTTGCCGACGCGCTAGCTGGAGTATCCTCGGCTGGGGTGGCTTGAGCGGTTGAATCGACCGGCTTAGCTCCGGTGATAGTGGAGCTCACAAAGGCATAAATATTTGGTGGCCAGAAGAATTTACCAACCCCGATAATGCTTGCCTGTGCAACTTTTGAGAATGTAGTTACTGTGCTCCAGGCAGCTGCCGGTACCGACTGAGCCTCAAGAATCGGCTGCTGCCCCACCCCAACAAACGCTGTTGGCTGAGTGGTGGCGAGTTCAGATCCCAAGTCAATAGTTGAAGTTTTTGTCAACCCGTCGGCAGTAGTGGTGCGCAGAGTGAACTTCCCGTCTGTTGAGTCTGCAATTGCAGCTTTGACCTGGTCGAGCGAGTTCACATCTACTCCGTTGACCTGGGTAAGACCCGACCCTTCGGCCAAGCCCGCAGCAGCGGCTAATCCATTTGTTGGTGATCCCCCAACAAGCAAGGCATTGCCAGTGTCGAGCACATCAACGTCTTCGCCTACCGTCCCAATGATCTTCAAACGAGTAGACAACTCAATAGGAATAGTCACCGGCTGACCATCTCGAATTACTTTAAAGTCAACTCGCCCGGCCTCTGCCAACCCCACTTGGGTACGAAATTCCTCAAAGCTACTGAGCTTTGCGCCATTGAAGCCAACGACCTCATCGCCAGTCAGCACTCCAGCCTGCTGAGCCGCTCCGCCTTGGGTGAGTTCGCCTACTTGCCAACGACCTTGGTCGGGTGAACCAACAAAAGCGAACTGAATAAAGAGTAAAATGAAGGCAATCAAGAAATGCATTGTTGAGCCAGCAACTGCGACCCCGACTCGTTGGGAACAAGTCTTTTGCCGATAAGTCCGAGACTCAAGAGTTGGGTCTACTTCTTCCATGTTGCTCATGCCAATGATCTTCACGTACGCCCCAGCCGGGATGACCTTGAGCCCATATTCGGTCTCTCCCCGCCGGAATGAAAAGATGCGGGGACCAAAGCCAATGAAGAACTCGGTCACCAACATGCCTGCCCGGCGAGCCATGATGAAGTGGCCGAGTTCATGAAGGAAAATCATGATGACGATGGCAGCAACAACCAGCAACATCGATAGGCCTTGCCGCATACCGAGCAGCACCACTACTGAGCCTAAGCCAATCAAACGGAGCGCTCGAGACCACCGGCTACCGATTACCCCCGCCATGTCATGTTGCTCTTGTTGAACCTGTTCTGGGGTTGGCTCAATGAACGCAGCCGCAGTTGAGCCGGACTGATCCGAGCTTGTCTTGTTATGCATTTGAGATGCCTCATTGTTTGTCTCGTTGGACATCTCGTTAGTCAACTTGTTGCTCCTGCCGAGAAGGTTGCTAGATCAAATCGTCCCGAGTTGATTTGCGCAGTCGCTACCGAACGAGCCTCGGAATCGGCCTGGAGCACAGCCTCAAGAGAGTCCGCTGGATGACCCGGCCAAAGTTGAAGTGCGGCTTCGATAACCTGAGAAATGGCTGCCCAACCAATTCGGCCCGCTAGGAATGCCCCGACTGCTACCTCGTTGGCCGCCGACAACCAGGCGGGAGCGGTTTTAGCTGATCGACCAGCGGCATACGCTAGGTCTAGGCAGCGGAATGTGTTGCGATCCGGTGGCTCAAAGGTAAGAGTGCTTGAGGTCGACCAATCCATGGATCCAAACGATGTGTCAATACGGTCCGGGTAGGCCAACGCGTAACCAATCGGCAGGCGCATATCAGGCATAGAGAGCTGCGCGATTGTTGCACCATCGCTGAACTCAGCCATGGAATGAACGATCGACTGCGGGTGAACGACGACATCAATTTGGTCGTAGCCAACGCCAAAAAGCTCGTGAGCTTCAATCACTTCAAGGCCCTTATTTAACAATGTAGAGGAGTCGATCGTGATCTTTGGCCCCATGCTCCAAGTTGGGTGCCTGAGTGCGGCCTCAATGGTTACCTCTTGTAGGTCTTGTGCACTCATGTTGCGAAACGGTCCGCCGGAAGCGGTGAGGACCAACCGGGATAATCGACTGCTTCCCTCTCCAGCACGCAAGCACATATGGAGTGCACAATGCTCGCTATCTACTGGAATCAACTCGGCACCTGGGGTGCTACGAACTGCCTGCACTACCGGCCCAGCCGCGATCAAAGACTCTTTGTTTGCCAACGCCAAACGCCGACCAGCGCCGAGCGATGCCATTGTTACCGGCAGGCCAGCAAAGCCAACCACGCCATTCACCACAATCTCTGCCTCTACCGCCAACGCTGCTAGAGCATCTGGGCCAGCTTCGATTGCCACGCCCGGAGGTAACAACTCAGCAAGTTCGCCAGCCAAAGATGCATCAGCTATTCCAACCACTTTTGGCCGTACCACCTGGGCCTGAGCAGCAAGTTCTTTGATCGAGCTTCCTGCTCCAAGGGCAACGATCTCAAAGCGATCTGCCTGAGAGGCAATCACCTCAAGGGTCTGGATTCCAATCGAGCCTGTAGAACCAAGTACAGCAACCGTTGTCATGATGATTACATCGTACCGATTGCCAGTGTTCTACAACGGACGCGATTGATGATTGTTCTCAGAATCGCAAGCGATCGGGCTACAAGCAATCTGCAACCCGACCACTAGCCGAGCCTGAGAACTCATTATGCAGCTGCGGTCCAGACGTTAAACAGAATGGTTACAAAGTATGCGGTGGGTAGCACAAAGAGCAGAGCATCGAAGCGGTCAAGGACCCCACCGTGGCCGGGCAGTACCGAACCCATGTCTTTTACTTTCAGGTCACGCTTCACAAATGACTCGCACAAATCTCCGAGTGGAGCAACTAGCGCACAGAGAACGGCGAACACGATAGTTCTGGGAATGCTGTCACCAATCGGCGAAACTCCCCCAAATCCGATGATTACAACGGTAACTACAAGAGCGCACAGTACGCCGCCGATCAGGCCCTCTTGCGTCTTGTTTGGACTAGCTGCAGAGAGCGGTGTGCTACCCATGTACTTGCCCACAAAGTACGCCCCGACGTCATGGCTGACTGCAACCATGACCGCAGCGAGCAAGACTCCAATACCGGGATTTGAGCTAAGTGCAGGATTGGCGTCTGTCATTTGCTTGCCGAGACCCAAGAACAGCGTTGCAAATGAGCCGAGAAAGCCAATCCACAACACTCCGAGCAGGGTCAGACCAAGATTAGAAACCGAATTCTCACCCGGTGCAACCCAGAGGTACCAGAGCAAACCAGAAATAACGGTGAGTCCGATGACTACCGGAAACGCGCTGAGGCCGAAGGTGAAGGTTGCAAAGACCAGAGCTGCTACTGCCACTAGGCCCAGCAACGTTGCCGGGTTGTGTCCAGTACCTCGTACTGCAGTGAAATACTCAAAGGCAGCGAAAGTAATAATCGCCGTAGATAGAATTGCAGTGGGAAGCGCACCGAGCTTGAAACACACCAAGCCCAAAATGACTAGGCCAACACCTACAGCAATCGCAGTTCCTAGGTTGCGTTCGCCACCACCGGAGCTAGTTGCTGCGCCGGCGCCCGCTTCCGAACCACCCTCGTTTGATCCGAGTATGTCATCTCGGTCCTCCGAGCTTGAAGAGCCGGCTGAAGCCGTGGCACCTTGGCCGCGTCGAACTTTCCCTGAACGAGGTGAATCGAGGTCTGAGAAATCACCGACTGGTGAGAACCCATCCATAGCGTCGGCTGAAGCTAAACCGTCAACGCCCTCACCCCTGCCCTCAGAGAAAAACTCGTCAGCCGCCGAACTGCCAGTGTCCCCGCTCAACGCTCCAAGAAGCGGAGCATCGTCAACCAAGTCATCAAAGTCAGTGGCCACTTCTCGTTCGCCTTCGTTACGCCAACGCGGCTGATTGGAGTGAGTTGCCAATGGCTCGGGCTCTGGTGCGTCCTCACCGATAACCACCTTTGGGACTTGTCCGGTTGGGGGTTCGGTCCAGTGCGGCAAAACGAAGGAGTCATCCTCGGAGTAGGGCTGCTCAGTAGCAGTCCGATCAAACTCGTCGGGGTCTGTCATATAGCGGGGGTCTCCGTAAGGCTCATCAGCTGGATCTGGAACTTTCCTGCTGACCGTTGGAACGGAACTGGAGTCAGCTGGAATCATGCGGGCGTGGCCGACTTCTATCCGTTTGCCGTCGTTATCTGTTGGACCGTACCGATCCTTGGGCGGATCAGCCCAGATTGAACCGCTTGCGATATCAGCAATCTCATCACCAGACTGAGATGCGGCACCGAAGCGTTCTGGGTTAACTGCTGGGTCATCCTCGGTGGTCGAAATAGTAATCTTAGGCAGGACGCCATCAACCGCCGGCTCATCGGGACGGTCTCCGTACTTCTTTTGGCCACGACGGCGACGACGCACGACATCAGAGCGGCCGGCAGCCTCGGCTGCCTCTTGCGCCCCAATGATTCTTACTCCTTCTGTGCGACCCTCTTCAGGATCATTCTGATCATTCATCTGTACCCTCCTGGCGATTTACATCTGACTTATCTTCGAACCCTGCCGCAGTTGCCCAAGAATCTGTTCCGCGTTACTACCCCTCTAAAAGTTCAACCGTCTTAACGTTTAGGGCAGCGTCGATTTCTGACTCAAATTGTTTGGTAGTTCGATCTAGCTCTGCTTCTGCACGTTGCAAATCATCTTCTGAAATCTCGCCGCCTTTTTCAAGCGACTCGAGATCCTTTCGAGCATCTCGTCGAGCACTACGAACTGCCGTCTTACCATCTTCTGCTTTAGATCTGACGAGCTTTACAAATTCCTTGCGGCGTTCCTCTGTGAGTGGCGGAAATGCAAGCCGCACAGTAATGCCGTCGTTCGAGGGATTGAGACCCAGATTGGAGTTCTGCAAGGCTTTCTCTATTGCAGGCATTGCACCTTTATCAAATGGAGTGATGAACAACATGCGAGCTTCAGGAACCGAGAATCCAGCCAACTGCTGCAGCGGCATGGTTGACCCGTAGTACTCAACTGGCAGTTTCTCTACAAGTGCGGGGGTGGCCCGTCCGGTTCGAACACCTGCGAACTCTGACTTGGTGTGAGCCACGGCGCGAGCCATGCGTTCGGATACTTCAATCTGCACGGTCTGAATCAACTCGTCACTCACCTAGTCAAGTTTCGCACATTGCGCGAGGCAGTGCGCGACAAGCGGCTGAGCAACCCCACCCTTTAGCTGTTTTGTCCTGCGTGGGACCCCCTATAGGGGGTCCCACGCAGGACAAAACAGCTAAAGGGTGGGTGGTGGGGGTAGGTGAGGGTGGGGGTGGGGGTTAGCCTCCCGTAGTTGATGGCTCAAACACCCGGCACGGCTGACCTCTGAGGGTTCCGCAGTCAGGTAATGGTGCCCCTGCGGTTGCGCCCTCGACTACCGGCAATACCAGCGCAGTTGGGTACTGCTCCGAACGGAACACCTTGACGGTGGTCGTGCCGTCATCAATCGTATTAAAAATCCAGATCGGTCGGTCTCCTCCCGGAGCGCTGAGACTAACTCTGATACGAGACCCTGCACGGAAGGTGTACACAACCGGAAAGATCTGCACGCGGGCAAGTTGAGGCGTGTCAGAAGTGAGCGGCTGCGCATCTTTGGCTAGGTGTGTCTGATAGGGGTTGGTTGGGGTTGAACGCTTTGGATCTATCTTTCGATGAGTTGAGCGAAGCCAACCGGTTTGCACATACATCTCTTTGCCATCGGGGCGAACCTCGGACAAGGTCACTTGCAGATCAGTGTCTGCCTTATTTGCCTCTATGTACGCATCAAAGCTGGAAGCCCCGGCAATCATCATATCTTGACTCAACACGTTGCTGGTATACCCGAGCCCTTTACCTGCTACTAGCGGAACCCAGTTATTAGGCTCGTCTTTAAAGTTCGGTTTTGGCTTTCCCTCGCTTTTGTCTTGGCTTGTCTCTGGCCGTGCGGCGGGATCTGCCACGTACTCGTCAAACAAGTCAGCCGAATCAGATTTAGGCGCCGCGTCCGTCAGCGAACCATCTGGTCCTGCAAATAAACTCTGTGCCTGCAAACTTTCAGGTGGCCAGGAATCAAAGGTCTGGATATAGCCAGCCTGCAGTGCACCCGGCCCGAGTGGACCGCTGCCAACATCGAGCAGCACAGTAACTCGTGGCTCTGCGCGGAAGGCGTCTCGGGCCTCTTTAAGACTTGCTAACGAGGCCAACTTGCTCTGCTGAAGCGGTTCAGCTTTGGCCCCAGAGCCTTGCTCGGACAAGAGCCCAGAAATGCTAATCAGTTCCCCAGATACATTCGGCACGCGGTCAGCTACAAACAGGTCAAGGAATTCGACCCAGCGCGTCAAAATCTGTGGGGAAAGTGCGTCGTTATGCATGCCGTTGTAGATAGTGATCCATAGGTCTGGATTATCGGTCATACCGCTGAGCGCTTCGATCCAATGGCTATTGAGCTGCTCGTCCTGAACACCACCGACTATGAACGTCGGGACGTTGATTTTGGCTGCCCAATCAGCAGGCGTGCGGTCATCAAACAACTTTGGATCTCGAAATTCAATGTCTGAAATAAGTTTGAGGCCGTCTTTGGCTTGGCCGTGTAGCACCTGGTTTTCTTTGCACTGCTGATCGCCCTGCTCAATGAGCACACTTGCCCAATGCTGGCCTCCCTCCGGAGCTGCCTTGGCATCGTTTTGGCGCTCGGTTATCCACCCTTTGGCAAACCCCGTGTTTTGGATTCCACCCGGAAATCCAATGCCGGTATACAGGTCATCAGTGACCGACATAGGCGCAAGCGCTGCTAGGTGAGGCGGCTGGGTTCCGCCCACAAACAGCTGGCTAAATCCAGAGTAGGAAATCCCCACCATGCCAACTTTGTTATGAGCTACCCACGGCTGCACCCCCACAGTCTCTACTGCATCGTAACCATCGTAAATCGTGGGTAGACCAAATAGGTCGAAGGCTCCGCCAGAACAGCCGCTACCGCGAATCTGGACACTCACAGTGGCAAAACCCAGTAACGGCATAAGGAGCGACCCGACAACCGTCGAAGTTGATGGAGCAAGAGGGTCTGCTTTGGCCGAGGGGTCACCAATCTGCGCAGCAATGCTGGCCATTAAATCGTTTGGTGGTGCAACTTCATAGCCCGAATACTCAATCACGGTGGGGAACGGACCATCAGCGAGTGACTTGCCCGCCGGAAGGCGCAGGGTCATTGCCAGCTCAATGCCGTCGCGCATGCGGATGTAGTTGAGGCCTGGGGTAAATGTTTGCCCGGTGTATTGCTTGGCCGCGGGAGTGTCCTGCTGGCTGAGCACAGTTACCGGTGCAGTTGAGACCTTGCCGTTGCCAAAATCCCCCCGCACGGTGTAGCCGGAACCAGGTGCAACGTCATAGAACATCGCAGCACCAAGCTTGTCTGCTGTGGCTGAACGAAGCACCTTGCCATCTGCATCAAACAACTCAACCTTGGCCTTGGCTGGAATGCCAACAGCTGAGGCTTGGTCGATGCTTCCGACTGCGACAAACCCATCGGGAGCATTCTTGAGCGCTGTTGCGTTTTGCGCAGAGGAATTATTCTGCGAGCAGCCAATCAGCAATACGGCTGGCGCCACCAAAGCTACGGCTAGCTTTCTATAATTCATGAGTAGATCCCCTCGAGACTGTCAGACGCTCCTCGCGACTGAACGAATGCTAAAGAGTAGACGAGCAGGGCAGGCTCATAATCGGACGCTAGACGGCCCTTCTGGCTTCCTTGACAGTGTCCGCTGAAGCTGGGCGTGTTTAGGCGAGGACCTCAAGCTCTTGGTCCGTGACCGCTGTCCGCATGCGCACGGCTACCACGGCAGAACTTTAAGCTACGTGTGTCTGCACCGCATACTGTTGCGGCAATGATCGAGAATTCGAATCACCCGAAGGCCGCTAGCGCTGCAACCATCGTTGTCAACAAGGAAGTGAAGTCCGGTTTCAACTTTGATGACTCGGCAGACTTTGAGCGTGCGCAGAAGGGCTTGATTGCGCAGCTTGAGCCTCCTGTGGTCACAAACGCCGAGGGAATCGCAGTTTGGGACATCGAGCAGTACTCGTTTGTTGCCGGGGAGGTGCCTGACTCGGTGCATCCAAGCCTTTGGCGGCAGGCCGAATTGAATAACATCCACGGGCTTTTCGAGGTTGTACCCGGTATCTATCAGGTGCGCGGCTATGACATCTCGAATATCTCTTTCATTCGAACTGACACGGGCTGGATTGTGATTGATCCGCTCACAGTTGCGGAGACTGCCAAGGCCGCACGAGGTTTACTCGACTCACATTTTGGACCACTACCGATAGTTGCAGTGATCTATACCCATAGCCACGCAGACCATTACGGCGGCATTCGCGGCATCGTCACTGATGAAGAAATCGCTTCGGGGCAGATTCGAATCATTGCACCAGAGGGCTTCCTCGATGCAGCGGTGAGCGAGAACGTCACTGCTGGTCCCGCAATGACTCGTCGCGCCATGTACATGTACGGCGTACTCCTCCCGGTAGGCCCGCTGGGGCACGTTGATTCAGGCCTAGGCAAGACCATTCCCATCTTGGGAGCACGGGGACTTATTACCCCAACTCAGTCAATTACTCATAGCGGCGAGTTGCTTGAGATTGACGGTGTGCCCATTGAGTTTCAACTCACCCCCGGCACTGAAGCGCCAGCGGAGATGAACTTCTATTTCCCCAGCTATCGCGCCGTGTGCATGGCCGAGAATTGCACAGCAACTTTGCACAACGTGTATACCCCGCGAGGCGCAGAGATCAGAGACTCACTGAGCTGGAGCAAGTACATCGACGACGCGATCGACTTGTTTTTGGACCGCAGCGATGTTGCCTTTGCAAGTCACCACTGGCCGCGTTGGGGTAAGCATGACATGCTCGCTTTTCTGTCAGGGCAACGAGATATCTACCGTTATCTGCACGACCAAACCATGCGATTAGCGAATCACGGTCACACCTCAACAGAGATTGCCGAGATGCTCACTCTGCCCGATGCCATTGCCGACGAGTGGTTTAATCGTGATTATTACGGCACGGTCAGCCATAACGTCAAGGCCGTTTATCAGCGTTACTTGGGCTGGTTTGATGCCAACCCGGCACACCTACATGAGTTGCCGCCAGCCCAAAGCGCAACTCGGCTTGTTAAGTACATGGGGGGCGCAGAGGCAGTCCTGCAGCGTGCACGTCAGGACTTCGATCTGGGAGAGTACCGGTGGGTAGCTCAGGTTGTTAATCATGTGGTTTTCGCCGATCCGACGAACCGGGCGGCGCGAGAACTGCAGGCTGATGCGCTTGAACAACTTGGCTACCAATCCGAGTCTGGGCCCTGGCGTTCTTTTTATCTGACGGGAGCAAGCGAGCTACGAAATGGCACTCCGTCTCTGCCGGGAGTTCGAGGTGCTGTGAGCCTAGATGTGATGGCCGCAATGACACCCGAGATGGTGCTCGACAATTGCGCTGTCAAGCTCAATGGCCCGGATGCAACTAAACACACCGTTGAGTTCAGTATTGAATTCACTGATCGAGCTGAATCATTTCAAGTGTTTATTGGCAGTGGGACCCTTCGTCACCGCAGACTTGCTGCCTCTGCCGAAGCTGTGACTGGCATGGGAACTAGCCCTGCAAACACTACGGTGCGTACAACCCTGCCAACCTTCATCAATCTCACCAGCGAGTTAGACAGCCTCGATCAGGCCATTGCCGCCGAGAACCTTCTGATTGAAGGCCAACAGGAGCCCTTTGAGGTTTTCGTTTCGCTACTCGATCAGTTCGATGTGTTCTTTCCAATAATCGAGCCTTGACCCGAGCGGGCATCAGATAAACGATCTGCAAACACCCACAAAAAAACTGCGAAAACAAGTAGCAGCCAGCCGGTAGAAAGTAGCCAAGCGCCCAATACATCGGTAACCCAGTGCCGGGCAAGGATCAATCTGCTCGGACCGATACAGATGCCAACGGTCACCACAACTGCCGCACCGACGCGTGACCAGCGCTTTGGAAAGACGTATAGCACGACTATCCCGATGGCCACCCAGCTCACGATGCCCGAATACGTATGGCCCGACGGAAAAGAAGTGCCTGTTTGACGAGCGGTGAATTCACCCCAAGGCGGGCGGTCACGACCAACCAAATACTTGACCAGGTTGGACATCAAGTGGCCGAGCTGCGAACTTGCAAGCAAGAACAAAGCCCAGGGCCACTTTCTAAAGATCACTAACAGCGCACAGATACTCAGAACAATTGGCAACGTCCTCGCACCCGAGCCAATCCATGACAGCCCCTCTGCCAAGTTACTGAGCCATGGGGTCGACAGCCCCAAGTTGCGGAGCCAGGTGTTCACAGGCAAATCCCACGAGTTCATCAATGGTTCGTGGGTGGCGATGATGAGCCCGAGCAGCAGCCCTCCAATGAGAAGCGCAGTTCCGATCCCAGCAAACCGATTTGCCCAAGTTCGGCTCGGCAACGATAGGTAGCGCAATTCGGCCTGCACTTGCATAGGCAGACGGTACTGCACAAAGTTTGTACGGCCCCCACTTTGCAAGGCCTCCCATATCCTGTTTTGTCCTGCGTGGGACCCCCTCTAGGGGGTCCCACGCAGGACAAAACAGGATATGGGGCACTATCGAGTGCGCCGGACTAGCTTGCGCAACTAGCTTCAGATGAACACAGAGGGGGGATCCGATGTCGGCTTCAAGGAACTCGTTACGAACACTCCGCAAACGGCAGGTTCCGCAATGGTGGCAAGACGCAAAGCTCGGCATTTTTGTACACTGGACCCCAGCATCGGTACCTGGGTTTGCTCCTGTAGGCGCCGAGATTGGCGAGTTACTCCAATCCAGTTTGGCTGACCCCCTCAAGCATGTGCCATATACCGAGTGGTATGAGAACTCGCTACGCTTTGAAGACAGCGAAGTGTCTCGGTATCACAAACAAACCTACGGTAACCGGCCCTATACCGACTTCGCTGCCGAGTTTCAGGCCGGCTTAGAGCAATGGGACCCGGAGGGTTGGGCTTGGCAGTTCAAACAGACTGGTGCGCGCTACGTGGTGCTCGTTGCTAAGCACTCAGACGGCTACTGCTTGTGGCCAACTGACACAGCGAACCCCAATCGAGAAAACTGGCACTCCCAACGTGATGTGGTGGGTGAGTTGGCGAAAGCTGTTCGAGGCGTAGGCATGCGTTTTGGGCTGTATTACTCAGGAGGCTTTGATTGGAGCTTTGATTCAACCCCGGTTGGAACAATGGCAGATGTTGCTCGCTCAATTCCTCAGGGCAGCTACCCCGCCTACGCCGAGGCCCAAGTGCGGGAACTCATTGATCGCTACCAACCGAGTGTGCTGTGGAATGACATTGCATGGCCATCTTCGCGACAGCTCCTATGGCCCTTACTTGAACATTATTATCAGACAGTTCCCGATGGGGTTATCAACGACCGCTGGTTGCCATGGTCTCGACTCTTAGGTGCAACAAAGTTTGCCCTCGTTCGCAGAGCGATTATCTCTGGCTCGCGAAAACAGGCCCAAAAAGATGGCGGTCTTATTCCACCTAAACCACCATTCTTCGACTACCGAACCCCCGAGTATGTGGTCTTCGACGAGGCGCAATCAACTCCGTGGGAACTTGTGCGCGGAATGGATCGAAGCTTTGGACACAACAACGCTTCAGGAGTTGAACACTTCGTGACTCACGATGAACTCCTCTGGCAGTTCACCGATGTTGTGGCCAAAGGCGGAAACCTACTGCTCAATGTGGGCCCACGCGGGGTGGACGCACAGATTCCACCTTTGCAATCAGAACGACTCTCTTGGCTAGGTGAGTTTGTACTGCCAAACGAATCCGCTCTGATGGCCACGAGACCATGGATAGTGTCTGCGAGCACAAGCTCCGAAGGTCGACAGGTTCGGTATACCGCTCATGGAGATACCATTTTTGCATTCGTTCGCACCTCATCGGCGAGCGCAGCGTCATCGCGTCTTACTTTGGCCGAGGTTGAATCAACCCCGACTACTCGAGTTGAGCTTCTGGGAGGCGATCCGATCTCTTGGACAGATAGTCCGAGCGGGCTGGTTCTAGATTCTTTGGAACCCGCAAGGGACGGAGAACCGCTCGTGATTGCACTGCATTCTGTTCGAGCGAAATGCGTCGACGCTCGCTAAACCTCTCACCTCCCGTTTTGTCCTGCGTGGGACTCCCTATCGGGGGTCCCACGCAGGACAAAACGGCTTGGGTATTTTGTCCTGCGAGTGTCTAAGCTGATTATCAGCCATCAAGGCAGTGCCACGCAGAATTAGGCTCGTCAGTATCTCTTTGGGTTTAGCGGTTTTCCTTGGAGGGGAGGGACAGAATGTTCGATGGTCAACCAGGACCAAGTTTGGCGCCAGCAAAACTCTTAACTCCCAGTGACCGAGTTGTCTGAGGACGACATCTGGGGGGACTCCTCGGCCGGGCCCAGTAATGACTACCCGACGCCCCATATACCAACACCACACAACGCGGCAAGGACTGGGGGCTTTTGGTCAAAGAAACTGGCTTGGGTCGGTGTAGCTGTCGCTGGCTTGATGGTGATGCTCACCCTGCTCGGAATCTCGGGAGCCACTCGCTCCGAAGAGACTGCTCAAGCCGACGTATCAGATCTCACCAAGAGGACGTACTGGGAGCTCGACCCCTTGCACAGGCAAAGCAGTACCACGTCTGCACCCAGCCCCTCTGCACCCAGCCCCTCTGCACCCACCACAACACCAACGACGACATTAACGACGACAACAACGACTGTCCCGCCCACTACTTACGCTGCCACTACCGCACCTCCCACCACTCTTACTTTCACGGTTCCGCCCCAGACTGCTGGTGCTGCTGCTACTGACCCAGGAGCGGATGCATATGTAGCACCACCCTCTGCAGGTGGATCTGATTCGAGTGGCGCAGGGGCAGCCGTGTATTACGGCAGTTGCGCAGCGGCCCGCGACGCTGGTGCAGCGCCCTTGTACCGCGGAGAGCCCGGCTACCGCAGCAAGCTTGACCGGGATAATGACGGCAAAGCTTGTGAGTAAGTCACTGCCCGCCGGCTGGGTCAACTTTCGTTCTCAGCCGGCCTTTCTCCAAGGCCTTGTCTGGGTGTTTGCGCTTCCAGTCGCAATATGGCTCTGGGCAAGTGCTCGTAGTTCTGGCAGGGCCGCTGCTTTCTCGTTTGCCGCATTACTCACGGTTAGTTGTCTAGCGCTGCCATTTCTTTCTGCTCCCCAACAGGATTCGGTGCGAGCCACAGCTACGGGCAATCCGGCAACAGATCAGGCCAACGCGCCCAAGCCAGCGAAGCCCACCTCAACCACGAGTACGACTACTCCCCCACGCACTGCGCCAGCGACTCCCGCAACGCCCGCGCCGCCAACTGTGCCTCCTGCTTCGCCTTATACGGCGCCGCTAGCAACTGCGCTGCAACCTTTGAGTCCGCCCACACCACAGTCGCCCGAGCAGTCGGCCAGAGCTGCGCAGTTGCTCAGCCAAGTCAGCGTGCGCGACGAGACTTCGGATTCAGGCTATGACCGCGACTTGTTCAACCATTGGATTGACGCGAATGGCGATGGCTGTAATACACGCTGCGAAGTACTCAGGCTGGAGCGCAGAGCCACTCTGCCAGGACTGAGCAATGGTGGATGGCTTTCGCTATACGACGGTAAGGTCACTGAGAACCCCTCGGAGTTTGATATTGACCACGTGGTAGCGCTTGGTGAGGCATGGCGCAGTGGCGCTTCGCAATGGGATGGTGCTCGACGACAAGCGTTTGCGAATGACCTCGATGACCCGCGAGCTCTCATTGCAGTCTCAGCATCCTCAAATCGATCTAAGTCAGATTCCGATCCGTCAGGTTGGCAGCCACCAAATAAGGATTACTGGTGCGAGTACGTCACTGCATGGATGGCCATCAAACTCAAGTGGGATCTTGCCGTGGACCCCATTGAGTTTACTGCTCTGCAAAGCATCGTAGAAAGCTGCTAACTCAACTCGCTTTGCTAACTATGTGTTGAGCGGCCGCATGGTAGTCACCTCCCACTGCCTCTAGCCCCCTAGATCCAGCCCGCGCCCAGTCACCCTCTCAATAGATGTTAGGATTACCTATCATTAAACAACAAGCCCTTTAATATCGAGCTACAGGAGAGAAATAATGTCAACCAACCCCCGACCAAGTTCTGGCAAACTCACTCGAATATTCTGTCTACTCGGAGTCCTAGTTACAGTCATCGGCCTAACTTCTTGTGGTGGTGAAAACGACTCGACCGCTAGCACAGACACAATCAAAGCGGCTGGCGACGCTGGCAGCATCACGGTGTATTCGGGTCGAAAAGAGGAACTAATCGGGGACTTGGTAAAGCAGTTCACTAAAGAAACCGGTATCAAGGTCAACCTGCGACCTGGTGACAGCGGTGAGCTTGCAGCGCAGCTGATCACTGAGGGGGACGCCTCACCAGCCGACGTGTTTTTCTCTCAGGATGCTGGAGCTCTTGGAGCATTAGAAAAAGACGGACTGCTGAGCCAACTCGACGAAGCGAGTATCGCTGCGGTTCCAGTCGAATACCGTGGAGATGATGGAACTTGGGTTGGAACAAGTGGCCGCGTGCGAGTTGTGTTGTACAACTCGGAGACTGTGACTAATCCCCCCACATCGGCTGAGGATCTGTTGCAGCCACAATGGAAGGGCAAGATTGGCTTTGCACCCTCTAACGCCTCATTTCAATCATTTGTCACTGCTCTGCGGGTGCTTCGGGGCGAAGAGGGCGCTAAGGAGTGGCTGACCGCCTTTGCGGCACAAAATCCAAAAGCTTATGAGGGTAACTCTCAAGTACGTGATGCTGTTGAATCAGGCGAGATAGAACTAGGGCTAGTCAATCATTACTACCTACTTGAGAAACAGTCCAAGGTTGCCGCCAACACACTCGTTGCAAAGAACCAGTTCATTAGCGGTGGCGATCCAGCCGGCCTCGTCAACGTTGCCGGTGTGGGTATCTTAAAGTCAGCAAAGAACCCAGAAGGAGCAGCAAAATTTGTGGACTACCTCCTATCGAAGGCAGGTCAGACCTACTTTGCCGAGAACACGTTCGAGTACCCTCTCACCAATGAGGTACCAGCCGCTGCAACACTTCCTGCTTTGGCAGAACTTGATGCTCCAAAGATTGACCTCTCTGACCTTGACACCATCGGTCAGACACAGGAGTTGCTAGCAGAGACTGGTTTGCTACAGCGTTAGTCATGCAACCGCGGGCTCTGAGCGTACCAAGATCGGCACTTGTCATCGCCCTTTTGGCGGCGGCGCTTGCTGTTGTGCCACTGGCCTATCTCTTTATTCAGGCTCTGGATGCAGGGTGGGAGCGAGTCCTGCAAATACTTGGGCGCTCAGATGTTCTGCAGCTCACGCTACGAAGCGTAGGTCTTGCCCTTGTAGTCGGACTCTTAGCCGGCTTAGTGGGTACGACAACTGCGTGGCTAGTTGAGCGATCAGACATTCCTGCCCCGGGGTTCTTTCACGTTCTAGTCGTGATTCCCCTAGCAGTTCCATCATATGTTGCGGCGTATGCATGGGTCACTTGGTGGCCTGTCACTGCTTCATTTCTTGGAGCGACTGCAGTGCTCACTCTCACCACCATTCCTCTCATCCACCTCTATGTAACTGCAGTGCTGAGAGGGCTTGACCCAGCGCAAGAAGAGGCAGCCCGGTCGCTCGGTAGAGGCCCGCTCTATGTAATGGTTCATCTGACCGTGCCCCAGGTTCGCCGGGCGATTGCTGCTGGAGTGCTGCTTGCATCGCTCTATGTCCTAGCCGATTTTGGCGCCGTTGCAATCATGCGGGTACCAGTGTTTACGTGGGTAATTCTTGGAGCATATCGGGCAGGATTTGACCCCTCTCGAGCAGCGGTGTTAGCCGTGGCACTTGTTCTGGTATCACTGCTGTTCATAGTTAGTGAGTCTCTTGCTCGGGGTCGCGGCGAACCAACTACCTCTGCGCGCGGCGCAATTCGAGAAACAGTACAAGTGCCGCTCAAGACCCTTCGACCTGTAGCGGTTTGCGCTTTGATCTTGCTCGCTTCTATCTCGGTAGGCTTCCCTGTGGCTTCATATATCTATTGGTGGTTTGGCGGCAGAAGCGAAGTAGAACTTGAAGAATTCATTCGGGCGCTTTTGACCACGCTGACCCTCGGAGGCACGGTTGCAGTAGCCGCAGTCCTAGTTGCGCTGCCGCTTGCCTGGGTAGTTTCAAGGTTTAGAGGAGTACTCAGCGTTGGTGCCGAGCGAGCTGTCATGCTCGCACACAGCCTTCCAGGAATCGTGGTGGCTCTGTCGTTTGTTTATGTCGGGGTTCGAGTGCTGCAACCCATCTACCAACGTTGGCCACTTTTAGTTCTTGCAGAGGTAGCGCTAACGATGTCACTGGCACTAGGGGTGCTGCGAGCAGCGTTTGAACAACAGCCTCTAGTGCTGACCGAGGTGGGCAGAGCGAGCGGCAACTCTAGGTTCTTTGTCTTTGTACGTGTGACCTTGCCCAGCGTGCTGCCAGCGATAGCCGCAAGCCTTGCAATCGTTGCAATCACCACTGCCAAGGAGTTGCCAGCGTTACTTCTGCTCCGACCCGCCGGGAGTGACACTCTCTCTACACGGCTCTGGGCCTGGGCGGGCGTTTCTGACGATGCTTCAGTTGCTCCCTACGCTCTGACTCTCATTGCATTCTCGGTCCTTCCAGCGTTCGTAGCAGCGCGTCTTGGACGGCCCACACGCGCCAGTGTCATGGTTGATCGACGGGAGTTGGTGTGATCCTTCCTCGTTTACGCCTTGCCGCTATCACACACAGCTTTGCCCATGAAGAAGTTCTTTCTGGAATCGACTTAGAGGTTGCACCGGGCACGGTGACTGCTCTGATGGGTGAGTCTGGAAGTGGCAAAACCACGCTGGGTCGTGTTATTGCTGGATTTGTCTCACCAAGTAGTGGAACCGTCCACTTAGACGGCAAGCTTGTTGCGGGCAATGGGGAATTTCTGGCTCCTGAGCTGCGCAGCGTGGGAGTTGTCCCTCAAGAGGGAGCACTCTTTTCTCACCTATCTGTCGCCGGCAATGTTGCTTTCGGATTGCCGCAGCGTACTGGTAGGTCAGGCCGAGCCACTCGAGCAAAGCGCGTTCAAGAGTGTCTCGAAATGGTTGGCCTAAGTGGCTTTGAAGACCGTAGGACCTACCAGCTTTCGGGAGGACAACAGCAGCGAGTAGCAGTAGCTCGTGCACTTGCGCCCTCTCCCCGCCTAGTGGTACTTGATGAGCCATTTTCTGCTCTTGATGCCTCTCTCAGGGGCGCAGTCAGTCAACAGGTCGCAGATGCACTCAGCCATGTTGGTGCCACTGCTCTGCTGATAACCCACGATGCAAGCGAAGCATTTCGAATGGCTGACTCGGTTGCCGTACTTGCCGCGGGACGGATAATTCAGAGCGGTCCACCATCGGAGCTTTATGACAAACCAAGAACCCTCAAGGTTGCACAAGCGGGCGGAGCCACTGTGCTTCTCAACGCAACGCGTCATGGCCCGTTACTCAGCACAACTTTTGGCAGTATCCCTCAATCTCAGGTTGGGTACGACTTTGGTGGCGAGTCCGGAATTTTAGTTCTTCGCCCGCGCCAGCTAAGGCTTACTCCACGCCCCGAAGCGTCTTTCCGGCTAGAGACCATTCGGATTGATGGTGAGTACGTCCAGGCCTGCGTGTCTGATGCAAACGGAGACCGTATCGAACTTAAATCATTGCGTGTCAGCGAGTTCGAGTCCTCGGTTCGAATAGGCGATTCCGTCAGTATCGAACTCCTCTCAGCAGCCTCCTTTCTTGCCCGAGAGTCACCGGCCTAACTAGCGAAACCTCTTTCGGAGAACCTTAGAGCTTTGCAACGTAGTAAGGCCCGGATTCTGGACAGCTCCCTCATTTCTGCGGCTACCATGCGGTCATGAGAACGCTCGATCACAGCGGGGATGCAATTGCCAGTTTTCGGTCAGACCTAAACATCACCACAAGCTGGTTGCTCCCTACATGGAGTACTGGCCCCCAAGGAGATGAACAGACCGCTCTAGAAGCGGCCGCTGCGTTGGGTTACCAGGGCATTCAGGGGGCTAACCCCAGCCGCTGCCGAGAGCTTGGCTTGGTTCCAACTACCTTTGCAATCCAGCCACTGCCAGGCGGACTATTAGACCAAGCAGATCTGTGGGTAGATCTTGGATTTGAGTGCTGCACAATTCTGCTCGGTACTGGCCTTGAAGATGATGCTGCAGCAGATGTTCTGGTTGAAGAGGTGCTCACGGCAAGCTCCACGGCCGGGATCCCGCTGTATGTGGAGACTCACCGGGCAACCGTTACACAAGACATGTGGCGAACGGTGCAACTCGTTAAGCGGTTTCCCGAGTTGCGCTTCAACGGCGACTTCTCTCATTGGTATACCGGTCAGGACATGGCTGCGAACAAGTTCGAGGCCACACTCGAATTCATTGCTCCTGTGCTCGATCGAGTGCGATATATGCATGGTCGAATCGGCAACTCAGGGTGCATACAAGTTGCTGTGGGCGATGGCTCAGCAGCAGAGGAACAACACATTGCCAACTTCCGGGCACTCTGGACTCGAGCGAGTAGCGGGTTTATTGCACATGCTGCGAATGACCCCCTGCCACCGCGGCATCTACAGATGGGGTTTGCTCCGGAACTGCTTCCGGCAGAGGTCGACTACGCACGGCTCTTTAGAACACCTGATGGCGAGATGCGAGAGGAGAGCGACCGATGGCAACAAGCTCTGGCGCTCACTAAAATTGCCCGAGAGTGTTTTCAGGCGGCTCTCTCATCAGCTAAATCGGTATCTTGATTAAGGTGAGCAGCACAGAGGGTGGGAACTGTGACCGATATTCAAATAACTGACCTTCGAGAACCAGTCAGAGATCAACAACAGCAGCAGGTCTTTGACATGGCACTGACCATGCAGGTTGATCTGAACACTGACGCCCTCATAGCTGCAGCTCAACACCGAACTGGCCTGTATGAGTTTGGTGACCCGAGCTTGCTTGCTCGTCTTACTGCCCAAGTAGATGCAGTTGAATCCGACTCTGGACTCTCTGGGCTGGGGCGATATTTGGTGCGTCGTCGGCTCGTCGGCCTACTTGCCGCAAGACTACGCATGCAGGACTTCATAGTTAGGCACCCAGAGGCACTAGATATCGCACTGCAACCGCCAGTAATTGTTGTGGGCTTGCCAAGGTCGGGCACTACGCATCTGGTGAACTTGTTGGCTACCGACACAAGGTTTAGGTCAATGCCTTGGTGGGAAGTAGCCGAACCCATTCCACCACTCGGAGACGGCCCTGGCCCAGATGGTATTGACCCTCGCTACCTGCGCTGCCAAGCCGAGTACGAAGCTTCGCAACAGGTCTCTCCCCTCACCTCGCTTATGCACGATCGTCCGCCCTCAAGCATTGAAGAAGAGTGTGAACTGCTTGATCTTGATCTGTGCACCTACGTGTTGGAGTGGCACGCAAGAGTTCCAAGTTGGCGGGACTACGCAGAGCAACTTGATCACGTCGCCCACTATGAGTTCTTGAAACGCGAACTTCAGGTGTTGAGCTATTTACGCGGACCAAACCGATGGCTGCTGAAATGCCCGCAGCACCTAGAGCGCCTCGGGCCGCTCATGGCAGCGTTCCCTCAGGCCACGGTAGCATTCACACTTCGCGACCCCGTTGCTGTTCTGCAGTCAGCCATTACCATGCTGGCCTATGGAGACCGCAATCGGCGCGTCAGCATTGATGCCGAAGGGTTAGCCGAGTATTGGGCCGACCGAATTGAGCGCTTATTGCGCGCCGCGGTCAGAGATGCAGACTTGATACCCAATGAGCAGCGATTAGATGTGGAGTTTAGGGAATTCATCTCAAATGATGTTGCCATTGCCGAGCAGATTATTGAGTTGTCTGGCATGGAAGTAACAGACCAGGTTCGCAGCGAACTGAGCACATATGTCGAACAAAACCCTCGTGCTACGCAAGGCCGAATTGTCTACAATTTGAAGGCCGACTTTGGACTCGATCCAACCGAACTTTATGAGCGATACGCATTCTATTTTGACGCCTTTCCAAAGATCCGAAAAGAGCTTCACTGATGCCCGGAATTCATCGAACGCGGCCAAGCGCGGCTCACATGGTGGCAGCCACTGACGCTGCGGCAATTGATCTTGGAGACAACATCTGGATGTCTCCTGGGTGGTCGAACAGTTACATGCTGCCAACCGCTGATGGCCGAGTCATCATCAACTCGGGCATGGGGTTTGAGGGGCAGTTGCATCGCCGGGCCTATGACGCAGTCGAGGATTCACCAGTGCTCGCAGTGATGCTCACCCAAGGCCATTACGACCATGTTGGCGGTATTGACGTGGTGAAGGACCCAGAGAGCCAAGTTATTGCTCAGGCCAATTTCTCTACTTGGCGTGAAGATAACGAGCGTTTAGAGACCTTTCGTTCACGCAACTCAGCCTTTGCCTTTATGGACGCAATTCTTGCAGCCATGGAGTACGCAAAGTCTGTGGGTGTGGGCGTAATCCCCCAGGGTCGTCCTGAGCCAACTCTGCTTGTTCAGGATCGGCTCGAGCTGAATTTAGGTGGACGTGAACTGCAGTTGATCGCTACTCCAGGGGGGGAAACTTTTGACTCCATGGTTATCTGGCTTCCCGAGTCGCGGACGCTGTTTTCAGGAAACTTGTTTGGCCCGCTCTTTGGGCATGTTCCCAATCTGGTGACGATTCGCGGCGACCGATACCGCGACGCTTTGAGCTATATCGAGTCGCTCAACTTGGTGCTCGAGTTAGCCCCCGAGCGACTCATAACGGGTCACTTCGATCCCATCGTCGGTGCCGAAGCAATCGCAGATGAGGTGCGCTCTTTACAAGAAGCAATGCAGTGGGTGCACGACCGTACAGTTGACGGAATGAACTCTGGCGCTGATGTGTACACACTGATGCAAGAGATTGCGGTTCCACAGCACCTTGATATTGGAGAAGGGTACGGGCAGACCAAGTGGAATGTTCGTGCCATCTGGGAGAATTACGCAGGTTGGTTTCATCACAGGTCAACCACCGAGCTGTATGGGGTGACTCCCCTGGCTGTGGCCCCAGATCTAGTGGCCGCAGCTGGTGCCGATACGTTGATGAATCTGGCACGCGCACATCTTCAAGCTGGTCGCGCAGTCGAAGCGCTTCAGCTGACCGATATTTTGCTAGCCACGAAGCCTGATCATCAACAAGCTAAATCGGTGGCCATTTCGGCTCACGAGCACCTACTTCTGAACGCCAGCAACTTTTGGGAAAGCGCCTGGTTGCGCCGCTCAATTACAAAGCTGTTGACGAAATGAGCGAACCCGCTATCGAACCAACTAAAGAACCAACTAAAGAACCGAGCAGTTCGGTCAGTTTCGACTTCAGCGGAACCGCTGTGCTTGTCACCGGCGGAAGCAGTGGTATTGGCTACGCCATAGCTGTTGGGTTTTTCGCAGCAGGAGCCGAGGTAATTGTTACTGGTACCAAGCCGGCCCCTACTGACTACGCGCTAGACCTAACAGCGTTTGGCTACCGGCAAGTTGAGTTGACTGATGCAGGTTCAGTCGAGGCACTTGTTAGCTCTTTAGACCGTCTAGATGTATTAGTGAACAATGCCGGCGCCAGCCTTCCCGGCGGCCTAGACGAGTGGACCGCCGAAGGCTTTGCTGCTGCGGTTGAACTCAACCTGTTGGGCCCAATGCGCCTGACTACTGCATGTCGACGCCTGCTCTTTGCAAGCCAACTCACAGGCGGCGCGAGCGTGGTGAACATGTCATCCATGACGGCCTTCCGTGGCACTGCAATTGTGCCGGGGTATGGGTCAGCGAAGTCGGGACTACTGACCTGGACAGCCAACCTTGCACGCCGTTGGGCCAGCCGAGGTGTGCGTGTCAACGCCCTTGCACCAGGCATTATTGATACCCCGATGACAGCCCCCATGGCGGCCTTCCCTGAGTTGTTAGCCGATGAGCTCTCACACGTGCCCATGGGCAGACTCGGCCAGCCTGAAGAGGTAGTTGGCATGGCGCTGTTCTTGTGTTCAGCGGGTGCCAGCTTTATGACCGGCGCAACTATAGCGATAGATGGTGGCTACCTTGCTGGCTAGAGAACCGCTGGCTAGAGAACCGCTGGCTAGAAGAACGCACTGCCCGGCCACTAGACCAGACCCTACCCAGTAAGGACACAGGTTTTGTTACAAGTACGAGTACACGGACCAGGCGATGTTCGTGTCGATCAGATTGATGACCCAGAGCCAGGTCCGAATGATGCACTAGTTCGTGTTGCTGCCTGCGGAGTCTGCGGCAGTGATCTGAACTACATCAAGATGGGGGGCGTGGCAGGACCAGGACCAGACCCGCTCTGTTTAGGACATGAAATCTCTGGCACCGTTGAGTACGTCGGCCCCGGAGTAAAATTGGTTCACCTCGGCGATCGTGTGGTGGTTCAGCCTGGCTCCACGGAGCCGATCAGCAAATACGGCAGTGGCAGCCCCTATGGCGGACTCACACCGTTACTCAGAGTTACCGAGGCAGATCAGCGTCTGCACCGGGTTCCAGACAACCTCGCCTTAGACCTTGCTGCGTTTGCCGAGCCCTTAGCCGTTGGCATGCATGCCGTTGACCAAGCCAGAGTTGAGCCCGGAGAGGGGGTGGTGGTGTTTGGCTGCGGACCAATTGGCCTGGGTGCTGTGGCCACACTTGTTGACCGCGGTCATGAACGTGTTGTGGCTGTAGACCTCAGTGCGACTCGGCGCGGGCTGGCCCTTGGATTGGGCGCTCAGGCTGCCTTCGACCCAACGGCTACTGATTTATGGGAAGAACTCAAGTCGCTGCACGGAACCAAGCCCTTCATGTTTGGCCCAACGGCGGCAACCGCTGCGTTTATCGAGGCGTCAGGCGCAGATCAAGTAATTCTTGATGTCATTGACAACGCTGCTGTGGGCTCACGCCTGTCAGTAGTAGCTCTTCATTATCGGCCTATCAAGGTCAGCTTTTTGACGCTGCTGATGAAGGAACTGACCCTTCGTGGCTCTATCGAATACCCAGCTAGATTTGAGAGCTCGGTTGAACTGCTTGCTCGGCGTGATCTGTCTGCACTCATCACTCATCGTTTTGGGCTCGAACAATTCCATGATGCGCTGACAGCGCTTGAAGGCTCTCAGGACTGTGGCAAAGTCCTCATCACTTTGGATCCAACTCAGTGGTGACACGCCTGAGCAAATAGGTCGCAGGCGTCTCACACCCTTAGCCAGTGACTGACACCACCATGCGCAGTTCTATAGACATACGCACTAACAGCCCGCGGACTGCTTGAGACCTGCTCACCCATTGCTCTGCATACTCACCGCATACTTCCTCAGCATGAGAGTGTGCTTCATTCAACAAAGCAGCCATGGCAACAATGGCCTGATGCAGTGGCTGGGTAAGCGGCTGACCATCTTCTGACAGTCGCTCAGCTTGGCTGGCAACCGTAACTAGTTCGGCTACTTCGCCAAGAGCTACTGCCGACTCTGCCGCTTGGAGTGCTCGGTAGTACTGCTCGGCTACATCCTCACCAGGAAGAACCCCCGCCCCGTGCGGAGTACTCAGCGTATTAAACACATACGCGCTAGAAGAGTCCATCTCCGATCTGAAGTACCACTGCTGCGCAGGGTCATACAGAAACGTCCAAATGTCGTTGACGGCAAGCTCATCTTCTCGTTCTAAGAAGGAGTCAGTGGCTAGGCCATAACGCAGTTGGTGTTTGCGCCGATCAATGCTGCGACCGTCGGCAAGTACTAGCGGCTGAGTGATCTGCTGAAGCGGAATCCACAAGTTGACCATCATCAAGGACTCAGTCCGGTTATAGCCATCGGGCGAGTCGTGACGGAACATAGACGGCGCACGCCCCTGCATTAATTGCGTCAAGGGCGTTCCGAACACGTCTTGGTCTGCATGTATCGAGTTGGCACCGCCGTGACTATTCGCGGTAGTTGAGCCTGGCTCAACTACTGACATGCGGTTAGGCCCGGTTCTTCGCATGATGAACCCCTCTTCCGCTACGTGCAGAACTGTCAGAGTTCTTCCACCCGAACACGTCAGGGTTGAACCATCAAGCGCCGCCCTAATCGTTGCTTCTTCTTGGTCGCTGACCTGACCTGCCTGACGAACCTGGGTACAAGCCAGCTGAAGCGCATCCAGGCTACTCAGGTCGACTTTGTCGAAACCAAACTCATATAGGTCGGGGCGGCAGGTGCCCTCTTGAGTCCAGTCCACTGCTGAACAGGTATGGCTCTCTACAGATTCGTCCCCGTAGGGTGCCGCTGACCGAGAGCCTGCACGCAATAGGCCCGGATGATTAGGATCTGAAATGGCCTGCGCGGCTGGCATAAATCCGAGCTCAACGGCAAAGATCGAAGAAACAGTTGCCATGAGTTGATGAGGTTAGGCCAGAGTCAGGATGCTTAACAGGCAAGAGTGAAGTACTTGGCGGATTTGTAAATCCGACCTACACCTTCTGTCTATTTGAACTGCTCTTTCAGCGCAGGTTGCTGTAGCAACGCAGTCACCTTCTCGCCTGCAAACAACAGCGCTGCCGGGCATGCAGTCAACGATGATGGAATCGACTTTGACCTCTAAACAGAACAGTTTTGTTGGCCAACGGGCGACATGCACCTGGTGTACCCCGTAGTCTTCTGGCTATGAATGCAGACGCTGGCTCCGACTCCCCTGCTCCACACATTATCGCCCCAATCGGAGGAGCTACCCGACGAGAGGTTGGCGGGGTGTCTGAAGATATTTTCGATGCAGGGGATGCGCATATCAAACGCGTGGTGTATCCCGCGGGGTACCGCTGGTCGACCAACCTCAAGCCAATCGTCGGCACCGAATACTGTATGCACGCGCATGTTGGCTTTTTGGCCGAGGGTCATATGCGAATCGAATATCCCGATGGTTGCGTGATTGACCTAATCGCTCCACAGGCGGTAGTGATTCACCCCGGTCACGATGCAGCAGTAATCGGAGATGAAACAGCAGTGCTGATTCAGTTCGATTTCGATAGAGAGACTGTGCAACGACTCAACCTGCCGCTCGAACACGATCACACAACTGTCAATTAAGTGTGCCGGCGCTGGCAGAGTCGAGCATCAGATCGGGAGTAGGCGAAATACCCGAATATTGCGTCCACTGCTAGCAGCGTAGTCATCAAAGGCAGGCCAGGTTGCAATGAGTTCGGGCCATACCAGAGCCTTTTCATCCGCGCTGAGTAGTTGCGCCACAACTTCTGTCTGCTGGCCAGCAAACGCAACATATGCATCGGGGTGGGCCATCAAATTTCCTGTCCAAGCAGGGTGCTGTTTGCGACCAAAATTTGAACCTACGACGTACCAAGCGTTGCCGCTAGGCACGCATGCCAACGGCGTCTCACGAGACAAACCCGACTTCTGGCCCACTGTTGTTAGCACCATGCTCGGCACAAGCAATTGAGACAGAGATAGGCGGCCCTTACTCAATTTATGTAACAAACGATCAGCGGGGGGAAGCACCTTTGGAGCAACTTTGCGGAACGCAGCGCTAGCGGCAACCTTACGAACCACTCGACCAAGGCGACCATCTGCTGCAAACATCGGCTCTTCTTTTATCACTCTCTTGGGCACCGCTGCGACTGTTGAAAGCGAGCTAAGAGACTCGCGTTATTTCTAGTAGCTGATCAGCGGGTATACCGCTAAGGGTTTGCGGCACGGATTCACCTGGCCAGTAGACATTTATTTGGGCCACACGGCTAGCCTTTCCAAGTCCAAAATAAGCCGTTGGTTCCTTCTGAGATTCATAGGAACCACCAGTTAGAATATCAATGGCCATCGGATCAGCCCCCGGCGTTGAAATCACCTCTACTTTGGCGCCAAGCCCAGCCCTATTTCCTGGACTGCTTGGGTCATTTAAGCGAATATGCAGCCAATGCCTGCTTGATGGGTTGGGGTGGTCCGGAGTAGTTCTGTACAGATCATTACGGTACAGGGTGGGCGGGCCCTCGCTATGAACAACAATGAGATCGACCGCGCCGTCGCCATTGTAATCCAGTGGTGCCAAGCCAGTCCCGATTTCCATATCATCTAAACCAACTTGCGTAGCTGCCTCGGTAAATCCTGTTCCTGTGCGAATCCAAAACCGCATGGGGTCCTTGAGGAAGTACTTGAAATAGTCGCGACTCCAGTTACGGCCCTGCGGTTTGCGGGCATCGCTCTCGCCGAACCCGTTGGTCATGACCACATCGGGAGTTTGATCATTCGCAAAATCCTCGATGGCCGCGCCCCATCCCCAGCCACCGTTTCGCAGTCCAAGTGAAGTTGTCTTATCAGTAAACTGACCCTGACCATTATTGACGTACAACCTATTACCGCTACACCCATTAATACTGCTGAGTACCGGACACACTTGATCTTTCGTCGGATACGAAATCGAAGTTACAAACCAATCGGGGGCACCATCGCCAGTCAGGTCACGCACCACCGAACCCATACCATTTTCGTCGGTACCCACACCAGAGGACTTTGTGACATCCTCAAACCGTTTGCCGCCGATATTGCTAAATAGATGGCTCGTACACGCATCACCAGTGACCAATAAGTCGGGTCGACGATCGCCGTTTACATCGCTGAACACCGGAGTAAATCCGAGTAACTGATCGAAGGGTAAACCCCACTCGGCGGTGCCATTATGGAATGTGCCGTTGCCATTATTGATCCACAGTCGACTTCGATTTTCTATGTCGCCGGGAACTCGAGGTATTCCTTCGGAACGGATTTTGGCGGTGGAATCACAGACGTTTCCGAAGCGGTCAAGTCGACCGTCCCCAGAGGAAGCTTCGCGTTGAACCCCAGCAGTAGCGGCCCCTTCAGGAACTGCGGTATCCCACTGCACCACTACCAAATCCAGATCGCCATCTCCATCCACATCTGCAACATCAAGACCATGCACCTGATCGCCATTGCGAAGCCTTGTTGGAGGCGCTTGAAACACTCCACTCTCTTTGGTTACATCGGTGAAAACCCCTGAACCATCATTACGATACATGCGGTCGGATTCGGCGCCCACCGCAGCCATATAGGCGTCCTGATCACCATCAGCGTCCATATCAAAGAACACTGAGGGCCCAGTGCCAAACTCGGGATTCGGACCGAGTAGGCCAGACTCGGCAGCAATATCGGTAAAGCTGCCATCGCCGTTGTTGCGATACAGCGAATTTACATCGCCTATCCGGCCCAGAAATACATCGGGTAGGCCATCGGAATTGATATCTACCACGCTCACAGCACCAGTCATACCGTCTTCGCCAATGAGGTCACGGGTGGAGTGATCTCTGGTTAACCCCGCAGCCGCCGTGACATCACTAAAGAGCAATCCTCCGATTTGTTGTTGGCTGAGCTTGCGAGGTGGGTCTTCGATTGCGGGGGGCACAATAGCTTGCTCTGCGTTTGATCCAAGCACCCGAGAAGTTGAGGGGGTAGAGGTTGTGACAACAACCGCTTTGGGTGCAGAACAAGCAGCTGCCAGAATCACCGCAACTGCCATCACCGCCGAGAACAGCCAGTAAGCATGACCTCCGCGAAACCTTGACACGCCATGTCCTACAGAACTCATTTTGCCGGCCTTGTCCGCACATCTGCAGACTTATAACGAAGTCGTTCAGCCACAGGCACAACCCCCGAGGGCACTGAAGGCAACCCGGCTTTCCTGAGAGCTGCATCGCCCACTTTTTGTCCAAGCGCTGCCCCTTGAACCAGATCGAACCAATAGTGCAATCCGCCGGTCAAGCGACTATCAGTGGCCTCTGCAGCAGCATTGAGTAGCTCATCGGTTCGCTCTGGGCGCAGCACACTCATGATCTGGGCGGCGGCTGTAGAAAACGCCGCATGCCCTGAGACGTAGGCGGGGAAAGGCGGAGTCTGCAATGAGGGCAACCAGTGCGGTGAGGTGGAATCGCGGATCACCGTGACAGGCCGCACCGTCCAATAGGCAAACTTGCTATCCCAAGCTGCAATACCAGCATCGAGTGCGGCGGTGGAAACTAAGGCTAAACCAGAGGCCTGATCGGCTACGGGGGCCTGTCGTAGCGAATCAGCTGCAATATCGCTGATCCAATACCCAGGCGGAGTCGAGGTACCTGGACTTTGATCCCAAAATGCAGCAACGCGTAACTCACGATCAGAAAGATTGGTTGCCTCTGCAAGAACTTGTTCGATCGCGGCCGCATGCTCTGCGCTACCAGGCGCCGGGGGTGCAGAAGGACGAAACTGGCTACCGGAATCCAGATTCCACGGTCGCCAAGTTCCGGCGAACGGCTCCATTGCAGGTGCAAACATTCCCGGAGTGGGAACCCAATCTCCGCCCGGCCAAGGATCAGCGGAGGAGGCCACCCAAGGTGCGGCACCGTCAGTAGCCGCAAAAGCCAGCACCGCTAAACCCACCGAGTTGCCGAGTTGTTGTGCTGCAGTAATCGTTGAGGGCCATAACGCTCCAGAGGCAACCACACGCTGTTTCGCAATCTGCTGCAACCGATCAAATCGAAGACACTCAACTACGTACAACGCGCATGCCACGCTGCGCTGAGCAGAGGAAGCTACTAATTCTGGAGGTAACTGCCGCGATGGCAGTTCAATACCGACCGAATCAATACCGGGGATTGGCTCGGCGAATTCTGGGTCAACCTGAGCGGGCGACTGACCATCAGGGAGGGGCGTCCGTGCAGCAGTCACGGCAGCTTCATGAGCCGCTACGGCAATCAACGCAGAGTTGCGAGCCATCCTTAAGGGGTTGAGGCTGCGTCGACGTCCAACATCTACTGCTAGGTCCAAAAACCGAGTAGGTGTTCCTTCTGCAACCCGGGTGAAACGATCATCGCTCCCTGGTGGTCGCGGTGCTGACGCAGTTGACCGCAGCTCTGCTAGTTCGAGTAGTTCGGCCCCTGTATCTGGGATAGGAATCTGTGCAGTCACTGGTTCTGGTAAATAGCTCCAGCGGTTTTGTGTTGGCGGAAAAACTGAGACTGGAACAACCGTTGAACGCTCGGGTTGGGAATCCGAGTTTGAAGCAGCCGAATCTTGAGATTCAGTCCGCTTTTGAGCCTCGGTCGAGGGAGATCCGCCCTGCGACCTAGGTCTGGTATCGGTTGCGCTACACGAACTCACCGAGGCCCCCAGCAGCGCAAGTAATGCAAGCAATGAAAGTGCGCACAACAATCCCGGCCCCAGCATGGTGCTAGTGGCTGCCTTCATTTCGCTTCGCCGTACCGACCCCCGGCCCATAACACCACAGTCTGCCAGAACCGCTACTGCTCATGTAGTTACCATGCTCGCAGAGTCAGTCATTTCCTCCGCAAGAGCAAAGCCGCTGGCATGCACAATCGCGTCTTCCCAGAAGAGGACTTGCCCGACCATGCGAGAAGTCCGAACGTGACGCTCGAATCCAAGCCCAACACCAGCGGCTTCGGTTGCCTCACCCTCGGCCAGCCTTCGAACAAACCGCAACGCTCTAAAGACCGAGGGTCGGCCACTGATATGTAGCGGGGCATCCAACATATGAGCCCGCATCATATGTGGCCATTGAGCGGCAAGCAGCTCTGCCGAGCCAAGTATTTCTGCTGCAACCACACGAGATCCGTGAGCAACAACTGCGCGAGGTATACGGGAAACAGCGAGACTCCTGCACGGCTAATAAGGGTGCCGATTGAGGCCTGTTGGAGCACCGGGATGGGTGCGGTAGCGGAGGTTATAGACATGGATCCTCGAGGGATGAGTGCAAAGGCGCAATCGCGCCTCCTACCTCTATGAGTCCGACTCATTAGAGATAGGAGATTGGTCAGTTCCAGGATCTACGCGAGGATGATCAGAATGAAGGAACTCATACAACGGCTGGGGTTAGAGCCGCATCCCGAGGGTGGCTTCTACCGCCGAACTTGGGAGTCTGCTGTTCAACTCGACAGCCCGTGTCGCAGTACTGGTACTGGTGAGGGTCGTGGTGCGGGCTCCTCAATCCTGTTTCTGCTGCCAGCTGGGGTGGTCTCACGTTGGCACCGCATCGATGCAACAGAACTGTGGCAGCTCGCTGCGGGGGCGCCTCTGCAGTTATCCACTTGGGCCGGCGGTTCTGCGGCAACTGAAGTACATGCTCTTGGCCCCGACCTAGGCAGCGGCGAGTTGCCTCAGGCAATTGTTGATCCGCTGATCTGGCAGTCAGCGCAATCATTGGGCGAATGGAGCCTTGCGGTCTGTGTAGTGGTTCCCGAGTTTAATTTTGATGGGTTTGAGATCTTGCCCGAAGACTGGAGACCGCCATGCCAAGATCACTAGAGAATTCAGTAGTTGCTGTCGTTGGAGCAAGCGGCGGTTTGGGCTCGTCGCTCTCGCGTCAGCTTGCAGATGCAGGTGCTCAACTTCTGCTCGCTGGGCCACATGAGGATCGTTTGCGAAATCTACAGATCAGCGGCGCCTCGACTGTTCAGATTGACCTGCGAGACTCCTTGGCCGGCAATGCTCTGGTGGCGGCAGCGGCAGAGCGCTACGGCCGACTCGACGGCCTAGTGAACGCAGCTGGCGTCGTTGCATTCGGCCCGCTCACCGAAACCGATGACACCGTGATTGAGGAACTCTTCTTGACCAACGTGATTGGGCCGCTATGGCTACTTAAACGAGTCATTCCATTACTGAGCGAGTCTCGTGGATTTGTAGTCAACATCAGCGCAGTTCTTGCCGAGCAACCAATGGCCAACCTTGCGGCGTACTCTGCATCAAAGGCCGCTCTGAGTGCAGCAGATCAAGCGCTGACCCGTGAACTCAGACGGCTGGGAATTCAGGTGTGCGATGTGCGGCCTCCGCATACCGAGACAGGCTTAGCTACTCGTCCGCTTGCTGGGGTTGCGCCAAAGTTGCCGGCTGGCCTGACACCTGAGTTTGTTGCAGCACGCATAGTCCAAGCGATTACCGAAGGCACAGGCGAACTCTCCTCAGACAGCTTCAGCGTTGCTGCTTATGACGGCGATTCGGCTGTGAGCGAGCAGCAGTGACAGCGTCAGATAAGGGGATGGCAACAAACCTAGCCACAGTCTGGGTGCTTGGAGATCAACTGAGCCGTTCGCTGGGAGCCCTAGCTTCAGCTCATCCAAACACCCATCGTGTACTGATAGTCGAAAGTCATTCCAAACTCTCATCCAAGCGTTGGCATCGCCAACGTGCACACCTAGTCATAACCTCAATGCGCCGGTTCGCCGCTGAACTTTCCGCAGAGGGGTTTCAGGTTGATTACAGGTTTGCTGAGTCACTCCGCTCCGGACTGCGGGCTCATGAATCTGAGTACCAACCACCTATCGTGATGGCAACAGAGCCAGCCTCATATGACGGCCGCGAACTTCTTACTCATCTCGGAGTGCAGCTAGTTCGGGGCGATCAGTTCCTTTGCCATGCAGAGGATTTTGCGGAGTGGGCGCAGGATCGCAAATCTCTCAAGATGGAGGATTTCTACCGTTGGCAGCGCCGGCGACTTGGTTACCTGATGGATGGCGATGAACCAGCCGGAGGAAGATGGAACTTCGATGCAGATAATCGCGAACCGCCACCCAAGGACGGCCGCTCTTGGCCAGAGCCCATTCGTAGCGAACTCGATTCACTCGATCAGCAGGTACTCGCATCGTTACCAGCTAACTGCTGGGGTGCCGAGCCAACCGGAATTTGGGCTACTTCTCGCGCTGAGGCACTACTCCGAGTTCGCCATGCTATCCATGAGGCACTACCCAGATTTGGGCCACATGAGGATGCAATGCTCACCACTAGTTGGCAGCTTGCGCACACACTCTTATCCCCGTATTTAAATATTGGCCTGCTTCACCCCGCTGAGGTGTGCGATGAGATTGAAATCGCCTATCGCTCTGGCCGGGTGCCGATTGAATCGGCCGAGGGCTTGCTCCGCCAGATCATTGGCTGGCGCGAATACGTCTGGGGCGTTTATTGGCTCTGGATGCCTACGTATAGGGAGAGCAACGAGTTAGAAGCAAACCGGCCACTTCCACCGGTGTTTCGGGGGGAGGCAACCACGCGTATGCGCTGCGTGGATCATACGCTGAGTGCAGTGCATGACTATGGCTGGGCGCATCACATTCAGCGGCTGATGATTCTTGGCAACCTGTCACTGATTGCCGGCATTCGTCCACAGGAGTTGCTGGAGTGGATGTGGAGCAGTTTTGTTGATGGAGCCGAATGGGTCATGGCACCCAATGTGATTGGTATGGCTCTGTATGCCGATGGGGGCAAGATGTCGACAAAGCCCTATGCCAGCGGCGGCGCCTACATCGATCGGATGAGCGACTACTGCAAAGACTGCGACTATGACCGCAAGAAGCGGACTGGCGAAGATGCTTGCCCGTTCAGCACCTTGTATTGGGATTTCTTGGCTCGACATGAGGATCGGTTTGCAAAAAATCCACGGGTGGCCCAGCAAATTCGGGCCGCTCACCGACTTTCGGATCTTGATGCTGTTCGCATACGTGCCGTTGAAGTACTCCAGCTGTTGGATGCAGGAAAGCTGTGACTCCAGAAGCCATTGCCACCACTTGCCCGACCCCAGTCGAGAGGCCAGTCATGCTGCAAGAATGGCGAAACCTTGGCTCGGTTCACTGGCCCTACGACCCCGCAGAGGTACAGCGATTACTACCCAAAGGACTGCTGGTTGACACTTGTAATGGGGCTGCGTGGGTTGGTCTAATCCCCTTCGAGATGTGCAATATTCGCGTCCCTCACTTCCCTGCCCTTGGCAGGTTGTCAACATTTCCAGAAACCAACGTGCGCACCTACGTTCTAACGCCCGAAGGCTGTCGCGCAGTGTGGTTTTTCAGCCTTGACATCTCACGACTACTACCCGTCATAGTCGCCCGAACCACTTACGGGCTTCCCTACTGCTGGAGTTCATCGACTAGTACCCATGACGGAATCGACACATTCACCTACACCACAGCTCGGCGTTGGCCCCGCCCACAAGTCAATAGTCGACTAGAACTCCGGGTGGGTGCAGCAGTAGCACAGGCGGACCTGACCGAACTAGAACGATTCCTTACTGCCCGTTGGGCCTTGGCCTCAAGGTTTGCTGGCATGAACCTGTGGGCAGATGTGGCGCATGCCCCATGGGAACTTCACCACAGTCAGATACTCGACTGTGAAGACTCCCTTGTCACCGCTGCTGGACTCACCCCACCGGCCGGAGACCCGCTAGCACTTTGGTCCCCCGGGGTAAAGGTGCGTATTGGTCGGCCGCGGCGATTATCGAACTTGTTCTACGGCATTGATGAGGTAAGCACAGTCCGCTCCAGCCGGCCCACCAACAACCGTGACAGTTGAAGTTGCGCTAACCCTTCGAAGTTGATCAGCAGAATCCGGCAGAGGGTATTTAACCCTTCCCGCAATCTGCACACTAGAGCTGACACCACCGCCTGAAGCACCCGGTACGGTGAAATCAAAGACGGCCACTCCTCCTTCGTTGGAGCCGATCGGGCCAGAGGCCAGTAATGCTCCAGCCACCTCGAATGAGATGCTCGCATTAGTCTGACGAACGATGACAGGCGATTCAACCCCAGCGCACATGCCGGACCCTACTGCGGTGCCCTCGTAGACCGTTGACTCCTCAGCGGAAATGCTGCGATCGCAATAACCGTCGACGCCCGCAGTGCTGCTGCGAATGTTGGCGGTGAATCGGCCTTGCACAAATTGACCTTCTACTTGAAGTTCGCCGTTTTGGGTTCCTGGTGGATCACCATCAATGTAATACGTGGACAGGAACGACACTCTTCCGTTTGCTTGCACTGTGCCAGTTAGCTCGTTGGTGCCTATGTAGACTTGGTCCCCTTGGCGACGCACTGTTATTGGGGTGTCTCCTAGGTCTTGCTCGAAGGCGCCCGTGCACTTTGCCGCAGAACTTGTGCCGTCGTAGTAACGGGTACTACTAGCAGCTGCGGGACCGCTGCTGGCTGTTGGAGCAACTGTGGTGGTTTGGTTGCCGGAAGGGACTGAGCGCCAGGGCGGAACACGGTACCCAGCAGGCAGCGAGCTATCACTTGCCCCTGAAGTACCGCTTGGCCGCAGAAAACATTTAGGAGAAGTTGATGGTGATGCGTACGCGTCAGGATCACAAAGGACAAACGTGGTCGTAGTGCTGCCAGGGACATCACATGGAACCGCACGCTCAGGCCCATCAACACAAGTAGGCGTGGGAGTGGTCGTGTCAGGAGGAATATCACATGGAACCGCACGCTCCGGCCCATCAACACAAGCAGTCGTGGGAGTCGTCGTAGGCGTGGGAGTGGTCGTGTCAGATGGAATGTCGCATGGAACCGCACGCTCCGGCCCATCAACACAACCTGGAACAATGATTGTTGGGGGCGACCCCGGTGAAGTGAATTTGCTAGGCGGCGGAGTTAGAGGATTGCCGCAATAGCATTTCGCAACTGGCATGCCTTGTGGATCGACTAAAACTGCGGTGCCAGCCTCAAGCACTGCAGGAACTGTGGTCGCCGAACCATTAGCAAAGCCATGATTTGTAACGGCGGTATTTGTTCGCAGGATGACCGGAGTTAGGGTGCCAATATAGGTTCGAATATCGCTCTGTTTAATACCAAGGGTCTTTGCCCACGCAGCGCCCTTCTCAGGGTTGTCTTCAAGAAAAGAAACCATCTTGGAAGTGTCACATGCAGCAAGGTTTTGGGTACCACCATAGAGGCCTGGTGAATCACCGTAGATCTTGCCACTGCTCTCGGCGGGTGGAGTTACCCCCACTACATCGGTTCCTAGGTTGCCCATGAATGGGTTTGCTGTAGCTGTATTAACGCGTTCAAGTTTCAACTTAGGAACGGCATCGGTATTGGTCTTGCTACCGCAGGCTGCGGCAAGTAACAACACACTTGCAATGCAGACAATCAGGCGAAAATGGCTCGAACAACTTCTTGGTGCGCTCATAGTTACCTGTTTTCTCGGTGAAGAAAGACTTTTACTTGATCAATTATTTTCATCACATAGAAGAAATGCTGCCCTGTTCTATAAGGTGCTTGACACCTTAACTGCTTTTAAATAATTTCCGTTACTAAACGTCTATAAATTGACATAGCTATTAGCAACTTCGGTGATAGTAGGTAGCTCAGGTCCTGCGGTGTCAAGAATGGTCACCTTTTAGAGATTTGGCCTCAGAACTGAACCGGAGCATCATGGGACTACATGCCTCAGCCAAATAGCGGGCTGCGGTTGTCGGCGTGTGATTCAGAAGCAGTCTGACGGATCAGGTCAGCGAATGTGCCCCCAGTGATGTACTTGGTATGTTCAACTCTGCTTGCGAACCGCCAGGCACCGTCGGCCCGCGCGTAGGTGTCCTCATAGACGGCGCCAACATCGACAATCTCGGCACGTCCTTCCCACTGCACACCATTGCGGTTAAACACGTGCACCCGACCCGTTGCAGCGTCCCAGTCCGTAAAGTTGACTTCGTGGGTAGATGTTGTATGCATACTGAACTCGAAGATTGATAAAGCAGTTGGCATCCAGGCTGCAAGCTCTGCGGGGTTGCCCTTAATGCCGCCGGCAGAGGTGTAGTCAATGCGAGCATCGGGAAGAAATAATGCCTGCCAGCGGGGCCAATCCAGATCATCCACAGCGTGGGCATACGCAGTGGCAAGATTCTGGATCGCCATCAGATCGGCCACCCGTTCAGCGGTATGGATGTGACCATCAGAGTTATTACTGCTCGTGTGAGTCATATACTTGCTCTCTGTTCATTGGGTGCGGGACGGATTACTGGGTACCGGACTGTTCAATCGCGGCCAGCGTGTCAAGGTCAATGACTGCAGCCAGTGTGCGTTTGATGTTGGCTTCGGTAATGGGCTGCCCGTAGTTCTCTGGGGGGCAGATCAGCCAACCAATGACGAGGCCCCATAAGGCAGCGGAACGGTACTGCTGGAAAGCATCCGTGGCCGTGGGGACCTTGGCCACACCAGCTTCGCCTAGCAGGTCTAGGTACTCGCTTATCAGGTCGCGCTGATGCCTCTGTCGGGTCTCGGGGTCCAGTGAAGTGACTATTAGATAAGTGACGTCGTGGGCCCAACTCCCCCGCATCATTAGCTGCCAATCTAACAAGCCGCCGCAGTCGCCAGGTAGTAGATACGTATTGCCAAGATGCGGGTCACCATGCAGCAGTGTGGCTGGCGCTGCGGTGTGTTGCCGTTGTACCTGCCAAAGCAAGTCCCACAACTGCGGAAGGGTCCGATGAAGCGGAGCAATCAGTTCTGCCTTGAACGGGTAGCGCGATACCTGATCTTCGATCAGTTCCAACCCAATCAGGTCAAACACGTCGGCCATGCCGCCAAGGATTGGGGTGCTCATCCAAGCTAGGTCGCCGGTGAACCGGGGGCTGTCCCAGAATTGTGCGTGGAGAGTTGCAAGATGCCCGAGGATTGAACGCACCTCGGTCAGGCTGACGGGGTCAAGTGCTGAAGGGAACCTAGCGTCGCGGGCGTTTAAGTCTTCGAGCAGTAGACCGAACCGCCCGGTGGCCGAGTCAAAGTTGCTTGCAAATACCGCCGGCGTTTCAATGTCAATGTCCTGGCGGAGCTCGCTATAAAAGCGCACCTCGTTGTGGTACATGGTTGCCGGAGCGTGCGGTGAGGCAAGCATGGTTTTGAGAATCATTCGACGCGGAAGGCCAGCATCTGCGCCAGGCCGGTAGCTCAGGTCGAGCACGACCCGATCTGCAGTGGACGCAACCCCGTCACCGCAACGTTTCGCAGCGACGATCTTTACCTCATCTACGAACACTCCCTGCGATCGCTCAGATAGAGCGGCCTGAATAATAGCCGGTGTCAGCTCATCAATATTGGCTGGAAATACTGCCGGTACTGGGAGGTTAGTCATGAGTTTCGGCCTTTTGAGTCGGAGCCTTTTGTATCAAGGCCTGTAGTGTTGGCTAGCTGCAGTGTCGCGAACTGTCGACGTAACGCCTCGACGGTTAGAGAAAAGGTCTGACTGTCGGCCAAGGTGCTGAGTTGTGCAAGGCCGAGAGCGAACGTGATCCAGAACCACATATTGTCTTCAGGTTCTCGACCCTCTGGGTCGAAAGCCGAGTCCGTTGCGGCTAGCTCCCGTAGTTTGTCAAGAATTGGAAAAGAGTCTCCGCTTTGGAAAACTTCACGAAGTTCTGGGTGTCTTCGCACTTCGGTGTACATCGAGGCGAGGAACTCCACATAGGTGGGATCGGTATCTCGTAGCGCCTCGATTCCGTCAAGTAATGCTCTTGGAAATACTGGTGTTGACGGAGTTTCACGCACCGAGTTGTCGAGTTCCTCAATAAGCCGGTCTTGCACATCGACGAACACCGCAGTGAACAGCAACGCCTTCGAGCCAAAATGATTGTAGATCGCAGTGTGTGCAAGCCCCGCAGAGCTAGCCACCGTCCGATTTGAGGTTGCGGAGTACCCATGAGCAGCGAATTGGACTCGAGCTGCAACAAGCACGGCTGCCACGGTGTCGTTAGTAGAGGTGTTGGCAGGACGGCCGCGCCGCCGCTGTGCCGTTTTCGACTGTGCTGTTTTCGACTGTGCTGTTTTCGACTGTGCTGTTTTCGACTGTGCCGTTTTCGACTGTGCCGTTTTCGACTGTGCTGTTTTCGCAACTGTTCTTCTGGTACCTGTCATTGGTTTCACAACCGTTCTTTTAGTAGCTGTCATTGGTTTCGAAACGCAGTCTCTACTTGGTGATCCAGTTCAAGAAAGCTCAACCCAGCATCTGACTCGACTACAAGTCGGTCGAGTGTGCCAGAAAATGCCACTAACGGGTCATAACCATCGCAGACCGGCAACGGCCTGCCGACTCCAGCTAGTAGCGATGCCGAGGAGTTCGGCGACCACAACCCGGGCCAGGAATGCGGGATGCGACCGGTACCAATAGCCACGCCGTTTGCGTCGCAGGCCAAGTCCATGCCCTCTTCTCTGGGGCGACCAAGGACTCTAATTACCTTGGCCCCAATGGGAAGATCTACCGATAGTTTGGTCACATACTCACTCACGTAACTGCACGCGAAGGTCAGCGTCGTTCCGTCGCTAAACCAGACCCAGCCACCGTTGTAGTCGCCCTGTTCGGCCAGCACGCCCACACAGCCAAGACTCAACGGTGCACCAAGATATGCCGTGATAGTGAACCCATGAGACAGAGATGGAGTGTTGTCCTCAAACACTCGTTCGCCCGGTCGCAGCTCAACACGCGCAGCTCCAGCCGGCCAAGGCAAAAACAGATGCGCAATGCGATCCATAACCCCGTCACTCAGCGGCAACACACCGTTGCGGTCAGCTTCTTCATACCATCGAGCTACTAGAGCGTCCCGAATTTCTGGATATTCGACGGAAAGGTCGATGTTCTCGGCCATATCCGATTGAGCATTAAAAAGATGCCAATGGTCATCGGCGAACTTGTTGCTACCAGCAATCAGGTCCCGCTCGGCATGGGTGAGCTGGTTGACGTGGTTGGTGACTACCTTCCAGCCCCCTTCGTACATCGCCCGGCTTCCCCAGCATTCGTAGTACTGGCTCACGCGCGGCTCAGGGGCATCAGCGGCAGAAAGCATCGAGCGAAGTGAGACACCATCAAAGCTCATCTGAGACACCCCGCCTATCAAGGCTGGCGGCTCTACACCGGCTAGATCTAACAATGTGGGTAAGACATCAACCGCATGGCAATACTGGTTGCGGATTACTCCCGCATCTTCTAATCCTTTTGGCCAAGAAATGATGCACGGGTCACGCACACCCCCTTCAAAGGTGTAGCGCTTAAATCTGCGGACCGGAGTGTTTCCAGCCTCTGCCCAACCCCACGGGTAGTGGTTATAGGTACGTTGACCACCGAGCTCCTCAATCATGGCTAGGTTCAGGTCAAAATCTTCATCTTTACCTTGAGCAAATCGGAACTCACTGACGGACCCATGAGGACCGGCCTCTCCAGAGGCACCATTGTCGGATACCAGAACAACGATGGTGTTATCGCGTTCACCGAGTTGCTCTAGTTCAGTCAGAATTCTGCCTATTTGAGCGTCGGCGTGAGTTAAGAAACCAGCGTAGATCTCCATCATTTTCGCGTACAAGCGTCGATGATCACCATCTAGGTCATCCCAGACGGCAACGTGTTCAGAAGCAGATGGAAGAGGGGTTTCGGGTGGCACGATTCCCAACGCAATTTGACGTTCAAGAGTCGCTTGACTCCAAGCCTCCCAACCATTATCGAACTGTCCCTTGTAGGGCTCAATCCACTCTGGTGTCACATGGTGTGGAGCATGCGTGGCACCCATTCCCAACCATAAAAAGAACGGTCGGGTAGGTTGGTCGCGCCGCAGCTGACGCAGCCGAGTGATTGCCTCGTCTGCTAAGTCCTCAGATAGGTGGTACCCCTCGTCAGGCGTCCTGGGCGGGTCAACATATGAGTTATCACGCACAAGTTCAGGTGCCCAGTGGTTGGCGTCACCACCTAAAAAGCCGTAGTGGTGCTCAAACCCCTTACCAAGTGGCCAGTTTTCGAACGGCCCAGATGGTGAACGCTGATCCCGCGGGGTGAGGTGCCATTTTCCCAACGCAAACGTGGCATAGCCCTCGCCACGCAGTATCTCGGCCATGGTGCCGGCTTCGGCGGGGATGCGCCCTGTGTAGCCGGGAAAGTTCATTGGTAAATCAGGCAACATGCCGACACCAACCCGGTGATGGTTGCGTCCAGTCAAGAGACATGCGCGCGTGGGTGAACAAACTGCAGTTGTGTGGAAGTTGCTCAGGCGGACACCCCGCTCGGCTAGGCCATCGATGGCTGGGGTGAACAGATCAGAGCCATAGCATCCAAGCTGCCCAAAGCCGGTGTCATCTAGCACCACTACGAGGATGTTTGGAGCACCCGTCCGAAACGGTTTACTGGCGCGATCAGAAGTGGAGTCCGAGGTCGTCAGCCCGATTGATTGCTCATGCATCACAAACCCCGAAACATATAAGTATCCAGTAATACTTTGCTGAGGTTATGAGACAGGTCCACCTCGGTCAACAGCGGGTCAAGACTAGGAACCTGATGCTCATGAACTGTTGTCTATTAGGACACCCTCTATTCAGTTCCGAGATTTAGTTTCAGTCGGTCGATTGCGCACAAGCACAGCTCGACTTTTTGGAAGGACACTCCACATGGCTAATTCCTCGCGAAACCAGCCCCGAAGCAAGCTCTCCCCCAAGCAAAAGCCCTCCTCCCAAAGTCGCGGCCGGCGCTTTGCTGCTGCGGGCATTGCGGTGATCCTAATCGTTCTTTCTCTGGGTTCGTTAGCACCCGCATCGGCACAATCCTCGGTCATCAAAATTAATGAGGTCGAGTCCAGCGGTGGCAGCCCCGGCGATTGGGCTGAATTGTATAACCCCAGTTCTACAGCTGTTGATATTGGGGGTTATTACTTCAAAGATAATGACAACGCCCGCACTTTTCGGATTCCTGTGGGGACTTCCATCTCGGCGGGCGGTTACTACCTTGTCGAAGAGGCTGCTTTCGCCTTCGGTCTGGGTAGCTCTGACGCCGCAAGGCTGTATGACGCATCAGCGGTTCTCATTGATTCTTATGTCTGGGGATCTCATGCCACTACTAGCTATGGGCGGTGCCCGAACGGAACTGGCGCATTTGCAACTACCGTCGCTTCGACTAAGGGTGCAGCAAACAGTTGTACGGCAAGCGTTGCATCAATGAAAATCAACGAAATCGAATCCGATTCTGGAACCCCCGGAGATTGGGTGGAGTTGTACAATTCCACCCCATCAAGTCTTGATATTTCGGGACTCAAATTCCGTGACAACGATGACAGCCGTAGCTACACAATCCCGGCCGGAACCTTGGTGACTGCGGGCGGCTACTTCGTTCTTGATGAGGCCGCTATAGGATTTTCCCTAGACAGCTTGGACAGCGCTCGCTTGTTCGATACTGCTGGCGCGCTAATTGATTCCTACTCTTGGATTGCACATAGCTCAACCACATTTGGCCGTTGCCCAAATGGCAATGGTGCCTTTACCGACACCACAGGCGCCACTAAGGGCGACATCAATGCCTGCCCGGGCGATGTGGTGACTTTGCCATGGCCAGGGGATTCGTCGATTCAGGTAATAGACGGCCTAAGTGTATTCGGCGGCAATATGAGCGGCTTGGCATATGAAGGCTCGGGGACACCTAGCACTGGAGTTCTGTGGGCCGCCCGTAATGGCCCCGGGATGCTGTTCAAGATTATCTTTAACGGCTCAATCTGGACCCCGATACTGCTAACGGCTGGGGATCAGGAAAGGCCTTACGTTACCCAGACGGAACGGGCAACCCAGATGCAGAGGGTGTCACCATTGCCAGCGCAACCTCAACTGATGGAATCTATGTATCGACTGAACGCAATAATGATGCCAACACGGTGAGCCGCAACAGCATTCTTCGATTTGATCCGGCAACTGCTGGAAGCAGTTTGACAGCCACCAGAGAATGGAACTTGACCGCAGATCTGCCTGCAGTCGGAGCGAATCTTGGCATGGAGGCAACCACCTGGATTCCTGATTCTTTCTTAACCTCAAACTTCTTCTTTGACGATACGAAGAACCATACCTACGTACCCTCTGAATATGCTGATCACGGCACTGGCTTGTTCTTTGTAGGCCTCGAGACCACTCCGACAATTTATGTCTATGCCCTTGACCATGTAACTGGCGGGTTCTCTCGTGTGACGACTATCACCAATCCACAATCGGGTGTTATGGATCTCGAATTTGATAGTGATCTAGGAGTGCTGTGGTCAGTTTGCGATGATGGTTGTTTGGGTAGATCAGCGATCTTTCACCTCAACCCGGTTACCGGCAAGTTTGTATCATCAGGGATCTTTGATCGGCCAGGCGGAATGGCAAACCTAAACAATGAAGGCTTTGCTATTGCTTCGGCCACCGAATGTGTGAACAATCGCAAGCCTGCGTTCTGGGCAGATGACAGCGAAACTGCTGGTCATGCCTTAGGAGGCGGAAACGTTTCTTGCTTGTCTTCCATCGGACCAAGTCCAGTAGTGCCCGAGTTTCCTACCGTAGTGATGCCAGCGCTGTTGGCCTCGGCGATCATCGCAGGATGGTTCTTCTTGCGCCGCCGCCAGCTAGCTGCGTAGCTGCGTAGCTAGTTGCCTGTGAGATATTCGTTTGCTGCTCGGACCACTTCAGCTTTTGGAGGAGTGAACTTTGGCTTTGGCCTTCTTCGCAGTCTGAAGACGGCCGAGCGCCTTGAGTAACTCGCCCACAGTGTGATCATCTTCAAGTGGATGCCTGAGTGGTTCGTCAGGGTAGACTTCGTACCGGTTACGGCGCCCTTCTCGAGAACGCGACACGTAACCATCGGCAACTAGGTCAGAAATGATGGCTTGGGCGGCACGCTCTGTGATTCCCACCCTTTCGGCGATGTCGCGACCACGAATGTCTGGTTCTTCGGTGAGACAGACGAGAACGTGTGCGTGATTGGTCAGGAAGGTCCAGTTGGTCTTCATTTTTTTCTCAACCATTTGGTCACCATTACCCCTCAGTGCGCCCGACTAGGGGCAGGGTGAGTCATGAATTGTAACACGTAAGCTAGAGGACATCAGTTCTTTAGCGCAGTCATTAGTTCTGCCGTTCAGGCGGCGGGATCTTCTCTAGGCCCAGTGTGTTCAAGGTTGGCAGCCATGGCGTGGTAGCCACCGTCTACATGAAGGATCTCGCCGGTGACCCCCCTAGCTAGGTCCGAAAATAGAAAGCAAGCTGCATCAGCGACTGGGCTGGGATCGCTTGCATTCCACGGCATTGGCGATCGAGCCTCCCATGCCTCAGTAAGACGATCGAACTCAGGTATACCGCCTGCGGCGCGTGTATGGAGTGGGCCTGCAGCGATCAAGTTGCTGCGAATTCTGCGCGGTCCGCAGTCTCTGGCGACATAGCGGTTGACTGACTCAAGCGCGGCTTTGCACACGCCCATCCAGTTGTAAATCGGCCAAGCACCTGAGGCGTCGAAGTCCAGTCCCAGGATGGAACCACCGGCTTGAGGGGCCAGTGCGGATAAAACTCGAGCAAGCGCTGCATAGGAGTACGCCGAAGCGTGAAATGCCCGTTGAGTACTAGCAGCATCGGCCTGGAGGAAATCTCCGGCGAGTGCGGAACGAGGCGCAAAGGCAACTGCGTGAAGCGCACCGTCGAGACCCTGCCAGCGTTCCATAATCTCTCCAGTCAGTCGCGTGAAATGCGAGTCCTCAGTGACGTCAAGCTCAAGCACCTCAATCTCGGGCCCAAGACGGGCGGCGGCATCGACTGTGCGTTCTCGATCGCGTTCAAAGGAGGTGAGTATGACCTTTGCCCCGTGATCGAGCGCCGCTGCTGCAGTGGCGTACGCGATGGAATCGGTGGTGGACACACCGGTAATCAAAAGGCGCTTGTTGCTCAGCAAGGTCACGGGAGTACTCCGGTCGGGTTGGCGTTGAACACTGCTTGTGTCATTTGCACCCATGTTACACGAGTTAGAGATCGTGTTCTACAGGTAGTACTTTTAGACTACTGAGTTACACTTCGTGTGTTAGTCTTTTCCTAGAGGTCGCATATGAGGTCCATTCTGTATCTGAGAATACGCAAACTCCCGAGGCATTCGGTGCTTGTGCTAGCAGATGTTGTCGGATGAACCTAGGCCCAGCGACGACAAGACTCCTTCAGTACGTGGCGTTTGCTACTAAACATGGCAAGGAAAGGCAGTTTGGTCCGCGGCTCAGTCGGGTATTAGGCGTCAGGGTGGCTGTGGCAGAACTAGACACCGATCAGCTAGGCACCTTTACCGGCGAGATCCCCCGCATATTGGACCAGCACGAAACCGCCCGGAAAAAGGCCCGTTGGGCTCTCGACCACACCGGTGCCAGATACGGACTGTCAAGCGAGGGATCCTTTGGCCCTCACCCACAGATTCCATTCATAGCTACCGGCCTTGAGTTAGCAGTATTCATTGATGATAAAGAAGACTTGGAAATCAATGAGTTTCTGCGAACAACGGAGACCAACTTTGCTCAGCTCACGACCACCGAGGTATCGATTCCCGTATCCTTTCTCGATCGAGTCCAGTTTCCTTCCCACGCTCTCATTGTGTCTCCATCACCCAATATCGGACCGTTTATCAAAGGCATTCAAGACAACGAGGAACTGCGCGACGCCATCGCTTCAACCATTGCCACCGCAGGCACGGCCACCCTCCAGACCGACATGCGCGCACACCTCAATCCAACCCGACAGCTCTGTCTGGAAAAGTTGGCGGAGCGCCTTGCTATCCGCCTATCAGCGCGATGCCAGCGCTGTCAGGCCCGAGGGTGGGGAATCGTTGAGGTAACGGTCGGCCTCCCTTGCGAATGGTGTGGATCGGCGACGAACATGATCGCCTCAGAACATTTCGCCTGCTCTCGGGGCGAATGCAAGCACCGGGCAGAAATCGCCGTCGATGGTCTGGCCTCCCCTGGCGACTGCCCACGATGCAATCCGTAATCGGCCATCCTTAGTCAGGAACCCGGAGCCAGGAACCCGGATCTGGCGAGCTTGCTCTCTGGCCAACCTGAACTCCGAACTGTAGTATGCGATTCAGTATTGCCGAGTTATAGCTCGTGTGTTAGAAACCGTATTTATGGCAGAACGCATCAATCCTTTATCCCCATGCATCATCGGTACGGCTCGCCGCACTTGGAACCACGGGCAGGTCGCGCCTGAACCGCTCGACATGTGGGATGAGGTCAGCCGGGCAGCCGCAATTGACGCTGTCCTAGGAACGAGGACCACTGCACGTGATGTGCTCAAGGCAGTAGACGAAATCGGACTAGTCCATTGCCAGTCCTGGTATTACGACGATCCACCATTGCGCCTAGCCCAGCGTCTTGGTCAGCCCGCCGCTCGCCGCGAGGAATCCATCCTCGCTGGCACCTCCCCGCAACGTCTCTGCGACGCAGCAGCAGCACGAATGCTGGCTGGTGAAACCTCGGTAGCCATAGTCGTAGGCGGAGAAGCACTCGCGACTCAAAAAGAGTTTGACCGTAACGGAACCGAGCGGGGCTGGTCCTTTCCACATCCTCACCCGCCAGCCTTTCCCGTTCATCTCAACGAGTGGTACCTGCCTACCGAGATTGCTCACGGAGTCCTACCTGCGTGGCTCACATTTGCTCTGCTCGAGCAGGCCCGTTGGGCTGAACGCGGGGCGGATGCTGCTGACCGTTACCGATTGGGTGAAGTGATGGATCGATTGAATTCTGTAGCAAGCCAAAACCCAGATGCTTGGTTCCCGCAGCGCCATAGTGCCAGCACCATCATCACTCCGACTAAAGACAACAGGATGATTGCCACACCGTACACAAAGTTGATGACTGCATTCCTCGATGTCGATATGGCGGCCGCAAACTTGCTAGTTACGCATGAGGTTGCTGAACGCTGGGGCGTACCGCCTGAACGACGTGTCTACCTTCGAGGTTGGGGATTCGCACGCGATACCGTTCACATCGCAGAACGGACTGAGCTTGGCTCATCCCCTGCCATGCGGTCTGCATCCTCAGAAGCACTCAAGCGTGCTGGGCTAAACATCGGCCAGATCGATGTGTTCGATCTTTACAGTTGCTTTCCTGCTGCAATGCAGTTCGCAACTGATGCGCTTGGAATTGATGAATCCGATCAGCGAGATCTTTCTCTGACCGGCGGACTCCCTTATCACGGCGGACCTGGCAGTAATTACATGAGCCACTCCATCAGCCATATGGTCGACCGACTGCGGACAGGCTCTGTTGGCACCGCAATGGTGACGGGGGTTGGCATGCACATGACCAAACACGTTGCCGGAGTTTGGTCGACGACCCCGGGCACCATTGCAAACAAGACCGACCACGGCCCCCAGCGCTGGACACAAGAAAATGCGGTCCCACGGCATCCCGAGGAACCGCCACCCAGACTGATTGTGGAACAAGCTTCCGGGTCAGCAGTATTGGCCGCCGCCACGGCGGTCTACGAGACCGCTTCCTCTGACCCCTATGTAGTAGCCATCTGCAAACTCAGTGAAACCGAGCGCTGCTACGCCCGATCTAGCCAATCAGAGGTGCTTGAAGCAGTGATCAGCGGAAATTGGGCTGGCGCATCGGGGCATGTGGAGTTCAACGGAATAACCAACGAGTTATCACTCTGACCTTCTAGAAACGGGCTGACCATTGAGATGCCAGATAATTATATGCGAGTCTTGCATCGTGTATTAGATTGCGTGTATTGTGTTTCTTATGTCTAACAGCACATCCCTACTCGTACTTCTGGCACCGATCGCCTTTGTTGCCGTCGCGGTGGCCGCTGCCATCTTTCCTGGCGCAAATCCGCGTCGTGTTATCCAGCTGGGTGCCATTGCCAGCTGGCTGGGTGTTGCGGTCGCAGCTGTTGCCGCAGCGGCCACCATGGCTAATGGCTTAATTGAGAGCCCAACTTTGGGCGGTGGTGGGTTGGGCTTGTCGATCCGCCTTGATGCTCTAAGCACAGTCATGTTGCTCATGATCAGCCTCTTGGCGGTTGTTATCTTCAGGTATAGCTGCAACTACCTTGATGGCGAGAGTCGCCATGGGGTGTTCCTCGGCCGGCTTGCCGCCACAATCGCGTGCGTTGAGGTTCTTGTACTTTCGGGCAATCTGGCGCTGCTTGTGGCGGCCTGGATAGCCACGAGCTTGGCCCTGCACCGGTTACTACTCTTTTACAAGGACCGACCCGCCGCAATAGTGGCGGGGCGCAAGAAGTTCATTGTCGCCAGGATCGGCGACTTGTTTCTGCTCGCCGCTGCTGTTGGCCTTAACCATCACTTCGGTACAGGAAACCTACAGGCAATCATCGACGGTGCCAGAGCTACCGTGACACCTGGCTGGGGCTACGGAACCGTTGAACTTTCGGCCGTCTGCCTAGTTATGGCGGCACTCCTAAAGTCCGCGCAGTTCCCGGCACATGGCTGGTTGGTCGAGGTCATGGAGACTCCCACGCCAGTCTCGGCCTTGTTACATGCAGGCATCCTCAACGCTGGTCCGTTTCTGGCAATCCTTATGGCTTACGTCATAGCCCCGGTGTATCTAGCTACGACGCTGCTCATTGTGGTCGGCGGTTTCACTGCGCTCTTTGCCTCGGTGGTATTGCTGACACAGCCCTCAATCAAAGTCTCACTGGCCTACTCCAGCGCCGCTCAAATGGGTTTTTTGCTCATGGTCTGCGGAATGGGTATCTACACCGCTGCTCTGTTGCACTTGGTTGCTCACTCTTTCTACAAAGCACATGCCTTCTTGTCTTCGGGCAGCGTCATCGATGACGCCCGGGCCGACAAGGTTGCAGTTCCCAAGCGCCTAGGCGCCCCCTTGCGGGTGCTCGGCAGTGTGGTAATCGCGCTAGCAATCTACCTTGCGCTCGCCGCAGTGTTCGGCGTCAACCTGACTGGCGAACCAATGCTGTTGGCAGTGGGGCTGATCCTGGTGCTCGGCACTACGCAGCTGCTTGCACCTACTCTTGACTCCGCTGGGACTGCTCAGGGAACCGCTCGGGTAGCGGCCATGGCCTTTGGCGTCACGCTCTCATTCTTCGTGTTGGAATCGGTTGCCCACAAAATCCTCGTGAACACGGTTCCAGAGGTTGCAGTTCCGACTGCTATCCAAGGCGCACTGATGGTGCTCATCCTCGGGGCCTTCGCCACTGTCGTACTGATGCAAGTCTTCGAACCAGCACACGGCAGTAGTCCTCGCCGACGAGTGATAGCCGTTCATCTAAGAAACGGCCTCTACGCCAATACCGCATTCGACCGCGTAGTCGGCGCCCTCCGCACTCAGAAAGCCCCCGCGGAGTCGGTGCGATGACGAACCCATCCAACACCCAGATGATCTTCTCAAATCCAAACAACATAGGAGTTGACCCCGTGTCTCAGAACCCTGCACAGGCCCTCACCATCAGGGCCGAGCCTGCCGAGGTGGCTATTCGTAACGCGTGCCGGCGAATCGCACCTCTTTGGCCACTAGAGAACTTCGTTGCGGTGAATCCGTACCTTGGTCTCACTGGCCAACCGTTCGGAGAGGTTGCAGAACTACTAGCGAGTACTGCCGGAGCCCGGGCGACCTTACCTGCAGCGTTCTATCTTGACGCTGTTGCATCTGGCCGGATCAGTCACCGCGATCTGTTGTTCGCTCTCAGCTCTGCTGAATCCTCTCCCGCTTCTAACCCGGCCGAGTTGTTGGAGTTGGCCCGCGAGGCCTGCGGTGACGAGCTTGCTGCTGCCCCGCTAGTCCCTACGGTGGCACGGGTGGCCTCGGCCCATACGGGCCGAGATTGGAAACGGCTGACCGTGGACCGAATCTCGGCTTGGGCCGCCGCGTATTTCGACGGTGGTCAGGCAATGTGGAGCTCAGCTGCAGCTGCAGAATCGCCGTTCACGGCCTGGCGTTTCGAGGCTGTCATAGACCGCACCCCAGAACTGATGGGGCTGCGGAAGTTCCGTAAGACAGTTCGTTCACTTCCGCAAGGGGCAGTGGATGTGAACGCTTATGTCCTCGATGAACTGGGTATCCCGGGCGAGGTTCGGGAACTGTATCTACACGCGCTGCTACTACAGGTCGGCGGCTGGGCAGCACATGCAGCCCGTCTGGTATGGGAGAGCGAACTAGCCGGACAGCAAGACGACTCCCTCCTAGAGTTCTTAGCGGTCCTGCTGAGTTGGGAACTGGCGACCTTCAGGTCACTAGCTGGCTCTGGCCTAGAAAAAGCATGGAGCGAAGCTGTAGAGCAACTAGAGACGATGGGTACGCAGCCCAAAATTCGTGATTCGTTGGCTATCCGCCTCATCCTGCAAGATGCGTTCGATCGTTCCGAACAACGCAAGATCATTGAGTCCTTCGCTGGACATGAAACAACCCCTGATCTTGACCGGCGCCCCACCACTCAAGCGGTTTTTTGCATCGATGTACGCTCCGAAGTCTTTCGGCGCCACCTCGAGAGCGTCAGTGAAGATATCGACACCATCGGCTTTGCCGGATTCTTCGGTTTCGCCATTGATTACATCCCACTGGCTCACGAGGTCGGCAACACCCAGTGCCCAGTGTTGTTGACCCCGACATTCACTATCGCCGAGACGGTCAGCAACCCAGAGCGTCATGCGGAAGCGGTAGAGAGCCGCCGCCTGCGTCACCAAACCCAACGCTCCTGGAAGTGGTTCAAGTGGGGTTCAATCTCATCTTTCAGCTTTGTGGGATCGTTCGGGCTCGCCTATCTCCCCAAGCTGTTCGCGAACGCCTACGGGTTGAGCCGACCAAGTAAGCGACCCGAAGAAGAAGGTCTGAGCACCTGGGCTATCGCCCACAAAGGGCCGAGTCTTGAAGCGGGCGGCAAGCCGGGAGTTGGCATTCCCTTAGCAGACCGAATTGCAACGGCCGAGGGCGCCCTTCGCGCCATGTCGCTGACTAGTGGTTTCGGACGGCTTGTGATGATCACGGGGCACGGTGCTATGACAGCTAACAACCCCTATGACACCGGTCTGGATTGCGGTGCCTGTGGTGGCCATACCGGCGAGGCGAACGCACGTGTGGCAGTGGCCGTCCTCAATGACCCCGATGTTCGTGCGGCGTTAGCTCTTAATGGCATCAAGATTCCAGAGGACACGTGGTTCCTTGCGGCGCAGCACAACACGACTACTGATGAGGTCGACATCTTCGATTCCTTGCTGGTTCCCGCTGGCCACGAGGCTGATCTTGTCTTGCTGGAACAACGTCTGGCACTAACAGGGGTGCTTGCCCGTGAGGAGCGAGCTCGCCGCATGGGCATTGCACCCGGACCCAAGTTGCACCGATCTGTTATTGGACGGAGTACGGATTGGGCTCAGGTTCGACCCGAGTGGGGTCTAGCTGGCTGCCGAGCATTTGTCATCGCCCCCCGGCACCGCAGCTCCGGCATTGATCAAGCCGGCCGATCATTCCTGCACTCCTACGATTGGCGTGCTGACGACGGGTTCGGCGTGCTTGAGCTGGTGATGACCGCTCCAATGGTGGTTGCTAGCTGGATCAGCCTGCAGTACTACGCCTCAACGGTTGAAAACCAGCAGTTCGGCTCAGGTAATAAAACTCTGCACAACGTAGTTGGCCGCCTTGGGGTCTTTGAAGGCAACGGTGGCGATCTGCGGGTCGGGCTGCCTTGGCAATCGGTCCACGACGGCGAGAAGTACCAGCACGAACCGCTCAGGCTAAATGTAATTATCGAAGCTCCGATTGAAGCCATAAATACCATCCTGGCCAAACACGAGGGTGTGCGGGATCTAGTAGACAACGGGTGGCTTCACCTGCTGGCAATGGACGAGGCCGGAGCTATCTCGCACCGTTACACCGGCGCGCTTAGCTGGGAGTTGATTGCAGCATGATCACTAGTGTCGCGACGACCAAGGCCCAGGGCAGCAGGCATACGAAAGGGTATCTGGGAACAGTAAAATTCCGGGTTTGAGCCGAGACTAGGAAGTCAGATGACAAAATGCCGTCATGCGCAGCGCTGCAAGTGTTACTTTTCGCAAGTACATACATATGACGGGGGTTTACATTGAAGGCTTCAACAAAGCGTTACGTTTCTACGGGCGCACTCATGGCGATGGTTGCAGTTTTTAGTACTGGCTGCACTCTTGAAGAAGTACTCACAGTTTCCAGAATTCTGGGCCTCTTCCTATAAATAGTTGCAGTTGGCAGGCTGAATGAGTGCGCGCGTACAAAATCTGAGCCAAGCCGCAACTGCCTTTGACACCTTTGCTCAGGCCGAAGGAACCAACGTTCCTACCTATGCTCGGATCTGTCGGATAATCGCCGCTGACCCCGCGCTTCATGGACTGCTGCTAGAGGCACCGACGGGCCAACGCCTTGCGGTGCTCTTGCTTGCAGCTCTGCATTATTTGTTATTGACGACACCCGAGCATGAGCTCTCGGCTTGGTATCCATCAGTATCTGGGCATGCAGCAGCAGAACTAGACCCTGCGCCGGCGCTGCGCGATCTAATAGAGCGGAACCGCCCAGAACTGCTTCATCTGCTCCGAAGCCGACAAGTGCAAACCAATGAGGTCAACCGCTGTTGCGCGTGGTGGCTCGGCCTAGGCAGCATTACAGCGGGTGACGCTAGACCCATTGTGCTCATTGAGCTTGGAGCTTCCGCTGGGCTGAATCTGCAACTTGATCGATACGGGTACCAGTTCAGTTATCACGGCAGCCAAGAGGTTGTCATGGCCGGTGTACCAACTGCTTTGGTTCAACTTGGAACAGAATTCCGCATCGAATCAGAAGGAGGGTTCGCCTTAGAACCAGCCATCGAGCTTTACAGTGAATACTGCCGAGGTGCTACAAAGATTTTACCTGAAATTGTCTGGCGAGCTGGACTTGACGTTCGGCCTATCAAACTGAGCAATCCAGATGACTGCTTATGGCTAAAAGCTTGTGTATGGTCAGAGCAGCTGCTTCGCTTTCAAAGACTTACTGCTGCAGTCGACACTGCTAGCGAGCATCCACTCGAGGTAGTCGCTGGTGACCTTCGCAGCACTCTTGGTCAGCTACTGCGTGACACAGCCCCCGGATGCCATGTTGTGTTGCTGTGCTCTTGGGTGCTCGCATATCTACCGCGCTCTGATCGGGTTGCGTTACATCGCTCGCTTGAGCAGGCTGGCGGCCAACTTGCCCTACGAGGTAGCCGGCTGTCGATGCTGACACTTGAATCAGCCGAGGTTGTTCCTTGGGTGCGTCCAAACTCGCGACGTAAGGACGTGTCTGCTGAGAAACAGCATGCATCTCTTTTGGCGGTCACCAACTTTGGCGAGCTCCCCCCAAGTACCAGCCGAATCTTGGCTAGTTGCCAAGCTCACATGTTATGGGCCGAGTTACTGAGTTTCTAACGCCTAATTGGCTAGACAACTGCTGCTAGCAGCGTCGAATGAAAACGACACTGGCAATTTGAGCGCAACTATTCATTGGCAACACAAGTTTTGCCGGCATAGACAAATGCAGAAGGGTTGAGGGCGAACACCACCCTTACGGGGAGGTTGGATTACTCCTCCGGTTTCCCGATACCGTTCTCATCGCCCTCTTCGGAATCGAATAGCACCTCGGCCAAGATGTCTGGTGTGTTGATAACCGAAAGTTCGCTAAGTCGCGTTGCTATTACTACCAGGCCGTTGATAAAGCTAAAGACTTGTAATGCCGATGCTAACGACAGCGGCCACGCAGTCACCTCGCCGGGACTAATGCGTTGCAGTAATGCCTTACGTAATGGCAAAAGTTCTTCGGCGGTAGGTAATGGTTCAAAATCTTTCAGGGCTTTCCCGACCTGATCAAATACCGCAGCAGTGTGAAACGCCAATTCGGTAATTTCGATTCCCGCATCTGTTAATCGCCCACGAACCGAGTCCTCTGTCATTGCATCATCCATTGCCGCGCACTGTTCCCAAAGACGCAGTGTGGTGGAGCGCCAATGCGGGGCCAACATCTCGGCGGTGGGCCGCTCAGATATTGCCTCAGCCCAAAACTGATCCACTGTGCGCATATGTCCTCGGAATGAGCGCCTAGCAGCAATAATCGCCTTCGTATCTCTGACCCCTGTTGCCTCTGCGGCGAGCACAAGGCGGTATAAGGTCGCTAGTTCTTCATAGGCACACCCAAGATGCATTCGAGCAGCAAGATACGCCCGTGGTCGAAAAACGAAGCGGTTAACGAGTAACGCCGCAGTAATTCCAATCACGGTTTCTGTAAATCGAACCCAGGCAAAATATTCTGTAGATATCAGTCGGGTTTCGGGTACCAGCACAATCACCGAGGCAACTATGGCTACTTGCTTTCCGATTGCTTCAAGTTTCAACCAGCCCGAAATGGCAAAAGCGCACAGAACTACCAAGCCAACGGCCCAGATTTGATCTTTTGCAACTTCGGCTAATCCCCAGCCTGCTACTGCACCAATTGCCGCACCGATCACAGCGTTTCTCGCTATGCCCACCGAGGCCCGCATCGAGATCTCTACTGCAACTATCGAGGCTAACGTCGCAAACCAAGGGTTGGGAAGGTGAAATAACTTTGCGACAGCTGTTGCCAACATGGCCGCAAGTGCGATCTTTGCAGCTTGACGCAGAACCCGCCTGCGGGAGGGGCTCATCCAGCGTGGTCAAGCCGGCAAATGAAAGTTACGCAAGCTCGACTCTTTTACTCAAGTAGCCACACCACCGCTAGTCCGCCACCCATGACGCCTTCTTCATTTTCTACCCCGGGCAAAAAATCCAGGGTGAAGCTGCGGACCAAGGGATAGGCGGCCCAATCGATTAGGTCGAGTCCCGCACGACAGGTCTCCATAGCGGAGTCATGAATAAGTACTGCCCGCAAACATGATGGGGGGTTAGAGAGGAGCTGCTCGACCTCTGCTTGAATGCCATTGCAAGTATGTGATGCATCAAGCACGACTAGTTCCGCAGCGGGTGTCGTCGGCAGGAGTTCTGCGAGTACATCCGATGCGATACCACTCAGGAAATCGACATTCGGTAGGTGTTCCACGTTCTGAGCGCGCGCTGGGTCAATATCAATTGTGATGACCCGCTCAGCAAACATTGATAACGCTGAGGCGCTACCACCAAGAAATGTTCCGGCGTCGATTGCCAGCTTCGGCTGCAGCGCTGCTGCAACTAAAAGAAGAACTGCCTTGTCTGCGTTTCCCATCGCCCAGTCTTGGTCTTGGAGTATCTGAAGAACTTGTTCCGGCGCATAGCCGTTGTGCTCTGTAATTGCTCCGAGCAATAGCAATGCCCGAGTCGAGGTCTCGATTCCCAGGGAAGGATCGAACAGGTGACCAAGAAGTCCCCAGCCCTCGCCTTGTTGCTGCCCCAACTCGTGTTGCGGAATCATGCCCGAGCGTTCGGCGGCAAAGCCAAGCAGGAATGTGCACTTAGCAAGGTTATTCAAGCTGTACTTCCTGTCGAGCAAAAGTTCGAACAGCGCCTGCCTGTCCGCTTCTGGCATTGCCTGAACCACTGCGCCGAGCACGACATAGGTGCGGCTAGGCCCATCAAGTGCCAAGGATGGGTCACCGAGCCTCTCGAGAAGGCCTATCGAATTATCGAACAACGCACCCATAAACCTCCCCCTTCAAGTATCACAGAGCTTAGGCGTACGTGCTGTCGACAGGCATCTCTGGCGACGAGACCGAACTGGCTGACCACGCGAACCCTGCCGCCGCGGTCGAACTCAACAATGACTGATCGAGGAAGGTGCCATCACAGCCCTTCATTTCGCAGTTCTGGCGCTAGGAGTTGTGCGATCTTTCGTGATTCGGAAAACCTAGGTTGTTTCTAAGCAATCGCTTTGATAAGGTGCTTTTGTGGTTTCTTGCGACACGTCAAACAGCAGCAGCACCTTCGGTTCGGCGAAATGCAGCGAATTATTCCCGACAATGAGCTCGCGCAAGCCGCAGCGTCGGTGAGTACAGCGTGCCGCGCCACAAGGGCTTCGACCGCACCGAAGTGCTCGAGGTTGCGATGCAGCTCTTCTGGGCGCGCGGCTTCCGGGACGTGTCCACCCGAGACCTCAGCAGCGCAATGGACATCAACCCCAACAGCCTCTACGCAGAGTTCGGCAGCAAGGCCGACCTGTTCTCCGCTGCGCTCGAACACTACGAGCAGCAGGTGCTGCCCAGGTTCATCGGACAGTTGGAGGAACCTGGTGCGTCTCGAGACACCATCCGCTCGGTCTTTCAAGGCTTCGCGGCAGTCGCCACCACCGGTGGCGTCTTGGCGGGCTGTTTCATCATCAACACTGCATCCGAACACACACCAACCCTCGAGGACAGCCAGCGAACCACAGCCCGCTATGTCGATCGCCTGGTCGCCGCCTTTACCAACGCTCTCACCGAACCCGCTACCGCGTGTGAGCCAACAGACACAGCAGCCACCGCCCGGTTCCTTGCCGCCACCCTGATAGGGATCTTCGTGATGCTGCGTGCACAGACCACCCACGAAGTCATCGCCGACGCGGTCAACGTCGCTCTCCTCCATCTACAGCCCGCCGAAGCAACAGCCGATCGACCGATCCACGCCCTAGCACCTATCCCGAAACCAAAACACAAGGAAGCCCAAACATGAGCATTGTCACAAGGAAGTCCACAACACCCATCGCAAGAGACGCCGCTACCGTCTGGAAGAGTCTCGACGAGGACTTCTTGAAAATTTCCGAATGGGCGGGTGGCGTTAAATCCTCTGTCGCGAACCCCGAAACACCTGACGCCTTCAACGGAAGCTGCTACGGCGGACGGGTTTGTGATGTCGAGGGTGTTGGACTCACCGACGAGCGACTCATTGCCTTCGACCCCGCAAAACAGACCCTGACCTACAGCATCGTGGCCACCGGCCTGCCGTTCTTCGTATCGAGCCTTCAGAACACCTGGACTGTTCGACCCGGCGGGCCAAATAATTCTTTTGTTGACGTCGAGATCAAAGCAGTCACCAAGGGCATTATGGGCGCGATCGGTGCGATTCCGATGGGACGCATGCTCGGCAAGGGCGCTGTTGGCCTGCCCGCCGACCTGAAGTCTCACCTTGAACGCACTGTGCACTCGGGGTAGACCTCGAGCCGCAACGTGGGAAACTCGGAGGTTCGGCGGAGGTCCTGAGCTGCGCCGGGCTAGGCGTGACTACTCACGTCAGACCGCAGGCCGCCGCTCCACCGTCTTCGAAGGTTGCCACCGTGCATGAGGCTGCAAGCGGTGCGAACGCTCCCATCTGTGGGCTCGCCGCCTGGCCCAGTGCTAAGGCCTGCACTGACTCGACGAAGGTTGTTGCCGGCAGCATGTGGCGAGCGATGATCAACGTGTTGACCGCAGTCGAGCCCCAGTCGAGCCAGAACACTGCGTTCGGGGTTGTCGCATTGACCGGCCGCTCCCCCGGCGTCGACACGACCAACGTGTAGTAACCGTTCGCGTCGAGCGGGATCTGGTGGTCATAGCCACAGGCGGTCACCGGATAGGGCTTGCGGTACTCGTTCGAGCATATCGACCAGTACCGCAGCTCGGTCGGTGACGCCGCCGATTCCCCGTTCATGGTGTCGGGCGTGGTCGGTGCTTTTCCTCGAATGACGACTACCTTGCCCGGCTGGTATGCCGCAATGGCGGCCACATATGCGTTGTCGCTGTTGGCGTAGAGCCCACCGACCGAGAGGGGACGTTTGAACACCGGCGGATCGGTCGCCGGGATATCCGTTGCGGGACCGAACGCGTTGATCAGGCCCACCACGGAGGTGTCGGCCGATGCTGTGGCACACTGCGCGATCGGTGTCACCGTTCCCGTTGCGCTCCTGACGGACAACGCTGGAAGCGCTACACCGCCGGTGAGGTCTCCTGGCGTGTTGGGGACGTACACCCGCAAGATGACCGAACCGAACGCTGTTGAGCCGGGGCTTGCGGTGGCGGCCAACGAATTGGTCGCCGAGCCTGCGCCGGGAACGAGGTCAGCACTGACCTGCACGGTCCACTTCCGTTCAGCCGGGTCGAGCGAGGCTGCGGCGTTGGTCGATGGGTTGTCGCTCCCGGGCAGCGGGGCGATGTCGGTGTCGGTGAGATGGTCGACGATGGCGCCGGTCAATGAGTAGGTGTGCAGCGACGAGTACCGGGCGAAGGGGTACTCCCCGTCAATGACCAGCGTCTGACCGGGGGCCAACTGGTAGGGCGTGGTGAAATAGGTGGCCGACGCATCTGGGTAGGCCACGTTGAGCGAGTCTTGGTTGGCGATATTGGGCCACGCACACGAAATACCCGCAGTGGGTTGCGGCACGCAGGCCACCAGCCCGGCAGCGGCTACCGCTACTGCGGACAGCAGAGCGACGCGTCCACGCATCCGAGATCCGCGAACACGAGATACTCGGCTCTTACCAGACAACCAATCCATAGTGCCCCCTCAGGCTTGACTTGAATCTAAACCTAGCTCGGGTGAATGTCACTGTCAATCCATAGTCACTGTCATAGTCTCTCTGATCAGGGTACGATGTAACAAATGGCCGATGCTCAGCTTATGCGCCGAGACCGCAAGCGTCTCGCCAATCGAGAACTCATCCACGTCGTCGCTATGCGGCTGTTCACCGAACGAGGCTTCGATTCGGTGTCGATCGAGGAGGTCGCTGATGCAGCTGACGTTTCAGCAAGCACCATCTATCGCAACTTCCCGACCAAAGAGGACCTGGCGCTTGAGCGCTTTGCGGCCCGGCAACTTGAGTTACTCGATCAGATCGAGCGTCAACCACGCCGTGGGACTCTGGGCGACCTTGTCATAGCGGCCATCTCTGCTTGGGCACCATCACCAGATGAGCTTGAACTCGTTCGGTCCGAAGTCGCACTGGTGGCCGCGACACCGGCACTGCTCGGCCGGACGCAACAGATGATCGCCGATTGGGAAGTCCCCATCGTCCGTCGCCTGTCCAACCGATGCGGTCGCTGCGAAAGTGACCTCGAGCTCTGCCAGCTTGCGGTACTGCTCTGCGGAACGATTCGAATCATCATGCGAGAATGGGCCAGTAAGACCGAGGCCCCCGACATGGTCGAGTTTGGCACTCAATCACTCCAAGCGATTTACCACCTACCCATCTCTCAACTCCCCATCAAATAGACCAGTTCTGCAAGGGGCGCTGAGCCCGCCTCACCCGGATCTTCGTGTCCGAGCCGATGTGCGCAGGGATGGCGTTCCAGTACAGGAAGCTGGCGCCGGATTCGCCGGCCTTTTCGCTCATGCGCCGGGTCGTCTCCAAGACCCGGTTGTTGTTGCACGATAAATGCCGCTACCACCGCGTTGGGATGTCGCCTTGGGACCTGGCGGCTCGAGTAAACAGCGGGCCGTTAGGGCGATTTGGTCTGGGTCCGGACCCTATGACTCTGGCCTACGCCTCCTCCGGGGTGAACCACTGAGGAACACGCACGCCGGCGACCCGCCACCCCCGCAGTTCGACTTGAACGTCGCTAGCCAACCGACCCCCAGCGGTTCACCGCAAGGGCCGTGTAACATGATCGGTGCAGCGTGCACCCGTCAGGGGCGCGACCGACACAGAGGAGATCACCAGTGCGAAGACGCATGTTTAGTTCGAAGATCCACGGCGCCACTGTGACCGTCGCTGACGTGGACTACGAGGGCTCAGTCACGATCGACCAGGACCTGCTCGAGGCTGCTGGCATCTTCGAGTGGGAACAGGTGCACATCTGGGATGTTACCAACGGTGCGCGGCTCGAGACGTATGCGATCTCCGGCCCAAGGGGCTCCGGCGTCATCGGGATCAACGGTGCTGCGGCGCACCTGATCCACCCGGGCGACATCGTGATTCTGGCGACCTTCGTCGAGCTCACCGACGCCGAGGCGCGCGAGCACACCCCGACCGTCGTGTTCGTGGACGACGCCAACCAGGTGAAGGAACTGCGCGCAGAACGAGTCACCATGGCGAACGCAGTCTGACTGCACCGCCGCCGGTGGGTGCGGCCAAGTGTATGGAGTGCCAAAACATCTCGTCCGCAGCAATGGTGTATGCCCGGTCCGGACGCATCGTCGAGTTGAACCTAGCCACCTGAGTGGTAGCTGTGGTTATGCCCCACCAAGGGATCCGACGGCCGGCCCGCGTGCGCCGCTGACGTTGCCCATCCGGGTCGCCTGCAACATCCTGGGGTCCTGCGAGGAGCGAGCGAACTGGTACCGCGAGGCACCCTGATCGAGGCTGCTGCCCACGATCAGGTCCGCGCCGTTGACGGTGCTGGTCGCAGCGACCCGCACGCCGCCAGGGGCATCGAACGGTGTGAACGAGCCGATTCTGGTGAACGACAGCTGCGTGGTGTGGGCCTGCGGGCTCTTCAGGTACATTTCCGGACCTGCTTCCAGAGCCGACGGAGTCGCGAACACTCGTACCTGGCCCTCGTCGCCGAGTTGGCCGACGATCACTCGCTGTGCTCCGCCCTCGGTCCCTGCGAGCCACCCCACGGCGAGCGAGGCTCCCCCGGTGTAGGTGCCATCGAATGCCATGAAGCTTGAGGTCAACATCGGCAGCTGCGAGGAATCGGCCCCTCCCCCGATGTCGATGCCGAGATCTGCCAGATGTGGGGCGTGGTCGTTCTTCTCGGCAACACCCGCTCGCCGACCGGCGGCTGTGACGGTGTACAGGTCGAAACGCCAGGTGCGGATTTCTGCGGGGACACCCGGGCCCGGAGCGGTGACGATGCTGGACCGCCCGGACATGTCGTCCACCATGCCCGTCGCCACCGTGACGCCCGCCGTGGAGTCGCCGTACGGCGCGAACTCGGAGAACACATCGGGTGCACCGGCCGTCCGTCCCTCTGCCGATGCCGATGCCGATGCGAATACCTTGACGTGGCTGTTCGAGCCGGGTCCGGAACCCACCACGATGTCGGCAACCGAGTCGCCGTCGATGTCGGCCGCAGCGACGGACAGGCCAGAGGTCATGTCGTCCCGGAACGCCGAGAACCTGCGCAGCTCGGTGCCGAATGGACCGGCATCGCCCATCGAGGCTCCGCTGTAGATCACGACCGTCGGGCTCGACCCGGGTCCCGCTCCAGCGATCAGGTCGAGCACCTGATCGCCGTCGACGTCAGCCATCGCGACGCTCGGCGCTGTCGTAGCCCCGACGAACGGTGTGACCTCGGCCATGACCGAGTCATCGGCGCCATCGTGCACGGTGATGCGGCCATCGGCGGTGGCAACTGCGTAGCTTGACACCTCGGGGATCACGTTGACGATGGCCATGAGACCGTTGTCCCCGTGGTTCAAACGGTGGCAGTGGATGACATAGGTGCCTGTGCAGTCCTGGAACTTGGTCCGGAGCGTGAGGACCCCCGGTTTGCTCACGTTGCCCGACGCGTCGTACAGCGGGGCAGGTGTGTTGGCGTTGTCCTGCCCCCACGGCTGCGGGCCGAAGTCAGTCCCGGCCACCGGGTCCGACAGATCTGTGACCTGGAAGTCGTTCACGTGAATGTGGATCGGGTGCTCGTCGTTGTTCTCGTTGACGATCGTCCACTCCTCGACCGAGTTGAGGCGCGGCTGGATCAGTGCGGTACTGGGAAAGGCGTTGTTGTCGAACGCGTAGATGAACGACTTCGGGTCGTTCGGGTCCGCCAATGTGTTGAGGAATCCGCCGCCGATTCGCAACGTGCGCGTGACCGCCGGCTCCATCTCGCTTGTGTCGACGAACGAGGTGAAGGCGTCGAGTGCCTGCCCCGGGGCGAATACGGTGGGGCGTGCCGTGGCCGTCGTCGGTTGCATCCTCAGGAGTTCCTGGGTGGGGAAGGCGAAGAACCCATCGACGTAGCTGACGGCCGTTGCCGGTGCGCTGACGGTTCCGAGAACTGCCGGCGTCCTGGCCGGACCGTCGCGATCAACGTGTCGTCAGCCGCGTCGAGTCCTACATCGACCAACTCTCACCGCTGGCTCGCACGCCGTACCTGTTGCTGGCGATCGGGTTCGACTTCGTGCGACCTCTGCCGCGTCTGGTCGAACTGCTCAACCGCTGGAACGATTCCAGTTTCGTGCGCACCGGCGTCTGGCTCGTCAACGCAGGCCTCGATGACTACCTCGACCTCGTCTCGCACCATCGCAGCGCCCTGCCGACGATCTCGCTCGACCCGAATCCGTACTGGTCAGGATTCTATGCCTCGCGCCCGACCCTCAAGTCGACTTGCAAGGATCTCGGTCGGCGCCTCGTCAGCGACGACAACGAACGGACTCGGGCCGCCGTGGTCGACTCGAGCGGCTCTGACACCGCACGCCGTCCGGTGTCAGAGCAGGTCACCACGCGGCATGGTGGACAGCCGTCACCTCGAACCACCACGACTTCGTGACCGGAACGGCACCGAACCGCGTCGCCAACGGCGAACAGTCTCCAGCTCCGCGAACCTGCGGTGTGGAGTCGAGCCGTTCAGGCGGTCAGGGCTTGGCCCAGAGGATCCAGATGACGAGGCAGAACAACGGCACCAAGAAGTCTGTGACAAGGATCGGCCCCGCGTTGCTGATCGAGAAGTTCTTGTCCTTGATCACGCCGCGGACGTGACCGATCCCGGCGACCCACAGGAACCCCATGGCGACCAGGATCACCGCCAGCCAGTAGTCCGGCTGGAACGAGCTGGCCCAGACGCCCGCGATGCCGATGCCTAGGTTGGCGCCTCCGACCTCCCACTGGAACGGGCTCGGCTGCCACCCGATGGACTCGGCGATCGGGGGACCGTAGAACATGTGACCGATCCCGGCGCCCAGGGCCTGAGCGCCGATCAGATAGGTCACCGAGTTCATCACCAGAATCTGCTCCCAGTTGTCGCTTCCTGTCGTCGCGAACTGAATCACCTCGGCGATGACCAGAAGGATGATCCCGATGAACGGGAAGACGGCGAAGGCACGGGTCGACGGCTTGTCTGACATGTGGCTACCTCGGATCGATAGGAGAAATCAGCTTACCCTCGGGCCTCACCGGATCGGGTGATACAGGCGCCACTACCTGCTCAACGGGCTCGTGCACTGCGAGCTCTGCACTCACCGAATGCAGAGCCCGTGGAACCACTGTCGCGGAAACTACCGCTGCAAGTTCCCAGCGGACTACCCCGACTCGCCAGCGATCGAACGGGCCAAGCGACTCACCGTGGGGCTCACCGAGACTCAACGCGAACGCACTGGTCTCGAGGCCCAGCTCGGCGAGCTACCCGGACAACTCCACGCAGTAGATGTCGACGAAGCGAAGGACGCGGGCAACCGGCGCGAACCGCAAGCGGACTCACCCGTGCCGAGGGCTTCTCCTACCCCCCCCCGATTCCCTTCTGCGCGTGAACGTGTCAGCTGTTCGTTAGGCGAGCACTCCGGCAAGGGCAACAAGTCTGGCGTGGAGACGGAGCGTGCCGCATCCCCGACAGTGATGACTAGCGATGATCAGTTGTTACGGCGATGCCCGATTGTCGGGTAGTGCCACATCACCCGACGAGTCATGGCCCGGTGCAGGCAACCGCTTCAGTCGCCCTGCGCGCTCTCCATGCGAATGTGCCAGACGTTTGGCGCAAACGCTCGGTGGAGGTGGGCCTGGAGCTCCAGCGATGACAGAAAGTCTCCAAGTCCACGAATGTGCTCCCAGCACGATTCGAGAACTGTCGCTCAAAGCAGTCGGCAACGGTGGCCGTGTCTAGGGCATCATCGGGCTGCTCGCCCCGGTCGCGTCGAGTTCGCTCACGCTGCGCTTCCAGTAAGGTCCGGCTCACCCGGTTCGTACCTTTTCGCGCGCCGGCGCTTCACGCCGCCTTTAGCACGCCACAGCCGGAGCAACGGTGTCACCACCACAGCCATGAGTGTCACACCCGGATGGGATGCTCGAGGGATGGCAACCGAACGACATCAGATGCGCCGTGTGCAGCACGGGGATCGCAGCGCTCGCGTCGATGTGGCTATCGCTGATCTCATCGAGCTCTGCTGGCAGGTCGGGATCAGCACCGACTTTTCATGTCAAGACAGCCGCCCATGTGACTCACCTCGCCCGGACCCCTGGTCGTACATCGCGTTCAGTGACGCCGACGACCTCCGAGCGTTTCTCGACTCCTTCGATGGCACACCGCTGGCCAAGCTGCGCTACACCACCAGATTCGACTCTGACCCGGCCTCTCTTCTAATGCCGGCCCGAGCGGCAACCTGGGAGGTCGCCGTCTACGTCAAACCCGGGCCCGCGGGGACATGCACGTTGACCGGCCGCATCGGGTTCCCCGCCCATCAGATCCCGGCGATGGAGACCGCCCTAGCGCGCCGATGCGAAACTGCCCCCGTAGCGAAACCGGCAGCGACAGGCGATGACTACCCACCCCTTGCGCACAACGTGGCACAGCACGCTGACTAAACCGATCGTGGCCAAACCTGAAACCCGCATGATCACAGGACGGATGAATTTACGGCACCCTCATGGTCACGATCGCTAACCGCGAGGACGAGAACGCGTTGTCTGCAGCGCCAGCTCCGCGCTGACCACCTCAACCTGAGACGGGTGCTGCACGGTCTACCCCCGAAGGACAACCCCTAGGTGTCGAAGTTGCGGCCTCGGCTGAACCTTCGGCGCGCCGCGGCTCACCACTGACGGTAGCGACGAGCGACATGTAGTCGCCTGGCTTCGACCGCGACCTGTCGCTCGGCCTGTGTCACGTACCTGGTCGAGGATGGCAGTTGGGCGGCGAGGTCGACGAGTCGAACCACGCGCGCCAACAACCGGGGTTGGTCCTCGGCGGAGATCTCCTCTGAGTAGGTGCTACGGCTCACCACGTAGCCGCGGAGGTGGCCGCAGGTGTCGAGCCAGTTGGCTACTCCGGGGTCGGACTTCGACACGACCAGGCGGATGAACCCGTCATCGTCGACGGCGGCCTGGAGTGAGTTCACGCACGACTGGTGGTGGCTGTAGTCGAGGGCCTCGCCCCAGAAGTTGCCGAGGTGGCAACCGAAGTACTGAGGGGGGCGGGCCCCGAGGTCGACTTCGATGAGCAGGGCGGTATCATCGGTGAGGTCGAACAGGCCCGCGCCGAACATGTTTGTGGCCTGGCCACCCCCTGTTTCTGCAGCCGCCGCTTTCGGCTGGTTGATCCCGTTGCGGGGCAGGTTGCCCATCACCGGTTCGTCACGCTCTGAGTAGGGGTCGAGGAAGGAGCCGTACATCAGGTTCCAGAATCGGACCTGGTTGACCAATGTCGTACCCAGACTCTCAATCTGTTCGGCAGTCACTTTGGCGGAACGCACCAGGGCGGGCTGGCCTTCGGCGCCGACGCGGGCGATATCGAGATCCAGCGAAACCTCGGTGTCCCAGTTGCCGAACACCTCTCGTATGTAGAGCTTGGTCGCCACCTTCTCGCCGTCGCTGGTGGCGAACCGGGTCTGAAGGAAGGGTCCCGACCAACCGTCGGGTCGGACCGGCCCGATGTGGATCTCGAAACGGCCATCAGCGTCGACGGTCAGATCAGTCGAGTCGAGGTGGTCGACGATATCTCGTCGGCCGTCGAACATCTCGTCCAATGCCCCCGAGTCGCCCGGCGCCATCTGGTGTAGTTCGATGATCACGTAGTGGGGAGCCAGCGGGCCCGGCGTGTCAGGGTCGCGTTGTCCCGTCCAATGATCCGTTGCGGCCGCCCGTCCCGTGACCCGGTAGTGCTCGTCGGGGTCGACAGGGGAGTAGAGATAGAGGTTGTCGGGGTTCTCAATCGTGTACTTCGACATCGACCACGGGTGGCGCTGGAAGCCAGGGCGCATCGGATCTTGATGCGTTTCAGTCTCGATCAACCGATGCAGGTGGCCAAGCAGGTACCGGTGCCCGTCGGCCACGTTTCGATCGGTCGCGACGGGCGGGAAGTAGGCCGGGTCGCTGAGTGCGGCCCTCGCCAGTTCGAAGCTCTCCATTAAATGTGCCCAAGCAGTGTCGAGCGTGGCCGCGGCTGTCGGGTCGGCCTCGGGTCGGGGGCCCAACGTGGCCGGATCGGGCGTGTTAGTCACCTCATTGCCCCTTGGCGATGGATGAGTCATGGCTGGTACGGGTGGGATGGACCTCGAGGTAGCGGGCGAATCGCTCCTCCACCGCCGCCGGGGTCAGGCCCACATCGGCGAGGAAGTAGTCCTTGCGAGTATGGTTTCGGCTGGTGTCGTTGGTCAGGAAGCCCTCGATAGCGACCGCGTCTGCGCCCGTGAACTTCCGCCCCGCGTGGGCGTGGACTCGTTCGACCGAGCCAACCGGGTCAGCGATCAGGTCCGCCTGGTGGAGATCGAGGAAGGGTTCTGGGTCGTTGTTCGCCCGATGATCGAGAAGGGCATCGACGCCGTCGGCGATCATGTCGAGGAGCTGGACTCCGGTGCGGTTGGGGTCTGAGTGATCGCTGAGGGTGCGGCGGGTGTAGTCAATCATGGTGGCGGCCGAGGCTATGGCGTCGGCCGGGTTCCGGTGGGTGATGACGAAACGGGCGTCGGGGTACACCGACCTCAACTGGGGCAGGTAAGACATGTGTTGGGGTGCCTTTAGCGTCCAGTCGGTCCCGGCCCCCTGGAACTCGCCGAGGGCAGGCCACTGGAGCAGCTGTAGGTAGGCTCGGTGGGCTTCATACGCTGCCGTGATGTCCTGAGTGGCCAGCCAGTCGACGAAGCTGGGCACCTCGAAGGTCGTGTGGACGTGCTGGCTCATGAAGGACCTTGCCACGAGCCAGATGCACTCTTCGGGTTCGTCCGGTGCCATGTGGTGCATGGACTTGAAGTCGGGCATGAGGGCATCGCGCATCGCTGCGTCGATGTCGGCGAGCTCTCGGCGGTCGTCACCTCGGTCCTCGACATCGAGGACCGGCGTTGGGTTGATCGCCTCCCACATCAGGAGGGATCTGTTGGAGTCGACCGCGTTGAGGAGACTCGACAGGAAGGTGCTGCCTGTGCGGGGGAGACCAGTCACGACCAAGGGCGCCTCGATGACCTGGTCTTCGATTTCGCGATGGGCGGTCTGCCACGCCCGCAGACGTAGGTGGTGGACGAGGATGTCGGTGAGCTGGGCGGTCGCTGCCATCTGGCCAACCTCGTTGAGGCGAGCCTCCTCATTCATCGACGACACGAGTTGATCGAGCGCTGTCGTCCATAGGCCTGATCCGAAGTCGTCGAGCCCTGTGGCGTCACTCGCCGAGGTCTGCAGCTGTTCGGGCGAGGGAATCGTTGGCAACGTCATGGTCGTCATTGTACGAACATATTTTCATGGTTGTCGAGGGTGATGGGGCCGTAAAGTCATCCGCCCCATGATTCTGCCGGTTTCGAGCATCTGCCGAGAGCGGTACCGTCAACGTGCTGTGTCACTCATACCTTTTCTTGCCCGCCACACCGAAGATTGACGTTCCTGATCGTCCAACCAGAGACCGTGCTGCAAAGGCATCGGCGACTCGTCGCACGACACTGGACCCAACCACCCTCCGGGAAAACAGGTCGTCCACCAATCAACCCAGAAATACGTCGACTGGTCATTCGACTCGCAAACGAGAACCCCGAATGGGGATACCGCCGTATCCATGGCGAACTCACACGACTCGGGCACAAACTCGCAGCATCAACCGTCTGGAAACTCCTTCGCACCGCAGGGATCGACCCGACACGCGATCGCACCGAGCCGTACAAGTCGAAGTTCATACGATCACAATCGTAAGCGATCCTCGCCACCGACTTCGCGTGCGTCGACCCCGCGCTGCTTCGCAGGTTCCACGTGCTGTTCGTCATCGAAGTCGCCACCCGTAGAGTCCATCACGCCGGCATGACCACCAACCCAACTGGGCCATGGACCACCCAAGCCGGCCGTAACCTCATGATGGACTTCGGCGAGCATCACCCGTTCAAGTTCTTAATCCGAGACGGTGCCGGACAATTCACAAGATCATTCGACACTGTCCTCGCCGGCTCCGGCATCACTGCGATTCGAATACCACCGCGATCACCGCAAGCCAACGCATTCGCAGAGCGATGGGTCCGCACGTTGCGCCTCGAAGCCCAGCTCGGCGAGAACATTCCCGGCGAGCAGCTCAGCTCCAGCCAGGTCAAGGCCCTCGTGACCGGCCTACGCGACATCGTCGCGACCCTCGCCGGCGCCGACCCTGCCGACAAGGCCGATCTCTACCGGGAACTCGGCGTCTCGCTGCGGTACGACACCAGTGGCACCGTCACCGTGAGGGCCCAACCCCGTGGGGTTAAAGTTCGTGTCGGAGGCGGGATTACAACCCTAAACCCTCGCCCCGCTCGATCGTCCTGGATCAGCCTTGCTGCCTGATCGTTTGACGATGCCTCGGCCAATCAGCGGCCTGGCTCGATAAGCAGCTCGAAGTCCGCTGGGGTTATTGCCGGTGGACTCTGAGCTTCCCATTCCAAGAGATCCTTGTCTCCGGTCACGATCCAGTCGGCGCCATGCGCACCGGCCAACGCGACCAGATAGTCGTCTTTGGGGTCCCTCGTGACCGCCGGAACATCAAGCGGGTCCGGAACGAAATCGAGAAGCATCGTCAAGTCATCGAGGAACACACGAACCTCGGCATTCGAGATCCTCGTCTGGAGCCGAGGACGGGCGAGCACATTCTCAACCTCAGTAATCAGAGCGGGACATAGCAACGCTCGAACTCGATCGCCGACAAACGCCGCCTGAACAATGCGATGAGAGGGACCGAGGCTGATGGCTGCCGACACAAAGATGTTCGCATCCAGAACTACCCGCAACACTGCTACTTGGCGTCACGTCGCTGCCGCGCCGCCCGCACCTCGTCATTCGCTAGTTCCATCGCCTCGTCCTCTGACAGATCGTTCCTTTGAGCCGACGCCTTGAGGCGATCGCCTGCACGCTTCGCAAAGTACTCCCACGCCGACTGTCGACTCATCCCGAGCGCATCACCAATGTCTTCCCACGTCGCACCAGCGTGCCGCGCTTCCACTACCTGTCGACGCCGCAACTCGTCGAGTTCGAGCTCCGAACGTGCCAGCTCGCGCAAAGCATCAAGCGGCTCAACGGGCAACGCATCAGAAATGATCAACGACATGTAGTCAGGATATCCTGACAGCACTCCTAATACAACCGTCCCCGGAACTTGAAATGACCGTAACGTCGTCGGCCCAGTGACTCTGCAGGTTTCCAGCCCAGCCCGAAGTCGGTACCGTCATCGTGCTGTGCCCCTCCTAACATCACTCGCCGGCCTCGTACGGGTTCATTGGCCCATAGGGCACCGAGAGTGCAGTCGCTGGGCTAGGCACGGCCACGCCGAGTCCAAGCAGAGAAACTGCTACGGCGGATCCAGCCGCCACCTTCTTGCTGTTCATCGTGATCCCCTCTCCAAGGAAACTTCAGACAGAACGGATGCGGCGTCGCAGGTTGGGTCGGTGACAGCGACGGAGACGCTTACCTCGGGCACTTCCCGTGTGGTCAGGATCACGATGCTCCCGCCGTCGCCAAAGGGCGTCGACCAGGCTCGATCCACACCGTCAGGTAGTTCCGCGTCAGCCACAGGCTCAACTTCCGCCTACTAGTTAAGGGCAACTACCTTGCCGTCAACAACTGGGAAGACCGTCACGGCCACGGGGCTACCGCAGACAGAAGCAGTCTCGGTGTAGCTGCTCGACTCCGAGTGCGAGAGCGACTCAAGATCCGGAGGCTTCACTCCAGACTCGCTCAGCGCTTTGGACGCTTGCTCCAGGTACGCATCGAGTTCCGCTGGCTCAACCCCGAACGACTTCGCCATCTCCTCGCGGGATTGCGGCCCGGTGTCGCTCTGCTCCGCCAGGTCGCCGGCCGGAGCACCCGCAACCGGTTCCTCGGAGGCAGTTACCTCGGTCGAACCGCCGCTACACCCGACCAAAGCCGATAGCCCGAACACCCCCACCGCGAATCCGGCAGCACGCGTGCGCCCAGAACTTTGCCATCCCATATCGCTCCCCCTCCATGTAGACCAGAGTGAAGATAGCGCGACACGCAATCGAATGTCGGGATTCACCGGGCGGGCGGCACGTCGCCGGCCGCAGGACCGTCGGGCGAGGCCGGCTCAAGCCACGAGACCGAACAATACCCACAACACCATCAGGACGATTGCCCCTACAAGCAGGAGCGCCAGCCCACCAGTGGCGAGAGCGAGTCCGATCCATCGCCTCGAGTTCAGCGACACGCGACCGGCATGTAAGGCCGAGGCTTGAAACTGCCCGGCATGCTCAGCTGGCACCCCGTTCACACGCGGACCAGAGCATGCCGTTGCGGCAACCGCCGCGCCCAGCCCAATGAGCACCAGACTCGCCAGCGCTAACAGACCCTGTGGTGACATTCTGCCTCCAAGCGCTTGAGCGCTTCATCGGCCGGATTGGCTGCCTGCTCTACGGTACCCGGGCACCGCAATCCGTCCAGACCTCGCAGCATGTCCGCCCGCCCTGCGTGGTGTCATCCTCACCACCCGACGTCTGCACCGTCGTCGATGTTCTGGTCGTGCACCTGGTCGAAGCCGAGTTGCTTTGCGGTGCTGCGTCGTAGTGACTCGACATCACGTTGTGCCGTTGACGATTCTCTCGACGTACCCGACCAGGAGTTCGTCGGGTTTCCGCATGAACTCGTACGCCTCGTTGCAGGTGTCGGCAGCCGCTTGGGCTGACCGGAATGTGCACAGTGGCCAGAGGGCGACAAGGTCGCCGTAGTCCTGGGGTCGGTCAGCGAACAGCTTCATCAGGAACACGGCATCTGCGGTCGCGGTGAACACCGTCAGTGTCGCGGTTGACAGAACTGGCTCAGGGTCGACGATCTCGACTTCGCCGTTCGGGACGAAAGCGGATGCGTCGCTGTTCAGCCACGTCGGCTTCAGGTCATGTCGCGCGGCGACACGACTCGCAGCACCGAGCAGTTGTTGAGACATTGCGCTGGCGGTGTCGACGTCGCGGGTCGCGTCACGCAGGTCTCGGAATGCGAGCATGGAGCCGCCCACGACCACTATCTCTTCCTTGGCGTCGTTTGGCAGCTCTTCGGCGACCTCTTCGAGGTACCGGATGATGTCGTTGCGGTCGAGGAGCTCTTTCAATTTACGTGCCAGAAGGTGTCGCGTGGCAGGTCAATGCCGCGCTCGTCGAAAGCCGCTGGAATCTCGCCACCCAGTGTGCCGCGTCGGGTTCCTTCTGGCAGAGGCTGCGTCGCTGCGCGAACTTTGCGGGTCCACGCTGGACGGGGAACGTCGTTGTCGTCTGCGACAGTCTCCGCGATTGCTGCGACCAGCGAATCCAGGGACCGGTCCTCGGTCCTCTTGGGCTGTTCGGCGATTGCCCCGCTGGTGAGTTGTGGGTGGCGTTGCAGCCAGTCGGTGAAGCTGCGCAGAGCGCTATACGGAACTGTTTCTGCACCTCGAACGACATCCGCCAGCTGAGGGATCTCGACGCTGCCGGGCCACAAACGTTCTGTAGCGAGATCTACTGTGGAATCGGCCCGATCTGCCAGGTCGCACCAGGCGAGAACCAGCCGCTCACGTTGTGACAAGCGAGGAGCGACCATGCCAGGTGGGAGGACGTGGAGTTGCAACAGGCCGTTGGCGGAAGGTGTCGCCTGGGTCCGCGTGAGGAGCCTTTGGGCGGCGTTATTGATCACGTACAGGTCGATCGGGTCTCCGGCGCCCCGAGCCTCGAGCGCATCTACTCCGGAACGGAACGTTCCCTCGGGCGTCTCAAAACGCAGAGCCGTCCTCTCCGGCAGCGAATAGGTGCGATGCAGTGCTCTGGAACGCAACGCAATCCGCGAGGAGTGCAGTGCGGCGACGTGTCCGCTTCGGGCGATTTCCCCAATCCGTGACCACGCTGTATTTGCTGAGATCGGGCGTCCCCGTCCGGGTGAGTTTCGTTGAAACGAGTCGACTGCGTCGGCGGTCGTCAGCCACATCGGGCCCCGTCGGATCGCAGGAAGTTGACCGCTCTCGACCAACGCACGAACGCGACGCGGCGAAACATCCAACCTTTGCGACGCCTCGCTGACCGTCAACTCCATATTTGTAAATATACCGTAACCGGAATATTTAGCAACGGCAGCACGCCTCATGTCTAGTAGAACCACACCCGCTCGCCGTCACCAACCAGAACGAGTCGACGTCCACATCTTCCGCGGCCACAGAGCCCCGCACCCAAAAGCGGAAGTGCCCTGAACCTGAGCGTTCAAGAGCATCCAACATTCAGAGACAGGGCTGACCTCAACGCTGGTATCGGCGCGGTTCTAGTCCGTTTCGCCGAGTAGTGCGGCGTTGACCTGGTGAACGGCTTTGACGAACGCTGGCATGTCGTCCTGTGCGGTAGCCAAAAGTATTGAGGTGGCGATCTGCTGCGTCGATGATCTCGGTGACGAGCAACAGTTCACGCCGCATGTAACACCTCGGCCTCCCCCAGGACTGCGTCACGAATGAGCGGGTGGACCGAATCTCTCGACATCAGGTCGACGCTGCGCTCGAAGACCTCAGATAGCTCCATTTCGAGGTCGAACATCGCGAATCCGAGCCTTGCGTAGGGTGCGAGAACGAACCTGAGGTTGATGTCGCTGTCGGGCCCAGCCTCGCCTCTCGCGACCGAACCGAATACTGACAACTCAGCGACCCCATAGCGTCCGCAGACTTCGGCGAGACGACCAGAGTTGATTTGGTTTCCCGCAGGCGTAAGTGCCCTCGTCATGGTCATGTAGCCATTGTCGCAGCAGACGCACGCAACTGCACCCACCACCGTGCCGGAACAGCGATTGGGGAGTCCATGGCGAGTTCGATGAGAGATTCTGTATTCACATAGCCGCTATGTGAATACAGTTCGCCACATGGGTACCGACCCTCTCCCACAATCGCTCCCCCAAGTCTTCAGCTACACCGACGCCCGCAGGAAGGGTCTATCCGATCGGCTGCTGCGAACTTTGAGCGAGCAAGGAACAATCGAGAAGATCGGGCGCGGCGTGTTCAGCTCGGCCACCGTCGACGCCGACCCCGACCTCATAGAGGTCGCGTTTCGGTCGAAGCAGGCGACAATCTGTCTCACCAGCGCCCTGGCCCGTCACGGCCTCACCGACGAAATCCCGGGAACGATCAACATGGCTCTCCCACGAGGCATCCGTCCACCAGCCACCTCGGCTCCGATCACGTGGCATCAGTTCGACCGGCGCACTTTCGGCCTCGGTCGGGATCACCTCGACATCGAAACAACTCGACCCGGGGCAGGCCACCGATCCATAAGGAGAATCAGTGACAACGCACATTCTGCACTCAACCCCCGATGCAACGCCAGAGGCCCATCAATGAGCGGGCTTCGATTCGCTCTCCTCGCCCGCACCTCTACCAAAGAGATGCAAGACCACGACTCCTCGCTCGCCTGGCAACGCGCCAAGGCCGAGACGCCCATTCGCGGCCACGGCGAGATCGTCCGCATCGCCCACGACGTAGGTGTCTCCCGATCATTCCCCTGGAAACGCCGCCCCCAATCAGCGGGCCTCCTCGACGCCATCACCGGCCGCACAGCCAACTTCGATGCGATCGTCGTCGGGGAACTCGCCCGAGGATTCGGCAGCCCAGAACAAGCCACCGAAGTACTCGCGGTTCTCGACCACTTCAACATCGACTTCTGGTCCTACGAACTGTCCGGCCCATACGGCTACAACCTCGTCAATGCCGGAGTGCACCCGAATCCGGCGAAAGCCCGCGACGGCAAACATTTGCGCCGTCTCGCCATCGACCCGATTGCTGCGCCGATCGTCCAGACGATCTACTCGATGTATGTCAACGACCGGCGAGGGTTGAAAGCGATCGCCCAGAAGCTCACCGACAACGGTGTGCCGTCTCCGTCAGCCCATGACCCCGAACGCAACAAGCATCGGCAAGGCAACGGTGGTGCCTGGTCGCAAGGAGCGATCCGTTCGATCCTCATGAACCCGACCTACACGGGGAGAATGGCGTGGGGCCGCACCCGAGGCGAGGAGCGGCTCGTTGATTGGGCCGACGTGTCTCAGGGCCGAACCAAGAAGATGCGATGGTTGGATCAGTCCGAGTGGGTCTTCGCTGAAAAGCCAACCCACGAAGCGATCATCGACCCGGAACTGTTCGCTGCGGCGTCAGACCAGAGGGAGCAGGGACGGGCACGGCGGGCTGAACGTCGACCCGCGACAAAGCGGGCCTATGTGATGCGCGGGAAGATTCGGTGCTCGTCTTGCGGACGGAAGATGGAAGCAGACACCTGCGGCGGCAGAGTCCGATATCGGTGTCGTCTCTCGACGGCGGAGTATGCCCGCAACGAAGAACTCGATCGGACACATCCGAGGTCGGCGACGGTCGGCGAGCGCCGCATTGTTGAGACGATCAACCCGTGGCTGTCGCGCCTGTTCGATCCTGATCACGCCGAGGAGACGATCAGGGCGCTCACGGCGGTCGCTGACCATGACCCGATCGTCGATGCGCGAGTCGCTCAGGCGGAACGGAAGGTCGCTGATGCTGACGCGAAGCTCGGCCGATATCGGGAGGCGCTCGATAGTGGAGCTGATCCTGTCGTGATCGGTCAGTGGATCGCCGAGGTCCGGGCTGATCGGGCGGAAGCGCAAACGAAGCTGGCCGAGGTCGGCCTACGCCCACCCGAAGGTATGGGACTGTGCGTGTCGGAGGACTCACCCGCACAAACCCATACCAATCACTGGCGGCTCGAGTTGGGCTTCAACGCAAGGGACAGCGGAATAGCGCCATAATCGCTCACCTACGACGCCCAAGCTCTACTTCCACTCAGTGTTCCGGGCCATCACTATCTCGCTTACTAATTGCCAACCTCAGGCACAAGCGCCTCTCGAAGGGGTGCCGCGAACGCATCCCACTCCGACCTCCAGACAGCGAAATAGTGGTGGTCCCACCATCCCCCGCCGTAGAAGTCATGCTCGACTAATCGCCCTTCCTCTACAAAAGGGCCTACGGAGCCGAGCCCAAGGATTGCCTCGTTGTATCCAGGAACCTCGGCGTAGATTTTTCGGAAAGCAGTCGACGCGAAGAGAAAGTCGAGGAAGTGGAACATCCCCTCAAAGGTCTCTCCAGCGGCGGCTCGTCGTGATACTCGCTGGAAGGCAATCGACACCACACCAAGGTCTGAACGGTTGTCGTACGCTGCGACTAACCCGTATCGCTCACGATCCGCCGTCCCCTCAACGATGAACTGCGAGTACGTCCCAGCGTACAGAGACTGGTAGAAGGCCTCTTGCGACGGCGTCGAGCCCTTGAATCGCCAACGAAACGAGCCTTCAGGCCTGAGAGCGGCCTCGTAGAGCGACGGCACGTCTGAGTCAAGAACGGGGCGCAACCGAACCCTGGAGGCGCTGCCTCTCGGCCTAGGAGTCTCGACATTGGCCTTGGTCGACTCAATCCAGTGAAGCCAGTCCCGACAGCTCGTCCTAGGAGAGACGTAGGATTCGAGCAGTTCGCCGCAACAGTGCGCTAGAAGCATCTGGACGACGGCAGTGCCAAGCGTCCCGGGAAACACGTCTGCAAACGACCCGTCAGCACAGCCTTCGAGCGCAACCTTCACCTGTTCGAAGGCTTCCTCAGCGGACTGGTGCCGTCCGTCATTGCCCCAAGGCCCACCGGCCGCCGAAGTCGCTGACACTCGTCAGAAAGCTTCCGTGACGGTGAAGTCAGTCATGAGCCACTGGTCGTCTGCTAGCTCCAATGACATCTCCGCATATCCCCCATCTGGCATCTGTGAAACCAGATCGTCTACCACTTCACTGGGCGCAAGCTCGGGGTTCTCGGCAGTACCGGCAGGTGCACCGCACTTCGGCGGGAGCGAGTCGCCAATCGCATCGCTGAGACAAACTCGGACCGCATCTTCGCCGACAGTGACCAAGATGAGTGCTGTTCCCTTCCCGTTGATCAGCACCTCAGAAGGCTTCATCAGACCTTCTCCGATGCCCGCGGACGACTCGACTGTCGACGGCGCACCCGTCTCCCCGTCATCGCCACAAGCGCTCAGGGCCAAGCAACCGATCAGGGCGAGGGCGCCCAAGGTGACGCGCACGGCAATCACGGCGTGAGTACGACGTCAAACCCAGACGCCGCCTCCACCTGACTTACCCACGAGAACATTGCTTCAACGCCGTTCTTTCCCCCAATAGAGCAATTGGCGCCCCCGGCATTGGTCCGACCCCGGATCAGACCGTATGCACGACCCGTAGCACCATTGAACACTGGGCCGCCCGAGTCTCCGCCGCACTGACGGTAGGAGGCTACGCCAAGACCATCCCAGCTCGGATTCTTCCAGCTCGGAGCGTTCTGCCCGTCTATAGAAGTAAGAGGGCCACAGGATTCGGCGTTGAACCCATTTACTCGGAGGCCAAATCCAACGTGACAGATCGTGATGCCCTGGAGACTATTGTCGGGTGAGGAAATCTGCGATGTGATGCGGAAGTCCGGATTGCCAGGACGCCATACCATGTTGGCTGCCTTCCAAAGTCCGTTGTCATTCACCCTCACCATCATGGCGTCGACGGGAGGCGAGGTCCGCTGCCAAGCGGTGTCGCCGATCACCTGATCGGCATGCTTCCACGGCTGGCCGGGATTGCAGTGATCGGCGCTTGAGGTGAACCGCGCCCCAGCTCTCGTGAACGTGAACCCGGTGGTGCACACGGCGTTGAGGTCCGACCGCTGGAGGTCAACCCCTCCGCGGAGTGGTATGCATCCGCCGGTCTGCGTGGGGCAGTCATCGTTGGTCGGGGTCAGGTCAAGGCCTTCGACGGAGTTGACCACAACTGGAGGAAGACTTGAATCGCCGGCACGCATCCTTGCGAAATCCTCGGCAAGCCCGAGCACCTCGTCCGAGCCAGCGGCGACGGAAACGACTATTGCGTTCGATGCGATGTCAAGATTCGCCCGCCATCCTTGTCGATCAAGTTCTGCCAACGCGGCGCGCGCTTCGTCCTGGGGCAATAGTTCGAGCTCAGTAGTCAGACTTGATCGAACGAACTCTCCGAAATCCTCCCGGAGCCGTCGTAGGTCATCCAGCGAACGAGGAACAATCTCGACGATGGCCCATTTTGGCAGCTGCTGACTGGCGATCAGCTTCGCCGCCTCGTCCGAAGTGACGTGCAAGCGGACTGTCCCGCCGTCGGCATGATCGATAGATGCTCCTGCCCACGCCTTGCCCGCCAGAGCACTGGAGAGCTCCAACATCCCTTCGGCGCTCGCCTCTCGGTCAATTCGCGCTGCCGCCTTCTTCTGCTGTGAGGTCGAACGCCTCCCGGAGATAGGTGATGGCGGCAGTGTTATCTGTTCGTTCAGCGTCGGTCTCGGCGACATTCACGCCGGAGCCTGTCGATTCGGGTGACTGTGCGAGCGCCGGGGGCGCGAGCATTGCTATGCCGAGCGCAGGACTCGCGTACATCAGCAGCTTCTTCATTCGATGACCTTCCCCTTCATCGGAAACGAGGCTTTCAACTACTCGGCACCGCCCCTGCGGCACCGAGTTGCGATCGGCCACAGCCGAGAGTAGCAGGACGCTCGTCGAGGAGGGGTCCTTTGGACCCGGCCCTGCGTGGGAGCGGTCCGGCACTGATGGGGCCAATCGGAGACTGGGCGAGTTCAACCGGTCATCGCGACAGCGGCATTGTAGCGGTCGGCGGCGCTGTGCCAGTCGAGGCTTCGGCGGGGCATGGTGTTGAGCCGAGTCTCGATCGCTAGGAGATCGGCTGGGGTGTAGACGCTGAGGTCGGTGCCCTTGCAGACGTAGCGGCGTAGGAGACCGTTGCCGTTCTCGTTCGTTGGCCGTTCCCACGGGGCGTGAGGGTTCGCGAAGTAGACGTCGATCCCGACGAGGGCGGCGAGGTCTGTGTGTGCGGCCATCTCGCGTCCCTGGTCCCACGTCAACGTCTTGCGGAGATGCTGCGGCACCCGCTCGAACAACTCGACCAGCGCCGCCAACGTGGCCTGAGCGGTGTGGCCCTCGGGCAGGTCGGCCAACAGGTTGAACCTCGAGGCCCGATCGAAGATCGTGACGATCGCGGAGCGGTTGAACGACCCGACAATCAGGTCGCCCTCGAAGTGGCCGACCACCTCACGGCCATCAGCTTCGGCCGGTCGCAGGCCGATCAGGTTGAACACACCGAGCGGGCTCTTCGCTGGTGCTGGCGGGCCGAACACCCGGTGTTTGCGGCATCTGCGCCGCCGATGCAACCCGGCGTGCAGCCCGGCGGCCAGGCCACGTCGGCCGTGCGCGTAGACGGCCTGGTAGATGGTCTCGTGGGACACCTGGGCGCAGATGCCGTGAGTGCTGCGGGCGAGTTCGATCGAGATCGTCATCGGCGAGTCCTTCATCCGAAGCCGGGCCTCGACGTGCGCTGTCAACGCCAGGTCCGACTCGAACACCGTCAACCTCGGACGACACCGCTGCGCCGCTGCCCGCGCGTGCGCAGCGGTCGCGGTGTACGCGTCACGGCCACCATTGAGCCGCACTTCGGACGAGATCGTGGAGCGGTGACGGCCCAACAAGTCGGCGACCACCGTCAACGTTTGCTGTCGCTCGATCCCAGCGCGGATCTCTTCGCGTTCGTGCGCGGTCAACGGGTGTGCTGGCATGCTTGGGGTCTCCACTGGTCAGGTGCGTGTGTGAACAGCGGGCAGTCTTGCCCGCATCACGATCTGACCGGTGGAAACTCAACCTCTACCTCAGGCTGTAGCCGTCACCACTTGAACTCGCCCTGGCTCCAACGAGGCAGATTGGCATGCGCCGCTAGGTCTCGTCACCAGCCAATGTGGCTCTTCGGATTTGAGCGGGGTGTAGGTCCTTGGCGCGGCACGAGGGCTCTGCGATTCTGACGGTGTCTAACGCCTACAGAATCGAGAGCCCTCGTGGAACTGGACCCTACGCGCATGTGCGCGTTGTTGGTCGGCTTGCCTGCTGTGACTGTCCTTGGGGTCGATGACGGCGACGGTGTCGAAGCGTTGCGGGTCCATGTCGAGACCGTGGGTGATCGACCGGTGTGTTCGGGATGCGCCGGGTCGGTGTGGGTTAAGGACCGACCGGTCGTTGAGCTCGTCGACCTGGGCTGCTTCGGGCGGCCGACGCGGTTGGTGTGGCACAAGCGCCGGTGGGCGTGCCCGAACGGCGCGTGTGCGGTTCGGTCCTGGACCGAGGATGCGCCTGCGGTCGCGCCGGCCCGGTTGGGGATGACGGATCGGGCGGGCCGGTGGGTGACTGGCCAGGTCGGCAGGTGGGTGACTGGCCAGGTCGGCAGGTGGGCACGGTCGGTGAACGAGATCGCTGTGGAACTCGGGTGTGATTGGCACACGATCAACGACTCGGTCATCGCGTACGGGACAGCACTCGTTGATCACCCGGCCCGGATCGGCGACGTCACCGCGGTCGGGCTCGACGAGGTGTTGTTCGCGCGGATCGGACCGTGGCGCACCCAGGCGTGGTCGACCCAGGTCGTCGGCGCCCGCCGAGGCCAGTTGCTCGACGTGGTCGAGGGTCGCAACGCTGCGGGGCCGTGCAAGTGGTTCGAGAAGAGATCGAAGGAGTGGCGTGATCGGATCGAGTTCGCAACCCTCGACCTGTGGGGCCCGTACAGGCTGGTGTTCAACACGGTGTTGCCGAACGCGATTCAGGTCGCGGACCCGTTCCATGTGGTGAAGCTCGCGAACCAGAAGTTGGATGAGTGCCGGCGACGGGTGCAGAACGACACCCTCGGTCACCGAGGCCACAAGGCCGACCCGTTGTATCGGTGCCGCCGGTTGCTCACCAAGGCTGATGAACGCATCGACGACAAGGGACGCACGAAGCTGTTGGGCCTCCTCGAGGCCGGCGACCCGAACGGCGAGGTCCGCATGGCCTGGCACGCAAAAGAAGTCGTGAGGTCGATCTACACCCACACCGACCCCGTACTCGCAGCCGAGTTCGTCGACCGCCTCGGGGTCGATCTCCAAGACGACTCGTGCCCACCCGAGATCCACCAGCTCGGCCGCACGATCATCAAGTGGAAGGCCCAGATCGCGGCGTGGCAGCAAGCCCACGTGAGCAACGGGCCGACTGAAGCCGTCAACAATCTGCTAAAACGCGTGAAACGCGGGGCGTTCGGGTTCACGTCGTTCCGGAACTACCGGATCCGCACCCTGCTCTACGCCGGCAAACCCAACTGGGACCTACTCGCCGCAATCACTCCCCGCTGAAATCCGAAGAGCCGCCAATGTCGGCGCCGTCGTCGACCTCTGGGGCGCCGGAATGGTCGATGGCGAGGTCTTTGGCGGCGCTGCGTCGAAGTGAGTCGGTGACGAGCTCGAAGGTGTCTAGCCCTTCGCCTGGGCGGCCGTGAGGTTCGAGCTCATCGGCCTGCTCGTCGTCGACGAGGTACATGCGGTTGGAGTCGCGGCCGCGTCTGAGTCCGACGTAGCCCATCTCTCGGTGCATGTCGTCGCTGGCGAGCAGGAGCCCGTGATCGCAGGTTCGGCCTTGGGCTTTGTGGACGGTGACGGCGTAGCCGTGGCGCATGTGCCCGGCGTCGAGGTACTCGCGGTCGAGCCTGCGGTCGCCGTCGTCGGTCTCGATCGTGACGGTGCGTTGCTGGTAGCTGATGTCGGTGATCGTGCCGACGGTGCCGTTGCGGACCCCGTTCGGGTAGTCGTTGCGGGTGCAGATCACCTGGTCGCCGACCTGGAACGGTCGACCAGCGATCACGAGCGCGTGTCCTCGGAGTTCGCCGGCAGCTGCGACGTGGCGGCGGGCCCGGCGGTTGAGGTCATCGACATCGGCGTTGCGTCTCGCCATCATCAACGCCGACTCTCCAGTGCTGCGGTGGGTCCACCAGTTGGCGACCATGGCGTCGCGAACGGTCTCGGCGTTCGACGCGGTGACGACCCTGCCGTGCTGGCGGAGCGCGCCGACGGCCTGGTCGACGTCACCGCTGCGGAGCTGATCGAGTGCCCAGCGTTCGGTCTCGTCGTTCTGTCGTCGGTTCTCGGTGAGCGTCAGCACCGGGTACCGCTTCGCAATGGATGCGAGCACGCCGCCGGCCTGGATCTCAGGCAGCTGTTTCGGATCGCCGACGAGCACCACCTTCGTTCAACGCATGGCAGCCTCACGCAGGAGCGGAGCGAGGGTCCGAGTGCCGACCATGCCCGCCTCGTCGACGACGAGCACCGTCCGGCTATCGAGCCGCTGCTGGTGACGGAGGACTTCGAGGTTGAGTTTGGCGATCGTGGTCGAGCGGATCCCCGAGCCCGCTTGGAGCTCGTGCGCGGCCGAGGCGGAGAGCGCACATCCGATCACCCGGTAGCCGGACTGCTGCCAGGCTTCGCGGGCGGCGTCGAGGCTGAACGTCTTGCCGGTGCCCGCAGCAGCGACGAGCACATCGACCGCTCGGCCGGATGTACACATCTCGGTCACCACAGAGGCTTGTTCATCGCTGATCGACGGTCGTGTCTCGACCGCCGTCTCGACTGCTCTCTCGACCGCCACCCCCAAACCCGCGGTGAGACCGTTCTCGGCGAGAAGCAGCTGAGCGAAAGGTGGCCGACTGCAAGGACCGGCTCGCCAAGTACCGCGCCGCCCTCGACGCCGGCGCCGACCCGCTCGTGGTCACCGGATGGATGCGAGAGGTCCAAGGCGAACAGCTGGCTGCAGAGCGCGAGATGGGACGAGCGACCGACACGTCGAACGAGCTGACCCTCGACCAAGTGCGGGCCCTCGTAGCCGGCGTCCGCGACGCGGTGGCCATGCTTGCGACGGCCGATCCCAAGCTCAAGGCGCAGGTGTACGCTGAACTCGGAATCGAAGTGACCTAACAGCCCAACGAGAGCCGGGCTCTGGTCTCTGCCCGTGTAGGACAGTGCGTGTCGGAGGACCCACCCGCACGGTCCCATACCCGCCACTGGAGGATCATCACCTGATGTTGCAGGGTGGCCCAGTCGGTTCGCCACTCGTTTCCTCCGGAACAGCAATCGCGTCCTCTGTGGACAGGGTGACCGCCGTTCCTTGGTGGTCGATGTGGGTGATCGTGCCGTTGGTGCCGTTGCGGATCCCGTTGGCGAAGTCGTTCTTCGTGCAGATGACCCTGGTCGCGGATCTGGAACGGGCGCTCGTTCCAGATGAGTGGCTCGCCGGACAGCTGGCCTGCAACATCCACGTACCGACGAGCCCGCCGCTTGAGGTCGTCGAAGCCGGCGTTGCGTCTCGCCATCATTGACGCCTCATCGCCGGCGGTGCGGTGCTGCCACCACTGACCGAACATCCCGTCGCGCACCGACTCGGCGTTCGTGCCGGTGACGATTCGCCCGTGGACGCGGAGCATTCCGATCGCCTGATCGACGTCAACGGAGCGGAGTTGCTCGAACACAGTGCGCTCGGTCGAATCGAGAAGGCGTCGGTCCTCTGTGAGTCAGTGGGAAACTCGACCACTGCGGTTCTATGAGACGAAGTGGTCGACCGCTGGGCCTCACCCCTCCTATGCACCGAATCGGCCGTCGTACAACATGCAGTGGTCGCTGATCGGCGGCGCCTGGACTGGAGGGCAGTACCTGGCTGCACCAGGAAGCGACCAATGTCCCGGACCAGCCCAGATCCAGTCAAGCTTGTACATCAAGGCCGTGTTGCTGTAAGTCCTGAGCTTCGGTGAGGCGGTGTCGATTTCGACGAATCCGCTGCCCGGCCACGACCTCCAAGGCGTCATGTTCCTATCCCCACCGACGGTGACCTTATTCCCTTGGGAGGCATGCGTAGACGCGATCCACGCCGCAGTGTTGTCCTGAGCAATCTGTGTGGTACCTGGTTGGGTCGGAATTGCGTTCGGGTCAAGGTGCGTGTTGCACTCCTGTCTTTGACCAAAGAAGGTGTTGACAGGTACACAGACGAGGTTCCTAACATCGCCGCCGGGAATCTGCTGTGAGTAGTAGAGCACCCCTTGTGCGCCAGCTTTGACACCGAGGAAGAAGGTGGCATTGCCGAACCTTCCAGTCTTTCCCGGCCCGGTGCCGCAGTTGACTGCCTGAAACGGATGTCCTGCGATGGGAGACGGGACTCCATCCTGCGTGCCGTTGCTCTTCGCGAAAACCCCGTCGTACCCGAGTGGAACGAGAGCTTGGGCAATGTAGAGATACTGCAGGTCACACACCTCATTTAAGGTGATGATCCACGGTCGGTTGCTTGATGCCGTGACGCTGAATCCGAGCACCTGCGCAGGAGGATTCGTGCCGCAGTTTCCCCCGTCACATGTGCCGAAGATGTTCCAATCCCAAACCGGAAACTCATACGCGCTAGCTTCAGCCGGCGCAAAAGCGTCGACGGCAAACGACGTTGAAATGCCCATCGCAACCGAGATTGCAACGATGGCAATTGCTCTCAGGACTTGTCGGCGACGCATTGTCATCATCCCTTCGGTGCCAGAAGCGTGAACTCGCCAGATGTGCGGTCGTACGACATGACACCGTCGCCGGTTTCGTAGATCTGCTGGCCCAGATTGCCCGTATCGGCCCAGGACCCACTCCCATGTTGTGCGAGGACAGTTCCGTTATGGACGAGGTACGTCGACGCCGTTCCTGGGTGTACAGCGACAGTACCAAAGGCAGGAATGATGACGGGGTTCCCTAGGAGGGATGTCAAGTTCGATGGTCTAGTGGTCCAACTGCCGGAACTGATATCGAGCTCCGCCGCCTTATCTCCGTCCTGGAACGAGAACTTTGACGGACCGCAAAGTGCTCCGTACGAGGTCCGGATCCCTGCGGGAACTGCTCCGAGGGAATACCACCCGCTCTTGAGATCGCTCAACTTCAGCACCCACGTGTCACCCGCAAGCTCGACGACGGAAAGCATGCCGCCGAGCTCTGAACCCGGCACTCCTCGTCCTCCAATCATGACTAGCGTGTCGTTTGTCAGACAGCTGAAGCTCGCTTCAGGGTTGGATACTGGCCACTCGGGAATCTGCACCACCTCACCGCTGGAACTCACCGAGTAGCTCCCTTGACCGATTGTGAAGAGCGCGTGCTCCTGCCGACCGGTCATCGCGCTGTACTCGGTGTCATCCGTCAACCGAACGTCCGGCGCCGAGAGCCGCCTCCAGGTCGACTCGTCAGGGGATAACTGAGCAAATGCGAGAGCTGCATCACCACAGTCCTCCGGGACACATTCGTAGCCACCGACTACTACCGTGTCTCCTGCGCTGGCGATCGCCACGTCCCCCAGAAAGGGAATCGCTGGGAGCGGTGCGAGGGCACCGTCCCTCTTGCGTAGCATCGCGTTCCGAGGAGCGCCCTTCATGCGCTCACCAGTATCGACGAAAACCAAGTCCGGACCGGCTGCGGCGGCTTGCCAAGAAGAGTTGGCAAGGTCGAACGGTAGTCCTACTTCGTCGATTTGGGACGTCTCCGCATTCAGCGACTCGTCGCCCGACGTACAAGCCGCGCCAGCGGCCACGACCATCGCAAACGTCGCGACCGTGACCGTCGCATTTCGTTTCCATCGGCGTACTAGCGACTCCGAGATAATCCTAGAGTGCATGCTCCGTCCCCCTCACCCAGCTCTCTGAGACCTTAGGTCAATCATGAGCGGCGCGCTGCACAAGCGAGGTGATGGCAACCGACCGTCTCGAGGCGACATGGCGGCAGGAGCCCGAGAGTTGGACAGACGTCAGCGCCTGTCCTGCCACTTGCCGGCATTCTTCCGCTCAGGCGGCCCGAGGCCATCTGCCGATCGGGTTACCAGCCGATGTCGGCTCCGTCATCGATCTCTGGCTGGGCTCGCGCCTGGTCGAGTGCGAGTTCTTTGGCTGTGCTGCGGCGGAGTGATTCGGTGACGAGGTCGAGCGGATCGACATGGACACTCTCCCCATCGCTCGACCCGAGCTGCGATCGCACCCAATTTTCCCGGAGAACCCCGCATCACGACTGGCACCACCTGAAAGCCCATTGAGAGGTGGGGGCTTCTTATGGACACCAGCGGGACTTCAACTTGGCCATTGACACTAGGTCAAGGTGTCAGTGAATCGTGCAGCAGTCGCCGCCAATATCCCGTCTGCTCAGAAGTCTCATCGGTGTAGCGCTCGAAGTGTGCCAGTCAGCTACTGCAATCGGGCTGCGGCGTCCAACCCGAGGGACTGCCCCCGGCGGTCGCCGCCGCCAGTACGTCGACGTGCCGTCGTAGCGACGGCAACCCGGGTCGTACTCATCTGGCGACTCGGCCGTCGGGCAGGACCGTGTTGTCAAGTGTGGCTGACCGAAGCTGCGAGTCAGTCACGATTGCACCGCGGAGATTGACATCCTCGAGGAGCGCACCCTCGAGGAGAGCATCCGTAAGATCAGCCCCATTCAGGTCAGCGCCGGTCAGGTGGCAGTCGCGTAGGTCTGCCTTTACAAGGGTGGTCCCGTCCATCGACGCGTTGTAGAGAACCGCGACTCGGAAGTTCACGTCGGTTAGATCGACGCCGCTCATCAGCACTTCGGGAAGGTTCACCCGCTCCATTCGAGCCCCTGCCAGACGAACGCTTCGAAGGTCAAGAGCCCCCTCGACCCATGACCTATACAGTGACGCACCGGTGAGGTCACATCCAGACAGGACGATGCCAGTCAGATCTGCGTACTCGAGGTTGGCGCCTCGGAGATTCGAGTTGCCGAAATTTGCACCAGCAAGCTTCGCCTCCTGCAACACGGCTCCACGCAAGTCAGCGTTGCGCAAGCTTGCTTTTGTCAGATTCGCGAACTTCAGATTGACGTTGCGCAGATCTGATCGGTCGAGGTTGGCGCCGTAGAGATTGATGCCTTCCAAGTCGCGCGCCGAGAGCTGGGCCAGGGCCAAGTTGCCCAATGCCATGTTGACGTGGCGAAGATCGCGTTCGAGATTCGGGTCGGTCATACTCACATCCCAGTCGGAGAGGTTATCTGTGCGTGGAGATCTTGTGGTGGGATCACGTGACAGTGCCCTGCATGCCGATGATGGACGGTAGGCGCGCCAAGTCAGCTGGAAAGAGAACTACCAGCTCGATCGAATTCTCTTGAGCCAGCAGCCGCTTTCTGCGGATCTTGTCGTCGTAGGTAGGCATGCCTTGAAGTCCTGCATACTCGACGAAACGCCCGTCTTCGAGGCGCCAGTCTGCGCGCAGACGCCCAGATGAGTTCAACAGCGGGTGCTGGGGTACGCAGGCTCCAGCTCGTGGCCAATGCCGTTCCGTGTAAGGAAGTTGTCGATGGCTAGCTCGCCAAGTGAGCGACATGCATGCCCGTCATCAGCGAAGCAGTAGGTTCCGTAGCTTGGCCTCCAGCCACTTGGAGCTATCCCCGAGACGCATAGAACCTCGAGCCACGAGCCCACGCCCATTCGCTCGGCGAGATCATCCGAGTGAGGCACGCAGATCAACGCAGCAGCGAGCATGGCACGATCGTCCCGAGACATCCCCGCTGTCGAGAGGTATCTGAATTTCTGCGTCGGGACAATGCCGGTGACGTCTTGGAACCGTTTGAGAGCCGCAAGCGTGGCATCGACGCTCCCGGTGTGGAGAGGCTCTCCGTACTCCCCTGAATAGCAGCGAGTTCGCCGAATGCAGCGACGGCAAATTCCAAGACCCAGCCACTGCCGCATCGACCACCACTCGTGGTCTTCGTAGGCGTGAAGCACGCCACACACATCACAACTCTGGAGATTAGGCCAGCTCCAATTTGAGATCTGCAGCGCACGAACGAGTGAGGCATCGTGGACGTACATACCGAGCGTGTTGTGCCAACTCGAGCTCGCTCCGGCATATCGAATTGCCTCCGAGTCCTTGACCTCGCGCAGAGCATCGGTCCAATCGGGGATCAGAGAGCTCCAATCACTCTCAAACATTTCCAGCCATAACGATCCGTACGACTCGACATAGCTGGCGATCGCGTCGTCGACCTCGGGCCTCCACACGTGATCTAGCTGCCGCAGCGCGGAGGCATCGATTGGTTGTGTCGATTCGTCGGATCCATTGCGGTTCGCACAAATGGCGCGACTCCAGAGATCACCGGAGAATCGCTGGTCAGGAGTCCGGATTTCCTAGCCAGTAGCTTGGGCAGTTCTGGCATAGCTGCGACCAGACCCTCCGGTGGGTCTAGTGCCGCCGGCAGGTACTTGACTAGTGCAAGCCGGGCCTGCGCGTCGGAGCGGAGGCCGTCGACCACGTTTCGGAACTCCGCACCTAGCGCCACAGCCTTGGACAGCTTTCGCTTAAGCGGACGGGTTCCCTGAGCCACCGCCACCGGACTCTTGGCGGTCGAGGAGGACGGCTCCTCCACTTCCGGACTGACCGATCCATCGGGCATGGTAGTTCGATTCAGAAGCGCTTCGGCGAGTTTGGTCTCGTCCAGTGCGGCGCCACTGAGATCGGCGCCAGTCAGGTTCGCCCCGGCTAGGCGCGCCATCCTCTTGCCAGTCCCGAGTTTGGCACCGACAAGTCGTGCCCCGGTCAGGTCCGCGCCAGAGAGGTCAGACTCACGCAGATCTGCTCCCTCGAGATCTGTCCCGACTATCGATGAACCGATCAGGTTGGCACCCCGCAGGTACGTACCAACGAGGCGAGCTCGGTTGATTGTGGTGCCCGGTAGGCGTGCATGGCTGACGATCGCCCCCGAGAGGTCAGCATCGCTCAGATCAGCACCAGTCAGATTCGAGCTGCCAACATATGCTCCAATCAAATGCGCCTTGACCAGCTTCACGGCAGACATTTGGGCCTCGTCAAACCTTGCACCATTGAGCTTCGCAGCCGACAGATCGGCCCCTTCCAGAGAGCAGAAGTACATGCCGACCTCATCGAGGTCAGCGCCCCGGAAATTTGAACCAGTGAGGTCGGCGTGTTCGAAGTGTGCGGTGCGAAGTGTTGCACCCTGAAATTGAGTTCCGGCAAGATTCGTCTGGACGAACACTGCCCCTCCGAGGTCAGCGCCGTCGAGACATGCACCTGACAGGTCCGCCTGCGTGAAGTCGACGTCGAGCAGCGTCGCACCGTTTAGATCCGCGCCAGAAAGATCCGCGCCTGTCAGATTCGCCCCCGGAAGTACAGCTTCTCGGAGATCGGACCCTGACAAGTCCACACCCCTTAGGTCGCGGTTCAGGTTGATTGATGAATCCACTAGGTTCCCCTCCAGCTCCACAGTGCACAATGCACAATATAGAGGTGATTCGTTCAACGTCGTGAGACTCTCATTGATCTGCCAGCTAGTGCAGACACGACACCACCGGCGGATACCTCCGGCGTCCCGATCCATGGCGTGCCCCGAGACCTCATTTCCGTCGACATCGATCGGAGCAACACGGCGCCGGCGCCCAAGCACAGTTCGATGCCGCGCAACGCGCCCACACCCCCGGCGCAGCCGGGACCTGCTCTCCGGGCGGGTGCGCTGCGGGCTCTGCTCCAGAGTCCTCGGCGTCGAGTACAACGACCGAGGCCAGGCCATCTACCGGTGCAAGCATCGCGGCATCGGCTGCGACATGCCCGGACGCTCCGCCCATGGCCTCCACCGTGCGGCCGTGCTCGGCCTCGATCTTCTCGGCCGAGATCACGACCTGCAGAAGGCGATTCGCGCCGAACTCGCACACCACACCGCCCCCACCCCGGCCAGCACCGGCCCAAGCGTGGCCGCGCTGAAGGCCAAGCGGACCAAACTCCTCGACCTGTACTACGCCGACAAGATCAGCGCCGACGCCTTCGGCGACGAAGAGCAACGACTCACCGCACAGATCCACGAGCTTGAGACTGCCGACACCGACCGCCAGGAGCGAGCGGCTGAACGATCCGGACTGGCCCAACGCTTTGACCAGGTCGCCGAGCTACTCGCCGCCATCGACATTCACACTGTGAGGAACGAAGCCGACGACCGAGAACGCCGCGTTCTCGTCGAGGACTTGGTCGACGCCGTCTACGTCTACCCTGACCACCTGCGAGTCGTCGCCTGCGGCGCCCCACCGCTCAAGGTCGAGCTTGCCGAGGTCGGACTACGCCCGCCCGCTGGTATGGGACTGTGCGTGTCGGAGGGCCGTCCCGCACGAACCCATACCGGCCACTGGCGGCTGATCACCTGAGTTCGAATCGTGTCGAAGCATCGAAATGAACCGAACGTCCCATGCCCGTGGCGGGCAGGGAGGTCGCGGTTAGGTGTAGAAGATGCCACCCAGCGCGCAGTGATCGCTCAGAGCAGCATTGCAGTATCGGCTTGGAGAGCCGAATCCGGTGTGGTTCGCCTTGCTTCCAAAGAACCAGTCAAGCTTCTGGTTGAGCGTGCCCTTTGCGTTAAATGTCTTCGCCCGAGCAGCGTCTACTTCGTTGAATGCTCCCCAACTAGCGGGACTCTGGCTGTTGAGGTCGCCGCCGAGCTTCGTCGGAGTCGAGCCGATGCCAGCCGTCATGATCCAAGCGGCCTCTCCGTTCTGAAGCGACGTATAACTCGAACTATTGTCCAGATGGGTTACACAGCTATTGCGCACCAAGCCGAAGATGCTCGTTGTCAGGCAGTAGAGACCTCTGACATCACCAGTCGGGGGACGATTCACGTAGTAGTAGGAGCTGGATGCGACAACAGCGCCGGGCTGGAAGATAGCGTTGCCATGAATCCCAGTGCCATCGTTCGTACCACAGTTTACGCCGCCAGCTGTCAACTGGAACCGACCCTGATAACCCTGCGATGACAAGTAGTTGTAGAGCTCAGAATACTGTGACCCACAGACCTCGTTGAAGGTCAGAACCAACGGCTTGGGATTTGACAACGCGACCAGGTAGTTGGCAGTTGTCGCAGGGGCTAGGCCCCCGCAGTTGCCGGTACCAGAGCATCCCCCTTGGATGTTCCACTGAAACACCCTCTCGCTACCAGCTGAAGCAGGATCAGCGTCGGCGATGAATGGAAAGGCAAAGCCGAGACTCAGAGCGACGAGCGCTGCGAAACGCACGCTCCATCTATTGCGCTGGTCTCCACCGAGTACTCGCCTCAAAAGATGCGCTCTCTTCATCATGGACTTTCGACAGAGTAGAAGGTTCGATCATTCAGAGATGTTCCAAGCACCATACCGCCAGTGCTGAAGAGGGAATCAGCTTTTTGACTCGTAGTTCGCCACCTGCCCGCAGAGTCTCGGATGACGACAGAGTGCGAGTCCGCCAGGATCACGTAAAGGTCACCCACCGGCGAGACAGCTGCGCTTCGTCCGAGAGACTCGATTGAGCCGTCGATCTCGGTGCGAATAGGTCCTGTCCACTTCTTGTTCTGAGACTCGAAGGCAGTCTGCGTGCCGTTGACGAGAAACACGGCACCGTCTGAGGTGCAAGCGCCGTTGCCGGCTGAGGTGAGGCTCGTCGGGGGAGACTCAACTGCTTCCCACTTGGCATCAGACTGGGTCAGGTCGAGCAACTGTGCGCCCTGAACCTGCTGCTCAATGGGTCCCTCAATCACCCCATCGACCAAATTAGTGACGGTTGACTGAATTTGAAAAAAAAATTCCCCGGCAACACAGGTAAACGAAGACCCAGTACTCGTCGCATCGCTAGTGGCGACCCGGATGACCTTCCGGTCGGGTGTCACGTGATACCAGCCAGATGGCGTTGAGAATACAGCTGCACCAACACCGGGCAGAGCCGAGAGTTCCGGCTCCGCCAGCTGCACTTTCAACGTCGGTCCGATCTGCGTCCACTCGGCTTCCCCCTTGCCGAGATCAAAGAATACAATCGACGACGTCTCGCAATCGGCCTCACAGGTCGCTCCTGCAAGGGCAAGCCGGTCGCCATTGGCGGCGAGCGCAACGGACTTGAAGTTCTCCGGAGGCTCCGGAACAGTGGTCCATCGGCCCTCGGCCGTGTACCTCGCGGCGAAGGCCACGTCGGTACTCGAGAAAGACTCTGGGTTCACGACGACGAGCGAATCACCGAGGGACGCGGCGATAGGGTAGCCAACTCCGATGAGGAACGGCGCAGAATCGGACGGGGTTTCACTTCCGGCGTCGGCCTTCAAGTCGGCCTCGCTCGCACAACTTGAGGCGAGAGTCGCAGCGAGCACGACAGTCAGCGTGCCTAGCAACAGGTGAACGGCCTTCATAACTTGCGACCCCCACTCAACGACGGAATCAACATCCTATCGGATGTCAGCGCCGGATCGACAAGACGCTAGCGTAATACACGATCGAATGCCTCGATATTCTCGGGCACGGACGCGTGTCGCCGCCGAAAACTCTTCGCGCGGCGCAACCCCAGGCGATGAGAGCAGACACGGACCGCAGCGCTACCAGATGACACCACATGCGCGTTGGAGTTCGTGGTGACCCCACCTAGCGGTTCGCCGCTACGCCTAGCCACCGATTGGTCACAAGCCGACGTCGGCCCCGTCGTCGATCTCTGGCTCCGGCCGCGCCTGGTCGAGGGCGAGTTGCTTGGCCGTGCTCCGTCGCAGTGATTCGGTAACGAGGTCGGCGGGGCCGGCGGGGTCGTGCTGTCGTCCGTGCTGCTCGAGCCCGTCGAGCCGTTCGTCGGCGACAAGGTACATGCGGTTCGACTGTTTGCCGCGGCTGAGGCCGACGTAGCCCATCTCCCGGTGGAGGTCGTCCCCCGCTAGGAGCAGCCCGTGGTCACACGTACGGCCCTGTGCTTTGTGCACGGTGACGGCGTATCCATGCTGAATCGAACCGGCGGCGAGGTACTCGTCGTCGAGTCGACGGGTGCCGTCCTCGGTCGACAGGGTGACCGCTGCGCGCTGGTGGTCGATGTGGGTGATGGTGCCGGTGGTGCCGTTGCGGATCCCGTTGGCGTAGTCGTTCTTCGTGCAGATCACCTGGTCGCCGACCTGGAAGGGCCGGTCGTTCACGACGATCGGCTCGCCAGACAACTCGCCTGCCGCGTGAACGTATCGTCGGGCCCGACGATTGAGGTCGTCAACGTCCGCGTTGCGTCTCGCCATCATCAAGGCCTGGTCACCGGCGGTGCGGTGCTGCCACCACTGCTCGACCATCCCGTCACGCACGGTCTCGGCGTTCGTGGCGGTGACGACCCGCTCGTGGACGCGAAGCAGGTCAACGGCCATGTCGACATCGCCGGCGCGGAGCTGCTCGAGCGCGGCGCGTTCGGTTGGGTCGTGTTGGCGTCGGTTCTCGGTGAGGGTCAGCACCGGGTGCCTGTCAGCGAGTGACGCGAGCGCTCCCCCGGCTTGGATCTCGGGCAACTGCTTCGGGTCACCGACGAGCATGACCTTCGCCCCCGCGGCCGACGCGTGCTGAAGAAGCGGAGCAAGGGTCCGGGTGCCGACCATGCCTGCCTCGTCGATGACGAGCACAGAGCGGTCGTCGAGGCGCTGACGGTCGTGGTAGATGTCGAGGTTCAGCATCGGAATCGTCGACGATCGGATCCCGGACCCGCCCTGCAGCTCGTGCGCCGCGGACGCCGACAACGCACAACCGACCACCGTGTACCCGCTGCGCTGCCACGCCTCGCGTGCCGCGTCGAGACTGAACGTTTTCCCCGTTCCGGCCGCGGCGACGAGCACCTCGACTCCTCGACCGGATGTGCACATCTCGGTCACCACAGCGGCTTGTTCATCGCTGATCGACGGTCGTGTCTCGACCGCTGTCTCGACTGCTCTCTCGACCGCAACCCCCACGCCTGCGGTGAGACCGCTGTCGGCGAGGTCGATGACGGACTGTTCGAGTTCGATCAGTTCGGTGGTCGAGAACGTCGTTCCGGTGCGTTCGTTCCATCCGATCATGACGATCTCCGGTCGCTGCAGGTACTCGTTCGCCAGGCTTTCGACGATCTCGACAGGCACTCCGGCCGGGACCTGGTCGATGACCGAACGGAGGACATCGCGGTGGTCGAACGTCGACCGGTCCGCCGTCAGACCCTCCGGTGACGACAGACATTCGAACAGCGCGAGTGTCGCTGAAGTGTCAATCGACGGGACGGCATGGTGACCGGTGACCAGCTGAAGCGCCGAGCTGTCAACGCCGACGGTCGAGGCTTCGGCCCGCCAGCGGTCGATCTGTTCAGACACCGGCTCAGACACGACCGGCTTCGCCCGACGGGTCTCCAACGTCGACACCTGCGCCGCCTTCGCCGAGGTCAGACCCCACTCCGCCATCGTTGCTTCGATCTGCTCGCGCCGCTTCGAGAACAACTCGATCAGGTCCTGGTCGATACCGGCGATGTCGGCGAGCCCGTCATGGACCGGCGACCACGCAACACCGAGACGTGCTGTGAGCTCGTGGCGGAGCTGCGCCTGGTAGATGTACCCGCCGCACTTCGCGTGGTCGTACAACGCGACTGCGTCGATCGTTCGCCAGCGTCCGTCGTCCGTGCGTACCGAGTTCGCGAGAAGGACGTGGGTGTGGAGCAACGGGTCCCGGTCGCGTGACATGCGGTGACGGAACCCTGCGGCGATGAACCCGTTCGCCTTCTCCCGGTGGATGCCGTTGTGGCCCGTCCTCGTCCACGCCGCGGTCTCCTCCATGTACGACACCGCCCTGGCGACCGCAGCCTCATGGGCGGCAACGACTTGGCGAGAGATCTCGGGTTCGCCGAGCCCCCAGAGGATCGACACGGACTTCGGCGCACGGAACGTCAGATCCCAACCCGGAACCTTCCGGTTCCTCGCCCGGTGCAAGCCCTCCCCCGTCACCGGATCGGCACCGGTCAGCACGGACAGCAGATCCTCCGGCCGGACGAGCCCCTCAAGGCCGAGCTGATCCGACGAGGCGAGCCAGTAGCCGGGTGCTTCGCCGTGCTCGGCGTAGTAGTCCTCGAGCCCCGAGACGACCCGATCGAGGTAGTACGACTCCGCGCTCGGAGAGAGACGATGGAGGTTCAACACATGCGCCCCTCGACCGCTGGTGAGGGTGGCTGGTGAGGGTCCCCCGCATCAGCGATGCAAGTCTGTGACCCCCCCTCTTTGACACCGCTTCAGCACGCGGCCGTCCACTCCGCTGCGATCGACACCGACACGAAGACGACGACCGACGGTGTCGACGAGATGAGCTCGAGATCGGCCAGGGAGAGTGTCGGGGTCGAACGGCGTGGCCAGGCAGCGGACCCGAGGTGCAGCTGGCTCGTGTCGGCCAGCCAGCGCTCCTCCGCCGTGCGGAACGGCGTTGAAGCATTGACCGCAGTCGCGAGGGCGCACCAGATCGCCCCCACGGGTGTCATCGCCTCCCGAGGCGAGGGACCGGGGGCGTTGGCCCGCAGCCGGGCCCTCTGGGCGTGTAGGCAGTCTGTGGGCCATGGTGGCCTCCCGGGTCGTTCAGCGACCGAGCGGAGATCACCCGGTCACCCTCCCAAGCGCGCGCGGCGCCCAAGGACGCAAGCCGCGATCCTCGATACGTCGGCCGCGGCGCTGCTGGTCACCGGTGAACAGGCGATGGTCACCGGTGAACGCCCGAGGAAGTGAGGCTCACCGCATTCGCGCTGTTCGGCTGAACACACATCTCTTCACCCGCCTGCAGCA
>Ga0209491_10000057_pt1 | contig 176593 bp, 147 predicted proteins | sample BON02_FD_187213 | JGI IMG/M metagenome (GOLD analysis project Ga0209491, IMG submission 187213) | Freshwater microbial communities from Lake Bonney liftoff mats and glacier meltwater in Antarctica - BON-02 (SPAdes) (version 2) | ecosystem: Environmental > Aquatic > Freshwater > Ice > Glacier... | reverse complement strand
CTTTTATCCTTTTTAACTCCTTACCGCTCATTCCAGCATAGCGCTCTCGCCATTTGTAAAATGTCGCTTTACTTAACTTATGCTCTCTACTGATATCATCAGCTGTCTTGCCTTGCTCAAATTCCTTTAAAATCTTTGCAATCTGTGTCGGTGAAAATTTACTCTTTCTCATATTTACTGTTTAAAGTTATTAAATTATTCTACTTTTAAACAGTTCTGTTTTTGGGGAAGCTTACACAGATAATTTGGTTATCTCAAATATCGTCTTTCCAGGAACAGATTTTTTTGCAGTAAATAACACCTTAACATCGGATCAAACCACAATAGAACCAGGTGCAGACATAAGCTATAAAGCAGGCTATCAAGTGAGATTACAAGAAGGATTTCATGCTGAAATGGGGTCTATTTTTAGCGCAAGCATTTCCACGAACTGCAATACTCTAAATAATTTCAACTCAGCAAAAAAACAATCTGATTCACCTTACAATCAATTTGAAACTAATGAAATCATTGTATATCCCAACCCTTCTAACGGTCGATTTACAATAACAATTAATTCAACCTTAAAGATAACGTCTAGGATAGAATTTATACTATTTGACTTGAATGGTAATGCTATTTCAAAAGAATATATTAAGCCTCCTAATTCAAATGTCATCAAAAAACAGATGGGTTTTGGAAATTTAAGCTCAGGACAATATTTAAATCAGCTTAATTTCGACGATATGAGTCTTGTTGAACATTTAACGATCCTATAGAAAACTAATAATATCAGAAGTACAGATTGAGTTAACACCAATTCTATAGAACTATTCATAGAACTAAAATTACAAAATAGCATTAAGTTTCTCAATTTCAATAACTTACAATTGTCAATTAAAGTACGGTTCCGACCTCCAAAGCCCCTTACGGGGCTTTTTTTATTTTAATCATTTATCACTTAAAATCATTGTTATCACTGAGTTTAAACCTTGTTTGGTGATAAAACAAAGAAAAGCTAGATTAAGAATAATTAAGACAAAACGCCAAAGTTTTTTATATTTGGTTTATGTGATAAACTTTCCAAAAAATTGGAACCTATTGAAGTTAGTAAAGCTCATTTAATAGCCTCTATAGAAATAACTGAATACTTTAGACTGAATTTTTTAGAAGTTTTAAGAATAGCTTCAAATAAAGTTGAGCTTATTAATCCTAATGAATATAGGTGTTTAAAAGAATTTTCTAAAAATGTGATTCAAGCAAATAGTATTGATAAACAAGCACAAGTAGTGAATTTACTCTATGCAGGATATTCAAATGCTACCATTAACAAAGCTTTGAACATTCCTAAAAGTACTATTTCTGATTATGGCAAAGCTTAGACGGAATTCGGTGTTCAATGTTCAAGTTGTTGAAAATCAAAAGAATGGACAGCGGACACCGAACTAGTTTGTAAATAATTCTATGAATTCCAAGTATATTCGACTATAAAAACAACGAAGTATTTAAACTTAAGTCTTAAAAAAAGGCATAAAAAAACCTCCTGATTATGGACAAGAGGTAACCCAAATGTTTTCACAACGGAATAATCCTTATTGTGAATTGCTTCAATTTTGAAAAGTAAATGTATTAACTTTAATCCGAATAAAAAAGATACAGATGAAAAAAGTTTTGGGATTAGATTTAGGAACTACTTCAATTGGTTGGGCTTTAATAAATGAAGCTGAAAATAAAAATGAAGAATCAGCTATTATAAAACTCGGTGTAAGAGTAAACCCTTTATCAACTGATGAACAGCAAGATTTTGAAAAAGGGAAAAGTATTACCACCAATGCCAACAGAACTTTAAAAAGACACGCTAGAAGAAATTTGGATCGTTTTAAACTGCGAAGAAAAGTTTTAATTGAAAACTTGATAAAAGCAAATATTATCAACAATCAAACTTTGCTTTCTGAAGATGGAAAAGATTCTACATTTACAAGCTACGAAATAAGAGCTAAATCTACTTTTGAAAAAATTAGTTTAGAAGAATTTGCTAGAGTATTGTTAATGATAAATAAAAAAAGAGGCTACAAAAGTAGCAGAAAAACCGATGCACAAGAAGACGGTGAGGCTATTGATGCTATGGGAATAGCTAAATTGATTAACAAAGAAAAAATTACGCCAGGTGAATATATTTATTCATTACTCAAAAATGGTGCTAAAGTATTACCCGACTTTTATCGTTCTGATTTAGAGGCTGAATTTCTTGCTATTTGGGATTTCCAAAAACAATTTCACCCTAATATTTTAACAAATGAATTATTAGCAAGTCTTGAAGGAAAAAACAAAATTGAATTTGAAAAAGAATTTAAAAAAGCTGGAATTGAAAAAGCTGAAACACCTAAAGGAAAAGCACCAGAAAGAAAATTAACAGAATATGAATGGCGTGCAAAAACTGTAATTGAAGAAATAGATTTAAGGGAGTTAGTTTACGTTTTGAGTAAAATACATACAGAAATAAATAGCGCTAGTGGCTATTTAGCTGCTATTAGCGATAGAAGTAAAGAGCTGTACTTCAACAACTTAACTGTAGGTCAATATTTGTATAGTAAGTTGAATAAAAACCTACATAATCCATTAAAAAATCAAGTTTTTTACAGAAAAGATTATGAAGATGAATTTGAAGTGATTTGGAATAAACAGGCTGAATTTTATCCTCTACTAAATGATGATTTAAAAAAGAAAATTAAAGACATTACCATTTTTTACCAACGCCCTTTAAAATCGCAAAAAGGACTTTTAAGTTTTTGTGAATTTGAAAGTAAACAAATTGAAAAAATAGTAAATGGAGAACCAAAAATGCAAACCATAGGTATGCGGGTTATTCCTAAATCTTCCCCTTTATTTCAGGAATTTAAAATATGGCAGATTATTGAAAATTTAAAAGTAAATGGCAAAAAAGATGTGTTAGAAGATGACCAAAAGAAGACACTTTTTCATGAGTTAAATTTTACGGGGGAATTGACAGCAAAAGAACTGGCAGAATTGCTTTATGAAAATCCAAAAGATGTTAAACTTAACTATGAAAAAATTGAAGGAAACAGAACTTCATTGGCGCTAATTGAAGCTTATAATAAAATTTATGAAATTGAAAAAGGTGAAAAACTAAATTTCAAAAAACTAGATGCTGATACTTTGCAAAAAGAGTTTCATACCTTCTTTGATGAAATGGGTTACAATGCAGATTTGCTTTATTTTGATTCAAGTGTAGAGGGTAAAGAATTGTTCCAACAAGCACAATATCAGCTGTGGCATTTATTATATTCTTATGAGGGAGACAATTCTAAAACAGGAAATCAATCTTTAATTAATAAAATAACTGAAAAATTTGGCTTTCCAGAGCAGTATGCAAAAATTATTGCCGCTGTAAAATTTCAAGATGATTATGGCAATCTAAGTGCTAAAGCAGTTAGAAAATTGCTTCCCTTTTTAGCTGAAGGAAATGATTATACAAACGCTTGTATTTGTGCAGGCTACGAAAAACACTCAAAAGCTTCACTTAATAGAGACGAAATTGCCAATAAAATTCTAAAAGACAGATTAAAAATTTTAAACAAAAATAGCCTCAGGAACCCTGTAGTTGAAAAAATATTGAATCAAATGATTAATGTTATTAATGCGGTATGTAATGAATACGGAAAACCTGATGAGATACGTATTGAAATGGCTAGGGAATTAAAACAAAGCGCTAAAGAACGAGAAGAAACTACAAAAGCTATTAATAAAGCAACAGCAGACTACGAAAAATACAGAAAAATTATAAAAGAAGAATTTGGACTGCAAAGAGTTAGTAAAAATGATTTAATAAGATATCGCTTGTATTTAGAACTAGAATCAAACGGTTACAAAGGATTGTATTCTAATGAATATATTCCTAAAGAAAAATTATTTAGCAAAGAAGTAGATATTGAACACATTATCCCCCAAGCACGATTGTTTGATGATTCTTTTTCAAATAAAACCTTAGAATACAGAAAATATAATTTAGAAAAAAGCAATGAAACCGCTTATGATTATATGGTAAATAAAGGCAATAATGAGCTAGATCAATACGAAGCAAGAGTTAAATCTATGAAAAATATGTCGCCTGCAAAACGAAAAAAATTACTGATAAGTAGCGATAATATACCCGATGGTTTTATTAATAGAGATTTAAGAGATTCGCAATATATAGCTAAAAAAGCCAAACAATTATTAGAAGAAGTTTTTAGAAATGTAACGACCACCACAGGCTCAGTAACCAATGTGCTAAGAAAAGATTGGGGCTTAGAAAATGTAATGCAAGAACTCAACTGGGACAAATATAAAACTTTAGGCTTAGTAGAATATTTTGAAGATAAAGATGGAAAAACAATAGGCAGAATAAAAGATTGGACTAAGAGAAACGACCACAGACATCATGCTATGGATGCCCTTACCGTAGCTTTTACAAGGCACAACCACATTCAGTTTCTAAATTATAAAAATGCTAGAAGAGACGAAACGCATAAACAAAGCACTGTAATACATGCCATAGAGAATAAAGAAACATATAGAGATCAAAAGAAAAAACTCAGATTCAACCCTCCAATTCCGCTAGATAATTTCAGAGCCGAAGCCAAAGCGCAGCTCGAAGCTGTTTTGGTTTCGCAAAAAGCTAAGAATAAAGTAACTACCAAAAATATTAATAAAATTAAGCAGAAAAATGGCGTATTAAAAGTAAAAGCAGAAACACCAAGAGGACAATTGCATAAAGAAACTATTTATGGCTCTTCAAAGCAATATGTAAGCAAAGAAGAAAAAGTAAATGCCTCTTTTGATCAAGCTAAAATAAATACCATAGCAAAACTAAAATATAAAAATGCTTTACTAGAAAGACTAAGTGCATTTGATAATGACCCTAAAAAAGCGTTTACAGGAACAAATAGCTTAGCAAAAAATCCTATTTACTTAAATGAAATGCAAACACATAAAGTACCTGAAAAAGTGAAAACAGTAGAAATGGAAACTATTTTTACTATTAGAAAAGATATAGCACCCGATTTAAAAATAGATAAAGTAGTAGATGTAAAAGTAAGGCAAATTTTACAAGATAGATTTAACGAATTTGATGGCGATGCTAAAAAAGCGTTTGTTAATTTAGAAGAAAACCCCATTTGGCTTAATAAAGAAAAAGGTATCGCTATAAAAAGTGTTACTATAACAGGCGTAAGTAATGCCATAGCCTTACACTTTAAAAAAGACAAAGAAGGAAAAGACATTTTAGATCAAAACGCCAATAAAATTCCTGTAGATTTTGTAAGTACGGGCAATAACCACCATGTAGCTATTTATAGAGATGAAAAAGGAAATTTGCAAGAGGAAGTAGTTTCATTTTTTGAAGCTGTAGAAAGAAGAAATCAAGGCTTGTCAGTTATAAAAAAAGAGCACGAGCAAGGTTGGGAGCTTTTATTTACTATGAAGCAAAACGAATTTTTTGTTTTCCCAAATGAGGTAGATGATTTCAATCCTGTTGAAGCAGATTTGTTGGATAAAAAAAACTATTCTAAAATAAGTCCAAATTTGTTTAGAGTGCAGAAGTTTGGTTCTCTGCTTTCTGGATTTTGGTTTAGGCATCATTTAGAGACTAGTGTGCAAGTCAATTCAAAATTAAAAAATATAACATATAAGGTAGTTCAATCAACTAAAAATTTGGAAGGTCTTTATAAAGTCCGTTTAAATCATTTAGGTAAAATAGTGCATGTGGGGGAATATTGAAAATGAAATCAGACCTGACCTGACAGTTTTTTGAAACCTGTCAGGTCTAAAAAAGACTCCACCAATGATAAAACGAACGTTATTTTTTGAAAATCCAACTTACCTCAGCACTCGGCTTGAGCAATTGGTTGTAAACTATCCTCAACGAGAAGATATAGATTCAAAATCTGTTGCCATTGAAGATATAGGCGTTATTGTATTAGAACACCAACAAATCACCGTTACCAATGCCTTAATGGTGAAATTGATTGAAAACAATGTGTGTATTATTCACTGCGATTCAAAACACATGCCTTGTGCTTTAACCTACCCTATTGAAGGTCATAGCGAACAAAGTGAACGATTTAAAAATCAAATAAACGCAAGCAAACCCTTAAAAAAGAATTTATGGCAGCAAACCGTAATGGCTAAAATAGAAAATCAAGCCACTTTATTAGCGCCTAATAGTAAAGAGCAAATTCGATTAGTACATCTAGCTCAAGAAGTAAAAAGTGGAGACCCACACAATTGCGAAGGGCAGGCAGCAGCCATTTATTGGTCAAAGGTTTTTGGCGATCCGCCTTTAATTCGCCATCAAGACGGTGCACCGCCCAATAATTTATTAAATTATGGATATGCTATTTTAAGAGCTATAACAGCAAGGGCTCTGGTGAGTAGCGGAATGTTGCCAACATTAGGCATTTTTCATAGGAATAAATATAATGCTTTTTGTTTAGCAGATGATATTATGGAGCCTTATCGTCCTTTTGTTGATTTGTTGGTACGCGATGTTATGCTTGAAGTAGATGACTACTTTGAGTTAAACAAAGAGATAAAACAACACTTGTTGAAACTGCCGGTAATGAACGTGACGATAGATGGAAAAAACAGTCCGCTAATGGTAGCCATGAGTAGAACTACAAATTCATTGTATGAATGCTTTGCTGGAGGAAGTAGGAAAATTTTGTATCCTGTATTACTAATTTAATTTTTTAGATTTCAAATCTGATAGGTTTAACGCACTCTAGTAAATAATTGTAAAAATGCCAAAAGCAAACAGGTTTGAACGTTTTAATCAATATCGAAACATGTGGGTGCTAGTATTATTTGATTTACCAACTGAAACAAGAGCAGAAAGAAAAGCAGCAAGTGTTTTTAGAAAAAAACTCATTAAAGACGGGTTTACCATGTTTCAATTTTCTATTTATATGCGTTTTTGCTCTAGTATAGATAATGCTAAAGTGCATATAAAACGTACCAAAATCAATTTACCTAGAAAAGGTAAAGTAGGTGTTTTATCCGTTACCGATAAGCAATTTGGTATGATGGAAATTTTTCACGGCACTAAATTAGTAGATACTACACCACCATCTCAACAATTAGAGTTTTTTTAAAATTAAAAGACCTGACTGGTTTTCAAGACCTGTTAGGTCTATATCTCTAGATTTCAAAAAAGTGTAATCTCAATATAAAACTGCCAAAAAGTAGCTCAAAAAATTAAATGCTAAAAAATTACCTAAGTCGCAACATATCAGTCAGTTAAGACCAGGTACGTTGCGAATCAAAGATAAAAATACAAAACTGAAAGCAATTCACAACCAATATAAGTTGCTTTTTGACCCGCATCTCGTTGCGAATCAAAGATAAAAATACAAAACTGAAAGCAATTCACAACAGAGCAGGCATTAAAAGCCCTAACGGATAGGTTGCGAATCAAAGATAAAAATACAAAACTGAAAGCAATTCACAACCTTTTAATCCAATAACAACTTAAATTTTCAGTTGCGAATCAAAGATAAAAATACAAAACTGAAAGCAATTCACAACTTTTGAAGCTTCAAATGGTTATTGGCGTAAAGTTGCGAATCAAAGATAAAAATACAAAACTGAAAGCAATTCACAACCTTTGAATTTTGATTAATTTTTCCATGTTGTTGCGAATCAAAGATAAAAATACAAAACTGAAAGCAATTCACAACAATGCAACATTATCTAATCCCGAATCAACGTTGCGAATCAAAGATAAAAATACAAAACTGAAAGCAATTCACAACTTATGAAGATTCATATGGTTATTGGAATAAGTTGCGAATCAAAGATAAAAATACAAAACTGAAAGCAATTCACAACATCTACTACTTCTATTAGTTTAGTTAAGCCGTTGCGAATCAAAGATAAAAATACAAAACTGAAAGCAATTCACAACCCGTCGTAAGAAATAAAATCTAAGCTTTCGTTGCGAATCAAAGATAAAAATACAAAACTGAAAGCAATTCACAACGTTGTGTTTAATTGTTGTGCTATTGTTTTCGTTGCGAATCAAAGATAAAAATACAAAACTGAAAGCAATTCACAACGAAATGCTATTTGCTCTTGGCGTAGATCCAGTTGCGAATCAAAGATAAAAATACAAAACTGAAAGCAATTCACAACAGTACGTTTATAAACAAGCCAAGTGTTAAAGTTGCGAATCAAAGATAAAAATACAAAACTGAAAGCAATTCACAACATTTAAGGCTTTTTTTATTTAAAAAAATTAGTTGCGAATCAAAGATAAAAATACAAAACTGAAAGCAATTCACAACAAAAGGTTTACCTAAAATATTTGTTAATTCGTTGCGAATCAAAGATAAAAATACAAAACTGAAAGCAATTCACAACATAATAAAAGGGAGTTAATAGCTCCCTTTAGTTGCGAATCAAAGATAAAAATACAAAACTGAAAGCAATTCACAACACATATCACGAAGATTCAAGTGGTTATTGGGTTGCGAATCAAAGATAAAAATACAAAACTGAAAGCAATTCACAACTAGCATAGCGAACCAAGTGATGCAACAAAAGTTGCGAATCAAAGATAAAAATACAAAACTGAAAGCAATTCACAACCTATGTAGTTGATGATAAAGAAGAAGACATGTTGCGAATCAAAGATAAAAATACAAAACTGAAAGCAATTCACAACTTAATTATGCTATTCATTATTTATATTTTTGTTGCGAATCAAAGATAAAAATACAAAACTGAAAGCAATTCACAACATAATGGTTATGCTCCCTTCGATATATAAGTTGCGAATCAAAGATAAAAATACAAAACTGAAAGCAATTCACAACTCCATTGTATATTATTGGATTGATTTTGGTGTTGCGAATCAAAGATAAAAATACAAAACTGAAAGCAATTCACAACGAATGGAAATTCTTTTACGTTTAATTGTTGGTTGCGAATCAAAGATAAAAATACAAAACTGAAAGCAATTCACAACGTTTAAAATAAACTAAAAGACATGAGTAAGGTTGCGAATCAAAGATAAAAATACAAAACTGAAAGCAATTCACAACGAGCTTCTTTCTTTGCATCAACTGGAAGCAGTTGCGAATCAAAGATAAAAATACAAAACTGAAAGCAATTCACAACCTATCTCTAAATGTGCCGCCCTATCTGTGTGTTGCGAATCAAAGATAAAAATACAAAACTGAAAGCAATTCACAACAAAACGTATGAGAGTATTTAAATCCTTTAGGTTGCGAATCAAAGATAAAAATACAAAACTGAAAGCAATTCACAACACGCTCAAAGTCTTTATGTATAGAATCAAGTTGCGAATCAAAGATAAAAATACAAAACTGAAAGCAATTCACAACCCTGAAGCATCGGTAATTCCAGTAAGCGAGTTGCGAATCAAAGATAAAAATACAAAACTGAAAGCAATTCACAACTCATATCTCAATATTATACCCCCTCCAATTGTTGCGAATCAAAGATAAAAATACAAAACTGAAAGCAATTCACAACTCTGCAAGTACCCACTCGTTCCGTAGTTGGTTGCGAATCAAAGATAAAAATACAAAACTGAAAGCAATTCACAACGATAGCGATGATTATATTGAAATGGATAAGGTTGCGAATCAAAGATAAAAATACAAAACTGAAAGCAATTCACAACCTTTTCCGCCAAGAACCATTTGAATCTTCGTTGCGAATCAAAGATAAAAATACAAAACTGAAAGCAATTCACAACTTGATTATGCTATTCATTATTTATATTTTTGTTGCGAATCAAAGATAAAAATACAAAACTGAAAGCAATTCACAACCAATAGAGATAAAAAGTGTCTTCGATGTGGTTGCGAATCAAAGATAAAAATACAAAACTGAAAGCAATTCACAACAACATTGTAATTGATTGGCTAAATAAAGAGGTTGCGAATCAAAGATAAAAATACAAAACTGAAAGCAATTCACAACGTACTTATTTATAAATATGAACTCTTTATGTTGCGAATCAAAGATAAAAATACAAAACTGAAAGCAATTCACAACTACCAGTTTATTAATTTATTGGCTTTTATTGTTGCGAATCAAAGATAAAAATACAAAACTGAAAGCAATTCACAACAAATAGTGGCGAAGCATTTACGACTACTTGTTGCGAATCAAAGATAAAAATACAAAACTGAAAGCAATTCACAACATTGAGATGATATCTTTCTTCTTCATGCTTGTTGCGAATCAAAGATAAAAATACAAAACTGAAAGCAATTCACAACCTTATTACCTGACCTATTGAAACTTTTTGTGTTGCGAATCAAAGATAAAAATACAAAACTGAAAGCAATTCACAACAAGGTTACTTCAGTATAGCTTGTCATTTTGGTTGCGAATCAAAGATAAAAATACAAAACTGAAAGCAATTCACAACGATGACGTTCAAGCGCATTTGAATTGTGTTGTTGCGAATCAAAGATAAAAATACAAAACTGAAAGCAATTCACAACCTTGTCCCTTTATTATATTCAGTTCTTGCTGTTGCGAATCAAAGATAAAAATACAAAACTGAAAGCAATTCACAACTAAAACTAAATCATGAAAGTAAAAATATACGTTGCGAATCAAAGATAAAAATACAAAACTGAAAGCAATTCACAACTTAACTATTGGAATCATTTTCTTGCCGTTAGTTGCGAATCAAAGATAAAAATACAAAACTGAAAGCAATTCACAACAAGATTGCTTTCATTATAAAAAATTTTCAAGTTGCGAATCAAAGATAAAAATACAAAACTGAAAGCAATTCACAACTAAGTATAGGATAGTAAAGAATCTATATGTGTTGCGAATCAAAGATAAAAATACAAAACTGAAAGCAATTCACAACTCAGTCGCATATAACGAGAAGTACGTTGATGTTGCGAATCAAAGATAAAAATACAAAACTGAAAGCAATTCACAACTAAGAGGGTTTGATTATGTGTTGAAATCTGGTTGCGAATCAAAGATAAAAATACAAAACTGAAAGCAATTCACAACCAAGTTACTAAATCGACTTTTGTTGGAAGTGTTGCGAATCAAAGATAAAAATACAAAACTGAAAGCAATTCACAACTACTTAATCCATTTGAATGACGGTAAGCGAGTTGCGAATCAAAGATAAAAATACAAAACTGAAAGCAATTCACAACTTGTTCCTTTTTTTTTGTTTTAAAATACAGTTGCGAATCAAAGATAAAAATACAAAACTGAAAGCAATTCACAACACCTATTTTGAAGATTCAGATGGTTATTGGGTTGCGAATCAAAGATAAAAATACAAAACTGAAAGCAATTCACAACTAACGCACACCAAAAATTCAAATAACAAATGTTGCGAATCAAAGATAAAAATACAAAACTGAAAGCAATTCACAACTAACAGAGATAAAGAGGCTCAGGCTAAAGAGTTGCGAATCAAAGATAAAAATACAAAACTGAAAGCAATTCACAACTCATAGTAGGCTTGTTCAGTTTCACGATTTGTTGCGAATCAAAGATAAAAATACAAAACTGAAAGCAATTCACAACCATTTGCCAAGCTAGAAGTAGTTGCAACCGTGTTGCGAATCAAAGATAAAAATACAAAACTGAAAGCAATTCACAACGCAATTGTATTTTAATTCATAAACTTTCCTGTTGCGAATCAAAGATAAAAATACAAAACTGAAAGCAATTCACAACATAGGAGTTGATAGTTATGTAAATAATTTGTTGCGAATCAAAGATAAAAATACAAAACTGAAAGCAATTCACAACGTTACGTTTAATTGTTGTGATATTGTTTTCGTTGCGAATCAAAGATAAAAATACAAAACTGAAAGCAATTCACAACAAAGCCAAAGAGATTGATTTGGATGCGGAGGTTGCGAATCAAAGATAAAAATACAAAACTGAAAGCAATTCACAACCGCAAGGGGGTTGTAACTGGCACTAAGGGGGTTGCGAATCAAAGATAAAAATACAAAACTGAAAGCAATTCACAACCAGCCTTCCAATATTTTAATTTATTTATATGTTGCGAATCAAAGATAAAAATACAAAACTGAAAGCAATTCACAACTAAATGAACTTCATGGACCATATATTAAAGTTGCGAATCAAAGATAAAAATACAAAACTGAAAGCAATTCACAACAAACCGACATTTAATACATAAGAACTTGGAGTTGCGAATCAAAGATAAAAATACAAAACTGAAAGCAATTCACAACTAGGCAATCGCCTTTAAATAGTTTTATCATGTTGCGAATCAAAGATAAAAATACAAAACTGAAAGCAATTCACAACATGGCACTTGTAATTACTGCAAGTCAACAAGTTGCGAATCAAAGATAAAAATACAAAACTGAAAGCAATTCACAACTAGTTTATTCTAGGTCTTGAAATATAGTCTGTTGCGAATCAAAGATAAAAATACAAAACTGAAAGCAATTCAAAACAACAACAATAATCTTAATCTGTATTTTCCAAGGTTTTGAAAGCCTTAATAAAAGTATTATCAATCAATTGAATGATATTTTAAAGTATAAAACTTAATAACATAATACAAAAACGCCAAAGTAAACGCCAAAGTTTAATTTAAAAATATTGTAAGTAATTGATAAATATGAAGTTAAGGCAAATCTATAAAGTACGGTTCCGACCTCAACAAAAATGACCTAATTACTTCAAAAGTATTCAGGTCTTTTTTGTTTTAGATAGCGGGTTGGGGAAGGTTCCGAACCCTGCCCAAACCCACCCCATCTGAACTTTCCTTGCCAAACTTTGTTTATTAAAAAAACCATACCTATGAAAAGCATTTTATTGATACTGATAGCCATCGTGAGTTGTGGTTCTCCAAAAGTTGTAACTGAAAATTTTACTGAAGACATGACGATTTATCAATTTATTGTGGAAGATATTGAAGGCAATCAATTTAACTTTGCTGATTTGAAAGGGAAAAAAATTATGGTGGTAAATACCGCTTCTAAATGTGGTTTGACACCTCAATACGAAGACTTAGAAGCAATCTATAAAGAATATAAAGATCAAAATTTTATAATCGTAGGTTTTCCAGCAAACAACTTCTTAAGTCAAGAGCCTGGTTCTGATGAAGAAATTGCAACTTTTTGTCAAAAGAATTATGGCGTAAGTTTTCCAATGATGTCGAAAATTTCCGTAAAAGGAAAAGACATGGACCCAATGTATCAATTCTTAACCATGAAATCTTTGAATGGTTTGGAAGACAGCGATGTAGCTTGGAACTTTCAAAAATACTTGATCGGGGAAGAAGGGAAATTAGAAAAAGTAATTTCTCCAAGAACCTTACCTACAGATCCGGAAGTGCTTGACTGGATCAAGAAGTAATCTTGAGACTTTAATCTATCGTGGCTAGTCAATAGCATCATCTTTGCAATGAACCGTTAGCCCAAGAAGCAACTCCATAGCATCATTCAGAAATCTCATCGAACACCTTTCCCCATGATAGTTTCTGAAACTTGACATGCAGAATATGCTTCCTTTTCATTCCGTATCGTCTTTGCTATAAGTTCCTAGCGGAATCGACCAGGCTGTTTCCGGCACCCCTAACTAAGATTGCTAGTTATTCTCTTTCTTCAAATTACTAGCAAGGGCGCTTCGAAGATGGGGAATTATCAAATTTTAGTATCTTCAAATTCCCACATTATATCGATTTCTTTACCAAACTCGTTAAAGTCTTCTTTACATCAGCCAACTTTTCCTCTTTCTCAGCTAAGCTTTTCTTAATCATTTCGATTTTAGCATCTAATAGCTTCACTTGAAAAGCTTGACTAGCATAATCCTTGTTCTTTTCTTCTTTCGCAATCTCTCTATTTTCCCAGTCAATCGACTTTTGCATTTTAGAAACAATACCTTCTAAATCAGTAATACGCTTATCTACTTTTTCGTGGTTGACCTTTGATTTGGTACCGCTCATTTTTTCAAACAAGGCATTAATTTTTCCGTCAATATCGGCATATTCCTTTTGTCTTAAACCAGAAGTATTCAATTCCGTTCGGATATCTTTCAAGCGTTCAATCGTAAACTTGAAATTGGGTTTGGCTTCGAGTTTCTCATTCAGGATTTCCAACTTCAACAACAATTCTTTCTTGGCTTCTCCAGATTTTTCTTGCTGTTCTTTTTTATGGTCTTTCCTCAAAGCTTTTAAGGCTTCAAATAATATATCCAAGTCCGTTTTGTAAATATCAATCGTTCCATTGCTAAAACTAGAATTGTCTTTTTTGAAAGCAATCACTCGTTCCCAGAAACCCGAGCACTCTTCAAAAACATCTTGACTGTAGTCATCTAATAAGGCTACTCTATCTTTTAACAAGGCCAAATCCCCATCAAATCCCTGAATCATTCGGGTTTGCATCAAGTTATCCGCCCACTCTATTTCGATATCGCGCACGCGTCCAACATTCAAGACCTTGATTTCTTCAGTCAATAAATTTTGATCTGCAATACTCCGCTCCATAGATTCCATTGGCTCAGGCAATTCACCATTGCCTTTAACCCAAGCTTGCAGCAGCTCTTTCTTCACTTTTTCCTTCAAAAAAAGGTACAGCATTACACTTACTGCCTCATCCTTAAACTCAATTCCAATCCAAATGGCTTTATCGTGGTAATCTCCTTCTAATAAAAATCTTTTTCTCATCTTACATTGCCTATTTTTGCATTTCAAAGTTCCCTGCAAATGCACCTATCTCAAATATTGCACAAAATTAAGCAAATTCATCCTGATAAACTACCCGGATTTGAAGCGCAAGTGAAAATGAGTCCACCTTTGCGAAAAAAATACCATGCTGAAGACATTTTTCAATACAAACCAAAGGAAAGTGCTGTCATGGTTTTGCTATATGAAAAGAACGATGAGGTCTATATTGCTTTTATACAACGACATGAATATGACGGTGCGCATAGCGGTCAAATCTCACTTCCCGGGGGTAAGAAAGATAACGAAGATATCGACTTGAAGGCTACGGCCATCAGAGAAACGCTTGAAGAAATAGGAATTACCGTTCCGAGAGAAAATATTATTAGCTCGCTAACCTGGCTTTATGTGCCGCCAAGCAACTTTATCATCTATCCTTTTGTTTCCTACTTAAACGAATTACCTAATTTTGTAAAGGAAGAAAAGGAAGTCAAAGAGATCTTGGAGATCCGTTTGCAAGATTTTTTAAACAATGCGCATAAAAAAAAATATCTTTATAAGAACGAAAAACTAGGCATTAGCTTTGAAAGTCCTAGTTATGGCATAAATGGCAAAACCATTTGGGGTGCCACGGCGATGATTTTAAGCGAGCTAATCCATATTATTGAATCATGATACTAAGAATTGATAAAGACAATCCAGACGAACGAAGGATTAAACAAGTGGTAGACTGCTTGCTAGATGGTGGTGTCATCATCTACCCTACAGATACGGTGTATACTTTGGGGTGCGATATCAGCAACAAAAAAGCCTATGAAAAAATTTGTGCTTTGAAGGATGTTAAACCCAATAAAGCCAACTTCTCCTTTGTGTGCTATGATTTGAGTCACATTTCAGCGTATACCCTTAGCTTACCCACTCCGACATATAAACTAATGCACCGACTTCTGCCAGGTCCTTATACCTTTATTTTGAACGCCAACAAGACCATTCAAAAAATATTTAACTATAAAAAGAAAGAAGTGGGGATTAGAGTACCGAACAATAACATTCCCAGAGCGATTGTAAAAGCATTAGGGCATCCTATACTTTCCGCGTCGATTAAAAATGATGACGAAGTACTAGAATACATTACAGATCCTGAAGAAATTTTTTATCACTTTCAAGATATCGTTGATATTGTGATAGATGGTGGTCCAGGAAGCAACATCCCCTCAACCATTATAGAATTTACTGGAAAAGAACCCTATCTCATTAGAGAAGGTTTAGGGCCAATAGACGTGATATAAAACAAAAGCATGATAGATCTTACCCAGTTAAGTACGAGAGCACCTGAGCATCTCAAAAAAGATGAAACGCAAGAAGAAACCAAAAAGCTAAAAGATAGCTTGTCGGAATTGCAAGAAAAGCTGTTGGCTCAAGGCAAATATAGCCTACTCATTGTTCTGCAAGGAATGGATGCAAGTGGCAAAGACGGTGTAGTGAAGAACGTATTTAATAAGATTCCCGCATTCGGTTTGAGCGTATCTTCCTTTAAAGCACCGAGCAAAAAAGAGTTAGCGCATGATTTTCTATGGCGAGTGCATCAAGAAGTTCCAGCAAAAGGGCAGATTAAAATCTTCAATCGATCCCATTACGAAGATGTTTTGGTGACGCGCGTTCTAGGGTATACAGATGACGCCGCAGCGCAAAAACGTTTCGAAATCATCAATAATTTTGAAGAAATTATAGTTCACAACAAAACTATTATCCTCAAATTCTGTTTAAATGTTTCCTATAAAATGCAAGAGGAACGTCTAAGAGAAAGAATGACCGTAGCACGCAAATTCTATAAGCACAGCGATGGGGATTGGGAAACGAGAAAGGAATGGGACCAATATATGAAATACTACAATGAATGCATTGCGCACACGCAGCGTGTTGCTCCTTGGCACATTGTGCCTGTTGATCAAAATTGGTATAAAGAATATTACATCACGAAAACTGTAGTGGAAGCTTTGGAAAAACTACCCTTAACCTATCCTCCATTGGAGACCGCAATGGAAATATAACTCATTAAAAATGACCCATCAACACTTATTTTAACAATTCTAATTCATCTAGCCTAAGCGTTTAGTTTACCTTTGCGCTTCAAATCAAATTTATGCGATTTTTTATTTTTACTTTACTCCTATTCAGTACCGTATTTGCCCAAATACCCAATTTTTCTATTAGTGGAATCGTAAAAGATAAAGCCAGTAAATCTTCAATGGAATATTGCACGGTGACGCTATTTCAAGCAGATGATCATTCCTTAATCACAGGTATTGTAACCGACTTAGATGGAAAATTTAAGCTCAATGATTTGAAACCAGGCAAATACAATTTGGAAGTAAGTTTCATCGGTTTTGAGCCTAAACGGGTGGATGATGTGTTGTTATCAAAAGAAAATCAACATATTGATTTAGGAACTATCTATATCGGTTCCGATGCAACCATGGTCAATGAAGTAGAGGTTACTGCACTCAAATCATCTGTTAAATACGAATTGGATAAAAAGGTGATAGACGTAGATAAGAACATTGCAGCCTCCAATGGAACTGCGGCCGATGTATTGGCTACGGTGCCTTCTATTCAAACCGATATAGACGGCAATGTAAAGCTGAGAGGAAGCGGTGGTTTTCAAGTTTTTATAAATGGTCGCCCTTCGGTTTTGGACGCAAATGACGCCTTACGTCAAATTCCCGCCAGCACCATTGAAAGCATTGAAATCATCACCAATCCCTCTGCTCGTTACGATGCACAAGGCACTGCAGGGATTATCAATATCCTTACCAAAAAGAAATCTGATGACGGAGCGAGTGGTCTTGTTAATGTGAGAGGGGGAACCTTTAAAACCTATGGCACAGACGCGACAGTTTCAATCAAAAAGAAAAAATTTACTTATACGTTTACAGGAAATTACAATCATAGAGAACGTCCGGGCAATTACAAATCCGAGTTCAACACCACGTTGAACGATACCACAGTAAGTACAATCAATGATGGAAGCAAGAGGCAAATTTTTAATAATTACAATGTGAAAGGTGCTATAGAATTTCGGCCAACGGAGAATCAATACATTGCGGCAACGTACACCTATGGTGGTTTTAAAATGATTTTTAACGATGAATTTGACTACGCTTTTGTCAACAGAGCAACCGAGGAAGGAGAATATTTTAAGAATAAAAATAGAAGTACCCGAGAAGGACCCTTTCACGAACTTGGTTTAGATTATGGTTACGACTTCAAGAATAAAAGTAAGTTAACTGCTCATATTTCTGTTAACCAACGTGGATTTATAGAATACGTTTACAATGATCGTTTTGACGAAAATGGAAACAATATTCTGGGTACCGTTAGCAATGAAGTTGGCCCATCAAGAAGACTTCGAATGAATTTGGATTATGTTATTCCCATCAAGGATCATAGCAAGTTTGAATTAGGCGCAATGCAACAATTTAACAATAGCAATGAGGAAAACATTGCTTATAACAAAGATATTGTTAGCGGTGAGTTGGTTCAAAATCCGCAGTTTTACAGTGATGTCGTCTATAAAAATAACATCCGAGCCTTTTATGGTATGTTCTCGAGTAAATGGGAAAAACTCTCTTATCAATTTGGCATGAGAACTGAAAATACCCTTAGAAACATTGATGTATTAAGCACAAATACGCAGTTTGTTATCAATAGATTAGACTTGTTTCCATCGGCGCATATGTCATTGAACATCAACGAGCAGCACCAATACTTTTTTAGCTATAGCAAGCGGATAAATAGACCTAGAGGATGGTATTTAGAACCAAATTCTATCTATACCGATGCCAATACTTTGTTTAGCGGAAATCCCGGATTATTACCCGAGTATATCCATGCTATCGAATCGGGTTGGTTGTTTAACTTTAAGAAGAAAGGATCTTGGAACAACGAGTTATATTTTAGACGCGAGTTGAATGTAATCCAGTTTATAAGAACGCCCTTGTCCTATGAGCTGACACGGCAAGCTCCTCAGAACATTGGGACCTCTAACTCCATCGGTTTAGAATCAAGCTTAAGTTTACTGCCTTTCAAATGGTGGAATACCGATTTAATGGCCAATGTTTTCTATTTCAACTTAAAGGGCAGTTACGGAGAGCAAACCTTTGCTCGATCTAGTTTTTCATATACTTTAAGATGGAACAATTACTTCAAGATTAAGAAAAACACAAAAATCCAATTCAATGCTTCTTACAGCAGTCCAATTGTAAACGCCCAAGGAAGAGAATCTTATAATTTGCGTTTTGATGGTGGGATAAGACAAGACTTCTTTGATGGCAAGTTGGGCTTAGGTATCCAAGTAGGAGATTTATTCAATACCTCCATTGATAGAAGCAACTTATCAGGAACAAACTTTGATTCGAAGAGAACCAACAACCCGAAAGGACCAAGTGTGCAGTTCTCCGCTAGTTATAAAATCAACAATTATAAAGTAAAGCGATCAGGTTATACCGATAATGGAGATGATTTTTAAGTTAGTTTGAGGTTCTTTAAAAAATTAAAAAGCCCAGATTCGAATCGAATCTGGGCTTTTTAATTTTTTAAAGACCTTGCTAGCTTGTTAGTTTAAAATAAACTTCTTAATTCCCACTAAATAACCTTCTTGGTAAACTTCTGCTGTATACGTCCCCGCATCAGTAATGTTGTGTGCCCAATAGATACAAATCTTTTTGTTGCCACCATCAAAATTAAAAGAAGCTTCTTTGGTAAAACGTAATTCTTGACCATTTTCCTTGCTTTTGAAAACACCACTACCGTCTTGTTCTAGGTACATCGTTTCACCCTTAGGATTCAACAACCTCAATTGCATTTTTACTTCGCCCTTTTCTCTAACCTTATTCGCACCTGTTTGGTAGCAAACCATGATTTTCTGTACATTTTTAACTTTTCCGATTTCTTTTTCGACACCGTTATCTTTTACTTTAATACCGATAGCTGTCAATTCATCCGCTTGTAATAAAGAACCTAACTCAAACTTACCAGACAAATATTCTTTCTCTTCCGTAAGCACTGCGGTTACTTCTTTTTCAGAGTACAAGTCAATTTCCAATCGCTCTTTAATTTCTGTTAACTCAGCATTTTGCTTACTTAACTCATCAATTTGACTAAGAAAAGCAGCTCTTTCAGCTTCAAACTCAACAATTTTACCTTTCAATTTATTCAACTCATTTTTATTGAAACCACTTTGGTTTTTCCATTTTTCAATTTCAGCTAAGTGTCCTTTAATTTCACTTTCTCTTTCAGCTAATAAGATATCTAAATCAGCATTCATGCCTTTCATTTCATCCAATTGAGCCAATTGCGCATTAAAATCCGCTTGCAATGAAGATAAATCATCCTGCAAATCCACGACTTCAATTTGAGTTACTTCAAGGTCTTGTTGTCCTTTGAAAAGATAATATGCTCCAACTAAGTTAACCAACAACAACAAAAAGATAATGACTAAGTAGACAGTTTTTTTCGAACTTTTATTAGATTCGCTCATAATTTTAGGTATTTATTTTGAATACAAAGGTATAACGAAAAATTTCAAGTTTTCTTTTATGGATAGTAATAATGTGAATTTTTGGCAAAATAAGTATCTAGAAAATAGTACAGGCTGGGATTTAGGGGAAGTTGCGCCGCCTTTAAAAGCGTATTTTGATCAACTAACAGACAAAAAATTAAAAATTCTCATTCCTGGTGCTGGAAATGCTTACGAAGCCGAATACATTCACCTACAAGGCTTTACGAATGTTTACGTGGTTGATTGGGCTTCTCAAGCCATTGAAAACTTAAAAGGACGCATCCCTGGATTTCCCAATGACCATCTTTTCACAATTGATTTCTTTAATATAGATTTGCACTTTGATTTAATCATAGAACAGACCTTCTTTTGTGCTTTGCCACCTGATTTACGAGTAAAATATGTTGATAAGATGCACGATTTACTTTCTCCAAATGGAAAATTGGTTGGATTAATGTTCCAAATTCCACTAAACGACACCCATCCTCCATTTGGTGGAAGCAAAGAAGAGTATGTAGCACTCTTTCAGGATAAATTTACAATTAAGACTATGGAAACGACTCACAATTCTGTTGAACCGAGACAAAACAAGGAATTGTTTGTAATTATGACGGCAAATTAGTTGCTTGACAATATGGACAAATACCGCTAACCGTAAAATTAACTTCTTCTAAGATGTAATTTTGAGGCAATTTAAAATTCGGCACCACATGATGCAAGCAGGTGACGCTATCACATTTGGTACAAGAAAAATGGAGGTGATGATGATCGTGTTCTGCTTCACAATCGCTACAAGCTAAAAACTTTGCTATCCCATCCGTATCTAATACTTTATGAATTTTTTCTTCTTCTATCAAGCGGTCTAATACTCTGTAAATGGTTACCCTGTTACATAAATCACCAAGTTCATGTTGAATATCTGCGTGAGCCAATGCTTTATCCGCATTCTCAATCAGTTCTAAAATCGATGTTTTTGCAATGGTCGTTCTTGAAGTTTTCACGTGATAAAGATAGTGAATAAAACTTAATGCGCTGTTGGACAAGCGTGTGTCTTGGTAAGTCTGTAGTTGATAATTTGGGAAGCCGCTATAAGCAAAGCGCAGCAGACCTCTACGGTAATTAATAATACATTCATTTCATGATGCCATATAATATGAACCAAAAAAGAACCAAAGATACCAATGGTAAAGAGCAAAATAGGATACTTCGCATGATGGTGCAATTTAAAACCATGTCGCAGAGAATAATAACCTAGAATGGCTGTTGACCCTAACAACAAATACTCAATCCATTCAGGAGGATGGAATGCAATATTGAAAATGGGCAATAAAACAATTAAAAATGGAAAAGTAAGACAGTGAATGAGACATAAGGTGGACAGGAAAATGGTTATTTTCATTCCCCGATGATGATGTTCGTGATTATGTATCTCTTCCTGTATTGACATACGACTTTAACAACGCTTAATGCAATTGAGTTGCAAATATCTCAAAAAAAGTAAAGCAAATCAATTTTAAAGCACAAATAATTTCTCAAACTCTCTTAATCCCCATTTTTAATCAATATAAGTTTGTCTTTACGCAAGTGAGCTTTATTTCTATAGAACATCTTTTAATTTAGCTAACGGTCCTATAAATTGAATGCTATGAAGAACTTAATCCGTATCCAAAGACAATTGAGATTAGATTTCAATGAAAACAAAACAAAGCTGGAACAACTTCATATCGCCCAGGAATACAAAGCCCAAGCCTATGCTATGAAAAATGTATTTCATGAATCTTATGCTAACTATCATGTAGCGGAAATATTTTCTGACATGGGAGAGTTGAGTATTTCATGTGACTTGTTGCATAAAATTATCCCTCTTTTCGAAGAACAAAATAGCAAAGACTATCTGCATCAAGCCTATCTCCTTTTAGCACAAAACGAAAAACTTAGAGGCAACGTTGAAATCTCCGTTCAAGAATTCGATAATGCATTAAATCTAAACCATTGTGCGCCAGAAGCAAAGGCGCAAGTATTGCATTATTTAGCAAACTTTCACCTCCGATTTGGACAATACGATGAAGCCCTGTTATTAGTAAATAGAGCCTTACATCATTTAACTTTGAAATCTAGGTTTCAAAGAAAACTCTTTTTTAAAATTCTGTTACAATTTAGCAAAACACTCCTCCTAAAAGAAAATGATGCGCAATGTTTGGATGTCTTAAACAAAATTAAAAAAGCCCAAAAAACGCAACAACTTCCCGACATAGATACTTTGCTAGACCAACATTTTGCACTATTTTTTGAAAAGCAAGACCACTTGAGCAAGGCGGTGTATCATTATAAAAAAGCGATAAAACAAAGCGCTAAAGACGACAGTCTCCTCATTTGTCTTTCTCTTCAAGTGGGCTTGTCAAACCTATATATCAAGCAAGGAGCAATTGCTCAGGCTGAAGAGCTCCTCTTAAAAGCCTATCATTCCTATCCATACGAAGAAAACGAACACTTTTTAATGCTCCTGAGTAATTTGGCTGAAGTGTATCAACTGATTGGAAACAAAAAAGAGCAATTGCGCTTTGAGCAAGAACTTTGTTTACGATCTAGCTAAACCCGAGATAGGTATGAGGACTTCGTTTCCGCCAAACCAGCAAAATGGGGCAAAGATTGAAACAACAAGCTCCCTAAATAAAGGATTTTAAAATGCCTCTTTCAGGTTAAACGTACAGGAGATTGCACCCTCTTAACTGAGCATGATCTGCGCGTCCTAAAATTTTAAAACTACCATTCTTACTTACCACGCCGATGTCCTCGGTTTCAATAAACGAACAAGAATAGACATTTGCCAAATCAATGATTTTTACAATTCCGGCTTTATCCAACTCCATCTTACTGTATGGCTCCTGAATAGGTCTCGTAAGAACTTTCATCCAAGAAGGAGCCTTAAAAATACCTTCACCTTGGGAATAAGCCTGACTCAATAATTCACACATACCGTATTCAGAATGAATTTGACGTTGATTAAACTGTTTACAAAGCACATGGTGAAGTTCGTCTCTCGTAATTTCCTTTCTACGCCCTTTCATTCCGCCTGTTTCAAGAATAATTAGCTTAGACAAATCCAGAGAACCCAATTCAGCCAAATCTAGTAAAGCAAAACTTACCCCAATCAAGATCGTTTTCAATTTTGATTTGTTAGCTTTCTTCAAAAAGGTTTGCAATTCAAGAGGGCTCAAATTTAAATATTGACTTCCATTTTGACTCGTTCTAGTAAGTAGCTCATCCATCATAAAAAGCAAAGATGAATGCGGATTTTCTTGATAACTAGGAAGTAAAGCTAAAATACAAAGCTCATCTAAGGCACCATAATTTCGCTCAAAATTTTCAACAAAGCTATTTACGTATAACTGACTGTCTTGAATATAATGACTAGACCGTTGATTGCCTGTTCCACTGCTCTTGAATACGCGTTCTATCGGAAGCTTAGAACTGAGCACTTTCGATGATTTGAAAAACGAAATAGGTAAAAAAGGAATTTGATCTACCTTATGAATTGAATTAGGATCAATCTTAAGATGATTTAAGTACTTTTGGTAAACCTCATTCTCTTGTGCCTGAAAATTAAATAAAGCCAAAGCCTGTTCTTCAAAATTATCTTGAGCATTAAAAATATCTATGGAGACCATTATACTTTTTTACTTAAAAAATAGTTATTATTGCAAAGTTACTATGCAAAATATAATTACACTATTTGTCTGTGGGCTCTTATTAACATTCATCGCTTCATGTGTCTCAGAACCTGAGTACCCAGATGAACCTGTTATCGCCTATTTGAGCATTTCCAAAAATATAGTTGAAGAAGGAGATTCTTTATTGCTTACCTTTTCCTTCACAGATGGTGACGGAAATTTAGGGAAAAATTTAGTGAGCAATGCGGATTGCAGCAATAATAATTGTGAATTCACAAGTGATAGTACTTGCTACAAAGACCCTTTCTACTCCTGCTATATTATCGATATGAGGGATAGTTGCTTTTCCTCTATAGCTTTGCCAGATTTAGATCCTAGTGGCAGTGTTAAATCCATTTCTGGTGAAATTGACATCGTTATCCCGCCTGTATTTTGTAAGTGCATGTCCTGTGCAGTAGATCAAGTGGAATACCAAATTATAATTAGAGATGCTAGTGGAAATTATTCTAATGTCATCTTATCCGAAGCTATTACCATCAATTGCTTTTAGTCCCCTAAGAAAATATACCTATTGTTTATTCAGTCCGAATTGACAGCTAGTTTCAGACGAATCACCTATTCAGAACTCGTTTTAAATCACATTCGACTTGCGCTTAGGTAACTCATCGTGTTTAATTGGGAACGTTTTTCTTTTAGTTGAAAAGCTTCATTGAAAGCGCTATCAGTGATACAAAAACGGGTTAGCTCTTTATTTGTCACCAAATAAAAGGAAAAATAGCCTTTCGGTCCTTAGGGTAATTTTCAAATTTTTTGAGATACCATTTATGATGATCAATTGCTCTTGGAACTAGATTGGCAAAAGTCCAAATGAAGAAAGACCAAGAAGGTAAACACCAGGTCATTAAGGCAAATCCCAACCATTCAATCAACTCCCCAAACAAATTAGGACAAGAAATCCAACGAAATAAAAAACCATGAGGAATCTTATAATTTGTTTCCCCTGGATTTCTTAGATTAATCAACAAATAATCACTGTATTGATTGATTCCATAACCTACTATAAACAATATTATTCCTAAAATAAACTGCCATGAGCTCAACCATTCTAAATGATATCGTTCCGGGTTTTGTGCCAAATACACGGCAATTAAATACGTGTTGACGGCATTAAAAAAGATAGCGGACAAGACAATCAATATTGGCATTTTCTTGCCTGCGGTTTTGATTCTTAAAGGAAAAATTATTGTCCTATTCACATAATGAAGACACCACAAGAGCACAAAAATGAGCACTACATTATTGAGGTAGAGCGCATTTGAAATAAAGAAATAAAGGAATAAAACTAGGGCAGGCAATTCCATCAAAAACCATCCTAATCTGTTGCTAATAGAAAGCCCCCAAGTAGTGGTGGCGTGTCTTCCATAGGGCGCAGTTTGAAAAAAAAGTAAATAGAAAAAAGTAAGCACAGCCACTGCAATCCAAATCAACGTAAAACTAGTATGGCTTAACATAAATTAATCCCCTCTTTCAACAAAGCTACAAAATTAGCATCGTATCTTTGCCGTCATGTCAAAAAGAGTAGTCATAGGATTATCTGGGGGCGTTGATAGCAGTGTGGCGGCACATTTACTTTTAGCGCAAGGCTATGAAGTCATTGCTATTTTTATGCGAAATTGGGTGGATGACGAGGTAATTATCTCCGAAGAATGTCCATGGATTGAAGATAGCAATGATGCTTTATTAGTTTCAGAAAAACTAGGTATTCCCTTTCACGTGATTGATTTTAGTGAAGAATACAAAGAGCGTATTGTAAATTATATGTTTAGGGAATATGAGGCAGGCAGAACGCCTAATCCAGATGTATTATGCAACAGGGAAGTAAAGTTTGATTTATTTCTAAAAAAAGCATTGCAACTAGGCGCTGATTATATAGCTACAGGACACTATTGCCAAAAAACGACAGAAATGGTGAATGGTAAAGAAGTGCATCATCTGCTAGCGGGTCGAGATAAAAACAAAGATCAGAGTTATTTTTTGTGCCAAATTTCTCAAGAACAATTAGCCAAAGCCTTGTTTCCAATTGGTCATTTAGAAAAAAGTGACGTGCGAAAAATAGCCGCCGAGCAGGACTTGATTACGGCAGATAAAAAAGATTCTCAAGGACTTTGTTTTATCGGCAAAGTGCGTTTGCCTGATTTTTTGCAACAACAATTAAAACCAAAAGAAGGAAACATTGTAGAAATTCTTGCAGACCTTGAATTGTTGCAAAAAGATTGGACGAGTACGGATGTAAACTATCTAGCGAAGCCTTTTGAGTTTAAAGAAACCGACGGTAAGGTGATTGGGAAGCATCAAGGAGCTCATTATTATACGATTGGCCAACGAAAAGGTTTAGGTGTCGGTGGTTACCCATTACCTCTTTTCATTATAGATACCAATACACAAACAAATACCGTTTACGTTGGACTAAGTGAAGATCATCCAGGGTTGAACCGGAAAGCATTAAGTATACCCAAAGCAGCGGTGCATTGGTTGCAAGAAAATAGAAAACTTAATTCAGGTGAACAATTAGTTTGCAAAGCAAGAATCCGGTATAGACAGCCTCTAGAACCTTGCACCTTGCATATGAAAGAAGATGGACTTTACCTCCTTTTCGACAACTACCAAAAAGGAATTGCGCCAGGTCAATTTGCAGCGTGGTATATAGGCGAAGAATTGATCGGAAGCGGTGTTATCGCTTAAAATTTGATAGCAAGTTTGCTTAAGTTATACCTCAAATTTTCTGCTTAAAGCACTCGCAAAATTTCGTCTAAAATGTAATACCTTCGCATCAAAATATTAAATACATGAAGTCATTTATCACATTAATTATTTTTGCCTTTTCCTTTCTTTTTAGTGAAGCACAAAATAGTTTTTTAGTTAGCTACGAAAAAAAAGCGACCTATTCTAAGGAGGAATTGAAAGCGAAATGGAAGGAGAATAAAATCAAAGAGTTTATCTCCCCAGTTAATTATGGTGTAGATGTATATGAAATCATTTACAATACGCGGTGGCATGACGGCTCCCAGATAAAAGCTTCGGGATATTACTATGTTCCCATTGATTGCAAAGGACCCTTGCCCATAATGGTCATGAATCATGGCACTCAGTTAAATAGGAAAATGACCGTTTCATTGGGCGGCTTACAAATAGGTTGTATTGCCTTTTCAACTGATGGTTATCTTTCTTTGTTTCCGCATTATATCGGCTTAGGTGAAGGCGAAAAACACCATTTGTATCAAATTGCAGAAAGTGAAGCCTTTGCCAATATTGACATGCTACGCGCAGTTCGTGAGTTTAACGTGGAAATGTCTATTCGTACCAACCACCAATTATTTATCACTGGATATTCACAGGGTGGACATGCGGCTATGGCCTCTCACAAAATGATTCAGGAAGAATACAATACCGAATTCCAGGTTACTGCTTCTGCACCCATGAGTGGCGCATACGATATGACGGGAGTTCAATCTGGTGTCATGTTTGAAAAATATGATCATCAAGCCTACTTGCCCTACTTAATTCTATCTCTTCAAGATCAATATCAGATTTGGGAGGGCGATATCTATGAAGTATTCAAAGAACCCTACAAAACGATTATCAAGGAAAAAGTTAATGGTAATTATAAGCTGAATGAAGTTTCTTCTCAATTGCCAGCAATTCCATCGGATATGGTTCGAGATGATCTTGTAGAGGAATTTCGAAATAATCCTGATTTTATTCTGACTAAGGTCCTAGAAAAAAATAACAATTTTGACTGGAAACCTGAAAGTCCAATGATGCTTTGTTATTGTAAGAATGATGAACAAGTTACCTACAAGAATTCCTTCGTTGCACATGACGCGATGATGAAAAACGGTGCTGACCGGGTAATTTTACGTAGTGGTGGAGATAAGTATGGTCACAATAAATGTGCTTTGTTCTCTATAATAAATACGAAGTTCTTTTTTGATAGTATCAAAAATGGCAAGCCAGAAGGAAGCAAGGGAAAAGTAATGAAACGCTTTCTCGTTTCCTTGGCCAAATTGGCTGTGAAACCATAAGTAACCATTAACTTCCGCAGTTTTTCCAGTGCTCCATTGATAAAGACATTTTAAATCTGCTGCCGACCTGCAAACCGTCAGGTCGCCCGATTAGAACTTCGATATGAACAAATCGCGCTGCTTGGGGTTTCAGAAGTATGAAAAACTACTTAATCATTGGCGCTTCTTCAGGTATTGGAAAAGCACTTGCTAAAACACTTCTAGCAGAAGGTCACCAAGTTGTTGGAACTTATAATACGACTCCTCCAAGTATTGAAAACGTCAGCTTTCATCATTACGATTTAAATGGTGAACCTGATTTCATTCCTGAGGTTTTGGATGGCTTAGTTTACTGCCCGGGCAGCATCAATCTTTTACCTTTCAAGAGAATCAAACCAGAAGACTTCACCGCCGATTTTAATCTACAAGTCGTGGGTGCAATCAAAGTAATTCAAGCGGCCTTGCCTGCTTTGAAAAAATCGAAAGATGCTTCCATTGTTTTATTCTCAACGGTAGCCGTGCAATCAGGGTTTAATTTTCACGCGCAAGTGGCGGTTTCTAAAGGAGCCATTGAAGGGCTTTGTAAATCATTAGCAGCGGAGTTAAGTCCAAGTATCAGGGTCAATGCCATTGCACCCTCTTTAACGGATACTCCTTTGGCATCTAAAATTTTACAAACTCCTGAAAAGAAAGAAGCGAATGCACAGCGACATCCACTGAAAAGAGTTGGAGAAGCTGAGGATATTGCAAATGCCGCTGCCTTTTTACTCTCTCCCAAATCAAGCTGGATTACAGGACAAATAATTCACGTAGATGGCGGGATGTCAACTTTGAAAGTATAGTCGCGCTTATGCAAGAATTGACTGAAATAGACATAGACAGGGTTATAGAAATGGCTTGGGAAGATAGAACCCCTTTTGAGGCGATTGATTTTCAGTTTCAATTAAGTGAGGGAGAGGTGATCAAACTTATGCGAACTAGCTTGAAGTCTTCCAGCTTCAAATTATGGAGGAAACGGGTTAATAGCGGGGTAAGTCAAAAACACCAAGCTAAAAGAAATGGAGAAATTACCCGTTTTAAATGTACTCGGCAACGAAGTATTTCCATGAATAAAATAACGAAGCGTTCGTGAAAAAAAGTGACTTACCCTCTAAAATTTGTCTTGTTTGCCAGCGCCCTTTCCCTTGGAGAAAAAAATGGAAAACGGTTTGGGAAGAAGTGAAATACTGTAGTGAAAAATGTCGACGATCAAAAAGCTTAAAATTATAAATAACATAAGAAAGTTTTTAGTTGTCAAAATAAATATTTAGATTTGCCTAAATTAAATTTTAGACTAAACTAAATATTTTACCTATGCTAGAGCAAGTTACCGCCTACTTCGCTGAACTCCACCCTATAAAAGCCGCATTCTATGCAGGTCTTTTCACTTGGGCATTAACTGCAATTGGCGCCGGCCTCGTCTTTTGCTTTAATTCTTCTAACAGAAAATTTTTAGATGCCTCCTTAGGTTTTACAGGTGGCGTAATGATTGCCGCTAGCTTTTGGTCTCTTCTAGCTCCCGCAATTAATTATGTAGAGTTACAAAATGAAATGGGATTAAGTACCACCCCTTCATGGTTTGCACCTGCTGTAGGTTTCTTAATGGGCGCCTTGACCTTGTTTACGCTAGACAAAATTATTCCGCATATTCACATTTTTGGATTAAAAGGGGAAGAAGAAGGCGTAAAAACAAATTGGCAAAGAACAATTTTACTCGTTTTAGCAATCGCACTTCACAATATTCCTGAAGGGCTTGCCGTAGGTGTGGCTTTTGGAGCATTAGCTAACCCTGAATTATTAGGCATGGAAGGACACAACGTGTTTACCATTGGTTCTGCTGTTGCCTTAGCCATTGGTATCGGAATTCAGAATTTTCCTGAAGGTTTTGCGGTATCCATGCCTTTAAGAAGACAAGGGCTGAGCAAATTCAAATCATGGCAATGGGGACAGTTATCCGCTATTGTAGAACCTATTTTCGCTGTTATTGGTGCCGCTATCGTCCTTACGGTCTTGCCTATATTGCCTTATGCATTGTCTTTTGCAGCAGGAGCAATGATCTTTATTGTAGTGGAAGAAGTTATTCCTGAAAGTCATCGGGGTGGAAACTCAGATTTAGCAACTATGGGCCTTATTGCCGGATTTATAGTAATGATGATTCTAGACGTCGCACTTGGCTAAAAACTACCTATGCATAAATGTTTAATCTTACTCACAGTTTTCCTCTCTAGCTCCGGCTATAGCTATTGCCAAAACGGCACTTTAGAGGGAAATGTTATTGACAGAAACACAGGAAACGCGATCACTTATGCCAATGTTTACATAGAAGGAACTACAATTGGTTCGGTAAGCGATGAAAAAGGAGCTTTCGAAATTGGAGACATTCCTTTCGGTAATTATACTTTAATTGTTTCCATTCTCGGCTTTGCGGAGCTAAAAGAAAATATAAAAATTTCAAAGCCTTTTCAAAGCATTCAATTGGTCACTGTACAAAAAGAATCTATTTTTGATCAAGTAGTGGTTACTGGCACAAAAACATTTCAAAGCCGATTCTCCTCTCCCGTTATTGTGCAAGTATTAGAAAGTGAATCTTTAGATAAAATTCAAGCTTGCAATTTGGCCGAAGGTTTAAAATTCCAATCTGGTCTACGAGTAGAAACAGATTGTCAAACATGCAATTACACTCAATTAAGAATAAATGGTTTAAGCGGCGGGTATTCACAGATACTCATCAACGGTAGACCTATTTTTAGTGCATTAAACAGCCTTTATGGTTTGGAGCAAATCCCAAGCAACATGATTGACCAAATTGAAACTGTAAAAGGAGGCGGATCTGCCTTATATGGCTCTAATGCCATCGCTGGTACGGTTAATATTTTAACCAAAATTCCCATACAGAATAGCTATCAGATTGCTTACACTTATCAAAATATTAATGGACGAGCAAATGATCATTTTGTAAATACAAATGGGACCATTTTAAACAAAAAGAAAAATTTTGGCGCGGCTATTTTCTTTAACAGTCGCACACGAGACTGGTATGACCACAATGAAGACAAGCTCTCAGAATTACCTGCCTTAAAGAACAATTCTATAGGTACAAATTTTATTTACAGACCTAAAGAAAACCAGAAATTAGAACTAAGTCTAAATTATCTCCATGAGTATAGATATGGTGGGGAGCAAGTTAAAAAGACGCCCCATTTAGCACTTCAAGCTGAAGAACGCACGCACCAAACCTTTATGGGTAGTGCAGATTATCAGTATAATTTTAACAAGGATAAAAGCGCTCTTATTTTATACTTCGCCACTCAATATACGCATCGAGATCATTACACAGGAATTTTTCCCGACGGAGAGAATGCGATAGCACAGCATCTAGAAAACCCAGCTTATGGTACTTCTCAAAATTTCACAATCAACACAGGCGGACAATTCAACCATAAATTGAAAAAATTCCTAGTTGGAAGCAATGTCCTCACCGCTGGAATTGATCTAAGTATCGATGACATCTACGATGCCATCCCCGCATATAACTATCAGGTGGATCAAAAAGCAATTTTACTTGGCACCTTTGTACAAAGTGATTGGAAAATAACCCCAAAAATCAATTTGCTCTCCGGTTTGCGAATGGATAAAAGCAATTTTGTAGACCAGCTCATCTTCAACCCAAGATTTGCTTTCATGTACAAAACTGAAGATCTAGGTGAAATTAGATTGAGCTGGGGGCAAGGATTTCGAGCTCCTCAAGCTTTTGATGCCGATTTACATATCGCCTTTGCTGGCGGGGGCATCTCAAGGGTTCGATTAAGTGATGATTTAGTAGAAGAAAGATCCCATAGTGTCAGTGCTTCTTACAACTATAATAAAGCATTTGAAAAGTACATTATTGGTTTCACAATTGATGGATTCTATACTCGATTGAAACAGGCCTTTTTCTTAAACCCTATTGGAGAAGATGAATTTGGTCAAGTATTTGAAAAACAAAATGGTTCTGGAGCGAAAGTATATGGTGGGAATATTGATTTTAGATTTAACTACAATAAACTACTTCAATTTGAAGCAGGCTTAACCATACAACGCAGTTTGTACGACGATGCGGTTCAATACATCCCGAATATTAATCCGCAACGCAAATTTATGCGAGCGCCAAATGCTTATGGATATACCGTTTTCACTATGATGCCTAGCAAGAAGTTGTACATGAATATTAATGCAGTTTTTACAGGACAAATGACCGTTGCCCACTTCGCTGGAGCGGTCAATCAAACCATAGATGAAGTAATTACGAGCCGTGTATTTAACGAGTTGGGATATAAAATAGCGTATACCTTCCCTTTGCCACAAATTAAAAGTAAAATGGAATTGTTCGGAGGTATCAAAAATGTGTTTAACGCGTATCAAGATGATTTTGATCTAGGCAAAAATAGAGATAGTAATTTTGTTTACGGACCTGCAACTCCAAGAACCTTTTTTATCGGCCTGCGCATTAAATCGTAAACTGTTAAATTTCTCGAACCAATAAGCTTTTTGCAACCGGTTGAGAAACAACGACCTTTTCTCCTTTTTGCAAAATCAATTCTTGAGATTGGTCAAAAGGAAATTTCTTACCCAATTTAACTTCCAAGCCTAAATGCAATCCTTGTTGATTAAGATATTGCAAGAAATCAACCGTACTATCTGAAACGCCCATTAAGACCACTTGGTCGCCCTCCTTAAAGCTGGTTAATTTTTTTAAGGCTAAATTTTCAATTCGCCCCTCTTCATCGGGTATTGGGTCCCCATGAGGATCTGACTTTGGAAATCCAAGATATTGATCTAATTTGAGTATTAACTCTGGAGATTTCACATGCTCCAATTGCTCGGCCACTGCATGTACCTCATCCCATTTGAAGCCTAATTTTTCGACTAAAAAAACCTCCCAAAGTCTGTGCTTTCGAATCAAGCGAACGGCAACAGTCTGCCCAGAGTCACTTAAGCTAGCTCCTTTGTATTTTTCATAGACCAACAAATCCTTGTCAGCGAGCTTCTTTATCATATCTGAAACAGATGCAGCACTGGTTGCTAACCTTGCGGAAATAGCATTGGTAGAAGCCGCACTTCCATCCTCACTGCATAGATAATAAACTGCCTTTAGATAATTCTCTTCTGTTTCTGAAAGATTCATAAGCTAAAGATAAGCAAAGTACTTTATTCTTGGCTTTAGAACGCTTTTTATTCCAAAAAAAACAGAAGATAAACCGCGTCAAGATTTGGTAAATAACTCGCAAACACGCATATTTGATGTTAGGCATAAAAAAGATAATTTTCTGCTTTTAGATTTGTGAATGATGAGTGAGCAAAAATATATCAATAGAGAAATCAGCTGGTTAAGTTTTAATGACCGGGTACTACAAGAAGCTGCAGATCCAAGTGTTCCATTGATTGAGCGCTTGCGTTTTTTAGGAATCTATTCAAACAACATGGATGAGTTTTACAAAGTACGTGTAGCCACTATCCGTAGAATGGTTGGCGTAGGAAAATCTGCCACAAATGCGCTGTACATTAAACCAAAACAATTATTGAAGGAAATTGCTGTAATTGCTAAAAAACAGAATAAGAATTTCGCTAGTATTTATCAAAATATCTTAGATGAGCTTGAAAAAGAAAACATCTTCATGGTGAATGAAAAGCAACTGAATGCTGGTCATGCCAAATTTGTAAACAAATACTTTAAGGAAAAATTGCGGCCAATATTGGTGCCCATAATGCTTAATTTTATTAAGTCCTTCCCTAGATTAAAAGAACAAGCCATCTATTTAGCCGTGAGCATGAAAATGCCAAATGAAGGAACACCTTGGTATTCATTAATTGAAATCCCTTCTTCAACAGATCGCTTTGTCGAATTGCCTATGATTGATAATCGGAGATACCTTATCTTGGTAGATGACATCATTCGATACAATCTTTCTAAAATCTACCAACAGTTTGATTTAGAAAGTATTGAAGCATTTTGTATTAAACTGACCAGAGATGCAGAATTAGATATTGACATCGATATTTCTAAAAGTTTGATTGAAAAAATTTCTCAAAGTGTAGAGGCTCGTAAAAAGGGAGCTCCTGTTCGGTTTGTATACGACCAAGAAATCACGCCTAATTTGCTTGAATTTTTAATTCATAAGTTGCACATGCAGAACAATGAAAATAAAATACCTGGTGGCAGATATCACAACTTCAAAAATTTCATTAGTTTTCCTGACTTTGGATTGAAGCATTTAATTAATCCAAAGAGTGCGAATATTTCACACCCATTGCTAGACGAAGCTAAAACCTTCTTTGAGGTGCTTGACCAACAAGACGTGCTCCTGCATTATCCCTATCAAAATTTTTCTTATCTCATTGACTTTATTCGTGAAGCAGCAATAGATCCGCATGTTACGACAATCAAAATGACCCTTTACCGCGTTGCGAATTATAGCATGGTGGCGAACTCCTTGATTAACGCAGCTAAAAATGGTAAAAAAGTAGTTGCAGTGGTAGAACTTCAAGCTCGTTTCGATGAAGAATCTAACATCTATTGGGCTAAGAAAATGCAAGAAGAAGGCGTAAGTGTCATTTATGGTGTTCCTGGATTGAAAGTTCACAGTAAAATTTGCCTGATTACCCGGATAAAGGATAACATTAGAACAAGGTATGTGAATCTAAGCACAGGAAATTTTAATGAGAAAACGAGTAAAACTTATTCTGATACCTCCTTATTCACTGCAGATGAGCGCTTAACTTATGAGTCGAACAAGGCCTTCCAATTTTTTCAAAACAATTACAAGGTCTATAATTTCAAGCACTTAATTGTATCTCCTCATCAAAGTAGAATTAAATTTTACGAGTTGGTCGATGAAGAAATTGAACATGCTAGAAAAGGCAAAGATGCTGCTATTTTCGCTAAGATGAATAGTTTGGTAGATACTGACATCATAAACAAACTCTACCTTGCAGCAGAAAATGGAGTGAAAATTAGGTTAATTGTCAGAGGCATCTGTTCTCTGATTCCAGAACTAGAAAATCTGCACGGAAATATTGAAATCATCAGCATCCTCGATAAGTATTTGGAGCACAGTAGAGTCTTTATCTTCCTCAATAAAGGGAAGAAAAAATACTATCTTTCTTCTTCAGATTTAATGCAAAGAAATTTGGATTTTAGAGTTGAAATTACCTTTCCTATTTACGCAGAACCCTTACAAGATGAGCTCGATTTCTTTATGGAAAATCAATGGAATGACAATACTAAAAGTAGAATCATTGATTCCCAATTGAAAAATAAATATAAAGTAGCTAAAGCAACAGCGAATAGATCGCAACTCACCTTTCACGATTATTTGAAAGAAAAATACAGCGCGAATGAAGACTAAAAAAATTGCAGCTATAGATATAGGGTCCAACGGGATGCGTTTGTTGATTAATAATGTAATTGAATATCAAGGCATTAAGTACTATAAAAAAGTGGACATCGTGCGGGTGCCTATTCGTTTGGGAACCGAGGCTTTTAAAGAAAAGAATATTTCACCCAAAACAAGTGCTCGCCTACTTAAAGCCATGCATGCCTACAAGCATTTGATGGATGCGCACGAAATTGAAATCTACAGAGGTTGTGCTACCAGTGCCATGAGAGAAGCACAAAACGGCGCTGAACTCATTGCAAGAATTAAAAAGGAAACCGGCATTAAAATCGAAATCATCGATGGCAAAGAGGAAGCTTCAATTATTTACGCCAATCATATTGAAAACTTAATTGATGATAAGCGCTCCTACTTGTATGTTGATGTGGGTGGGGGAAGTACAGAAATCACCTTCTTCAAAGAAGGGAAAATTGTAAACTCCAAATCCTTCAACATTGGAACCATTAGAATCTTGAACGATATGGTCAGCACTCCGATGTGGGATGACTTGAAACTTTGGTTGGAAGAAACCATCCAAGGCGAAAACGTAGAATTAATTGGCTCTGGAGGAAACATCAATAAAGTCTCAAAAATCTCTAGAAAGGACCCGAATAAACCATTGAGTTACGATTATTTGCACAGCTTCTTTAAAATGCTTTTATCTCATACCTATGAAGAACGTATCGTGTTCTTAGACTTAAATACAGACAGGGCGGATGTAATCATACCTGCCATGACCATTTATACTTCAATCATGAAATGGACCAGAGCGAAATTGATTCACGTTCCAAAAATTGGATTAGCCGATGGGATTATAAAACAACTTGGTTGATTAAAGGTATAATGCTTGAAACACTTAACTATGCGCTATGATTCGTGTCCTACGAACCTTTATAATTAAATCCCTATTTGTTTAAGTCTAAAAATCTATTTACCTAAATTTGCAGCCAATTAAAAAATAATCATGGCTCAACAGGACGATCTATTTAAAAACGTAGTTTCTCATTCTAAAGAATACGGCTTCGTATTTCAATCTTCTGAAATTTATGATGGTCTTGGCGCTGTATATGATTACGGACCAAATGGATCGGAATTAAAGAACAACATCAAGCAATACTGGTGGAAAGCTATGGTTCAGATGCACGAAAACATTGTAGGCATTGACACCGCTATTTTTATGGATCCGCAGGTTTGGAAAGCAAGTGGACACGTAGATGCTTTTAATGATCCTTTAATTGACAACAAAGACAGCAAGAAAAGATACAGAGCAGATGTATTGGTTGAAGATCATGTTGAAAAAATCAATCAAAAAATCCAGAAGGACGTGGATAAAGCAGCTGCTAGATTTGGCGATGCTTTTAATGAAACAGAATTCAGAGCTACGAATCCTAATGTAACGAGACGTCAAGAAGAAATTGATCTTATTGAAGCAAGAATGAAAGCTTGCTTAACGAATGAAGATCTCGCTGATTTCAAATTATTGATTGAAGAGTTAGGAATTGCGTGCCCCGTATCAGGGTCTAAAAACTGGACAGATGTTCGTCAGTTCAATTTGATGTTCAATACCCAATTAGGGAATATCTCAGGAGAAGAGGGAAAACTTTACTTGCGACCAGAAACCGCTCAAGGGATTTTTGTAAATTTCTTAAATGTTTTGAATACCTCTAGACAGCGAATTCCTTTCGGGATAGCTCAAATTGGGAAAGCCTTTAGAAATGAAATCGTTGCGCGTCAATTTATTTTCAGAATGCGGGAGTTTGAACAAATGGAAATGCAATTTTTTGTGCGTCCAGGAGAACAAGCAAAATGGTATGAGTATTGGAAAGAAGCGCGTTTAAACTGGCACAAAGCCTTAGGTTTAGGTGACCACAATTACAGATTTCACGACCACTTAAAAACAGCACATTATGCAGATAATGCAGCAGATATAGAATTCAACTTCCCGTTCGGATTTAAAGAATTAGAAGGCATCCATTCAAGAACAGATTTTGATTTAACCGCCCACCAAGAGTTAAGCGGTAAGAAATTGCAATACTTCGATCCTGAATTGAATGAAAGCTATGTTCCTTTTGTAGTAGAGACTTCTATTGGATTAGATAGAATGTTCTTATCCGTCTTGAGTGCTTGTTACAAAGAAGAAGATTTAGGAGAAGGCAATTCAAGAGTAGTCTTGGCTTTACCTCCAGTTTTAGCTCCAGTAAAAGTGGCGATTTTCCCATTAACAAAGAAAGATGGTTTGCCGGAAAAAGCAAGAGAGATCTTCAACAAGTTGCGTTTGGATTTGAACTGTCAATACGAAGAAAAAGACAATATCGGAAAACGGTATAGACGTCAAGATGCTATTGGAACCCCTTATTGTATAACGGTTGACCACCAAACTTTAGAAGACAACACCGTTACCATTCGAGAACGTGACAGCATGGAACAAGAAAGAGTTTCTATTGAGAAATTGCTTCAATTGGCATTAGATAGATGCAGTTGGAGTAATGTCCTTAGCTAATTCTTCCTGTTTAACTCATCCTACGAAATTCTCGGATTGGCCATGCCTAATTCCTAATTCTTTTTTGCCAAAAGGGCAAAAAAAAGCGCCGAGCGTTGTCAAGAGAGGGGGAAACAACACCAGGCGCTCTAGCTCCAATCCCGATGAAACGGGAACGGAACCGAACTAACAAAAAGGATTACTTTGAATCTTTCGAACCGAAAAGGACGAATTCATTGACCACGACTTCGGTGGCATAGCGAGTTTCGCCATCTTTCTCGTAAGAACGGTGGGTCAACTTGCCTTCTATGGCAATTTCATCGCCTTTCTTGACCATTTTATCCATCAACTCGGCGGTCTTACCCCAGGCCGTTAAACGATGCCATTCGGTGCGTTCTTGCTTGACGCCGTCTTTGTCTTTGTAGTGATCATTTGTGGCTAAAGAAAAGCTTACCAAGCTGCTGCCACTGTCTAGTGTTTTGAGTTCTGTGTCTTGACCTACTCTTCCGATCAGTTGCACTGTGTTTCTTAAATTGTTCATTGTGTTTTGTTTTAAATGTATTATAATTATTTACAATACAAATATGCGCACAATAAAATCAATTAGTCGGTTGTTAAACGTTTGTTGTCGGGTAAGATGTGAAGAATTAAATATATTATTAGAGAAGGACTATCCCAATTCTATATAATCAAAGATGAAATCACTGAGTTGTTCACTTTCAGGATCAAATTTTAGAACTATTCTTGAAGTTAATTTTTCTATCCAAGTATCAATTTCTTCAAAAGTCAACAAATTTTTCAAGAACTCTAAAAGCGTGTTATCCTTGTCAAATTCATCGATAAAAAAAACAATATCCACCTTAAAGCTATCCGCATAGTTGCCGTTAGTTATATTCAAACTATTTTCTAAATAGGCTATTTTTTCTGAGTGGGTTGGCATGGGACATTAATTTCTACAACTGGATTTTTATTTAAAATTTCTTAGTTGCTAATAATATATTCGTACATTTCATCGCGAACTGGAGTATTCATGTTAAAAACAAATTTAACCACAGAAACATCCTTTCCAGAATCATTTTTCATAACTTTCAAATCAATTCTACTTTGAATAGTTGTAAGATCTCCCATATAATAAAAATCTATCCCTTCATCATTACTCTTTTTAATAAATAAAGGCAGTCTTAAATCACCTTTACTGATAGCAACAACATCCTTATTTTTCAAATTTCTCTTAGACTTGGACATCCATTGAAATTCATCCGGATTCAAAAATTCATCTTCATACTTAGTCGTACTTGAAATATCCTCTTTCTTGTGATAATTCACAAAAAGAGCGCAGTTAGTATTATCTGGGCTTATCATATAACCGCCGACATTTTGCGCTACCGGATTTTTAATCCAATTCAAAATACGGAAAACATCTTTTCGAGAATATTTATTATAAAGAATAAAGCCCTCTTGGAAATCTTTAGCTATAAATTTATTATCAAATTTATTGAGTGCAGTTAAAATACTGTCTTGTAAAAAAAACTTAAAAGTTGGGTTCGTCAGTTCTTTCAAAAAATCATCTACTAAAAATATTTTATCATCCTGAATATCGACAATTTTTAAATTATTACTCTCACCCACAGGAACCAGTGCCCCATTTTTCTTTTCCGTAACGAACAATAAATTAATATTGTTTAATGCTGAGAAAATTACTTCATCTCTCAACTGATATTCATATTCATTAAAGAAAGATTTTTTTAATGAAGCAAGATCTATACTTCGGTTTTTAATCAATTCGTTTAAAATGTAACTTTCCTCAACTCTTTTGGCATTATTAACTTCAAGACTTAGGAATTTAAGCAACTCTCTACCCTTTACTCCAATAGGATTGATAATGTCCTTTTCTTTACTCAAAACATAATTATAATACGACTTGGAATATTCTTCATAGTGCAGGGGGTCCCTTGAATTAGAAATAATAAAATCCATCATCATAGGAATTCGTCCAAGCTTAAATTTCAACAAATCGAAATCCTTATCTAAATCCGTCTTTTTGTTCAAATTTGCATTATCAATTGAATTAAAAATTCTTTCTTTCGCAATTCTATCAAAATTAATAGTCGAAGTACCTGGCATGAGCCGACTGCCACTAGCCATCAATTTTCTCAAGCTATCTTTGTTATAAGTTGTATCTCCAAAGAGAGCAATTGGTACCATATAATTATTGTCATAGTTTCCTATAAAATCAATCACTGTTAGGTAATCTTTCTCCTCGTTCTTTCGCAAACCTCTACCCAATTGTTGAACAAATATAATAGCAGATTGAGTGGGTCTCAACATTATAATTTGATTTACCTTGGGTATATCAATCCCTTCATTAAAAATGTCAACTGTAAAAATATAATCTAGCCTTTTGTTTATATCATCCGACTCTAGTCTATCTATAGCCTCTATCCTTTTATCATTTGAACTTTCACCAACTAAGGCAATAGTTCTATATCCTAATTCATTAAATCTTTTAGATAATGTAATACACTCCGCTTTTCTACTACAAAAAATTAAGCCTCTAACTTGCCCTGAGTCACAATTATATAGTTTTGCTGTTTCTATAATCCTATTCACTCTTTCCGTAGCAGTCAATAAGTTAAAATCTGATTTATCCGAAAGTTCTTCATCATTAACCGTGACATCGCTGACCCCGTAATAGTGAAAAGGACATAACATCTTCTCCTCTAACGCGCGATGCAACCGAATTTCATAAGCAATATTATGATCGAACAATTCAAAAACATCTTCGCCATCAGTTCTTTCAGGTGTAGCGGTCATTCCCAATAAAAATTTCGGTTTGAAATAATTCATCAACCTTCGATATGAACTTGCACCTGCTCTATGTGTTTCATCTATCACAATATAATCAAAGTAGGACCTATCAAATTTTTCAAGATGTTCACGTTGAGATATAGTTTGAATAGTAGAAAATAAATAATCCGCATCCAAATCCTTGTTGCTCCCAGAATATAAACCCATAGAAATATCTGAACCAAGAAGCCTTTCAAAGGTTTCTTTTGCTTCCTGCGCAATGGTTTGTCTATGGACTACAAATAGAAATTTTTTAGGCTTAAAATTTCTTACGTCAAAAGCGGATAAATAAGTTTTCCCAGTTCCAGTAGCAGATATTAAGAGAGCCTTTTCCTTACCTTCATCCCGAAGCCTTCCTATATTTAACAATGCTTCCCTTTGCATTTTATTAGGCTGAATATCAGACGCACTTCCAACTAAAGTATTTCTATTCAACTCAATATCAAGCTTTCTTTTAGTATTATAAATTTCAGAATACCAATCAATATACTTTTCATCTACGGTAATAGAATTATCAAAGACATTTTGAAACTCATTTCTTACAGATTGAATAAGCTCGCTATCGACCGTTCCGGAAACTTTCAAATTCCACTCCTTGTTTACCGTTAATGCAGTTTGCGTCCAGTTACTGCTCCCAATTATTAAATTACTTATACCACCATTCTCGAACAAATAACCTTTAGAATGGAAATCCGTTTTAGTTGCAATTCTGAGTTCTATATTATCAAAATTTAAGAGTTTCTTAAGCGCCTCTGGATGAGTGAAGTTTAAGTATTGAGAAGCTAGGACCTTCCCCTTTATTCCCTTATTTTTTAACTCAATAAGCGTCTGGAATAAAGTGGCAACACCCCAGAAGTTATAAAGGCAACGGAAATCCAAAATTCATCGCATCTCTCTAATTCACTGATGATCGTTGACAAGACTTTTTTACCCTTTTCTTTATCATTAGTAATTAATTCTGGCCTGTAAATTTTATTAGAATCTATTGATTTATCAATAAAGCCTGTTTCAACAGATTTATATAAAGCACTCTTTGCGTCCATATTCTAGTTCATCAATTTATTTACTAAAGGTAGATCAGCCGCAGCCCAATCTAAACTATCCAAGGCATCTCTTTTCAGCCATTTCAAATCTATGTGCTCATGTAAAATCAGATCTTTGTGCCCTATTTCACACAAATAACTATGCATTATTAATCTAAAATCCGGGTAGTCGTGTAAAACTGTCAAAAATTTATTTCCTATTTGAATGCTTAGTGAAAGCTCTTCTTTTATCTCCCTCTTTAATGCTTCCACTTCTGTTTCACCAGATTCAATTTTGCCACCAGGAAATTCATACTTTTTTGAGATATAACTATACTTATTCTCCGCTCTTTGAACACAAAGAATTTCATCGCCATTAAATATTATCGCAGCAACAACGGTTACAGTTTTCATCATTTCCTAACTTCAATTACTTCCAAACCTTCAACACAATAATCACTTAAAACCCTATCTAAAAGCTCCTTGGTAAAATCAGATTGTCCAACTAATATAGTTTGAAAAATCTCAATTCTGTCATCCACAGATAAAGTATTTAATTTCTCATCATTACGGAAGAAATTCATAAAATTATTTCTATCAAATATATTATTATTCTCCATTCCCCTACTCCTCCCCAGCCCTATCCAAAATATTTTCGGATAAGCTTTTATTTGCTTTGGCACCTAGCTTTTTCAGCTTCTCCACTTTACTGATTAAGTTGCCTTTGCCTTCAAATAATTTGTTCATGGCGCTTTTGTATTCGCCGTCGGTTTCTTGAATTTTTTTGCCCACTTTTATCAAGTCTTGCATCAAGCCCTCAAACTTATCGTACAAACTTCCCGCCTGAATGGCAATCTCTAAGGCGTTCTTTTGTTGCTTGTCATTGTTCCACATGGTATCTATGGTACGCAAGGTAGCCAATAAAGTACTTGGGGTCACAATCACGATGTTTTTATCAAAGGCTTTGTTGTACAATCTGTCATCTGTATTTACCGCAATGGCAAATGCAGGTTCAATAGGAATAAACATCAAAACAAAATCTGGACTTTCAATTTGGTATAAGTCGTGATAATTTTTCGCACCTAAATCATCTACGTGTTTCTTGATAGAATCTACATGCATTTTTAAAAAGCGAGCTTGATCTTGATCTTCTTCGCTATTCACATATTGCTCATAGGCGGTTAATGACACCTTTGAATCAATAATCATTTTCTTGCCGTCGGGTAAATGAATCACGACATCGGGTAAAACCCTTGAGCCATCTTCTCGTTGGAAATTTTGTTGCACGTCGTATTCTCTACCCTTTTCCAAACCGGACTTTTCTAGCACGCGTTCTAAGACCATCTCCCCCCAATTTCCTTGCTTCTTGCTATCACCTTTTAAGGCTTTAGTTAAGTTTGTAGCTTCTTTACTCATCTGCAAATTCAACTCCTGTAAACCTATTATCTGCTGACGCAAAGCGGCGTTCATATCGATACTCTCTTTACTTGAAGTTTCTACTTTCTTTTCAAAATCGGAAATCTTCTCTTTTAATGGGTTTAGAATATTGCCAATAGATTCTTTATTCTGATCTGAAAATTTTTGAGAGTTTTCAGCTAATATTTTGTTGGCCATGTTCTCAAACTCTAACTTAAATTTCTCTTGTAATTGTTCGGTCTGTGCAGCCTGCTCGTTTAATTTGATATGCAAATGCTCTAAATCTTTTTCAGCACCGGTTAGTAAACTAGCCAATTCGTGGCTTTTGCTTTGTTCTCTATCTATTTTTTGCTTTAATCCTTCATTATCTTGTCCTAAAAGCTCAATTTTACCTTGCACACTAGCCACAGCTGCTTTTGCCTTTAAGGACATCAGTAGGGCGCCTAGAGCAGATCCTGCTGCAATTGATAATAAAACGATTAAAGTAATATTCATATGGTAAAATTACTAAAGCTAAACGTAAGGAATGTGCGTTTTGAGAAAAAGTTTTGATAGCGAGTTAGCTTGCTAGCGCCTTAGCAGCATGCTACGACCCGTGAAGACCAGACGGCACACTATAATCGGGCTGGAAGAACCGACTGCGCATTGTAGTCGGGTCGGAAGACCCGACACCACACTGTTCGAGGCGGACACTGTTCGAGGCGGACACTGTTCGAGTTGACGCTGTAGTCGGGTCGGAAGACCAGACCGCACGCTAAAACCAACTCAGCAGTAGCCGACTGCGAATTGTAGTCGGGTCGAAAGACCCGACACCACACTGTTCGAGTTGACACTGTTCGAGGTGGACACTGTTCGAGCTGACGCTGTAGTCGGGTCGGAAGACCAGACCGCACGCTAAAACCAACTCAGCAGTAACCGACTGCGCATTGTAGTCGGGTCGGAAGACCCGACACCACACTGTTCGAGTTGACACTGTTCGAGGTGGACACTGTTCGAGCTGACGCTGTAGTCGGGTCGGAAGACCAGACCGCACGCTAAAACCAACTCAGCAGTAACCGACTGCGCATTGTAGTCGGGTCGGAAGACCCGACACCACACTGTTCGAGGCGGACACTGTAGTCGGGTCGAAAGACCCGACTACACACCCCGTGCGGTCGGGTCTTTCGACCCGACTCGTTCACAGCCATTTTTGCTCTTTATACCAATCAATAGCCTCCTCCACCCCATCTTTAATCGATACCGTTTGTTTAAAACCGAAATCTCTTGTTGCTTTATCAATCTTACAAATCCAAGCCTCTTCAACGCCTTCTTTCGCTTTTTCATAATCGAAAGTTGGTGCTTTGCCTCTTAGTTGTCCAATAGCGCCAGAAAGTCTTCCAGCCAACTTGATTATTGGGTGAGGCAATTTCAGATAGACGGGTTTTTTGTTCAATTTAACAGCACAAATTTCCGCTAAGCCCTTCCATGATATCATTTCTTCTGAACTCAAATAGTAAGCCTCTCCAGCTGTTTTATCTGAAAAGGCCATTTGATAAAACCCTTCAATCAAGTCTTTCACATTCACAATGCCTACGTACTTATCTTCAGAACCAACCAAAGGAACAAAACCCTGATTTACTGTTTTGATAAACTCAAACAATTCTGCCTCTCTCGCACCACTTATTACCGATGGACGCGCTATCGTAATAGGCAATCGATCCTGATATTGCTGGCACATTTTTTCCTGTTCTACCTTCGCCTTCCCATATTGAGATACCGGATTAAATCCACTAGTCTCATCTATCGGAGTATCTTTTGTGCTGGGACCTCCAACAGCCAGGCTACTCGTCACCACTATTTTCTTCAAATTCGTAGTTGACAACAAAGCAGCTTCCAACAAATTTTTAGTCAATTCCACGTTGCCATAGAGATAATCCTTGTAGCTTAAAGCAGCAACTGTTCCAGCCAAATGAAAAATATAATCCACATTTTGAAAGACTGCTGCCATTGCAGAAACATCCGTTAATCCGCAAGGGTGAATATGGATTCTGGGATCTTGCAAGCACTTCAAATTGCTTGATTTTCTTACAATACAGTGTACCTCAGTTGCTTCAAGAAGTAAGCGATCTACCAAATGACTTCCTAAAAACCCGTTCGCTCCGGTAAGTACTATTTTAACCTTTTTGGACATATTCTATGTGTAAATTCAATGGCAATGATAAGAAAAAACTAACTTCGCAAGAAATTTAAAATAACGATAATGCAGATTTTAGATAAATGTAGAGCGTTCAATCGTTCTGAAGAAGTCAAAAAAGCGGGGTTCTACCCCTACTTCAGAGAAATTCAAGATAGTGAAGGTCCTGTGGTAACAATGGAAGGAAAAAAAGTAGTGATGGCAGGTTCCAACAATTACCTCGGATTGACTACCCATCCACATGTTAAAGAAGCAGCTATTAAAGCAATCGAAAAATACGGTACATCTTGTTCTGGTTCTAGATTCTTAACAGGAACCATCGACTTACACGTAGAAATGGAAGCAAAGATTGCTAAGTTTATGGGCAAAGAGTCTGCCTTGCTTTTTAGCACAGGTTTCCAAGCTGGTCAAGGTGTCATTGCCCCCTTAGTAGGGAGAGGGGAACATATTCTCTCAGATAGAGACAATCACGCTAGTATTGTGGCGGGCAACATGTTGGCCTCAAGTATGAATATTGACGTGGTGCGTTACAAGCACAATGACATGGAAGATCTTGAAAAAAGACTTTCGAAATTGCCTATAGATGATGCCAAATTGATTGCAACAGATGGGGTGTTTAGCACCTTTGGTACGATTGTTTCTTTAGATGAAATAACGGCTCTTGGTAAAAAATACAACGCCAACGTCATGGTAGATGATGCGCATGCCTTTGGGGTGATTGGTCCTGGAGGAAAAGGAACAGGTCATCATTTTGGTGTGGAAGACGATGTGGATTTAATTCTATGTACGTTCAGTAAAACTTTAGCTTCTATTGGCGGATTTGTAGTGGGAGAAGAAAAGGTAATCAACTATTTAAAACATAAATCGCCAGCCTTAATTTTTAGTGCTTCACCAACGCCTGCTTCAGTAGCAAGCGCTATTGCTGCATTAGAAGTATTGCAAGCGAACCCTGACCTTCCATTGAAGGTTTGTGCGAATACAGAGTTTGTTCGTCAAGGACTTAAAGATTCTGGGTTCCAAGTAGTGGATGGTGAAACGGCTATTGTTCCAGTTATTATTGGTGATGATGAAAAAACCTTTAAAATTTGGAGAATGTTATACGATGAAGGCGTTTTTGTAAACGCTTTCATCTCCCCTGCGACACCTCCAGGTATGCAAATGTTACGTACAAGTTATATGGCTACACACGAACCAGAGCACTTGGAATACATTGTTGCAACTTTCAAGAAAATAGGTAAGAAATTAGGTTTAATTTAGTCCTGATTTTTACCCTATAAAGCTTATCTCTTCGCTCTAAACCCAAATCATGAAAAAAAGAAGCTACCATTACTTTTTTGAAAACAACCTTCATAATTCGGCCGATAGTATCACTATTGAAGGAAAAGGAACCTTGCACTATAAAACCATTGAAATCGATTGCATGGATCGATTTGATGGCACCTTAGCACTTTTTGCTTTCCCTATTAAATATTTACATTCAGCCGACAAACTGTTCAACATTTTCAAGCTTCAAGGAGATTTAGATTACTTCTTCAAAGAATGCCGAGAAGTAATTTCCGTGCCCGAAATGCATCAAGACGAAAAAGGAAAAACAGGGAGTTTGAACTTCCAAGTTTACTTTCACGATGTCCCTCACTCCTTAGAATCTTTGAACGAAAATGCAATTGTAGTTTTAGGACTTGACGTGGCTACGAAGGAAAAAGATAGCAATGGAATGACGCCTTATAAATTAGCTGGATATGTTCATGCAAACGAGTTCCAATTTACAGATGGAATAAATGGAACCGAACGCCATAACGCATACTATTACAACATGTTGCGAATAAGCGAAGCGCTGAGAAATGGTCAGAAAATCTATAGAAGAACGGGCGTGTTCTCCACTGTTTTCATGATCCTTTTAGACTTAGTTAATCAAAATAATGTACACTTCGTTTACGCTGCCATGGGCAAAGAAAATGCTTCCATTAATAGAGCCTTAATTAAGTTGGCTGAGCACTATGATAAAAAGTGGGATATCCTTCCCATGACCAGCAACTCTCATTTATCTCTGATTTATGGCAGAACAAAGTATAAAAAACAACTAATAGACATCACGCACGATAAAGACAGGATTAAAGAATTATTTGACAAAAGTCATCTTCATAGAGGAGATTATTTGTTTAATCAATACCCCACTTTTGAAGATTTTTATAAGCAGTATGAACGCATTATTTCCTACGCAAAAACTTCTAAAGCCTTTATGATAGCTGATGAGCAAGGCAATATGAAAGCTGCCGCCGTTGCAATGAACTGGGGCGACTATTTTTCATTTCTCCTAGACAATCCTAAAGGCGTCTTTAAGGTCTTAGCTAGCTTAGAGTTAACTGACCAGTTATTGTTTAATTGGATGACTATAGGCGAAGTGGCTTGGGTTGAAAAATTGTACAAAGGCATCGCACAAAAATACTTGAAAGATCATAAGGTGAAAATGGGCTTGTACAACACCTATGCGGGTGACCCTTATGCAAAATTGAAAGGAAGTCTCATTAACGATCCATTTAACTATTTTGTAATTTACGATCGACCTGAACTATACAAAAAATTCAAGGAGACGTCTATGGATAAAGATGGCAATGTAAGAATCTTCATCGATACACCTATCCTTTAGTATTCAGTATTCGGCACTCAACATTCATTCATTCAATCATTCAATCATTCATTCATTCATTCAATCAACATTCAACATTCAATCATTCATTCATTCAATCAACATTCAACATTCAATCATTCAACATTCAATCATTCAATCATTCAATCATTCATTCATTCATTCATTCAATCATTCAATCATTCAATCATTCAAAATTATTTAAACCTTCATTTTCCTCAACATCATTTTCTCATAAATTCCAGGGAAAAAACGATTCAACCAATAAACCCTTTTAGCAGTTTTTCCTATCAGGCTGAGGTCTCTTCGTTCTTGGATAGCTTCAAAAATTTCATTGGCTACGAAGCTTGGACTTAAGGCTTCATCCGTGTTGTTGTTAAAATATTTTTGTTGATGTTCCTGTAGGTCTGTCGTTACAAAACTGGGACAGATTGTTAAGACTTGCACGTTCTTGTCTCGCAATTCGGCCCTTAAACTAGCTAAATAACCATACACCGCGTGCTTACTGGCGGCATAGGCCGTTCTATAAATTAAGGGACTATAACCCGCTACACTAGACACTCCCGCAATACTTCCTTCTTCATTAATGATATCAGGCAAAGCATAATGACTTAAATGCACCATTCCCAGGAAATTAACGTCCATTAAGTTCTTCGTTTCAGCCACACTCGTTTCATCTTCGGGGGCGATATGCGTGATTCCTGCATTGTTAATCAAGATGTCAATTGCACCTAATTTCGTTCTAGCCGCTTTGACAAATGCTTTACATGCTTCTTCATTTCGAATATCCACCACTTCCAAATAATAATGCGCATTCAACTTGCGTAATTCTTCCTCCAAGGCGTCTAAGTCTTTCTGTTTTAAATCTAAACCTGCAACATGCATTCCCATCTTTGCAGCTTGAATTGCCAGCGCTTTTCCAATCCCTCTTGCAATTCCTGATATAATGATTGTTTTACCTTTAAAATAAATTAGCATAATACCAAAGTTAAGCTTTACCCTTTATTAATTTTATATTTGTTGAAATTTTAGCATTTGTCCTACCTATCAACGAAAAGATGGCATGAAAGGGCTACAAAAAAGCTATCTTAAAAAAATGAGCTTATTACCTTAAAAAGAAAATATTCTCGGTTTTACCTAATACAATATCGGAAACTTCGAAGGATTGCTTTCGTTCATCAACATATAAACAGCTTCAAACACATCTTCTGCATTTGGTTTGCTGAAATAATCGCCATCCGTTCCATAAGCGCCTCTATGTTCTTTTGCAGAGATCGTAATTGGACTAGCATCTAAATATTTATAGCCCTGTTGCTCTTCCAATACTTTTTGCATCATATATGCACTTGCGCCTCCGGGAACGTCCTCATCGAAGAATACAATGCGATTTGTCTTTTTCAAAGACTTCACGATGCTACTATGAATATCGAAAGGCAATAAACTTTGCACGTCTATCAACTCCACACTAATCCCTTGTTCTTTCAATTGTTCCATTGCTTTCTCTGCAATACGGACACAAGATCCATATGTTACTATGGTAACATCTGTCCCTGCCTGCAAAACTTCTGGAATACCTAAAGGCAAACAAAACTCGCCTAGATTATCCGGCATCGTTTCTTTCAAACGATAACCGTTCAAACATTCAATGATTAAAGCGGGCTCATCGCTCATCAGCATGGTGTTGTAAAACCCTGCTGCTTGCGTCATATTTCTAGGAACTAAAACATTCATTCCTCTCAAAGAATTAATGATCATTCCCATAGGCGAACCGGTATGCCAGATGCCTTCTAAACGGTGCCCTCTACTCCTAATAATCAAAGGGCAACGTTGTTGTCCTTTTGTTCTATAAGTTAAAGAAGCCACATCATCCGTAAGCGGTTGCAATCCATAAATCAAATAATCCAAGTATTGAATCTCCGCAATAGGGCGCAGGCCTCTCATCGCCATACCAATGGCTTGACCCATGATGGTCAACTCGCGAATCCCTGTATCAAAGACCCTTCCTTTGCCATACTTGTCTTGCAGTCCAGCGAAACCTTGATTCACATCCCCTATTTTTCCAACGTCCTCACCGAAGGCAATGACTCTTGGGTCTCTTGCAATCATTTGATCAAAGGCCGCATTTAGAATTTCAAAACCACTTTTTTCAGCGCTATTCGCAGAAAACTGTGCTTTCACTTCTTTTACTTTTAAAGCCGCATAAGGCGTATCACTATGTAAATGAGTATTGAATTTTTCCCGTGCATCTTTCTCAAAATTCTGAAGCCAAGTAATCAATTCACTTTTGGTGCCGTGGTTTTCTCTCCCAATAGCGCGCAACACTTTTTTAGCACTTTCAACCATGTCTTTTCGAACAGGATTGTAAGCGGTTTTCAAATCTTTAGCTGCTTGGGCGATGAAGTCTTTCTTGGGGGAAACTTCTTGCAATTTCATATAGAATTCTTGAAGCTCAGCAATTTTTGCTTTGATAGGCTTGTTAAAATCGCTCCAAGCGGAATTTTTACTTTCCGAAACATATTGCTTGGCTTCCTCATCAATTTTATTCAATTCAGCAGCTGAGGCAATTTCATTTATTTCAATCCAAGCTCTTAGCTTTGTAACACAATCGTAGTCAATTTCCCATTGCAAACGTTCTTTACTTTTATATCTTTCATGCGAGCCTGAAGTGCTATGTCCTTGCGGCTGGGTTACATCCGTAATATGAAAAAGTGCTGGAATCTGTTTCTCTCTAACTAACTTAATCCCTTCTTCATAAACAGCACAAAGTTCTGCATAATCATAAGCCTTAGCTTTGAAGATATACATACCGTTTCCATTGTCATCCAAACGGAAACCTTCCAATACTTCTGAAATATTTTCTTTTGTAGTTTGGTATTTCTTGGGAACAGAAATTCCGTACCCATCATCAAAAACAGTAAAAGCCAAAGGAATTTTTAACACACAGGCGGCGTTAATGCTTTCCCAAAAATGACCTTCTGAAGTACTGGCGTCACCAATAGTGGCAAAACATACTTCATTGCCTCCATTTGAAAATGGATTTTCTATTTGCAATTCTTTATTGTTTCTATAAAACTTAGACGCTAAAGCCAATCCAACAGCTCGGGGCATTTGCCCAGCTGTACATGAAATATCTGCTGCGGTATTGTATCTGTCTTTTATGGAAAGCCACTCCCCTTTTTCATCTATTAGAGGAGAAGAGTAATGTCCATTCATTTGGCGACCGCAACTCGAAGGGTCTGCACCTGGTTCAGCATCTGCATAGAGTTGTGCATAAAATTGTTGCACACTAATTAGCTCTTTAGCAAACATGAATGTTTGATCTCTATAGTATCCAGATCTAAAATCTCCTTTTTGAAAACTTTTAGACAAGGCAATTTGAGCCAATTCTTTACCATCACCGAAAATTCCAAACTTGGCTTTACCAGTCAATACCTCTTTTCTACCCAATAAACTTGCTTCTCTACTAATCACGGCTAAACGATAATCATCTAACACGATTTGAATATAGCTTTGCTCAATATCTGCAGCGGACTTCTTTGTTTTTGTAGCCATTAGTTTCTATTTAAAATTTTGATTTGGTGATGCAAATATACAAAAATCAGCGCTGAAAATCAGCGTTAAATCAATGTTAATGGTTTGACATGTTTAAGTTTAATTGTGTACTTTTACTTTCAAATTAAGTTAAAATGAAAAGAATTTTCCTATTAAGTGTAGTATTTATTGCATTTACACAAGTGTTGCAGGCACAGTCTAGTGCTGAAATTAGTTTTGCCGAAGAAAAATTTGACTTTGGAGAATTGAATGAGGGACCAAAAGTTTCTCATGATTTTAACTTTGTAAATACCGGTAAAGAACCTTTAATTTTATCTAACGTAAAAGCCTCATGTGGATGTACCACACCTTCATGGACAAAAGAGCCTATTTTGCCAGGTGAAAAAGGAACCATCCTAGTTACTTACAATACAGCAAAGCGCGTTGGATCTTTTAACAAGTCCATTACGATTACATCAAATGCAAGTGTTGCAACGAAAGTGCTCTACATTAACGGGAATGTTATTGCTTTAGTGGAAGAAGAAACCATGCCGATTAAGCAACCGTCGATGATGGCGCCTTCAAATTAAAATTTTCAATTATTATAATTTTAAGTCCATGCTTTTAGCATGGACTTTTTTTTTACATTTGTATTTATGAGTATCAATACAAATAATGCCCCAAAACCTGTAGGTGCCTATCCACACGCGAAAAGAGCAGGAAATCTATTGTTTCTTTCTGGAATAGGACCAAGAACCACAGCAGGTGACCAAATGGGTGTCCCTGGCTTAGAATTAGATAAGAATGGAAATTTCCTATCCTTTGATTTTGAAGCGCAATGTCATTCGGTATTTCAAAATGTAAAGGCTGTACTAGAAGCAAGTGGAGCTGAGTGGAAAGATTTGGTTGACGTAACGGTCTTCTTAACCGACATGAAAAGAGATTTTCATACCTACAACAAAATTTACGCGGAATACTTTAAAGACAACCAGCCTTGCAGAACGACTTGTGAGATTAAGAGCTTACCTACGCCGATAGCGATTGAGGTGAAGTGTATTGCTTATATAGAAAAGAATTAGCGCATTTAGGGCAGGGTTCCGAACCTTTTGAAGGTTCGGAACCCTGCCCTAAAAACAAAAAGCTCCTTACGGAGCTTTTTCGACTTGCCTGAGTAAAAACGACAAAACTTACGACTTTCTTGAAAGATTACTCTGGAGCCTGACCTTCAGCTGCAAGAACGTTTACAACGATCTTAACAGTTTTAACTGGTTCACCTGCATTTGAAGTTACAGTTACCGTCTTCGTTACTTTTCCCGGACGATTGGTGTCATACTTTACTTTAATTTTTGAAGTCTCCCCTGGTAAGATAGGTTCTGTTGGACATTTAGGCACTGTGCAACCACAGCTTCCTTTACAACTTGAAATGATTAATGGCTCATTTCCAGTGTTTGTGAAAATAAATTCTCTGTTTCCATCGGAACCTAGAGCAATTGTTCCATAGTCAAGTGTTTCAGTTACAAAAGTAATTTGAGCGCCACCTTCTTTCGAAAGATTTAAACTACCACCTTGTGCCGCAGCATTAAAGCCAATAAAAACTAACAAAATAAAAAATACATTTTTCATAACAATTCTAATTTTTTCGAAACAAAAGTATTCCAAAGTCGGACCAATCTGTTTCCAAGTAAAGATAGTTAACTAAAGATTAACATAAACATAAAATTTTAAAAAACTTTGAAAACTTTAACTATAAAATTTGTTTCCTAAGTTTAATACCTTTAATTTCGCACTCCGATTTATGTCTCAGGAAGAACAAATATTAATCAAAGCTAAAGAACTATTCTTTAAACTAGGTGTTAAATCCATTACCATGGATGACTTATCACGTGAATTAGGAATTTCTAAAAAGACGCTTTACCAATATGTAGAAAACAAGTCGGATTTAGTGAACAAGACACTACAACTTCATTTCAAGGGAGAAAAAGACAACATTTGTCATGCAATTGACCATGCGGATAATGCCATAGATGAGATTACTAGAATTGCAACAGAGAGTTTAAAACAATTTAGACAGATGCATCCATCTTCTATTTATGATATTAAAAAGTACTATCCTCAGGCTTGGAAAATAATTGACCAATTCAAAAGTGAGTATATCTATTCTGCAATAAAAAACAACATTATAAAGGGAAAAGCTCAGGGATTTTATCGAGAAAAGATTGATGAAGATGTTATTGCAAGATTATACATCAATTCCATTGATTTCTTGGTAAACCCGCATAATTTCCCTGCTACCGAATACAATTTCTCAGACTTATATAAAGAGTTTATTACCTATCATTTGCAAGGAATCTCTACAACCAAGGGATACGAGTATTTGAAGAACATTCAATTAGAAGACCATGAATAGCATAAAAATTTTGATTGTCCTTTTTATTGCCCCAGTTTTCTTGATAGCTCAAGAAAATTTTACAATAGAGGATGCAATAAACTACGGACTCAAAAATAATGTAGACTTTCAGAACACTAAATTAGATGCAGAAATTAGAAAAGAATTTGCATTCGAAGTGATGACTGAAGGCTTTCCTAAAGTGAACGTAAATCTAGATTATGGGTATGCTTTTCAGCAACAAGTAAGCATCGTTCCTGCGGGTGTTTTTGGACCAGATGAGCAAGAGTTCATTTTTGCTCAGCCTCAAACTGCAAACTTGAAAGCAGATGTATCTCAACTCATTTTTGATGCTAGATACATTTATGGTTTGAAAGCACGAAAAGCCTTATTAGCTACCGCAGATTATCAAGTAGAACTAGCCCGAATTGAAACAACGGAAGGCATTACACTTGCCTACTATGGGGCTTTAATTAGTAAGCAAGCCTATGGTCTTTTAGAACAGAATGAAGCTACCCTAGCCAAAATCTTAAAAGAGACTACGGCTACTTATAAAGAAGGCTTGATTGATGAACTCAGCGTGAACCGCTTGGAGTTGAACATGTTGAATTTGCAAACACAAATCCAGAAATCTAAACATCAATCGGAGAATGCCCTCTTAAACTTGAAATACGTTATTGGTATGCCAAATGAGGAAGAGTTGAAGCTTAGCGATAATTTTGATGCTTTAGTAACTGAATTTGATTGGGATTTAACGGCCTCTATAGACGTAGACAATCGAATGGAGACCCAATTGCTTAAAAACCAGGAAGAACTGAAAATATATGATATTAAACAATCCCGTTCCGCCTATTTTCCCAGTATGTACGGATTTGCTTATTATGGTACTTTAGCACAACGTCAAAATTTCTCTTTCTTCAATACAGATTTAAGATGGTTCAGTTTTGGTAGTGTGGGATTCAGTTTAAAAATTCCCGTTTTTGATGGTTTAAAAGCAAAATCTCAAGTGCAACAACGAAAATTGGAATTGCAAAAGATTCAAAACACGCAAGAGAACTTTCAAGAATCCATGACGCTTCAAGTTACCAATGCGCAAAACAACTTAGCCAACGCGATCAACGAATACAACAATCAAAAAGAAAACTTAGCACTTGCTAGAAAAATATTGAACAAGACTTCTATCATGTTTAACGAAGGGGTCGGGAGCAGTTTCGAACTTTCTCAATCGCAACAAGAGTATACCAGTACGACCATTAATTACACCCAATCCTTATACAATTTATTAGTTACAAAATTAGCACTAAACAAAGCACTCGGGTCTTTATAAAAACACATTCATGAAAAATTCATTAAACTTATTATTCCTCTCTTTATTCATATTAAGCGCTTGCGGAAGCGAAAGTAGTTTAGAGACTTTAAAAGCAGAAAAAATTGAAATTCAAGCACAACTCAAGGACCTTAAATCCAAGTTGAACGAGCTTGATGATGCTATTGCTAAAATAGATACCGCCGACCGCACTGAAAATCTAGAATTGGTGACTACGATCACCATCAAGAATGGAGATTTCAACAACTACATTGAAGCTCAAGGTAAAACCTACACAGAAGATAACGTTATGGTAACAACCGATATGGGTGGATTGGTAACAAGTATAAATGTTAGCGAAGGGCAGTTCGTTTCAAAAGGCACTGTTTTGATGCAAATTGACAACAGTTTAATCTTAAATCAATTAGCGGAATTGCAAACATCGATTGCGTTGGCAAAGGATGTATTTGGAAAAAGACAAAACTTATGGAATCAAAATATTGGTTCAGAGATAGAATTCTTGCAGGCCAAGAATAACTATGAGTCTTTATTAAATAAAAAAGTCAGCTTAAATACGCAATTGGGTAAAACCTCCATCAAAGCGCCTATCAGCGGATACGTGGATGTGATCAACTTGAAACTTGGGGAAATGGCCGCTCCAGGAATGCCCGCTTGCCAAGTAGTTAATAACAAGAATATGGAAGTCCGCATTGATTTACCAGAAGTATATTTGGGTAAAGCAAAAAAAGGAGATCAAATTTTAGTTGAAATTGCTGCTTTAGGAATAAATAGAACAGCAAAAATAACTTCTGTAGGACAAACTATAAATACTTTTAACCGTTCTTTCCAAGTCATTGCATCTATCGAGAATAGCAAAAATGACATTAAGTCAAACATGTTGGCTAAAGTTAAATTTACCAGTGAGTCTGTAAAAGAGTCTATCTCTATTCCTACTAGTTTATTACAAGAGTCTTCTGACGGATACTTCGTTTTTACTGCAGATAAAGATACTGTTAAAAATGAAATTGTTGCCCGTAAAAAACAAATCGAAATTGGAGATAGCTATGATGGTCAAGTACTTGTCCTTTCAGGTTTAGCTTCAGGTCAATTGGTTATTGACAAAGGCTTTAGAAACGTACTAGACGGTCAATACATTAAAATTAAAGAGTAAAAATTAAGCTGATTTCAACATAAGTAATCATGAGTCAAAAAGACGATCAAAAAGAAATAACCAGAGAATTTTTCCTCTCTTCCCTTTCCGTAGATAATAGAACGAGTATAGTCATTCTGATGTTCCTCATCCTTATAACGGGAATTGGAGCTTACAATTCTATGCCTAAGGAAAATTATCCAGAAATCAATATCCCGACGATTTATGTTGGTGTTGCTTATCCAGGAAATTCACCTGAGGATATGGAAAATTTAATTACGCGACATATCGAGAAGGAAATTAACTCGATTACAGATGTAACCCAAATTCGCTCCACCGCTATTCAAGATTACTCCACAACGATTGTAGAGTTTGATTTTGACGTAGACGTAGCAGAAGCTTTAATGGATGTGAAAGATGCAGTGGATAAAGCCAAAAGTGAGCTGCCTTCTGATTTAGATCAAGAACCGAATATTTTTAAATTAGACTTTGCTTCTATTCCTTTTATAAATATCAATTTAAGCGGCGATAATTACACTTTAGAGCAGTTGAATGATTATGCTGAATTTTTAGAAGATGAAATTGAAAACTTACCAGAAGTATCCAAGGTAGAAATTCGAGGAAGTTTGCTAAAAGAAATCAGTATTGAAGTAGATAAAGGTAAACTTGAAGCAGCAAAGGTTAGCTTCAGGGATATTGAAGATGCCATTAACTACGAGAATATGACCATCTCTGCAGGCGACTTATTGGTTGGAGACAACAGAAGAACCGTTCGAATTGTGGGCGAGTTTCAGGATGTATCTGAAATTGAAGACATTATTGTAAAAAGTGAATTTCAGAAAGCCGTTTTTTTAAAAGATATTGCAACGATTAAATTTGGTCATAAGGAAACAGATAGTTATGCTAGAATTGGTGGCAAACCCGTTGTATCCTTAGATGTAATGAAGCGAAGTGGTGAAAACCTAATTGTAGCAGTTGATAAAATCAATGCCATTACTGCAGACGCAAAAATAAATAATTTCGAAGATGATTTAACCCTTACCATCACTAATGATACTTCGCTTCAAACAAAGTTACAAGTTGCCAATCTTGAAAATAGTATCATCTCTGGTGTAATTTTAGTTGTCCTTGTTCTGCTCTTCTTCCTAGGTTTAAGAAATGCCTTATTTGTAGGTATCGCGATACCAATGAGTATGGTTATGGGATTCTTAATCTTAAATTTGATGGGAGTTACCTTAAACATTATGGTCTTATTCTCACTAGTTCTTGCCCTAGGGATGTTGGTAGATAATGGAATCGTAGTAGTTGAAAACATTTATCGTTTACTACAGGAAGGAAAAGATGTCGTAACCGCCTCAAAGGAAGGGGTTGGTGAAGTGGCTATTCCTATTATTGCTTCAACTGCAACGACGCTTGCCGCATTCTTTCCACTTATATTCTGGAAAGACATTATGGGTGAGTTCATGAAATATTTACCTATTACCTTGATGATTGTGCTCTCAAGTTCACTGTTTGTTGCTTTAGTAATCAATCCAGTTTTGACTTCTTTCTTTATGAAGTTGGAAGAAACTGAAAAGAAAAAACAAATGAAGGCGCTTACTTTTTGGATTTTAACAATTGGATCGATCTTCTTAGGAGTAATATTCATTGTTTTAGGGTTTAAAATCGATACGGTGCCCGCCATTGTTCTTGGAAATTTCATGGTGGCTATTAGTACGATTATCATCGTAAACAAATATGCTCTTGCCCCGGCAGCAGCCTATTTTCAGGAAAAAATATTGCCTTGGATTGAAACAAAGTATGAACGATTTGTAACATGGGCTTTAAAAGGAAAAAAGCCAATGATACTGTTACTCAGTATGGTGGGATTATTCTTTGGATCTATCGCATTCCTAGCTGCAAATCTTCCAGAAGTAGTTTTCTTTCCAGAAGGGCAACCAAATTATGTAAATGTTTTCGTTGAGTTTCCCACAGGAACAGACATTGAGTTTACAAACGAAGAAATTAGAAAAGTAGAGCAAGATGTCATTGCAGCAATGGGTGTTTATGGAATTGGTTCTGGAAAAAATGTGGAGTCGGTTTTAACTAATGTAGGTGAAGGCACCTCCGACCCTAATTCTAGTCAAGCTGCAGAAAATCAAGGGAAAACACCAAATAAAGCCAAGCTAACCATTTCATTTGTGCAGTATGAGTTGCGAACGGAAGTTACCCATGCCGATGGGGAAACAGAACGTTTCAATACGTCTAAAGCCTTAAGTGAAATCAGAGATATCGTAGGACAAATTCCTGGCGCAGTGGTTTCTGTTTCTAAAAACCCTAATGGTCCTCCAGTAGGTCCTCCAATTAATATCGCTATCAGTGGGGAAGAATTCGATGTCTTGTTTAGTTTGCACGATGAAGTGAGAACCGTAATTAATAATGCCATTTTAAATGAAGAAGTCGAGGGCATTGAAAAAATAAAATCTGATTTGGATCAAGGGAAACCCGAATTGTTATTTGAAATAGATAGAGATGCTAGTAGAACTTATGGCTTATCTACAGGGCAAGTTGCTGGTGCGCTAAGAACAGCACTGTTCGGTAAAGAAATATCTAGTTATAATGAAGGGAAAGATGACTATCCTATCATGTTGCGTTTGCAGTCAGATCAACGCTATGATTTGGAATCTTTGAAAAATATGCTAATTACCTTCAGAGATCAATCTGATGGCAAAACGAAACAAGTGCCTATTTCAGCCATCGCTGAGATTAAGTATTCTTCAAGTTTAGGCTCTGTACGAAGAGTAGATTTAGACAGAGTGGTTACTTTATATTCTAACCTATCAGAAGGTGGGAATGCCAATGAAATCATTGAGGAATTAAAGACTATCATTGCAGAAAAAGTTCAAATTCCCGAAGGCTACGCAGTAGAGTTTACAGGGGAACAAGAAGAACAAGCAAAATCTTTGGCTTTTTTAGAAACGGCATTGATGATTGCCGTATTTGCAATCTTCTTAATTATAGTTACCCAATTTAACTCTATCTCTGCTCCAATTATCATTCTACTTTCTGTCGTATTTAGTTTCATCGGTGTGTTCTTAGGCATTGCTGTGTTTGGAGACAAATTCGTTATCATCATGACCATGATTGGAATTATCTCACTCGCTGGAGTTGTCGTAAATAACGCAATTGTTCTGATGGACTTTACGCAGTTAACAAGGGATAGAATGAAACGCGAGAAAGGAATGCCTGTTTCTTCTAGATTATCAAGAGTAGACATTAGCAAGGCCATTGTATATGCTGGCAAAACGAGATTGCGCCCAGTATTATTAACAGCAATCACGACAGTATTAGGATTAATTCCTTTAGCTGTGGGTATCAATGTCGATTTTACTGGCTTGTTCACAAGATTGGAACCAAACTTTTACGTCGGTGGAGATAATGTGGTATTCTGGGGTGCTTTAAGTTGGACCGTTATCTACGGACTTACCTTTGCAACCTTCTTAACTTTGGTTATTGTTCCAGTAATGATCTTACTATTTGATAGAGCTGGAGATAAGATGTCGAAAATATTTAAATAGCTTATTCGACTTGCCGATACTGAAACGAAATGTTTTAGAAACAAGAAAAAGTGTTAAAAATAAGTCAATGCAAGAGCATTTTTTGGTTTTACTTGCAATGAGCAATAGTTTTTAAGCCCTTGTAATTGCTTTGTTAGAGTGAGCAATTCAGTTAAAAAAAGAGGAATCCAATTGGATTCCTCTTTTTTTATAAACATAATGGACCTATGAACAAAAGGATTCAATTTGTTCTCTTTATCTTCACTCTATGAAAAAAGAGCAACAATTGCTTGAATACTTAAGTCAGTTCTTAACTGCTGAACGCAAGGTTCAGTTGGAAAAAGTATTACTGGAACGCACCCGTCATTTTGCTGTAGCGCTAGAAAATATTTTTCAAGGCCACAATAGCAACGCGGTGGTCAGGACATGCGATTGTTTTGGAATTCAGGATTGTCACGTAATTGAGACTTTCAATAAGTTTAGTTCTTCCGTAGGGGTAAGTAAAGGAGCCATTAAGTGGGTAGATATAATTAAGCATGAAACGGCTCTTGAAGCCATTCAAAAATTAAAAGAGGATGGCTATCAGATTGTCGCTACGACTCCACATACGGAGGATTGCAATTTAGAAGATTTCGATGTAAGCAAAAAGTCTGTCTTCTTTTTCGGAGCAGAAAAAAAGGGAGTGAGTAAAGATGTATTGGAAAATGCAGATGTCTTTCTCAAAGTTCCCATGTTTGGTCATACGGAGAGTTTAAACATCTCTGTCAGCGCAGCTATAATTTTACAAAATGTAAGTCAGCGAGTTCGCAAAGAAGAAATTGATTGGAAATTAAGCCAAAACAATCGTGATGAAATATACCTAAATTGGGTAAAGAAATGCACAAAACACCTTCCTACTCATTTAAAAAATTTTGAAAAAATTTATGCTTCTCAGCAATAGCCTAAGCTTCAAATTCAGTCAAACCTCTTCTTACCCAATCTTCAATTTCAATTGTTGCCCTCGTCTTCATATCAAACATCACTTGAGTCGTACTGCCTGTGGCATGTACGATAGTTTCCCCATTTTTGCGACTCACCACGGCATATTCTAACACAAAGCTCTTGGTTCCTAAAGTGACTGTACGCATCCAAACCTCTGCTTTTTCTGCAGTAAGCAACAATTCCTTTTGAAAATTGGCGTCAACTTTACCAATTAAAAACATCTGCTTAGTCCAATCCCATCCCGGGCAGGCTTTTAGCATGTAAGTACCTCTTGCCACTTCGAAGTAGGTAATAAAGATGGCATTGTTCACATGTCCCAATGCATCTAAATCGTTCCATCGCATTTGTAATGGGTACTTAAATTTAAAACTATCTAGATTTATCATTCACTTATTCCCTCTATAAGCTCTTGCTCAGTTGCTTGAGATTGCTTATCATAATAAGCCTCATCGATGTAACCGGTCGGTATTTTTATCGTATAACTATTTCCAGCGCTTATTGTTAGTTTTGTATCTCTTAACCAAGGGTTTACTACTTTAAGCATTTTGTAATTAGTGCCATTATCTATGGCGAACTGAACTAAATCGGGAATAGAATTTGAAACTTGAACATTTTTGTATTCAAAGGGCTCGTATAAGTCTGAGGGTTTGAAATGAAAACCAAACTTTTTAGGGCTTTCAAAAACCATTTTATAAGCTAAAATTCTAAAGATGTATCTGGAAGTTTCAGAATTCAAATACAAATCGTAATAATTATCTACTTGCTGTTCAGAAAGTCGTTGATTCAACTTCCCCATTCCGACATTATAACTTGCCGCAGCCAAGGTCCATGAACCAAACTTATTCTTAGCTTCTTTAAGGTATTTACAAGCTGCTAGAGTTGCTTTTTCGTAGTCATAGCGTTCGTCAACCTCATTATTTATTTCTAATCCATATTCAATGCCCGTTGCTTTTAAAAACTGCCAAAATCCAGCTGCGCCTGCAGGTGAATTTACATTTCTCAATCCGCTTTCAGCAACAGCTAGGTATTTAAAATCAGCAGGAACCCCATTATTTTTTAAAATCACTTCAATTTCTTTAAAATACTTATGAGCTAACTTATAGTCTAGTATGGTATTAGAATGCCAGAAGGTATTTACTAGAAGCTCTTTATCAAAACGTTCTCTAACCTCTTGGTCAACTAAAGGCACTAATTCATTGGCAAAGAATACCTCTCCGCTGATACGCACTGGATGTATTCTTTGCGGTGCCGTGAAGTCCTCTTCCACCGCGGAAGGTACTTCTGCGCAATTTGAAAATAAATTCATACCGCCAATTTTGGTGAGTGGCGATGGCCGGTTTGAGTCGGTTAAACTCATCAACATTGATTTAAATAAGATCAAAGTTACAAGCGTCACGAAAATTGGCATTAGCCATTTGCTTGAATTTTTCATAGTCTATTTTTTAGAAATGGGAACCATTGAACAAGCCTCACCATAAGAGATGGCTTTAGCTAATGGTTTTAGTTTTTCAGTTATTTTAATATAGTTCTGTTCATTAAGCGAAATCTTACCACTACATCCTTTTACAATTACTCTTTTCCCTTCGAATTGTTTTTGATTTAAATTTTGAATTGCCATTTCAACAAACTTGTTGATTGCTTCGTTCAAATCTTTAGCAAAGATATGCGGAATTAGCAACTCCGAAAAATAAGAGGACAATAACATATAAGCCCACATCGGTATAACTGCATCAACACTGCAGTGGATATATATTTGCTGCTGTTGATAAGTTTTAAAGTCAAAAGCTTTTAAGCCCGCTCTAAACTCTGCTTCCCTAAGAATTTGCCCTTGAAACAAAAAGGGCTTTACATCAAAGCCCTTTATTACATTAATATCAATAAGTTTTAGCAAATCAATGGTTTCAATAGACTTTTTTGCTACTTTATTTTCCATTGTTATTTGATTTTATTTAGAAAAAGTCGAAACTGTTGTCTACGATTTTTGCGGCATTCTTTAAAGCGTCAAAAAGCCTTCCTTGAACACTACTGCTATAGGATCCTGATCTAACTTTATACATACTTAAATCCGTTGCAGCTGGAACTTCCGATTTTACCGTTGTTTTGATTACAAAGACACCATTTTCTCCAACAATTGGTTTAGACACTGTATTTACTGCCAAGCCTAAAGCTGTTCCAGCAACTTTTGGTTCATTACCAATTCCTGCTAAAGCAACGTTTGACATGGAAACATCATTAGCGGATTGCATACTTACACTATTAGAAGAAGCAATACTATTCAAATCGTTTCCATTAACTTTTGCCAAAAGTACTGTAGCTTTTTTTGCTTTGATTACTTCTGCTTCCACTAATATTCGAACATTATCTAAACTTGCTTCACCTTCTTTGGCTTTACCATCTTGAAGCACCACTACGAAACTTTCTCCAACCATGAACGGCGCAGAAACTTCTCCTTTATCACTATTGAATGCCCATTTGATTAATTCTCTTGCATTTCCTCTTAGCCCTTGGATTGTATTTGCTTTTTGAGAAACCCCAACCGCATCTTTAACTTTATCCGAACCTGCTATGAAAAGTTCTTTACTTCTGTTGTTTCCTGAATACAAACTTGCGTCAGCAAAAATATTATTCGTCGTTTCTTCACTCGCAAAAATGGATTTATTTAAGGTTGCAAACTTAACTGCAGTGCTTGTAGTAGCCAAAGAATAAACCTCTACGAAGTGAGCTCCAACTTGATCGTAAACCATCTTTACATCTCCTTGTTTCATATCAAAAAAGATAGCGTTATTGAATGGAACAGACATTTCTCCTGGTCTTACCCAAGCTAAATCACCGCCTTCGAATGCAGTTGACTGATCTTGCGAAAATTGAGCAGTTAAACTCGATAAAGGCACACCGTCTTCAATAATCAATACTCTTAAACTGTCAATCATAGCTAATGCACCTTCTTGAGATTCATAACCATCACCAGTAATTAACAAGTGTCTTACCTTTAATGAATCTGCTATAGCCTTTCTATCAACTAATTTGTAAGTTGTAAATTGTCCATTATCCTGCACTGGTCCGAAATAAGTACCTACAGGAGCCGTGAACATAGAATCAGCAAATTGGTTTGTTAGCTCCTCTTTAGATTTGTAAACACTACTCCATTTTGTTTCAGAACTAGCCATGATGAAAAGAGAGTCATCATCAGAAGTTTTCCAAGCCGCAAGTTTATCATTCATCCAAGAAGACACCGCATTGATGTCATCCATTGAAGGTGCAATTGGATAAACGATGTACTTCACGCTTACCGAAGCATCTTGCTTATATTCTTTTGGATGCTTGGCTAAGTAAGAAATCAAATCTGCATCTGTGTAAGAGATTGCATCATCCGCAACGCTGCTAAAAGGCAAATACACATACTCCGCTGTTACTTTTGCATTATCGTTATTGTACATGGCTTGGGCCATCCATGAAGGAACATTTGTGCTTTTTTGAATCAATTTATTGTATTTATTGTCAGCTCTTTCTTTGTAGATTCCTTTTTCAAAATTGGTCCATTGCGCTCTTTTTTCTTCTACTGTCAAGCCAGCATTAGGATCTGGGACATTCAAGGTTTCTAGATATTGTTTAAAATTAGCTGCACTGTATTCACCGTTCTCACCCCGAAAAGAGGAAGTAATACTAGGATGTTGGAATCCTTCTTCAAAAAGCATCGCTTTCTTTTCCGCGTCGCCCACCATAATTCCTAATGAATTATAAAGACCAGCCTTTAATTTTTCAGTTAGCAACTCGTTATAAGTATTGTTGCGAATACTCTCTTTTTGCTCTTCAGACAGCGCTTGTCCCTGCGATTGATTTTGAGCGTAGGTTTCATTTGCTTTTAAGCGCTCTGAAAAAGTTTCATAAGAAATTTCTTCCCCATTTACTTCAGCAATACCTGTCCCTCTTGCCTGTCCATTTCCTTTACCGCCCATATCCATCATGATGAAAGCAAGCATAGCAAATGCAATTACCAAAATCAGCAATCCACCAAGTTTTTGTCTAATAGTACCTATTACCGCCATTTATTTTAATTTTATCTATTTATTAAGGAGGTGCAAATATAAGGCATTCAATACATATTTAGATAGCTTTTACAAAAAAGATAAGGTTTGCTCTAGAAATAGCCCTTATATCACAAAAAAAAAGCCCTAAAAGTACTTTTTCAAGATAGTTTGTGAACTAAAACTTAAAGTTTACGTCCTTTGGCAACTCTTAAATCTGTTTTTTCCCTATTAATTTTTTTCAAGTTCACTTGAAGATAGGCATTTAGAGCAGTGGGGCTAATATTATATGATTTACCAAAGTAGGTAACGATTGCAAATTTATTCTTTTCGTAATCTTTCAATCTCAGGTAGTATCTACCTCCCCGTTGATTGTCTACACCAAAAGTTAAGAAATGGTCATCACCAATTTCAAAACTGATTGCCATTCTTTCACTATCCGGTATGGTAGAAATAATTCCAGGAGTTCCCTTTCGAATGGTAATTTGCTCTACTTGCTTTCCATCAACCATTTTAATCTTTCCTGAAACAATTCCAGTTTCATTACTCTTTAACTGACGATTCAACACAATCGCTTCTGAATTATAATATTGAAGTTGTTTTACTTCCTTGTCTTTCCAATTGTTGCTGGACTTCAATTCTCCCGTAAATGGTATCAGGGTTTTACAAGCTGACAATACGACAAGCGCGACTGCCATAAAAAATATATTTCTCATCTTATCTTTATTTAACCAAACCATTCAATTTAAATGCCAAACTATTCAAAGCACTAATCTAATTTCTAAGATCTTCTCCCCAGAGCAATTTTTCTCGAATGGCATTTACAAAATTACTAGAACTTAGGCGAACCAATTTCGCCTGAAAATCTGCTTTTTTTAGACTTAATTCAAAGCTAGAATCAATTGTCTTATTGCGACTATCCAAAGTGGTTAGAAATCGTTTGCTTCTCCCTTCTACTTTTAATTTAATCTCTACATTGTCCGGCACAACCATCGGTCGCACGTTTAAGTTATGCGGAGCTACGGGAGTTATTACAAAATTATTTGCCCCTGGATAAATCACGGGACCTCCACAACTCAAGGAATAACCTGTCGAACCTGTAGCCGTTGCGATAATTAATCCATCAGCCCAATATGAATTGAGGTGCAGTCCATTGATGTAGGTATGAACGGTAATCATAGAGGAAGTTTCTGTTCGTTGCACGGTAAACTCATTCAATGCGAAAGAGGACTTACCAAATAATTTTTTATCGGTGGTTAGTGAAATCAAATTTAAGCTATCGATGACATGCTTATTGGCTATTATGGCATCTAAGGATGCTTCGATATTTTCTATTGAAATACTGGCTAGAAAGCCTAAACGGCCAAAATTTATTCCTACAATTGGGGTTTCCTTTTCTCCAATCCAACTTATCGCATCCAGGATGGTTCCATCCCCTCCTAAGCTAAATACATAATCAATTGAATCCGTTAGGTCTTTCTTTTTTTCAAAAGTATTTGCCTTTAAATCTAGTTTCAAATCTTTAAGCAATTGTTTTTGAAAAGGACCATAAATTACGTAGGTAATTCCTTTCGCCTCCAATAAATTAAAAAAGTGGGTAGCATCTTTAAATGCACCTGGCTTCAAGCTTCTTCCATATACCGCTACTTTCATAAGTCAAAGATAGGGGAATATGTTAATTAGTTAATGGACTAATGAGTTTATTAGCTAATTAGCTAATGTTCGAATAAGTTGAAGTGTTAAACTGTTAAGGTAGAATCTTAAGATTTACACGTTTAGGTAGTGCATCAATCCATCATATCGTTCTTGAAGTTGATCGATTTGTTCTGCTTGATGAAAAATATGGGTAACAGTATAATTATATCTTTCCAAGGTAGCAATAATGAAAGTTAAATCCAGTGTATTCACTTTAACGGTCACTTGAATATTATCTGAATTAGACAGTTTTGCTGTAGCAATAGAAAGTACTGCTGCTTTATTAGATTCTACCAGACGCGCTATTTCGGCAAGTGAGTAATCATTTGACGCCACTTCCAGAACAAAAATTCCACCTATTTCTCTAGCGAAGTTAAATTCGGATAGCTTGATTAGGAGACTTTTAGGGGATATTAAACCTATATAAACTCCCTTTTCATTTACGACTGGCAGAACGCTTGAAGCACTTTCAAAGCCAGCTTTCATAACATCAAAAATATGCGCATTTTCATTGACTGCAATTTTTATCAACGGAAAAGCTAAATCTGCTAGCGTTTTAACGCTGTCCGTTTCGAGTAATTGCTGTTCAGAAACCACTCCAATAAGTTCATTTCCCTTTAACACAGGCAAATGTTCTTGCTTGAACTCTTCCATGAGTTCTATAGCGAATTCAAGCGTATCGCTCATTTTTAAATAAGGGATACTTTCTTCTATGGCGTATCTAGCTATCAAAATCTATTCTTTAGTTACTTCTTGCAAAAACTGCTCCAAAATACGATTAAACTCCTCAGGGTGTTCCATCATCGCGGCATGTCCACATTCATCTATTACAGTTAATTTGGCATTTGGCAATAACTTTTCAAACTCTTCACCAACGAATAATGGTGTAATATTATCATTTTTTCCCCAAATTAAATTCACAGGAATGTCAAGATTTCCCAATTCAGGTCTTAAGTTGTGTCTTATTGCAGATTTTGCAAGTGCAATAACTCGAATAGCTTTGGCCCTATTATTTACAGTTTCGAACACTTCGTCTACCAAAGCCTTGGATGCCATATTTGGATCATAAAATGTGAATTCTGTTTTTTTTCGAATATAGTCATAGTTTTCCTTGTTAGGATAGCCATCCCCCAAGCTGGTTTCAAACAAACCAGAACTTCCTGTTAAGGTTATCGAAGCAATTTTATCGGAATTTTTGAAAGCATACACTAGGCCAATATGCCCACCTAAAGAGTTTCCCACAAGATGTACTTTTGTATAGTTCTTCTCATCGATAATGGTTTTAATGAAGGCAACCATCCCGCTTACGGTAGAATCTAATAAAGAAGATGTATATAAGGGAAGCTGAGGAAAAAGCACGGTATACTTTCTTTGAAAGTGCTCAATGACACCTTCAAAATTACTTAAGGCTCCGAACAATCCATGTAGTAAAACGATTACTGGACCATTACCGAACTCTAGGTATCTAGGATCTATACTTTTGTTTTCCATATCGACGCTGTAAACTTACAAAGTTGTCCTCACATTAATGCAAAAATCCGCTATTTTACTGCTCCTAAATAAAAATAAAGTAAAATGTATCCACAAAATAAAATAAAATAAAAATTTTACAAATACTTGATAATCAACACAATAAAAATTACTCCTACACAAGAACTTTACACTAAAAGGAAATTATCAACATAGCAAATCTGCTGAAAGTCTTATCAGTAAAGGAATTGAGCGTATTTTCGTATCAATAAATTTATTTTTAACCAAAATTTTAATATTATGAACAAAGGTGATTTAATCAGCAAAATTGCTGACGATGCAGGTTTAACTAAAGTACAATCAAGTGCTGCTTTGGATGCTGTTGTAGATGGTGTAACTTCAACTTTAGCTAAAGGTGACAAATTAACTTTAGTTGGTTTCGGAACGTTCTCAGTAACTCATAGAGCTGCAAGAAAAGGAAGAAATCCTCAAACAGGAAACGAAATCAATATCGCGGCTAAAAACGTAGTTAAGTTTAAGCCAGGTAAAGATCTTTCTGGAAGAGTTTAGTTATCAAACCTCAAAAACATATTAAAATCCTGTTAAAGAGTAATTTTTAACAGGATTTTTTTATTTTTGCATCCTTATAAAAAATTTAAAACAGAAACAGCAATGGGAAGAGGAGATAAAAGAACACGAAAAGGAAAAATCTCACAAGGTTCTTATGGGGTTACAAGACCACATAAAACTAAAGTAGATAGTACTGCTACAAAAAAGAAGAAAGTAGTAGCTGCAAAGAAATAAGAAGTCTCTAGAGTATTAAGGTGCAATTTGATTTTTTTGCCAAATTTTGTTTTTCAATTGGTAGCAAATTCTATCGTGCAATCTGCTCGGTCTACCTTGCCAAAATTCAAAATTTCTTGCCTTAACAATATAACCACCCCAAGACGTAGGTCTATGGGGTTTTTTATTTGATTTCATCAGGTCTTCAGCAGCTTTCTCCAAAGCCTGCTTATCCTCAATCAATTCGCTCTGCGGAGACACCATAGCTCCATATTGACTTTCTAAAGGTCGAGAATAAAAGTAATCGTCATTCTGTTGATCGCTTAGTTTTTCAACATGCCCTTCAATTCGAATTTGCCGCTGGAGTTGCTCATAAAAAAACAAGATGGATATTTGATTATTCAGTGCTAATTCTGCTCCTTTACGACTGTTGTAATTACTAAAAAAGACAAAGCCTTCATTAGAATATTCTTTTAAAAGCACCACTCTGCTACTTGGCAAACCTTTTAAACTTGCGGTGGATATTACCATTGCATTCGCTTCAAAACCACCTAAATCTGCAGCTTCTTTATACCAAAGATCAAACTGTAAAAAAGGATTGTCGGCAGCATTTGCCAACGACAAAGAAGCTTTATCATATGTTTTACGTTCGTGATGAAGTTTCATTTTAAAACTACCCAATTGGTTTTAATTTACAATGATTTTCAATTGTTTTTCGAAAAAGCTATTGTCCGCTGCTTCCATTCTAAAAATAATTCTTACCGCATCAAAGTCGGGTGCAATAAAAGGATTTGTATTTCCACTAAAATACTGCCTGAAAGGAATGGAATCATTTACTCCAGAAGGCATGGTGAAGGTTCCTGAGATAGTTTGAACGTTGAGACTGTCTGAGAAGCCTTCAACAAAAAAAACGCTATCCATGTCTTGAAAACTTAAGCTTTGAATAGTCCTAGAAGTATCTATTAAATAGCCGCCTCTAATCGTATCGATTGGCTGATCGATAGCTAAATATAAGGTAAAGTTGACCACTTCTCCCGAATTTGCAAAAATGGTGGTACTATCTGGAACTATAAAATTAATTGCTTCCGTACCTATGGGTTTATCATCCTCAATTTTGTTACATGCAATCGTTGAAACAATGGCCATTAAAACTAGCAATGTCAATTTTGAGAAGCTCTTAATTTTTTTCATGGATGCGTTTATTTACATAAAAATATAAAAATTCTAAAACCCATGCAACCTTTTTGTGTGTCACTTACGTTTTAGGTATAGATTAGTTAATAGTTATAGGGAAACTATTGAAGGTGCTTAGTTTTACTAAGCACCTTTTTTTTATAATTTTTCCAATTCAATTTTTACAAAGCTTGCCAAATCACGTACATATTCTTCAGAAAAATCAAACTTGATTCCTGCAGTTTTGTATATCTCCGGAATAGTTGTTGTATATCCTAAGCGCAAAGCATTACTATAATCTTTAACCGCTTTCTTCGCATCCTTCTTGAAATTCATCCACATGGCGATGGCTCCTAGTTGAGCAAAACCATATTCTATGTAGTAAAACGGAACTTGATAGAAATGTAATATGCCTTGATAGCCTATTTCCGCATAGTTTTCTAATCCTGAGCTATCCACCGCACCTGAACCATAGATTTTGTTTAAGGCGGTCCATTTGGCATGTCTATCAGCGATACTGTGGGTGGGATTTGCATACATCCAATGCTGAAATGCATCTCCCTTTGCCACACTTGGTAGTATTTTCAATAGCCCTTCTAAATGGCTCTTCTTTGCTCTATTTAAATCTTCCGTATTAGCATAAAAACTTTCCCAATTCTCTAAAGAGAACAATTCCATACTCATTGAAGCAAGCTCTGCCACTTCGCTAGGCGTTTGACGCATGCTAGCATACTTTAAAGCGTGAGCTAAGTAACTATGGATTGCGTGTCCACCTTCGTGCACCATCACCCGAACATCCCCTTCAGCAGAGGCATGATTCATAAAAATAAATGGTACGCCACTTTCAGGCATCGCCATCATGTAACCACCTGGCGCTTTTCCTTTTCTTGATTCCAAATCTAATCTATTGGTCTCAAACATATTCGCGATACAAGCCCCAAAATATGGATCAAGCTTGTTAAAGCAGTCCACCGTTCTATCTACAAATTCACTCGTAGTCTTAAAGGGTTGCAAGGGTTCTCTTTGCAAGGGATCCACAGACATATCCCAAGGTTTTAAATTCTCGACTTTCAAATCTGCTTTTCGTTGCGTATCAATGACTTTTAGCAATGGAAGAATAGCACTTGCGGTAGATTTATGAAAAGCTTCACAATCCTTAGCCGTGTAGTCGAAACGATGCATTTCATCGAATTTGTAATCTCTATAATTTGAATACCCTGCATTCAAGGCAATTTGATGTCTCTTTGCGATCAAGTCGCTCAATAATTGATCTAAGGTGGCTGCGTCTTGAAACTCTCTATCGCTACTAAGCATATAAACAGCTTCTCGAACGCTCCTATCTGTATCTCTCATGAACTTTGCCGCTTGTGGCATTGTCAATTCTTGATCTTTATAGTTTATCGTCCAAGCGCCAGTTATCTCCGCGTACTTGTTTTCCAAAAGACTTAGTTCCTTACTCAGTTCAATATTCTTTTCATTGAATAAAGCCAAATCATTTGCAATTCCTCTTTTAAAGTTTATAAACTCAGCGGCTAAATTTTCCTTAAGCCCGCTCGCATTAAACTTCTTCTGTAATTTATTTTCCCAAGGTTTCATTCTGGGATCCAAGTTCACGTAAAAATCTTCCAATGCTGCTTTTGCTTCGGCATCACTAGTGTCAATTGATGTTTTGATATACTTCCATCGCATGTCTTCACTCACAACTGCATATAACTCATCCCAATCTTTAATCCACTCCTCAAATAATTCTTGAGTAGAAAGCTCTCTTTCCCCTAGGTCCACGTAGAAAGGTTCAAGCGCTTCCCACGAACTTAGTTTAAACTCCTTAGGAACAAAAGATCTTTCTTGATGTGCTATTAAACTTGTGTTTACATTCATTACTTCTTACTTTTCTTTTCTGCCTTTTTAGGCGCTTCTTTCTTTTCGATTTTTTTCGATTTCTCCACTGGCGCCTTCTTTGTTACCTTCGGTTTTTTCGAAGTAATTTTACTTTCTTTTTTAGCTTCATCTTTGATTTCCTTCTCCGCTTCCCTCACATCAAAAAGACCTTGTTCATCCAAGGCAACAAACCACTTAATCATTTTCTTAATGTCACTTATATAAACTTTTTCTTGATTGTGGTCAGGAATAATTTCAGTAAAATAAGCTCTTAATTTTTTATCCTCTACTTTAGGATCTGGCAGCGCTACTTTTCCTGTTTTCATTGTTTTGAAAATTTCAGCTAGCTCCACACTATCCGTATTTGTATACACCGTAATATTCTCCAGGGGAGTAAACATATGTTGCCTAGAAGCAACAAACTTGCGTTTCTCTCCGCCAAGAGGTGTTACAATTAAACCATTGTCTCTGCTTGTAACAACTTGGTATAAACCTGGCAATTTGCTTATTGCCAATATTTTTTTTAATTCCATGAATAAATTTTAGCCCGCAAAGATAGTTAATTTTTAAGTAGCCCTTAAAATTGAGCGGCCTTATTGTAAAAACAATAAGGCCGCTTAAAAATCTATTTTCAATTCTTTTTATCTCTTTAAGAATTGCTCAAAGGCGATTTCCCCATTCGTTAAAATGATTGATATGAAATATACACCGGTAGCAAGTGAGGCAACATCAAGTTTTTGATTGGTCTCTTCCAATGCGTTTGTATAGATAACTTGGCCTAAGCTATTGTTTATACTTACAAGACCCCTTCTATTTTCTGGATTGCGAATTTGTATTACATCTATTACAGGATTTGGTAAAAATGTAAGATCTAAACTAGCTAAATCACCACGAATTCCTGTGGCTAATTCATCTTTTGTAGTAAAGTTGTCTAGACAAAAATAGGCTGGCGTATTCATTCCAAATTGACCTACGTCAGGAGAGCTCAATGAAAATGAAAGGCTATCCGCATTTCCTAAACTACTTAAATCGATATAAGTCCACTCGTCAATAATGTAATCTTGGGTATTATTTGAAAAGCGAAAATCAGCAAGATAAAAGTCAATTTGATCTGGACTTTCAACTCCATTTAAAAATTTCTTAATCGTTAAAAGGAAAAAATCAGGATCATTCCCTGAAATTCCACCGAACTTTTTCGCAATACCATCTCCATCTCTCATACTCAAGTATGCATAAGTGGAATTATTGACATACATTCCTTCAATTGCCTTACCACTCGCATTGTTTTCTAAGCTCATTGTTGTATTACCTGTTAAATAAGACATATAAGCAACGGCATAAGTATTAGAGCTGGCGTAGCCATCTCCAGAAATACTACTAAATTCATTCAGGTAACCTGGAGATGTAACATCCGTTTTTGAAGAAATACTGAACCCAAACCAAGAATTGAAATCTGTATCATAAATATTGTTTAGGAAAACGTTTCCCGAACTAAACCCTCCTTGAAGATCGCTTCCATTAAGGAACGTATCCGTTCCCAAACTAAAGTTTTCAAAAGTAGCTGTTGTTTGAGCAGTTAAGAAACTAAATCCTACTGCAACGATAAATAGTAATTGTTTTTTCATGTTTTTGTTTTTTTGTTTATTTATTAAAATTAATGTTCATTCCGATTTGATAATTGATGCCTGGCATAGGCCTTCTTTCAATTACAATATAATTTTGGTTGTAGATATTATTTAAGGCAATAAATACGGTGCCACTTGTTTTGTTTTGGATAAACTTATAGCCCATTTGTACGTTGCCGATATGGTAAGAAGGGATTTCATCATTGGCTCCAGTAGTTTTTCCAAAGAACAAATGTTGGTACTTAAACGCTAAAGGACCAAGTTGATATTCAATACTGCTATTGATTTGGTATTTCGGGGTGTAGAGCAACTGATCCCCTTTTTCAATTTTAGGTAAATCCAAGTTTATTCCATAGGTAGATGAAGTATAATTGGCGCATAAAACATAATGGAGCTTCCCTTTTTTTGTCTCATACTGATAATCCAATCTACTTTCAGTACCCCAAGACCAAACTTTAGCAATATTACTTGCACTCCAGTAAAAACTATTGGTTGACGGTGCCCACAAAATCCAGTTATTGATGTTTCGATTATAGCCTGTTTGCGACCATGAGAATTCATGTTTTTTTATCTTTTTATTAAACACAAACCCAATCTCCTCGCTCCAACCTTGCTCTGGCAACAAATCAGGATTTCCCCCAGGAGACCAGAACAAGTCATTCAGCGTAGGCAGTCGAAAATCTCTTGTAATCTTAGCCTTCAAGAGCATGGATTGGGAAAGCTTAAGCTCTGATCCAAGAAAAGCGGTAGGCCATAAAAATTTACCATTCACCACTTCCTCTCTTAAACTACCTTGTATAGATAAGTTGTTTTTCTCAAATTTATACACTCCAATAAAAGCCGTCCTGAATAAGGTTTGAGTCTCAACATAGGATTTGCTTTTCGCGGCTGTAAACGAATTCGTATTGGTAAATTCAAGAGCATGATTTTTATTGAGCGGAAGCGCAAGACTAATTTCTCCTAAGATTGTACTAAAGTCGTTATTTGCAATTAGGCCAATTTGGGGGTCTTCATATTTTTGCTTTTCGACAAAATATCCACTTTTTACACTAAGCTTCTTTTTACCTTTTATCAAATCATAGGTTAGAAGGAATCTTCTAAACTTATCTTCTTGACCTGCTTCACTCCTCCTTTGAGTTAAGGTTGCTGGCAACTCCTTATTGGACTGTTGCAACCAGAAATGAAGTCCAATCTTATTGTTTTTATTCGCTTGAACGTAAAAAGATTGAAGCAAGGCAGCTTGTTCAAAAGCAGCATGATTTTGCCTCGCTCTTGGCAAACTTGGATCAGGCCGATAAATGATATCATTTTTTGCTTTTTGATAGATTAGACGAGTATCACTTTGAAAATGTTTTGTTCCAAATTTTAATTTTAGCTGTTGATTTAAATTGCCAAAACTTCCAAAAGAAGAATGATAATTCAAGCCAATTTTTTGATTAAAGTCTGCTTCATTCTCTAAAGACAACACTCCACCGATAGCTCCACTGCCCCAAGAAGAACTATTTCCTCCAAGTTGCAAGCTCACTTTGTCACTAAAATTTAGAGGTAATAGACTTAAATCCAATAAGCCGAGCATGGCACTTTGCACAGGCAGACCATTCCAAAGCACCAAGGTTTGAGAACCACTAGACCCTCGCACGCTCATGGTAGCAAGACTATTTCCGCCATAAGATTTCACATAAACGTTACTTTCTCTTTGCAACAAATCGCCAACGCTTAAATACTTATTTTTATCGATACCTTCCTTGTCCCAATCTGTATAGCTCATACCAACGGAAGCCGACCGAATTTTATACGTCATTACTTCAACTGTAGGTACAAATAAAACAGTATCTAATTGAGCACAAAGCAAAGCAGGCAAAACTAAAAAGGCGAGTAAAAAAATAGGGTTAGACTTCTGCTGCAATTTCTTTTTTTTTGATCGAAAGAAAAATACAACAACACGGCTATGAATAACTTTATGTAAAAGCAGCAATGATGTAACCTTTACTTTTCTTCCGAAAGTTAATTTACTTAAATTAATTGGCAGGTATTCTGGCTTACTCCTCTTTAGCGCCTTCCCATACTTAAAGTACAGTGACATTTTTGCTAAAGATTTTAATGGAGATTACAGCAGCGGAGACTGCTCCCGATTCAAACGGGATTCCCTTTTCAATTTACTTCCTAAGAAGCTAATTACCAATTAAAACAAATGTAGGCTTTATTCTTGAAATAAAAATAATTCTGGTGCTAAGATTGTTTTAATTCAAGCTTCAAAAACTTAGCCGTATGACTTGCACTATGATTCGCTAGGGCTTCTGGGGTGCCTTCAAACACGACATATCCTCCTTTTTCACCACCTTCAGGTCCTATATCGATGACATGGTCTGCCATTTTAATGACATCCATATTGTGTTCAATAACCAATACGGTATTTCCTTTATCTACTAGTTTGTTTAATACTTTAAGCAGGACACGAATATCTTCAAAGTGCAAACCTGTAGTCGGTTCATCTAGAATATAAAAGGTTTGACCTGTGTCTTTTTTTGAAAGTTCAGCAGATAATTTTACCCTTTGAGCTTCTCCTCCTGAAATGGTGGTGGAACTTTGACCTAAGCGCAAATAACCAAGACCTACATCTTTCAATGTTTTTATCTTTCTAGATATTTTAGGTAAAGGTTCGAAAAAATCGCAAGCATCATCAACGGTCATTTCTAGAACGTCATAAATAGACTTTCCTTTATATCGAATTTCTAAAGTTTCTCTGTTGTATCTTTTCCCGAGGCAAGTAGGACATTCCACTTCAACATTAGGCATAAAATTCATTTCGATAACCTTAACACCGCCACCTCCGCAGTCCTCACATCGGCCACCTTTCACATTAAATGAAAAACGGCCAGGTGCAAAACCTCTAATTTTTGCTTCTGGCATAATGGCAAAAAGTCGACGAATTTCGTCAAACACTTTAATGTAAGTTGCCGGATTTGATCGAGGCGTTCTACCAATAGGGGATTGATCAATTTCTATAACCTTATCGATATGCTTAAGCCCTTTAATTGAAGTATATGGTAAAGGCTTTGTTCTAGCCTTATAAACGTAATGATGCAGTATAGGATAGAGGGTTTCATTGATAATAGTTGATTTACCGCTACCAGAAACACCCGTAACGCAAATGAATTTACCTAGGTCAAAGTTCAAATCTAAGTTTTTCAAATTGTTGCCGGTCATTCCACAGAGTTGAATCGTCTTTCCATTCCCTTTTCTTCTCGTTTTAGGAACCGCTATTTCTTTCTTACCGAATAAATAATCGGAGGTAAGCGTACCTGCTTTCTTGAAACTTTCAGGCACACCTTGAGCTACTATTTCTCCTCCGTGTTCCCCTGCACCAGGACCAATATCAATGAGATAGTCACAGGCAAGCATAATATCCTTATCGTGTTCTACAACTAAAACTGAATTATCACTTTCCGCCAATTTCTTAAGTGAATTGATTAATTTTTCGTTATCTCGTTGATGAAGACCAATACTTGGTTCATCTAGAATATAGGTAACTCCACTAAGTTGAGAGCCAATTTGTGTTGCCAATCGGATTCTTTGGGCTTCTCCTCCCGATAAACTTCTAGCTGGTCGATCAAGACTCAAATAATCTAGTCCAACGTCTAAAAGAAAGCTAATCCGTTCTCTAATTTCTTTAAGTACTTCGACGGCTATTTCATTTTGTTTATTGCTTAGACGAGATTCTATATCTACCAACCATTGGCTCAAACTTCCCATGTTCATGGCGGATAGCTGCCCAATATGCAAACCATCTATTTTAAATGAAAGGGATTCTATTCTTAATCTATAGCCATTACAGGTTGGACAAGTTTCTTGTTCCATGTATTGTTCTGACCATCTACGAATACTATCAGAGGTGGTATCTCTATAAGATCGCACCAACATGGCTTCGACTCCCCCATTTTCAATGGTGTACCATCTATCCGCATCGGAGATGTTGAGATCGTCAAAAAGTTTTTCTTGATTTGGATCTCCATAAAGCAGCAAGTTCAAGATTTCCCGATCCATATCTCCCACGGGTTCTCCTAAATTAAATTTGAATTTTTTAGACAAGCGCTTCAATTCCTTAAATAAATAACCCTCTCTTCGCACGCCTAAAGGAGCAATTCCTCCTTGATTAATACTCAATTTTGGGTCAGGAATTATGGACTCTTCATTCACCTGCATGTTGTAGCCTAAACCTTTACAATCCATGCACATACCATATGGAGAATTGTATGAAAAACTATTGGGCGAAGGAGCGTCATAAGAAATGCCACTTTCACTATCCATTAAATTCTTACTGAAAGGGAAGGTTTTATTCTTTTCAATATCTAAAATAAACAGCAATCCTTCGCCAAGTTTCATTGCTTTATCAATTGCGGCAAGCAAGCGTTGTTCATTTTCCGCTTTGACAGATAAGCGATCTACCACTGCTTCGATATCGTGAACTTTGTATCTATCCACTTGCATCTTTGGAACAATGTCTAAAATTTCACCATCCACTCTTACCTTCAAGAAACCTCTTTTAAACAGAGAGTCAAATAATTCTCTATAATGCCCTTTACGTCCTTTAACTTGAGGAGCGAGGACTGCAATTTTTCTTGTATCAAATGTTTCCTTAATGCTTTCAATTACTTGATGCTCTGTAAATTGCTGCATCTTGTTTCCTGACACATGCGAATAGGCATCTGCGGCTCTTGCGTATAGTAAGCGAAGAAAATCATAGATTTCTGTGATAGTTCCCACCGTACTTCTAGGATTTTTACTTACTGTTTTTTGTTCAATGGAAATCACTGGACTTAAGCCTGTAATGCTATCCACATCTGGGCGCTCCATATTTCCCATAAATTGTCGAGCGTAATTAGAGAAGGTATCTAAATATCTACGCTGCCCTTCAGCATAAATGGTATCAAATGCTAAAGAAGACTTTCCACTTCCACTAATCCCCGTAATCACGACTAACTGATTTCGTGGAATCTTTATGTTTACATTTTTAAGATTATGTACTCGAGCACCCTCTACTTCAATAAATTCGGGTTCCGACACTATATATAATTCCTTTTCGCTCATGAAGTGTGCAAAGATAAGGAAACAAAGTATAGAATAAAAGCAATAAAAAACCCCCGCTAAAAATAGCGAGGGTTTCTTTTAAAATATAGATAAATTCTTCTTTACTTGTCTATTGCAGCTGTAAGCAGCCGAAAAATACATCTCTGCCTAAAAGAGGATCATTTTTTTCATTGTTTGCAATTTACGCCAAGCAATTCTAGAAATAAATTTCTTTAAAAATTGATTCATTCATATCTCTATATCCAAAAGTATAGTAAATGGTGTCATTTTTTATTATGAGTACTGTTGGTATCGTTCCTTTCGAAAGATGTAGCAGGTCTTCTCCATTCATATGTCCTGATTGAATATTTTCAATCTGATATTTTTCCATAAACAAGGGAATGGAAGACGGGTTACCAGAAAACAAATAAGTAACATTTTCCGTAAAATTATTTTTGTTTGCCATTAAAGAGAGTTTTATTGAGGCTCTTTGACAAAATGGACAACCAGGGTTAAAGAGGCAAACCGTTTGATATTGATCATTTACCTTAAGTTCCGTAAATATATCAGCACTCTTTTGCTTTAGTGTTTTGTAAGGAACAACATCGAATTTTTTTAAGGGTTTTTTATATAGAAAAAAATCTGGAGCATTAATGATAAAAACAACAGTAACAATAGCTATACTAAAAATTGAAAAGAAGCCATTTCTGTAGTTAAGCCCTTTCTTTTCATTTGGCTTTTTAAAAAAAACGAGTATTAAACTGACAATCGATAGGCTTAAAAAAATCAGCTCAAATATAAATTTCCCATTTAAGATTTCTTTCAAAAAGCAATTGCAAACGTAAGTGTTGGGGATTAGTTGACTAATAAAAAATGAAATACCTGCAGCAAGAGGGATTGACACCCAAATTACATTTCCTTTTTTAACGAATGGATTTAAAACAATTAGCAAGGGGATTGTTAAACAAAAAGCAACAAAAAATCTGACTAAAACAGAGGCTGTCCTGAAGCTTACCAAAGGTGTGCTGTAAAAATAAAGCTCGAAAAAATCTATATTTCGGTATAGATTGTAAGCCAAAAAAAGCCAAAAAAATGATACGAGTATGTTGGTTGCATGTTTCATAAATAAAAAAAGCTCCGCAAACATACGGAGCTTTTCTATAAAGTTATTTCTATTTACTTATTCTCACATTTGATAGAGTAGGTATAAGTATACCCGCTATCCGTATAACTTGACTCTCTATTTAACTCTACACACTTCTCTTGTACCGTAACATCATAACTATTCGAAGATGTATACGTTTGTCCTTGATCAGAATAACTATTCGTAGAAGTGCAAGCGCAATCTCTTTCCTTATTACAGCTTGTCATTAGCGCACTAACGCCTAAAGACCCTAACAATATTGAAAATGCTTTAGTGATTATTTTAAAATTTTTCATAACTATATTTTTTGTTTGTTTAATTAATTATTTTTCAAATACAAAATCGCTCGTGCTTTCGTAAACTATAGTCGTACTGACGTTTGATACTTACCCGTTCGTATAAGTGTCATTTGCATTTACGATTTAAATCAAATGTATAAATAAATTTATTAGAAAAAGCTTTTAATTTAAAATTGTTATAAAAATTTATTTAATCCACTTTCCCGGTATCTTTTATTAAAGGCTTCTATGTGGCTGGGCGTAAAATAATTTTTAAAATCGCCCGAAGTTCCTTTTCTAAAAAATTCTTGATTTCGAAAAGGTTTTTCTACAGAAAGCAGTCCGAACTTGTCTTCAAACTGCTTCATGTAATTGAAAGAGCATCTCTCTATTGTTCTATCCAGTATCTCTTTATCAATAGCTATATTACTGAAATCAGCAACTTTTTTTGCAGTTCCTTCTAAATCCTTTATAATTTCTTCATATCTCAAATACAAAATATTTAAGTCGTATTTATTTCCCAACCAATCTTTGGTATGATCAAACCAATTATGCCGAGATGCTGTAACAAAGTTCTCAAAATGTTTTTCAAAGGTAAGATTTGGGTTTCTAAAGTTTTTTTCCTGGTGGTATAAGGAAACAGCCACATCCATACCATCTCTTAAAACATAAATAAATTTCCCTTTTGTATCCTTATCAAATCTAAGGTAGTTGTCATGCGTTTTTATAATTCTGGGGTCAGGTAAATGTCTAGGTTTAAAACCCATAAAAGCGTCATTCTTGATCCAAGGAGATTTTTCATAAATATGCTCAAAATCCATATTGCCATCGCTAAGCATTTGATAGAGCATCATTTGCATAAGAGTAGTTCCCGATTTTGGGAAAGTACTTATATATATATCTGAATCTCTCTCTCCAAACAACATTTGATATTTCAAAAAATTAAGCTTAATAGTAGATTCCTTTAATTTTTTAGACAAATTACCTGTGAAATTTGACAAAAAGTTAACTATTCTATAGGTTAATCTGTTTGATTTTGATAATGAGTCTTGTTCTAATTCGCTATTATATTCCATAAAAAGGTAAAGTTAATTTATTTGAATAATTTTATTCAAGTTTTATTTTTACTTTTTAAGGTGTAATTTTACCAACATGAATTTTTTGGATGAATTAAACGAACCTCAGAGAGATGCTGTAAGTTACATGGGAGGCTCCATGCTTATTATTGCTGGTCCAGGTTCAGGAAAAACTAGAGTACTTACTTATAGAATAGCGTACCTCATTTCACAAGGAGTAGACCCCTTCAATATTCTCTCTTTAACATTTACGAATAAAGCAGCGGCTGAAATGCGCTCTAGAATTGAGAAGATCATTGGTCCTGAGGCAAGAAATTTGTTTATGGGTACCTTTCACTCGGTATTTGCAAGAATATTAAGAAAAGAAGCTCCAAAACTAGGGTTTCCTAGCAACTTCACTATTTACGACACGACAGATTCTAAAAGTGTCTTAAAGTCAATTATTAAAGCTCAGGGATTAGATGAAAAGACTTACAAACCCAATCAAGTTTTTTATCGAATTTCTCAAGCCAAGAATGCACTAATAAGTGCAGCCCAATATGCAGAAAATGCAGAGATGGCGAATGAAGACGCGGCTGCGGGCAAACCCAAAATTGGGCTTTTATTTGATTTGTATACCAAAAAATGTAAGCAAAATGGAGCGATGGATTTTGATGATCTTCTAGTGAATTTTTACCTCTTGCTTAAAAATTTTCCAGAATCTTTATATCATTATCAAAATAAATTCCAATACCTTTTAATTGATGAGTTTCAGGATACAAATACCGCTCAGTACGCGATTATTAAAAAATTAGCCGATAGAAATCAAAACTTGAGTGTAGTGGGAGATGATGCCCAAAGTATTTATGCATTCCGTGGTGCCACCATTACGAATATCTTAAATTTTCAAAGAGATTTTTCCGATTATCATTTAGTCAAACTTGAACAAAATTATAGAAGTACGCCGCAAATCGTTCACGCGGCCAATCACTTGATTAAGCACAATTCAGCTCAAATAGCAAAAGAAATTTGGACAGACAATGAAGTGGGAGAAAAGGTGAAGATTTTCAAAACGATAAGTGATAATGACGAAGGAAAAAAAGTAGCAGAACTCATTTTTGAAAACAAAATGAATGCACATTATGGGAATAATGACTTTGCCATTCTTTACCGAACCAATGCTCAATCCAGAGCTATGGAAGAAGCCTTGAGAAGGCAAAACATTCCTTACAAAATATATGGAGGACTTTCTTTCTACCAAAGAAAAGAGATTAAAGACATCTTGGCTTATTTAAAGTATATGGTAAATACCCAAGAAGAAGAATCTTTGAGAAGAATAATCAACTATCCTAAAAGAGGGATTGGGAATAGTACAATAGATAAACTGGTGGTGATTGCAAGTCAGCAAAGTAAAAGTATTTGGGAAATTTTAGAGCAGATCGAGCTCTTTGATTTCCCTGCTAGAGCTAAGCAAACTTTACGAGAGTTTGTTACTATGATTCAGAGTTTTCAAACTATGTTAACATCAAAGAACGCTTATGATGTTGCGGCATACGTATCAAAATCAACCCAAATTCTCCAAGAACTTTATAACGACAAAACGGTTGAAGGCGTTAGCCGTTATGAAAACATCCAAGAACTCTTAAACGGCATCAAAGAATTTAGCACAGAAGATGTGGTGAATGATGAAGACGCGATAAACAATGACCGAAGCTTGGGAGCTTATCTTCAAAATATCAGCCTATTAACTGGTAGTGAAAAAGAGGACGAAGATGAAGAAACAGTCAAGCTAATGACCATTCACGCGGCAAAGGGTCTTGAATTTCCTGTGGTTTTCGTGGTGGGTTTAGAAGAAAATCTATTCCCCTCAGCTATGTCTTTGTACACAAGAGAGGATTTAGAGGAAGAGCGGAGATTATTTTACGTAGCGATCACTAGAGCGGAAAAACATCTTTACATTTCATTTGCCAATACCCGTTATAAATTTGGCACGCTGCAATACAGTGAACCTAGTCGATTTTTAAAAGAACTACCCGAACAAGATTTACAGTTCATGGGGTCGCCTGAACGTAAAAGTTCTGAGCAATTGTCGGCAACAAAAAGAACGAGTGAGTCAGGTTTAAGCAATACGAGTTTGACCCCAAGAAAAGCACTACTTGTTAGGCGACCAAATGCACAACAAACCTCTGATGAAAACTTTATTCCAGATGATGCAAGTAAGCTGCAAACAGGACAAACTGTTCTACATCAGCGCTTTGGTAAAGGGAAAGTTAGTCATATTGCTGAAGGCAGCAATGCAATTGCTACAATACAATTTGAAAATGAAGGGGAAAAAAAGATTATGCTAAAGTTCGCAAAATTGAAAATATTGTCCTGAGTAAGGCACTCCATTCTTTGAATTTTTTTAAATAAAATTTTGAAAAACCAAAAAACTTAGTACCTTGCAAGCGGTTTAAGCAATGTACTTATTGCTATTTTAAAGCCCACCTCCCTTTAAACGAACAATTCTGAACTGGAATAGAAAATATATTTTCGAAATTTATTAATACTTATGGAGTATAATTCTCAACGAGGCTTCCTACGCCTAAAAGAATATGGTCGACATATTCAAAATCTAGTGGAACATGCCATTAGCTTAGAAAATAAGGAGGAAAGACAAGATGTAGTCAATCACATCATAAATATCATGGGGAATTTAAACCCTCATCTTAAGAATGTAGATGATTTTAAGCATTTGCTTTGGGATCACCTTCATATTATGGCAGACTTCAAATTAGATGTTGATTCGCCTTATCCTCTTCCAAGCAAGGAAGTTCTTTTCGCCAAGCCAGAAAAGTTTTATTACCCTGTAAAAGTGAATCGATTTAGACATTACGGAAAAAATATCATCAGTATGATTGATAAAGCTACCGAAATGGAAGAAGGTGATAAAAAGCAAGGTTATACGAAGTGCATTGCCAATTATATGAAAATTGTTCACAACAACTGGAACAATGAAACCGTAACAGATGAAACCATCCTTAATGATTTATCCATTCTTTCCAAAGACCAACTTCACCTTGGCGATGAAACAACACTGAACAAAGTGGCTCCGACTAAGAAAAAGTTCACCAATAACAACAATAGAAATTCAAGACATAAAAGCAAAAACTACACAAATAAAAGTAAAAACTATTCTCGAGGTAAATAAATACAATTTGGTATACCCACATTTATTTTATTCTGCTAAATTTGTATAATGACTTTTTTAGACTTTGAAGAACCCATAGAGCAGCTCTATGAAAAAAGAAAACAACTTGTAGAAATGCAAACACAAGGTGATTTGAACCTTGATGATAAAATTGCAGAATTAGATAAACTCATAGACAGTAAGAAGGAAAATCTCTATTCGAGTCTAAGTCCATGGCAACGAGTTCAAATTTCACGTCATCCTGAAAGACCTTACACCCTCTTTTACATTCATCACATTTTTGATAATTTTATTGAACTTCACGGCGACCGTAAAGCTGGAGATGACAAAGCAATTGTAGGTGGATTTGCTGAGATTGATGGTCAAAGTGTCATGGTTATAGGTCACCAAAAGGGAGTGAATACCAAAATGCGTCAATATCGAAATTTTGGAATGGCCAATCCTCAAGGATATCGAAAAGCGATGCGATTGATGAAGCTCGCCGAAAAGTTTAACAAGCCTATTATAACGTTCATTGATACCCCAGGAGCATTCCCGGGTATTGCAGCAGAAGAGCTTGGCCAAGCAGAAGCCATTGCAAGAAATTTATTTGAAATGACCACACTTAAAGTACCTGTGGTGAGTGTAATTATAGGTGAAGGTGCCTCAGGTGGCGCTATCGGTATTGGAGTTTGTGATAAATTACTCATGTTGGAAAATACTTGGTTTACCGTTATTTCCCCTGAATCTTGTTCATCTATTTTATGGAGAAGTTGGGACTATAAAGAAATAGCCGCTGACCAATTAAAATTAACCGCAGTGGACATGCAAAAAATGAAGATTGTGGATGCCATCATAAAAGAACCTTTAGGTGGCGCACATCACAATCCTGAAGAAATGGCGAAAACTCTAAAGCGTTCCTTAAAAAGAAATCTTACCGTTCTTAACGAATTTAGCGCTCAAGAAAGAATTGATAAAAGAATAAGCAAATATGCATCCATAGGCACTTTTGAAGAACGAAAAGTGTAATTATGGCTTTCTTTGAAAACATAAAACAATTTCTATACTTTAAAAAACTACGGTTTGATGCCAAAGCGCTCAATGCGAAGCCTAGAGATATGATGAATATTGACAAGGCGAATCGAATTGGAATTCTTTTTGATGCTTCTTCAGCGGACAATATTATTACCGTTACAAAATACGCTGAAAGTCTTAGCCAACTCGGAAAAAAAGTCAGTATTCTCGCCTATCAAAATAATAAGGATAAAGAAAATAGCGATCCTAAATTTTTTAATAAATTGAATATTAATTGGTTCTATATTCCTGAAAGTGATAAAATTATAGCTTTCCAACAGAAGAATTTTGATATTTTAATTTGTGCCTTTGTGGAGGAGTGTTTACCCTTAGAATACATTGTGGCAACCTCAGATGCGAAGTGCCGAGTAGGGGCCTTTAGTGATGCGAAAACCAGTTATTATGAACTAATGATTAACACAAAAAAAAATCAAAGTCTTAAATATCTGTTAGTGCAAATAAACCATTTTTTAAAAGTAATTAACCCTTAGACTATGCAACTTAAAGGTACGGGTGTCGCCTTGGTAACGCCTTTTACAAAAACAAAAGAAATTGATTATCCGAGCTTGGGAAAGGTAATTGATTATTGTATTGCTGGTGGCGTAAATTATCTAGTTTCATTGGGAACCACGGGAGAAACAGTTACCCTTAACGATACAGAAAAACAAAATATTCTCAATTTTACCAAAGCACACGTAAATGGAAGAGTGCCTATTATTGCAGGTTTTGGAGGGAATAATACGACCTTGATTGCTTCTGAAATTCTAAGTTTTAATCTAGAAGGCTATAGTGCCATTTTATCTTCTAGTCCTAGTTACAATAAGCCGACTCAAGAAGGCTTGTACCAGCATTACAAAGCATTAGCGGCTGTTAGTACGCTACCAATCATTTTGTATAATGTTCCTAGCCGAACAGGTCAGAATTTAAGTGCACATACTACCATAAGACTTGCGAATGATTTTCAGAACATCATCGGTATTAAAGAGGCTAGCAATGACCTTTTACAATGTATGGAAATTAAACGTGCTACACCAAAGAACTTTCAGTTGATTTCTGGTGATGATGTGCATGCACTTCCCATGTTCAGTTTTGGTTCTGTAGGAGTAATTTCAGTAATCGCTCAAGGGATTCCAAAGGAATTTACCACAATGGTCAACGCTGCATTGGCTGGAAACTTTGCTCATGCTAGTGAAACACAATTTCAATTTTTAGATTTAGTTAAATTAATCTTTAAAGAGAACAATCCCGCAGGAATAAAAGCAGTATTACAGCATCTAAATCTTTGCGAAAATGAACTTCGATTGCCTTTAGTTCCAGCAAGTGATTCTTTGCAAAAAGAAATCAAAAAATTCATGAGTAGATAAAAATGACATGGAGACCTTACGAGTGGGTGGTGTTCCCGAACACTTTAATTTACCTTGGCACTTAGGCATAGAAAATAAAATTTTTGAAAATGCAGGTGTTCACGTGGAATGGATTACCTATAACGGAGGAACAGGTCAAATGACTGAAGCTTTAAGAAATGATGAAGTTGACATTTGCGTGGTGCTCACAGAAGGGATAATTGCCGATATCGTGCGGGGAAATCCAAGTAAAATTATCAGTAAATATTTAAATACCCCTTTAATTTGGGGGGTTTTTAGTGGCGCCACCAATCCCATTAATTACTATGGAGAAATCTATGATAAAAATTACGCAATAAGCCGATTTGGGTCTGGCTCACATCTTATGCCTATCGTTGATGCCCTTTTCAAGGGTAAAACTATTCAGAAAAAACAATTTCAGATTGTGAAAAATTTAGAACACGCCTTGTTATCATTAAGCGCTAATGAAAGTGATGTTTTTTATTGGGAAAAATATACCACTAAGCCTTATGTCGATGAAGGATTATTAAAGTGCCTTGGTGAATTTGTTACTCCATGGCCTTGTTTTATGATCGCTGCAAGCGATAAAGTAATAGCAACAAAACCAGAAGCTTTAGAGAAAATGTTAAAGACTTTGTACTTCATCAATAAACAGTTTATGACTTCTATTGATGGCATTGAACAAGTAAGTCGACGATATGACCAAGAACTAGAAGATGTAAGGAATTGGTTTCATAGCACAGAGTGGGCAACAAATGACGAAATCAGTCCAAAAATACTTGAAAACGTAGTTTATACCCTTAAAAAAAGTGGGATTATTCAAGATAATATAGCTCCTGAAAGCTTTTGCCATCGAGTAGGATAAGTTAAACTACTTTGTCTGCACATGAACTGCTTGCGAACGCCTCGGGCTTAGCTTTAAATTGAAACCCCATCCCCATGATATATCCCATCGCTTCACTTAAGGCAGAGTTGGACTTAAAGCTTGGATTGGTGTTGATATCGGCATGAACTTCTAGATCTACTTTGTATTTGTCTAATAAATGACAAATACTGTACGCTACTTCTATGCTCTTTGAAACTTCGACAATCATTCGTTCTTTAATCGTCATTATACCGACATGACGGTGATTATTAATAAACATAAACCCACCGCTTCCTTTTCTCAAAAAAACAACCACACTTGCAAACTCAATATGATTCCTATAAACTTGAGAATCCGTGCCAACACAAACTTTCAGATTATAGCCTTCACGCATTTCTCTTAGAATAGTTTGTTCTACCAAACTTGGCAAATCATTGTCCAAGAAGGTGCCATCCAGTTTTCTCCAGCTCATTTTATTCGTTTAGGCTAAATATAAGGATTTATAATTTAAACTTTTTAAGATGAAATTAGCATACTGTGGATATCGTAAAAAGGTCTACCAACAAATTTTTAGTATCTATAACATCTAAAGCGAAACAATTCCCTACTTTTTCCTAATTTTACAAGATGGCCAAAACAAACTTTATTCTCAGTGATCATTATGATAATTGGTTAAACCTAAACCCTCTAACCTTAACTAAACCAGTGGCAGCTTTAAGAATAGGTATTAATAGCATTCAAGAAAAATGGGAATCATTTCTTTCTGTTAAGCCACAGCTCAAAACTTGCGCCCCCCATTTAAAAGCTTTAGATACTTGGACACAACACCCTGGAGAAACTTACGTTTTTATAAACGCATGTATTATACCAAGTCCCGAATTAACTAGTAGCATAGTCAACTTGAAGGAAGGGGAAAGTCTATATAAAGACGGTTTGAGCATTGCATCGAAAATAGTTCTTGGCAAGCAAAGTTTTGAGAAAGAAATTCAATATCCTCATGAAATCATAAGCATTCAATATCCATGGGATATTTTTTCCAAGAATGAGCTTATACTAAAACAAGATTTTGAACAAATCACAAAAGGTAGAAAAAGTCAAAAAATAAGCAGCACCAACGTTATAATTGGAAAGCAAGAATTCATCTTTTTGGAGGAAGGAGCAAAAGTTGAAGCTTCAAATTTGAATACTGAAACCGGTCCTATTTACATTGGAAAGAACGCCGAAGTTATGGAAGGTTCTAGTATCAGAGGTGGATTCGCACTATGTGAATCTGCAACGCTTAAGCTAGGCACAAAAATTTATGGTGCTACAACCATTGGGCCGCACAGTAAGATTGGTGGAGAAGTAAATAATTCTGTGGTACAAGGCTATAGTAATAAAGGCCATGACGGTTTCTTGGGTAATTCGGTAATAGGTGAATGGTGTAATTTAGGCGCAGGTACGAACAATTCAAACCTAAAGAATAATTATGGAGTAGTTGCCGTTTATAACTATTTGAAAAAAGATTTCATCGATAGTAAGCTACAATTCTTGGGATTGATCATGGGGGATCATAGCAAATGCGGAATCAATACGATGTTCAATACGGGCACAGTTGTTGGCGTATTCGCGAATATATTCGGAGGAGAATTCCCACCAAAATATATCCCTTCATTTAGTTGGGGTGGTGCAAGTGGATTTAATAGTTATGACTTAAATAAAGCATTTGACGTTGCCGACAAGGTAATGGAAAGAAGAGGTTTAAGCTTAAGCTCCGCAGACAAAGAAATATTAAAACAAATTCATTCAACTGAAGCAATCACATGAGAGAGAAAATAGTAATTGGGAATTGGAAAATGAACACCACGATTGATGAAGCGATCAATCTTATGATAGATTTAAAAGAAGGTTTGGGAGAAAACTTTACTGCATTATGCGTACCCTTCACCCACCTCAGTATAGTTCAAGAAATTGCAGATGACAGGATCGCCGTGGGAGTTCAGAATGTTAGTCAATTTTCAAATGGTGCTTATACGGGAGAAATTTCTGCCGCTATGCTTCAATCTCTTGATGTTGAATACGCTATTGTGGGACATTCTGAAAGACGCCTGCATTTTAACGAAAGCGATGCCATGGTGAATGTAAAAGTAAGAATATCCTTAGCGCATGATGTGAGTCCTATCATTTGTTGTGGGGAAAGTCTTGAGCTTAGAAAATCTGGCAAGTATTTACCTTTTATTAAGGCACAAATTTTAAAAGCCTTTGAAGGCGTTTCAAAAGAAGACGTAGGAAGTTGTATTATAGCTTATGAACCTATTTGGGCGATTGGAACCGGTGAAACGGCTAGTGCACAGCAAGCACAAGAAGTTCATGCTTTTATTAGAAAGGAAATTGAAGAACGCTATGATAAAACAACCTCAAATCAGTTGAGTATCATTTATGGTGGCAGTGTCTCTTCAAAAAATGCTAAAGAATTATTTGAAGGAAAAGATGTAGACGGGGCCCTTGTGGGTGGAGCTTCTCTCAAGGCTAAAGATTTTGTTAAAATAATAAATGCCCTTTAATGCAGCAATACAAGATTGTAATTATAGAAAACACCAAAAATAAAAATGACTTAGTCATCGCCCTCTTAGCTGATTTACAATTTGATTCTTTTGAAGAAATAAGCGACAACAGTTTGAAAGCATATGTGCTCAAAGATGAATTTAATGAGGAATCCTTTGTTTCTTTATTTAAAGCTAACCCCGTGTTGCAGTCCATGTCCTATACTGTTGAAGATTTAGAAGATAAAAATTGGAATGAGGTATGGGAAAGTAGTTTTAAACCAATTTCCATTGGGAATCTTTGCATGGTAAGAGCCCCATTTCATGAACAAAGCAATGTCAAATATGAACTTATTATAGAGCCTAAAATGGCTTTTGGTACAGGACACCACGCAACAACTGAAATGGTTTTAGCACTTATGCTTGAAATGGATTTTAAGGATAAGGCAGTTCTTGATTTCGGTTGTGGAACAGGCATTTTAAGCTTGCTAGCAGAAAAGAAAGGGGCTTTGTTTGTTGATGCAAATGATATAGAAGAACCCGCATACTTTAATACTATTGAGAATGCTACCTTAAATAATTGCGTTAAAATTAACGCCTTCCATGGTGATTTTAAGGTGGTACCGAATAAATCGTATGATGTGATCTTAGCGAACGTCACAACCCATACCATTCAAGAAAATTTAGAAGTTTTAATACAAGTGTTGAATTCCAAGGGCGACCTCCTTTTAAGTGGTATTTTATTCGAGCAACAAATCATCGTTAAAAATTTAGCGGATGCAATGGGTTTGAGCTTAAGAGCTGAAAAAAATCAAGACAACTGGGTAGCCTTGCACTATCAAAAAGAATAATTTATGAAAAAACTAATCTTCCTATTTTTACTCGTGGGTCTAACATTTACTCATGTAAAAGCCCAAGTAATTGACACTTTATCTAAGGATAAGGTGGGTTTTATGAAAGACCTTAAACAGCAATTCGATGCCACAAATCGCTCAGAGCTCAAAGACTTATACAAGAATTTTGATGATCAAGTAAAACAAGGTAAAATTTCAGATGAGGTCATTAATAAACTTATCATTACCTGTAATAAAATCTTGGAAATGCGTGGAAAAGCGTATCCTCAGTTACAACAAACCCTTGAAAATTACATGGAACTAAATGCCCTTCCTTTGGCAGCTAATGAATGGACAATGTTTCAAGAAACGCTCTTAATGCTTATTGATAATTCGAAGAAAGGGGATACCAAAACAACTTTAGATTTCATGGAGTTCGCCATTCCTTTGTTTCGTGAAAATGCATTGTTCTACAGTACAGCAAAAATTTGGAGTCTGCAAGAAGGTAACTTTAAACTAAGTTATGGAACTGAAGGTCCAATAGTTCAAGTTGATAGAGGAATAATCAAAGGAAAAACGCCTGGTGATTCCTTAGTGGTATTCAACACCTCCGGAAGCTATGTTTATTTTAAGACCACCTGGAATGGTCAAAGTGGAAGCGTAAACTGGGAACGAGCCGGGTTCCCTGCAACTGAAGTCTTTGCTACGTTTAACAACTACGAAATTGACATGAGTACACAGGCCTATTTAGTAGAAAATGTTACGTTTACCTATAAAAATTATTTTCAAACAAGCATTGTAGGAAAATTGGAAGACAAAATTGTAACTGCCGCCAATCCCCAAACGACCCGTTACCCAAGATTTTCAGCTGAGCGCGCAAATGTTCCTGAACAACGAATAACAGAGAATGTGTTCTACTATGGAGGATTTACATTAGCGGGTTCAAAAGTACAAGGCAGTAGTGATGGAGAAAAATCAGAATTGATAATTTACAAAGAAAACTCTAACGTGAAAATGCTTAGAGCTTTAACAAATTCCATTACGATCAATTTACCTCAAAAAATCAGTAGCAGCAATGCTGAAGTGTCCCTATACTTTGACAAGGATAGCATTTATCATCCTAGCATTAATTTATTCTATGACTTAGAAACTAAAACGATCAAACTTTTGAAGGGTGAAGGTAGTTTGGCACAATCTCGATTTACAAATTCTTACCACAATATCGATCTAAATCTAGACGTCCTTACTTGGGATTTAAAAAGTGATGAAATCTTATTAAGTATGATTACTACTTCTGGATTAAAATCAGCAAATTTTGAATCTAAAGAATACTTTAGTAGTGAGAAAATGAAAGAATTAAGGGGCAATGTGAGCTATGACCCCCTTACTATTTTAAAAAAATACACTGAAACGAACATGCAGAACTACCTTTATGCATTTGATTTTGCTAAGTTGATATCTCCAAATCTAACGGTTCAACAAATCAAGCCCCTCATCTTTAGTTTGGTTCAAGAAGGCTTTATCACTTTTGATGAAGAAACTGAAAAAATTGACGTAAAGGATAAAGTTGGGCATTACGTTTTAGCCAACGCTAAAAAGAAAGATTTCGACAATATTACCATTACATCTAATGACAATAAAAGCAACGGAACGATCAATTTAGCAGATAATTCTATGCATCTGACCGGAGTAAAATCTGTTCCCATTAGTCTTGCAAATTTAACCTCATTTTTTCCAGCAAATCAGCGTATTACAATTGAAAAAAATAGAGATATGGAATTTGACGGGCTCTTCTTCTCTGGTAGATTTGACTTTTTTGGTAAAGACCATCATTTTTTATATGAAGACTTTAACATGGAATTGCCGCAAATTGATACTTTAATCATCAACATTCCCGATGGAGATAAATTAGACCAATATGGCAATCCAAGACTAAAGCCGATAAATTCAACTTTACAAGAATTGAAAGGTAATTTAAATATCAATATTCCCATTAATAAATCTGGAAGTTCAGAATTAGCTCAATTTCCAATTTTTGAGTCCACACAAACAGCTAAAGTATTCTATGACGGCAAGGAAACTAGAGGGGGCACTTACAAAAGAGAAGATTTCTATTTCGAAATTCCACCTTTTACTATAGACTCCTTGATGTACATTGATAAAAAAACGCTTAAATTTGAGGGGGAGTTACATTCTGCAGGCATCTTCCCTGACTTAAAAGAACCTTTACGATTACAAGATGATTTATCCCTAGGCTTTAAGCTAAAATCTCCTCCAGAAGGATTGGAAATTTATCAAGGGAAGGGAAGATTTATCAGTGAAATTGAGCTAAACAATGAAGGCTTGAGCGGTAGTGGGATCATTAAATACAAATCAACCAGTTTTGAGTCTAAAAATATCATGTTTTTCCCAGATTCCCTGCTGGCCATAACCGATACTTTTGGAATCGAAGAATCAAAAGGGGCTTACGAATCTCCTTGGGTTAAAAGTGAAAATAATAAAATAGAATGGTATCCATACTTAGACAGCATGGTGGCTTATTCCAACAAAGAAAAACCTTTCAAAATGTTTGATGAAAGTGTGAAATTAGATGGACTTCTTGAAATTACAGACAAGGGGATTTATGGATCAGGTTTAGCCGATTGGGAAGATGCGCAGTTAACTTCTAATCGATTCAAGTTTAATGCGGAAGAACTGCTTGCAGATTCTGCAAGCTTGCTTATCAAAACAATTGATGGAGATAAGGTTAGTTTCAACACCCCAAATGTGAATGTTTACGTCGATTTTAATGCAAACACTGGATATTTCAAATCCAATACGAATGAAAATAGAACGGAATTTAATTACAACCAATATGCCACAACTATCGATGAATTCTTTTGGGATATTGATAATAAACAATTGCAATTTTCAGTTCCAGAAGGAAGTTCAGGGGCACCTTTTGTTTCTTTAAATCTAAAACAAGACACGCTGTCCTTCATTGCGACTAAGGCGGACTACAATCTAGAAAACAGCATTATTGAAGCTCGTGGTGTTTCAGAAATTTTCGTTGCAGATAGTAGAGTTATTCCGGACAAAGGAAGAGTAACCATTTATCCCGAAGCTAAAATGGAAACCTTAACCAATGCCGTAATTGAAGCTAGTGCAGAAAGCAAACGTCATATCATGGAAGATGTAACCATCACTATTAATGGGAAATATGACATTAACGCTAGTGGTAAGTATAAATATATAGCCGAAAATACACCTACTCAATACATCAATCTCCCTAAGATAGAAGTCATCGTAGCAGACTCAACTCAGATGGATAAAAAGAATGGTGTTGTAAACAAAATCATACATGCCAAAGGACTTATTTTGCAATCGGAGAATTTTATAATCTACCCGAATGTTCAATATTATGGTGACATTGACATGTACTCCACTTTAGATGACTTAAAGATTAAAGGTTATGCTAAAGTTGATTTTAGAACCCCTTTTATCATAAGTGATTTCTTGCAAGTAGAAGGCAAAGTAAATCCCGAAAGCTTAGATCTTACTTTAGATGGTGCCAAAGATCCGACTGGGAAACCAATCCGAACTGGGATTTTCGTAAACAAAATTGGAATTAACCCGATTTACACCAATATCTTAAACAATCAAATTGGCCCTTTAGATGTTGCGCTTTTTGAGGCTAATGGCATTCTTAAACATGACCCCAAACTAAACATATACACTTTTGGAAACGAAGCTAAAATGAATAGCAGCGTTGTTATGAAAGGGAATGTCCTCAAGTTTTCACCACAAGATAATAGTCTAGTGGGGCAAGGCAGTTTTGATTTCGCTCTAGCTTTCGGGGCTATTGACGAAAAATTTGCTGGAGAAGTAAGAACCGATTTAATTGAAAATCAATATGATTTTAACACGAGCATCATCATTCCACTAGATATAGATAAATCAATAGTTGAAAAAATGGCGTATTATTTATACGAAGATAACTTTGACAATACGGATGTCAACTACGACAACGAAGATTTACATTACCATTGGGCTGAATTTGTAAGTGATAAGTCTCTTGAAAAAATGCAAGAAGAAATCAACACTACAGGATTCTTCTCACGGCCCAAGGATTTGGTTGGCTCCCTTGTATTCACGGATGTTGACATGAAATATTATCCAGCAGAAAGGGTGTATCGTTCAGAAGGAAAATTTGGACTTGCATTTGTTGGCGATAAAGGAGTTCATAAAATGATAAATGGCTACTTAGAATTTGGTCATAGAATGGGTTCAGATTATTTAAATATTTATCTAAAAACTTCTTATAATGATTATGTCTATTTTACATTTACCACCACGCTTTTAGAAATCACTTCTTCTTTTTCAGATATCGTAGGAGCTATTAATGCTTTAGATCCCTCCAAAAGAAAAGTTAAAGGTGAAAACAATACATTTTATCTATATACTGGGATAAACGAAATGAAAGCAAAAGGATTTATTCAAAGAATGAAGATTCTTGAAGAGGGCGGGACATTACCTCAACCTGAGCCTCCAAAAATTAAAATTGAGCAACCCTTAGAAAAGGGTAATGAGAAAGGCGAAAAAGACAACGGACCTGAAGAAATTACGCCTTCTGATTCGAACGTACCAAAAGAGGTATTGGATTTTGAAGAACAACAATCAAAGGGAAAGAAAAAGAAAGATGAAGTGCCGGATGAAGCTGAAAAGATTGACGTAGAAGAAAAAGTTGAAGAAGACCCTGCTCTAAATCCCAGTGTTCCACAAGAAATTCTTGACTTTGAAAACAACAGTAAGGGAAAGAAAAACAAGGACGATGCGCCAGCAGAGGTCGAAGAAAAAGAAGTAGAAGAAACTCCGGCAGCAAGTCCTAGTGTTCCACAAGAAATTCTTGACTTTGAAAACAGCGACAAAGAAAAGAAAAAGAAGGACGATATGCCAGCAGAGGTCGAAGAAAAAGAAGTAGAAGAAACTCCGGCAGCAAGTCCTAGTGTTCCACAAGAAATTCTTGACTTTGAAAACAACAGTAAGGGAAAGAAAAAGAAGGGTGAGTAACTATTCCGAATTGTGCACTAGAAAAATTCCTGTGTACAGCAGACAAGGATAAGGATAGAAACAAGTTCAAAAAAAACGCGCTATAATCTAGCGCGTTTTTTAGTTTATTTAAGCTCGTTTATCAGCCCTTAGCTTTTCTTTAATCATAGAAGCCAATACATCAATAGCCACAATGTTATCGCCTCCAACAGGCACTATAATATCTGCATACTTCATCGTAGGCTCAATAAATTGATTGTGCATTGGCTTCAGCATGGTTTCATAGCGAGTTAATACTTCATTGATATCTCTACCCCTTTCCGTAATATCTCGTCTCATTCTTCTTATCAATCGTTCATCTGCATCTGCATGAACAAAAATTTTAATGTCGCAAAGTTTTCTAAGTTCTTCATTAGTAAACACCAAAATCCCCTCAACGATAATCACATCTTTGGGATGAATAACTCTGTAATCATCTGTTCGCGAATGGGTAACGTAAGAATATATTGGTTCTTGAATTTCCCTTCCCTCTTTCAAATCATGGATATGCTGAATCAGCAATTCGAAATCAATTGATCTCGGATGGTCATAATTAATCTTCTGACGATCTTCAAAATCTAATGCTGAATTGTCTTTATAATAAGAATCCTGTCCAAGCACGGCAACGTGCCCTTTAGGAATGATGCTCATTAGCTTCTTTACCACTGTGGTCTTTCCAGACCCTGTTCCTCCTGCAATGCCAATAATTATCATAGTTCGTTCGTTTTTACGATCAGCCTGCAATGTAAAAAAAATATTTCATTTGATTGAGTTAGGGTCAATTTGATTTTTGTCATTCCTTCAAGTAGTTGTATATTTGCCGACCATAACAACAAAAAAACAAAGATTCTCCAGTATGAAAAATATATATACAAAATACGCTCATTTGCTTACAAACTATTGCCTTCAAGTAACGAAGGGAGATAAAGTTTATGTTAAAACTACTTATTTAGCTGAACCTTTACTTCAAGAATTATTAAAAGAAATTTACAAAGCTGGTGGCCATCCTTTTGTAGATATAGAGATTCAAGAACAAGGAAAGATTTTCATAGATCATGCCCAACAGCATCAATTAAGCTATGTCGATCCATTTAAGCAACAAATTATGGAAACCTTTGATTGCTATTTAGCGATAAGAGCTCCTTTCAATTTAAAAGAGTCACAAAATAACGATAGCGAAAAAAGCAAAATAGCAGGTGCTGCAAGTCGCCCGATGATGAAAACCTATATGGAACGAACGGGGACCTATGAATTGAGAAGAAGTTTATGTCAATTCCCTACTCAAGCTAGCGCTCAAGAAGCGGGCATGAGTTTAAGTGAGTATCAAGACTTTGTATTTAACGCTTGTAATCTATATTATGACGACCCTATTGCAGAATGGAAAAAATTAAGCGAAAGACAGCAAAGCATTGTAGACCACTTAAATAAATGCACTAAAGTTCAATATAAAGGAAATGGTATAGATATTAGTTTTAGTACAGAAGGTAGAATTTGGATCAATAGCGATGGCAAAACCAATATGCCTTCTGGTGAAGTTTATACGGCTCCCGTTGAAGATTCTGTAAATGGTATTGTGCGCTTTTCTCATCCTAGTATCTATATGGGGAATGAAGTAGAAGATATTAGTTTAGAGGTGAAAGATGGAGAAATAGTAAAATGGGATGCTAAAAGAGGAAAAGAATTTTTAGATAAAATGATGAACATTCCCGGCGCTAGACGCTTTGGAGAAGCTGCTGTAGGAACCAATTTTAATATCGACAAATTTACAAAAAACATCCTATTCGATGAGAAAATTGGTGGGACCATACACATGGCGGTTGGTCAATCTTATCATCAATGTGGAGGAAAGAATGAATCTCCCATCCACTGGGATATGATTGCGGATATGACGAACGGCGGTGAAATATTTGCCGATGGCGAGAAGGTATATGAAAATGGGAAGTTCACTATTTAGTTAGCTTATGACACCCTTCTGGCTCACTTTTTTCAAATTTTTTACTGTTGGTGGATTCGGTTTCGGCATTGATATGTTGAGCACTTGGGTTTTCAAAGAGCGACTCCAACTTAAAAAATTTCAGGCAAATTCGCTGGGATTTATAATTGGTATCATTTTTAGGTTTTTCGCTAATAAACTTTGGACATTTCAAAATAAGGACCCTGATTGGTTAAAGCAAATTTTACAATTTGGGCTTATTGCTTTAGTTGGCTTGGGAATAGTCAACGGTATCATTTATCTCTTAGATGAAAAACTAAAATTACTCAGCTTCTACAAAGCTAAAATTGTAGCCATGATTATTTTCATGCTTTGGAATTTTGCAGCAAATTATCTGTGGACATTCGCTTAATGTGAAATAAGGCTTAGACTAAAAGTGAGGCCCTCAGTTCACCCACCATTTTATCAAATCTACCTCGCGGTTCTTTTTTCCTTAACATTAATTGCACATATATAAGAGTTGAGTAGCATGCCAATTTGTCCATTGAAGGAACTACTTTTCTAAACAATTCTTTTGATGCCACGTTAAGATTGAATAACTTTGTATAAACCACAAAATCAAACTAAATGGACGCGAAAGCTCGAATAATAAAGGCACCAACAGGAACGAAATTGCATTGTAAGGGATGGGTTCAGGAGGCCGCTTATAGAATGATTCAAAACAATCTTGATCCAGATGTGGCAGAACGTCCTGAAGAGTTAATTGTCTATGGAGGAAGAGGTAAAGCCGCCAGAAATTGGGAGTCTTTCGAAAAAATTCTTACTTGTCTAGAACAGTTAGAAGACAACGAAACGCTATTAGTTCAAAGTGGCAAACCTGTTGGCGTGATGCGTTCCCATAAAGATGCTCCGAGAGTAATTATAGCAAACTCTAACCTAGTAGGAAAGTGGGCTACATGGGAACACTTCAACGAATTAGAAGCAAAAGGCTTGATGATGTATGGTCAAATGACTGCTGGCTCTTGGATCTATATTGGCACTCAAGGAATTGTACAAGGAACTTATGAAACTTACTTGAGCTTAGCAAACAAACATTACGGTGTGCCTTCCTTAAAAGGCAAGCTCAATGTAAGCGCTGGTTTAGGTGGAATGGGTGGTGCTCAACCACTTGCCATCACCATGAATGAAGGCGTAGCTCTTGTTGCAGAGATGGAAGAGTGGCGCGTAAAGAAAAGATTAGAAACGCGTTACCTAGATAAAATGAGCCTAGATATAGACGAAGCCATTGACATGGCTTTAGATGCTAAGGCAAAAGGCGAAGGAATCTCTATAGGTGTGGTTTGTAATGCAGTGGATTTATTGCAAAGATTGTTAGATCGAAATATTGAAGTAGATACCTTAACAGATCAAACATCCGCTCACGATGAATTGATTGGCTATTTCCCAGAGGGAATGAGTGTGGAAGAAGCAAATACGCTAAGAGATTCCAATCCGAAAAAATACACAGAACTATCTTTAGATACCATGGCTCATCATGTCAAGTTAATGTTGGAACTACAAAAAAGAGGAACGATTACCTTTGATTATGGCAACAATTTGAGAGGCCAAGCACAAGATAGAAGAGGAATGAAAAATGCTTTTGATTTCCCAGGATTTGTGCCGGCCTATATTCGCCCCTTGTTTTGCAAAGGGAGTGGTCCTTTCCGATTTGTTGCCTTAAGTGGTAACCCGGAAGACATTTATAAATGTGACAACAAGCTAAGAGAACTTTTCCCTCACAATACGGGATTGCTTCGCTGGTTAGATATGGCCACTGAAAGAATTGCATGGCAAGGTTTACCTGCTCGGATTTGTTGGTTAGAAATGGGCGAAAGAGAAAAAGCCGCTTTAGCCTTTAATGAAATGGTAAAAACTGGGGAGTTAGACGCTCCCTTAGTAATTGGACGAGATCACTTAGATACAGGCTCTGTGGCCTCTCCGAATAGAGAAACAGAAGCTATGAAAGATGGCAGTGACGCTGTTGCGGATTGGCCTATTTTAAATGCCTTAATCAATACTGCTGGTGGGGCTAGTTGGGTAAGCTTCCATCAAGGCGGCGGCGTAGGAATGGGCTACTCTATGCACTCGGGAATGGTAATTGTGGCAGATGGAACAGCCGACGCACATGAACGCTTACGGCGCGTATTGCACAACGATCCAGCTATGGGCGTGATTCGACATAATGATGCAGGGTATGAAATAGCCAGCGATACTGCAGATAAATTTGGTTTGAAAGTCTAAACTTTTAAAAAATAACATTGTATAGCTTGAACTAAATCAGAAATAGATTTTACGGTGAAGGAATTAGAATGTATACTTTAAGGAAAAAATCGACTCGATAAAATATTAATTGTAGTTAATTGTAGTTAAATATTAAAAATCAATAGAATACTTAATTATAAAAGTATTGATTTGCACTTGAATAAAGTAACCAAACTAAAAATGATGAAAATCATTAGCTATATTTTATCAAGTATCTTCTTAATTTTATTTTACCTAATATTGATAATTTTTCATCCCTTACAGTGGTTTGGACTAACCTTTTTTGGATATAAAGGGCATAAATTTTTAGTAGATTTAATGAGCCTCTTATTAATGAGAACTACCTTATTATTAGGTATTCACACTAAATTTGAAAATAATTTTCCTTTAAAAGAAGGCCTAAGCTATCTCTTTGTAGCGAATCATCAAAGTCCCTTTGATATTGCACCAATAAGCTGGCATTTTAGGAAATATCATCCAAAATATGTTTCGAAGATTGAGTTATCAAAAGGAATACCTAGTATTTCTTTCAATTTAAGACATGGCGGGTCTGTGTTGATTGACAGAAAAAATGGAGGAACTGCTTTAAAAGAACTCTTAGTTTTTGGAAAGAAAATTAATGAAAACAAATGGTCTTCCGTTATTTTCCCCGAGGGAACAAGAAGTCGTAGTGGTATACCAAAAGAATTTTCTGCGAATGGTTTAAAAACACTAGTTAAAACCAATCCAGAAGCATACGTAGTTCCCATTTCCATTAATAATTCTTGGTGTGCTTTCAAATATGGAAAATTCCCATTAGGATTATTTAAGACGATTACATTTAAAACGCATGAACCCATAAAAGTAGATTCAATGAAATTTGAAGAACTTTTAGAAAAAACAGAAACCATCATTAAAAACAATATAAATCATACTATAAATGTCTAGCCAGAATCAAAATAATAGAAAAGAAGTTATGAAAACACTAGAACCTGAAATAGACGGTTTAATTGGAAAATATTTAACCCCCATAGAAAATATTTGGCAAGCCAGTGACTTCTTGCCAAACTCACAAAGTGACAATTTCCTTGAAGAAGTCAAAGAAATTCAAGAAATATCTAAAGAACTAGGTAATGATTTTTGGATCGTATTGGTAGGAGATATGATTACCGAAGAAGCTTTACCTACCTATGAATCTTGGATTATGGATATTGATGGCGTAAATCAATCACCCGAAAATGGATGGGCTAAATGGGTAAGACAATGGACGGGAGAAGAAAACAGACACGGAGATGTTTTAAACAAGTACTTATACCTTTCTGGTAGAGTAAATATGAGAGAAGTGGAGATTTCTACGCAACATTTAATAGCGGATGGCTTTGATATAGGGACAGCAAAAGATCCTTATAAGAATTTTATTTACACAAGTTTTCAAGAATTGGCCACTTTTATCTCACATTCAAATGTTGGAAAAATTGCTTCTGCTAAAGGACATCATGCCTTAGCTAAAATGTCTAAATATATTGCTGGAGACGAAATGCGCCATCACATGGCTTACTCTAAATTTATCAGTAGAGTATTTGAAATTGATGCCAGTGAAATGATGATTGCTTTTTCGGATATGATGAAACATAAAATTATTATGCCGGCTATGCGTATGAGAGAATCTGGTGGAGAACAGGGAGCTGTCTTTGATTCATTTGCTTCTGTGGCTCAAAAGATTGGCGTATACACTGGTTTCGACTATGTTGACATTATCAATAGACTTAACAGCGTATGGAATATAGATCAAATTTCTGGATTAACGGATGAAGCAGAAAAAGCAAGAGACTATTTAATGAAATTACCCGATAGAATGCATCGAATTGCAGAAAGATATACTCCTGATGTTTCAAATCATCAATTCAAATGGATGATACCAGCATAATCATTTTCTTTGATGATGAAATAAACTACCAAAAAACAATTGGAGCTTTCCAAGAAAATAAATGAGTAGCAAGCCCTTTATTCCAATGTGCTTACAAAACACTCATTCCAAATTCGCCTGCATGTTGCAAGCGAGCTCTTTGACTTGCCTCCATTTTCAACTTAGTTCGTTTTTAATCTAATAGGGTTCAAGATTCGTTCTTGGAGAATAGATTCATTCATTCTGTATTCATATGCTGCGGCTTGAGGTCGGGAAGAAACGATAGCATGCAATTCTTCATTTATAAAATGCAAACCTACCCCATCGTCACAGCCAATTCCTGGTTTCATTTCACCTGAAATAATTTTAGCTTTAAAGACTTCTTGTCGGTCAAGTTCTCCATCAAAATGAGGACAATTGCTCCCTTTTAATAAACCCAAACATTCCAATTTAGATAATGCTCCTGGCATGGAGTCTGTCAAGCCTTCCTCAAACCAACAGATAGCCCCGGCACTTGGCCCGCATAAAACAACACCTTGATGATAAGCCTGTTTCAAAACAAGATCTAATCCCCATTTTTTCCAAAGCCGCAACATGTCTCTCGTGTTTCCTCCTCCAACATAGATGATATCTTGATCTAAGATATACGCTTCTAGCGCATTGGCGCTCTTTGAAGTAAACGTTAAGTGGCTCGGCACGCAAGGCTTACTTTCAAAACTTTTGTAAAACCTTCCTATTAAATCCGCTGAATTACCGCTTGCTGTTCCAATGAAGGAAATCAATGGGTTGTCTTTATTCACCAAACTCAATATGTGATCATCCAGCAATGGATTTTCAGGTTCCAATGAAAAACCTCCCCCACCCATGGCAAATATCTGTCTCTTCATTCTTCGTTTTAATGGGCTAATACTGACTTTTTTTGATTTAACCCCTGGTTCACTGCATCCTTTAGCATTGAAAGTCGCTTTGAATGCTTAAGTATTGTACCGGATTCTTGAGAAATTATCCAAGCGAATAGGGCAACAAATAAAATGAGGTTTCTGAGAATTTTCATATTCAGAATTTAGCTTAAGCCATTCAAACGATATACCAAAATAGCTAATTATTAGACTTCGGCATTTTTATATTTTTCACAAGTCCTTTTGATTACTTCGTCCATATTTTCAAACTCAAAACCAAGTGCTTTTTTCAGTTTGTCATTCAGGTAAATATAGTTTCTAGAGGTATATAAAGTTGTTTCTTTAGTGACCATAGCTTGTTGGCCACTTAACTTTGATTTCAACCAATAAAAGCGCCAACCAATTTCTCGGATAAATGGTGAAAGTGGTTTAGCTGGTGGTTTTATTCCAAAACCCTGAGCTATCTTTTCAAACAAAGTTTTGAAACTTATATTTTCTGCTGAAACGATAAATCGTTTTCCGTTTAGCTCACTTTCCATCAATTGAATACACGCTTTTGCAACATCTTCAAGAGAAATAAAACCATTAATACCCGTTGGGTAAAAAGGAATACCATCATGAACATTTTTGAAAATTTGCGAGGAACCTTGAGTCCAATCTCCAAAGCCTAAAATAGTAGATGGGTTGGTTATAACCATGTTTAATCCTTCTTCATGCCCACGCCAAACTTCCAACTCACTTCGGTGTTTCGCGATTGCATAATTTGTGTTTTCGGCATCTTCAACCCATTTCGTTTTTTCATCTATATCCTTCTTGATATCGTATCTACCAAAAGCTGAAACCGAACTCACAAACAAGAACTTCTTAATTTTCTTACTCAAGGCCATATTAACCATATTCGCTGTGCCTTCAATGTTCACTTTGAACATCTTGTGTTTTTCTGAAGGGTCGAAAGAGATCATGGCCGCGGAGTGATAAACATAATCCACGTCATTAAAAGCATCCTCCAAAGAAGGCACATCAATCACGTCGCCTATTACCCATTCAAATTGCCCTTCGAAATCTTTCAAAAAGCTGGTATTGCTCGAACTTCTCTTTAATGCTTTTACTTTCTTTCCTTTAGCAATTAATTGCTTTACAATTTCAGCACCCACAAAACCTGTTGCGCCCGTCACTAATATTTTCCCTTCACTCATAGTTCCCAAAGTTATCCTTTTTCAAAAACTTCTCCGCAGGAAGTATCGTGGTTAGCACCTGTAACACTAGCCAGAACATTCACTTCATTTTTAAGTTTTAATACTCCAATAAATGCCATGACAATGGCCTCCTTATAATTTACCAGCTCTTCTTCAGGTACTACAACTTTCAATTTGGTATAAGCTTGAATTCGCGCTACTAGATACGTATTGAAAGCACCTCCACCAGTCACAAATAGTTGTACCTCCTCTGACAAAACCATCCTATACTCATTGGCAATATTGGCAATGTCCTTCCCTATTAAATAAGCAATATGGTCAACGTAAGTTGCTAAGGCATTTTCAAGCTTTGTTTCCGAGTTATCGATTTCCATAATCAATAGTTTTGCCATACCATTATCTAAAGATTTTGGACCCATTTTTTGATAGTAAGCCAAGCTGTTCAACTTATTCAACAAGCTTAAATTCACTTTTCCTTTTCTAGCCATTTTACCTTTATCATCATAAGGAAAACCTTTTTGATGAGCGTAATGATTTAAGACTTGATTTGTGGTGCAAACATCAAAAGCAACTATTCCATCCTTCGTTTTAATGCTCAAGTTAGCTATCCCTCCAAGATTCAAACAAATCGTATAATCCTTGAACAAATGTAAATCGCCTATTGGAACTATTGGAGCACCTTGTCCACCTGCGTCTATATCTGCTTGACGCAAGTTATTAATTACTTTTAGGTCAAGTTGGTTCGCCAAGGTTTGACCATCGCCAATTTGACATGTCACACCTTTATCTGGGTTATGAAAAATGGTGTGGCCATGAGAAACGACCGCATCAATATTTTTGATTTGATTTTCTTGGATAAACTCTTGAACTTCCTGTGCAAGGTAATGGGCAAATAGAATGCTTAAATCATTCAAGTCATCCTTGCTTAAATCCACCGCCGAATGGAGTTTATTTTCCCAAACTCCTAAAGAGGCCCTTTTGCAATGAATCAAATCAAAAGACCAAGAATCGGTAAATGTGAAGGAACAATAAGCGAGGTCAAGGCCATCTAAAGAACTACCTGACATGAGCCCGATGGTATAATAAGTTTTTGCTAGGATTGGCATAGCCTGAAATTAATTATTCTAGGCGCAATTCCTCAATATAAACCGCAACATTTTGAATTTCTTCTTCAGAAATAATTTTTTTAAAGGCGTTCATGATCCCTTTCCCATGCGTAATTTGAAGAATTCTGGTGTCAAGATCTAGTTTAGACGCTGACAAATCTGTTGCTCCTGAAAACGCCATTTTCCCATTTGCTCCATGACATGCAACGCAATACATAGCGTACACTTCTTTACCGCTCATGGCAGATTTGACTTCGATAGTAGTTGTTGGCGCTGTTGAATCGCTATTGCTTTGACAAGCAACGATAGCGATTATTGAAAAGATAATTAATCCGAAGAGTTTTGTTTTCATAAATGGAAAGTTTGTTAGCCCCTGAACTTCATTCTCTATAGGTACCTAAGTGAATTACGTTTTATCTTATTAAAGTAATGTTTCCTTGGCGACTAATGGTTTCTTGATCTTTTGTTACTGCACGGATATACCAAATATAGGTTCCAATTCCGCAATCTACTCCTCTAAAAGTTCCATCCCATGCACCGGTTAATTCATCTGTTTTGAAAATTTCTTCGCCCCATCTATCATAGATCGTTAAGAACACAAGCTTTTCAATATTAAGGTATTTAATCAATGCAGCAAAATCATTTACTCCATTTCCATTAGGAGAGAAGGCCGTAGGAAAAGCAAGCAGCGTTAAGACATCTACATTCACCGTCATGGTGTCATAATTAAAACATCCCGTCAAAGGATCTTTGATTTCTAAGACATAATTTGTGGTGCTAAATGGACTTACTTCAGGACCAAAAATATTCGGCGGATCCAAGATTCCTTCAAAAGTTTTGTCTTCTGTATACCATAATGGCTCACCCGTTCCACTTCCTAAAATAAATCCTGATTCATCTCTAAAAATGGTTATATCCCCTCCTGCATTTGCAAGTGGTAATTGATTCACCGTAATAGGATGAAAAGCGACATCGCTAAAGCAATCGTTACTTACCACAACATTCACTAAAAGAGAACTATCAGGGGCAGCTTGAGTTAGATAAAATTGTGGATTTGAAAAAACACTATCTGGGTTCCATTGATAATACAAACCCCCACCAGCTTCCAAATCGACATATGAACCTACACACATAATGGTATCACCAATAATGATCGCTACAACGGGCAACTGCACATCTACATCAATAGAATCGCTCAAACTACATCCGTGTACATTCGTAACAGTGTGGTAAAAAGTTGTGGTATCTGCTGGAACAACATCTGTTATGGCGCTATTAGAGCTTACTATTGTTGCGCCGTTATTAGAGCTCCAACTGAATACGCTTCCATCAAAGGAGGTGGCGGTCAAAGTCAAGGCATCGCCCAAACAAATATAGCCCGGATATCCTATTGGATAAGACAAGGCCAAATCAGGGATGTTATTGACCAAAATTCGAACGGAATCATTGCTTTCACATGATAAGGTGCCGATAGTATCCACTGCAAATAAATAATACCAAGTATTTGAATTGGGTTGAACCGTTGGATTTGGAATACTATTATCACTTATACTCGCATCAAGACTTGTCCATAAATAGAAATCCATATCATTGGGTTGGGCATTCAATTGATATGGTGGGTCACCAATACAAATTGAATCCAATGGACCTGCATCAACCGAAGGAGGTGAAACCACTTCAATGGTAATCGTATCTCGATCTAAATAACAATAGTTTACGGTTTCTAGGATGTAGTCCCTGGTCGTAGGCGGAAAGAAGCCAGGTTCTCTAACAGTACTGCTTGTAATAAAGGTATTTGGCGACCAAGAATAGGAAGTTACATTACCTAAATCTAAAACATCCACATAGACGGTATCTCCAAGACAAAGAGAATCAACATCTACCGAAATCAATTCCAGCGCCGGATTTAAAACAACGACTTCAACACTATCGGTATTCACACAAGAGTTTGCATCTGTAACGGTAACGGTATAAGTCGTGGTCGCTGTAGGTGAGGCAACCGTATTGGCCGTATTAGTGCTAGAAAGACCTGTTGGTGGTGACCAAACATAACTCACTCCTCCGCTAGCTTGCAGGGGCACCGTTGTGTTGAAAGAAATTACATTCAATGAATTCAAGCATACCGAAGTATCTGGCCCTGCTTCAGCGGGAGGTAGGGCAAACAAATCAATAAAAATGGAATCATTGTTCACACATTGATTGGAATCCGTAACGGTCACGTAGAATGTGGTCGGTGTAGTTTGCATATTCGCAAATGGATTTGCAATATTTGAAGCGCTAAGTAAAGGGTTGGTTTGCCATAAGTAAGCTGTGCCACCTGTAGCCGTTAGCTGTGTACTTGTATTTGGACAAATTGGTGAGTTGCCTGTAACATTAGCTACAGGTAAGGGATTTACGACCATATTTTGCTGCAAGGTATCTGTGCAACCAAGAGCTGAAATTTCAATCAATTGAATGGGATAAGTTCCTGCCGCGGCAAAATTGTAGTTGGCATTCTGGGTATTAAACGTGTTTCCATCGATAGTCCATTGATAGCTTTGAATTGTTCCACTTAGAATCGTAGACGTATTCGTTAAGTTAATAGCCACTCCTTCACATCTAGGATTAGACATGGTATAACTGGGTTCGGGCAAAGGATGAATGGTAATATCATTATAGACGGTATCTATACAGCCTTTAGAAGTGGTCACAATCAAACTAGCGGTAAAAGTCCCGGCTTGTGTGTACTGATAATTAGGAAAACGCTGGGTTGAGGTATCTGCGGTGGTACCAGGATCTCCAAAATTCCAAGTCCAGGAGTTCAAATTTCCTGAGGTAGCAAAAGAAGTATCTATAAAACTAACATCCAGATTTAAGCAGGAATCTTGGAAAGCATACCCAGGTGCAAAGATGGGATAGAAGATCACTAAACCTTGAGAAGTATCTGCACAGCCGTCTGGAGCGTATCCTATAACTGTTACAATGAACGAACCAGTGTCTGAATAAAAATAACTCGGATTCTGAGCAGTAGAAACGTCTGTAGTTGTCGTAGGATCTCCGAAATCCCATTCATAGGAAACAATGCCAATATTATTTGCGAGGGTAAATTGCACCACACCTTCATTGCAATCTGCATCAATCGTATATAACCCTGTAGCAGGATCAAGAGGTAAATTTGGATCTGTTGCAATCAAAATATCAGGGAAATCACAAGCGGATACTAAGTATTGAAAATCTCTCATTACCCTACTTAAAAAAACTCCATTTCTATACTCGGAAACGCAAACAGCCATTACATAAACCCCTTGATTTGGAGGGGTAACTCCCATAATCCCAGTACTACCATTAATTGAAATAGCCCCGCCAAATGGATTTGCAGCACTAAACCCTGCGCCCCAAATTACTGAATTATATGGCGGTCCGTAATTATTATACGTTGTTCCAAAATTCAAATCTCCTGCATTTGCAACCGGAACTTGGTTATCTAAACCCAATAAGGGGTCACATAAGCTATAGAACAAGGAGTCTCCATCAACATCAGTAGCTGAAAAATTAACTTGGTTAAATCTAGCAGCACAGAGGTATTGCTCAAAATTATTAAACGTAGGAGAACTATTAATTATAGTAGTTGGAGGAATTCTTACACTAGAAGAAAACCCTTGATCACCTGGAGCTGTGAAATTATTGATGATACTATTTCTACAGCACCGCCCGTAAACCATCGTCATTCCAACATTTTGGTTAAACCCCTGAATAGTACTTAAATTAATTGTAAAAATATAAAGCCCTCTTTGCGTTACGATATTAGGAATAACATCTTGACAAGGACTGAGCACAGGATTAATCGTTGAAAAACTGGTTAAAGCAAATTCTCTTGCTTGCAAGAAAGTCCCATTATCTGTATAAAAACTAATTACTGCAGGATCATCAAAAAAGGCATTTGGATTTCCGTTTACATCATCTCTATATACAATAAGTGTTACTCTAATTGTATTTCCAGCCAATCTTTCATAAGACATTTCTCCTCCTACAAGGTGAGTTGCTTTTGCTGAAAAGAAACTCGTCATAATTAGCAGTAAAAAAAGTATTTTTTTCATGTTCATTTGCATATCTATAACGCAGGTCTTTTAAAAAAAGTTTAAGTATGCGTCAACCTTTGTAAAGATACGGTCAAATGTTGAGTAAAAAAAGACAAAAAAATCAATTTGTGAAAGCTAGAAGGAATAACATTCAAGCCTTACAAGTCTAATTATCGTTGTATTTTTGCTTACGAATAAGCAATGCAACATGGGGAAGGATAAACTGAAACGATTTAATGAGCTCAAGACATTTTCTAATGTATATGAAAATTTGGATTACAAAATTCCCGAATTGGTCAATAGTCAAGGGGATCAAATGAATCTGAAGGGCAAGTGGCACCAAGCGCATTTTAAAAATGCGCATCCCATAACTTTAGAATTGGCGTGTGGAAAAGGGGAATATACTTTTGGCTTGGCCCAACGACATCCCGAAAGAAACTTTATAGGCATAGATATCAAAGGGGCAAGAATACATAAAGGTGCCAAAGAAGCCTTAGACTCGGGTTTGGATAATGCAGCTTATTTGCGCTGTAAAATTGAATTGTTAGATGAATTCTTTGCTCCAGAAGAGGTAGCCGAAATCTGGATTGTTTTTTCGGATCCTTTTCCAAAAGACAGACATTCAAAACATCGTTTGACATCTCCAAAATTTTTGGATTTATATAAAAAAGTATGTACAAAAGATGCCATTATTAATGTGAAAACGGATAGTGAATTGTTGTTCGATTACACCATGGGAGTATTGGATGGCAAAGGCATGGAATATATAGTGGTGGAAAGAGACATCTATAGAAAAGGCACTGTGTTTCCTGAGTTAACCGAGATTCAAACATTTTATGAGAAGCAGCATTTGGTGGACGGGAAGAATATTAATTATGTGAAGTTTAAGCTTAATCAGTAGACATAAGATTCACTCGTATACTGGTGAACCCAGAGGTGAAGGAATTGATAATTATACCTTAGTTTTATTCTAAAAACAGCTAAAATCGAAAGCTAATAAATGAAAGACGATTCCTTTTTTGAAAATGTATACGAGGTGGTTCGCTTGATTCCTAAGGGACGAGTGAGTTCTTACGGGGCTATTGCAGCGGCTGTCGGAGCCAGGAAAGCGGCGAGAATGGTCGGTTATGCGATGAACAATTCTCATGTGGTGGAACCGGATGTTCCGGCTCATCGCGTGGTGAATCGGAAAGGCTTGTTAACGGGGAGACATCATTTTAGTTCGCCGGAGTTAATGGAGCAGTTGTTGGTTGATGAAGGGATTGAAATTAAGGAGCATCAGGTTCAAAACTTTAAGAAGGTTTTTTGGGATCCTTTGGAAGAGATTCTGTTGTAGTAAACAAACTCAAGGGCTCACTTGGAGTGAGACCTTGAGTTCGAGAAGAGCAGTGAGGCCTTGAGCTCAAAGGGGTATTGAGCGGTTTGCTTGGAGTGAAATCCTCAATTTAAAATTCAAATTGTTCTTTCAAGATTTCGATTAATTTTATTTCATTTTTATCAAATTCACCAATTGAAATTAATATTCGAAGTACGTACTTTTCTTCTGCTGTATTTAAAAGATTTAACAAGGTATTTCTTCCTTGTGACGCCAATTTTTTATTAAAACTAACGCTGGCATTCAATAAATTTACGAGAAAGTCTTTTTTCTTATAATCCATTGCTTCCAATGTTTCCATAGCTTTAATTCGCACTCTAAATTCAAAAGATTGGCTGGAATAATCCACTAATTTAACGATGGCTTCTTCGTCGCCCATTTTGCCTTTAATGCTCAAAAAGGCAATGTTCAATAATTCATTTCGTTGGGCATCTGCCTCCACGATACTTAAATAGTTTGAGCTGTTTTCGGGAAACTGAGCACAGAGTTTAATCAAAGCCTTTTCAATAATCACATAAGAGCTATCTTGAAGCAGGCCTTCATAATCCTTAGTCATTTTTTCAGAAATCTCCATTACGTTATCAATACATGCTCTTCGCACGGAAGGGTCTGCATCCTTTAAAGCTTCCTGAATAAGTTTGGTGCTTTTTTTATGGTCATCATCTATTAACTGACTGATGATAACTGCCTTTGTTGCATAAAATGTTTCATTTGTATAGCTCTCCAAAAGTGCATTTCGTTTTTCGTCTATCTCAAAATTATCCATTCGCTTTATTGCCGAATACTTGTCAATCATATTTGACTTTGGATTGCTAGCTTGCGCGACTAATTCTTCTAAGCTTCTTTTAAAAGTCAGCTTTTTATAGATTTGATTTCCCCAATCAAAATTAACGAAGGCCACTTTCAATTTTTTTGGATTTTCTAATCTAAAATTCTCTTCCTTTTCCTTTACTTCACGTGTAAAAAATTGACTGCTTCCATCTGTATAGCCCACATGAATTGTTGTTTGAACTTTAAACAAGCCAATCGTCTCATTTTGCTCTTGAATCTGTTTTACGTTTAGTTCAATTTCGTCACTTAAAATTTTATAACTTACTTCAAAATGTGGGTAGCCTCCTTTATAAATCCATTGATCAAAAAACCAATCCAGATTCAAGCCAAGGGTTTCCATGAACTCCAATTGAAACAAGTGGGTATCCACGTGTTTAAACGAGTATTTCTTTAGGTAATTGCTTACTACCTTTTCATATTGCTCGTCCCCTCCGGCAGCTAATCGCAGCATATCGATGACCATACTTCCTTTCGGATAATGTCTTGAGGATCCTGCTTGGCTGCTGGCTACGGGAATATCATTCTTATTGTCTGCGCTAATTGCCCTTTGCATTTCTTGATAGCGTTCCCAGTTGAATTCGTCCTCCCCTTCAACCACTCTTCTAAAATGTTTGGCATAATGTGTGGCAAAACTTTCGTGCAACCAGTGGCTGGTACTATTCCATTCCGTAATTAAATCTCCAAACCATTGATGCGTTAGCTCGTGAGCATTGGTGCCAATGTAATTTCGCTCTAGCACTCCTCTGCTATCTTGCAAGTAAAAATCTGTAAAAATGGTCGCACTTGTATTTTCCATGGCTCCGTATAAGAAATCTGCTACGGGAACATTTCGATATATTTTGCCCCAAGGATAAGGAACCCCAAACTCTTCTTCCATCCAATCCATCATATCTATGGAGTATTGGTAGGTTGGTGCAAAATCTTGCGGTCTATCTGGATAATAATATTGTCTGTTTACAATTCCATTTTCCGATACTAAATCATAAAAAGCATAATCGCCGATAGCAATCATCACTAAATAAAGTACATGCGGCTCTTGCATTTTGTAATGCCATGTAGTGGTCGTGGCTGAAGCTGGAATTTTCTCAATTAGGTCTCCATTAGAAATGACTTCGTATCCGTTTTCAAAAGTAATGAAGGTTTCTGTAATTAGCTTGTCGCTTACGTCGTCGAAACTTGGAATCCAATAGCGGTTATCTATACCCTGACCCTGCGTCCATATTTGTTCCCGTGCTCTCTTGGTGGTGTCATTCCAACCTAAGAAATAGAGCCCTTTTTCTGGTTGCGCGGAATAGACAATTTTGAGTATATAATCTGTATTCCAATTCAGCTCTTCATTAAAGGTGATTTCCAACTGTGTTTCAAGAGATTTGAAAGCGCAGATTTTTCCATCAAGTAAAACTTCTTCTACTGTAATTTCTGGTGCATCTAGCAACAACTGTTTAATTGTTTTTCGAATAGGTTTGAATTGGTACACTACTTCTCCAAGCACCTTTTTGTTGGCTGTTTCAAAGTTCAAGTTTAACACCATCGATTCGAAGTCTACTGTTCGCTCTCGGGTTCTTCCTTTTTCATCAAAATGACGACATTGCAGATCCTCTTGGGCATGCATCTGAGACAAAAGTATGGTAAATGCTAGTATTAAAAATTGCTTCATCCTTGGTTAATTGAGGTCGAAGATAAGCATATTATGTTTTAAGATTTTTTGTTCATTCCTTTGAAGAAAAGATAGACAAAAAACATGAGCGCGATGAATACAAAGAATAAGACATAAAGCACTCCTGTATTAACTCCTGCTGCTTGTGTACTTGATTCCATGCTTGTTTCTGCGCTAGCTTTGCACATAGCACATTGTGCAACTGCCCTTTGGGAAGAAACGAAGATTAGTAATAGTATAAAAAGTAATTTTCTCATTGCTTCTACAAAGATAACTCATTTAGAAGAGAGAATAGAAATAGCTACAAATTTTAACACTAGCTTTCCTAAAATTTATAGTACGGAGCTATCATAAAATAGATAACCACCCCTGTCACGGCCACATAGAACCAAAACGGCCAAACTCTCTTTGCTAGCTTTCTGTGTTTATCTAGGTTTTCCGTCCAAGCATAGTAAAAGGTCATTAGGATAAATGGCATCATTACTGCGGCTAAAATGATATGAGATATTAGCAAGAGAAGATAAAAATATTTTATAGCTCCATCACCTCCAAATTTCGTTTCTAATGCGAAAGTATGATAGAAAACGTAAGACAGTAAGAAAACAGAAGAAACAAGGAAAGCGCTAAACATAACGACCTTGTGTTGATCAATCTTCTTATTCTTGATAAAGTACAAACCGAGTACCAAAAGAACCGCAACAATACTATTCAGGATTGCGTGAAACTTTGGGAAGAAGGATAAATCCATAAAAGGTGTTTCTGGCTTTTCTAATACCCAATTTATGACCCCTACTAATAAAGCAACAACAACTGAGATTGCTGCAATAATAATTTTTGCATTTTTTTCTTCTAATTTAACTGCCATTATCTTGAAAATTCTTTCATTATCAATGTTACATCACCCATCATAAAGTTGACATCCTTTACATCTGTTCCGTTATAGAAACCCCGAATGTTCCAATCTGGATCTACCAATACTACTCGATCTGAATGTACGAAACCGTCATGTTCCGGATCTCCCCCTTCGCTTTGAGCTAGTAATTTCAAGCCTGTTCCCGCGAATTGATAAATGGCTTCTTTATCCCCCGTAAGAAAATGCCATTTTCCTGGAACCGCAGCGTATTCTATAGAAAATGCTTTTAATTGTTGCACGGTATCTCTTATTGGATCGATAGAAATAGATACGATTACCACTTCATCATCTCTAATAAATGCTTCTTGCACGCGAGCCATCTGAGCCGTCATCATAGGACAGATACTTGGGCAACTTGTGAAGAAAAAATTGAAAAGTAATACTTTACCTTCTAAATCTTTTTTTAAGATACTTTGATTGTATTGATTGGTGAAATTGAAATCAGGCACTACATGATAAACGCTATCTACGGTTTTAAAGCCGCCAGCGCCAATAATAGTGTCCATGCCAATAGGAAACATTTTTTCAGGGTAGACCATGGTTCCCACGTCTGCTCGAGCTCTTTTTGTATAAAGATAGAAGAGACCAAAAAGCAAAAGAGGCAGCAGGGCAGCGAATAATCCCCATTGCTTTTTGCTACCTCTGTAGTTATTTTGTGTCATGTTTTTCTTTAGAAGAAGATCCCGTTAAGTGAATCTCTCATTACATGAATATGTGACCCTTCTGCAGAGAAGCATATTATAGCCCAAACTAAAAATACAAATGGGAACAATAAGGTAAAGACAAATCCTTTTCTCTCATGACCAACGTGCATGAATACCTTCATAATCCAGTAAGCCTTTACGATACTCATTGCCGTAACAAAAAGCATTAATGGCCATCTTGTGCCATCTACGAAATGCTCATAAGCAATTGAGCCTAGAACTTCTGCTACGGTTACAATTGATAGGATGATGGTTGTTCTATAAACATCCTTCTTTCCTTGCTGATATTCTCCTTGAGACATGTGATCCATTGTGCTAAATTTTTCTTAGTAATTAAATTCTATAACAAGTAGTATGCTAAAAACACATATACCCAAACCAAATCCACGAAGTGCCAGAATAATCCAACTTTCTCTACCATTCCGTAGTTACCTAATACTTCAAATCTTCCTTTCAACGTTTCAACCAACAACCAGATATTAATAGATACTCCTGTTATTACGTGTAAACCGTGAAATCCAGTAATTGTAAAGAAGAACATACCGAATTGATTCGATCCTATTTCGCTACCTGCCGGGTGAAATGGCGTATGCCACATCGTCATCCCTTCATGAATTAAGTGCGTCCACTCTAGGTACTGACAGCCTAAGAAAGTTAATCCCATAAGGATTGTAGGAATTAGAAACTTTACCACCCCCATTTTATTCATCATGTGCCCTTCCTGCACGGCTCTAACCATAGTTACTGAACTAATAATTAAAACGAAGGTCATGAATGAAACGAAAACCAAAGGATACCCATGCCCTGTTAACCCTGGAAGTGTGTTAAACACCTCACTTGCCATTGGCCAAGTACTTACGTTAGCCATTCTTGCCGTTGCATAAGCTATTAAGAAAGCTCCAAAAATGAATGTATCCGAAATTAAGAAATACCACATCATTACCTTTCCGTAACTTGCGTTGAATGGACCTTTTAGACTTTCCCATTCATGAACTTGATATCCCTCTTTAGATTCTGCTGACATAATATCTTATTGATAATTAAAATAAAAAAACAAAAATAAATACACCCACAAAGCATTAACAAAATGCCAATAAGCGCTTAATAATTCTAAGCCTAATACTCTTCGTGGATTCAAATTTCCACCACCTTCAAATTGCATATTTTTTCTAGCTAAGTAAGATCTAAGCATCACGACAGCAACTACAAGCAAGCCGAAAAGAATATGTAAGGCGTGCACAATAGCTAAGAAATATATAAAAGAACCTGCCACGTTACCATCAAGTGGCATCCCCATATTTTTCAATGCTTGGAAACCCATGAACTGACTAACAACAAATCCAATACTTATCAAGGCGCTTAAAAAAAGCACCCATCTATAAGCTGTAAACTTTTTATTTTGATAAAGCTTGTAAGTAAGGTAAAACGCAACACTAGAAAAAATTGCAATTACGGTACTGCCAATGAATACTTTAGGTAATGGGAATTGTGCCCAATTTAAAACATCTGCTTTTTTCAATAACAGCGCACTCGTAGTTACCGCAAAGAACATAGTAATTGATGCCATCGTCATGTAGAGCATCATTCTCAAAGCTGTCTTTTTTGTCTGACTTATCTCAAACTTATTGGTTTCCATATTTATACCGCTCGTTGCTTGCATAACTAAAATACGATTTTATCGATTAACAATCCAATCAGGGCTACGGGTAAATAGAAAAATGAGGCGAACATTACTTTTCGCGCATTTTTATCTGAAATATCGTTCATTAATTTCACGGCAGGAATCAAAAATACGACTGCGGCAAACAATAAAACTACTAAACCAATAATATTGATATATCCCAACAAGTACAGAACTGCGCTTATAGGAATTAGCGATGCTGTATAGATTAAAATATTCAGCGCGCTATTTTTATTTTTTCCACCAATAGAAGGCAACAACATAATATCCGCTTTCATGTAGTCGTCATAGGCAACCCAAGCGATAGCCCAAAAGTGAGGAAATTGCCAAATGAATTGCAATACAAACAAATAGATTGCCGTATTTCCAATAAGACCATCGTAAGCTACCGCTCCAATCATTGGGGGCAAAGCTCCTGGTATAGCCCCAACGAAGACGGCTATCGGATGAACTCGTTTTAAAGGCGTATAAATAAAAGAATAGATTATTAAAGAAATGGCAGATAACAAACCTGCGGCTACATTAAAGAAAATGGTTAGTATTATTAAACCAAGCACTGCAGCAACGCCAGCCCAAAGGCTAGCTTCTACCGAACTCATTCTGCCTGTAGGAATCGGTCTATTCATCGTGCGATCCATTAAAGAATCGATATCTTTCTCAAAGATTTGATTAAATGCGTTAGCGGCACCTGTTACTAAAAATCCACCAACGGAAAGCATCAACAAGGCGAGATAATCGAAAGTTGGCGCAAGTAACAAGTAACCAATTAGTGAAGAGAAAACTACTAGAGATCCTAAACGCAATTTAAACAACTGCGCTAAGTCTGATAGCTTTGCACTAATTAGGCTAACAAATGATAATGATATGTCATTAATATTATTCTGCATTGATTTAGTGTTCTTGTTCTCCTTCTTCTAGAGGAACATTTTGAGGGATAAAATCTTTACCATTCACAGAGTAATCATAAGGCCATCTGTAAACCGTAGGTAAATCACCTGGCCAATTTCCGTGACCAGGATGAACTGGAGTTGTCCATTCTAATGTATTTGCACCCCATGGGTTCAAATTATCTTCCGTCATTTCTCTTCCTCTGAAAATACTGTAGAAGAAATTGATTAAGAAGACGATTTGTGAAGCAAACACCAAGAAAGCAGCAAGCGTAATAAATACGTTTACATCTTGGAAGTTATTAAAAGACTGGAATTGGTCAAAAGCGTAGTATCTTCTTGGAACACCTGCCATGAAGTGCATTGGAAAGAACACCATATAACCACCGATAATTGAACCCCAGAAATGAATATATCCCATTGTTTCATTCATGAATCTTCCGAACATTTTAGGGAACCATTGGTAAACACCCGCCCACATACCGAAGAAAGCCGCAACACCCATAACAATATGGAAGTGACCTACTACGAAGTAAGAATCGTGTAATTGAATATCAATAACTGAATTACCTAAATGCACCCCGGTGATACCACCAGAAACAAATAAGGATACAAATCCCATAGCGAACATCATTGGTGGTGTAAATCGCAAATTACCTCTCCAAATTGTAGTAATCCAGTTGAACACCTTAATCGCCGAAGGTATGGCAATCAGCAAAGTAAAGATTATGAATACCTTACCAATAGCTGGACTCATACCGGTTACAAACATATGGTGAGCCCATACGAAATAACCTATTATTAAGATGGCTCCTAAAGATAAAATCATGGCTCTGTAACCAAACACAGGTTTTCTACTGTGCACCGCTAATACCTCGGATACAATACCGAAAGTTGGGAAAATAATAATGTACACTTCAGGGTGACCTAAGAACCAGAATAAGTGCTGGAAGATAATCGGACTTCCTCCTTTATAGGCTAATAAGTCTCCATTAATTACGATATTGTTTAAAAAGAAACTTGTTCCTAATAATCTATCAAATTCTAACAACCCACATGCAGCTAATAAAGCTGGGAAAGCCAATATACCTAAAACAGCAGTAAAGGTCAAAGCCCAAATTAGCAATGGCATTTTTGTAAAAGACATCCCTTTAGTACGCATATTAATTACCGTAGTAACATAATTTAAACTCCCAAGCGTACTCCCAATAATAAAAAGAGACATACTTACAATCCACATATCGAAACCCAATCCAGAGCCCTTATTGATGGCAATATCACGAATACCATTTAGTGGCGGGTAGGCTGTCCATCCTCCTGATGCAGGTCCTGTTTGAATAAAGAAAGAAGCCAAAAGCACTACACTGGCAGCAAAGAAAAACCAGTATGATAGCATATTCATGAATGGTGACGCCATATCTCTAGCTCCAATTTGCAATGGAATTAAGAAGTTAGAAAAAGTACCACTTAATCCTGTTGTTAATACAAAGAATACCAGAATCGTACCGTGCATGGTTACTAATGCATAATAGAATTCATTACTTAATTTCCCACCTTCAGCCCAAGAACCTAACAAAGCTTCCAAGATTGGAAAAGTTTCATTTGGCCAAGCTAATTGCATACGGAAAAACAAGGATAATATTCCCCCTATGAATGCCCAGAAAATACCAGTCATTAAGAACTGTTTTCCAATCATTTTATGATCTTGACTGAAAATATAAGTTGTCAACCAACTTTGTTCATGATGATCATCATGCTCGTGTGCGGCATGTGCTGAATCCTGATTTGCTGTTACTTCGCTCATGAAATTTATTTTTTATTCTCTTTTCTTAATTATTAATGTAACTCAGCTACTACAGTTTGCATCTCGGTAACTACTGAGACACTATCCATAAGTTCTTCAATGATAACTTCTTCATCCACTACGACCTTTTTAGCTGGGTTCGCTTCCGGGTTTATAACTTGGTAATAATAAGGTGTTTGCGTCGCTGCCCAGGCATCAAATTCTTCTTGTGTAACAACTTTCACAATTCGTTGCATTGCAAAGTGAGATTTTCCACAAAGTTCCGTGCAAGCCAATTCGAATTGAAAATCTTGCCATTTTGGATTACCCGTTTCTGTGTTAATTTTTTGCCAGTACTTCTTATGGCTTAAAATTTCCTTGTACTCTTCCGTGGTATATTTAGGTGTAAACATAAATTGTGTCGGCATACCTGGCACGCAGTCCATTTTTACTCTGAAATGAGGTAAATAAAACCCGTGCAATACGTCTTGAGCACCTAATCTAGCTAAGGTGGGAACCCCTTTAATCAACCACAATTCATTTGCCATAAAGTCATCCAAACTATTTGGATCCTCCCAATTGATACCAAGCTCGTTTATTTGTGAGATGTGCTCTCTATCGATAATACGCTCACCGAATTCTCCATCCATACCTGGATAACGAAGCGTCCAACCAAATTGTTTAGCTGTTGCTTCAAAAACCAAAACTTGCTCACTATCCTGTAAAGTTTCAAAATCAAAAATGTCATTCCAAGCTTTTATACCTCTAAATACTAAGAAGGTTAACACGATAGCAGGAACTACTGTCCAAATTATTTCTAGCTTATTATTATGAGGGAAGAAATAGGCTTTTCTGTTTCTTTTATACCTATACAAATAAGCAAAAGTCAATAAGGCAATGTGCGTTAACACAAAAACTAACATCGCTACTATATTCGTTATGTTGAACATGCTGTCAACCTCGTCACCATGTAAACTATTGGATTGTGGCAACACCCTAGGGCCTAGCTCATAAAAAGCATATGCCACTGCAGCAAATCCAATAAACAAGAAAGCAAAAAGCAGTTTACCTTGTAAATCACTAGCTTTTTCTAAATGCTCGTCTGCATCCTTACTGAAGGAAGATAATTCTTGCGCTTTAGCGACCAAGAAAATAATTGTAAAAAATAATACTACAGCTAATACAGCTAATATAGTTGTGCCCATCTTTAACTAAATTTTATATGATGATGTAAACTTTCTTCTAAGAAAGGATCCTCTTTTATTTCTAACTCTTCTCCGTCTAATCCTGTAAATGTCATAAATAAGAACATGCCCAAGAATCCAACGAAAAATAATAACTCTACTAAACCAAGTTTAGCATGTGTTAAAGGTGCAGCTTCGCCATGCGTGTCAACTGGGTGTGTATCGGCCCCATGTATGTCATAAACTACTCCTTCTGTCGAATGCTCTTCCGCGTGCTCAGCTGTTACGACGTGATCTACTATTGTTTCTATTGATTCTGCGTGTTCATCAACAAGGCCTGCCCCAGTTGAAGCTTCCTCATGATTCTCTGCATACAAAACAGTCGTTGTAGTTAATGCCGCGTGTTCTTCAACATGAGCATCTCCATGTTCTTCGCCGTGAGCTCCTGCAGCCATTGGCTCCAACATTACCATGTGATAAAAATCCAAATAGTGACCAAAAATCAACATAACTGAAACAAATCCTATGGTCCAAAAGTTTCTTTTAGCATCTCTTTTTAAAATAGCCAAAACGGGTAGAAAGAAATTAATAATAAGTGCCAAGAAGAAAATTGCTTTAAACATTGGGATATCAAATCGCTTATTGAACCAGATGGTTGCTTCAGGAATATTAGCATACCAAATCAACATGAACTGAGAGAACATTAGATAAGTCCAGAAAATACTAAATCCAAACATCAACTTCGCGATATCGTGAATGTGATCTTCTGTTACGTGTGGCAAGTGTCCACTATTTTTCAAACCTAAAATGATTAAGATCATCATGGCAAAACCAGCGCAGAAATAAGAAGCCATGTTATACCATCCAAATAAAGTACTGTACCAGTGTGGATCTAATGACATGATAACCCACCAACTCAACACGGAGCTACTTACACCGAAAATCAACAAGAAGATGGCCGACATTTTCTTTGCACTAGAATATTCTTTCCAATTTCTAATCACTACAAACTTCTTAGATAATATCCAAGCGAATAGCGCCCACAATCCAAAAAAGATTCCTACTCCTAAGGCATACGCCCGTCTTGTTAGAAATGGAGCTTTACCTTGAACGATTGAATCTCTGTGCGCAGGATCTGCCCAGTGGCTGTATAAACCTTCTGGTGCTAACCAAAGTCCAGCAATAATCACTAAAAAAAGTGGGAAAGCGATGTACAAGAATCTTGACATGGCGATTGGAACCTTTTTAAACACCGTATGCCATCCACCATAGCCCAATTGATGAGCGGTGATAAAGAACACGCTTGTCACAGCGATACCTGCAAAATAGTAGGTATTCAATAAGAGGTTAGACCATAGTCTACTGTGATGACTGGTGTCATCCATAAACCATCCTAAAACAACTCCACCAACCAATCCAACTACGGCTAGTCCTAGGACCCATTTTTTCAATTTGCTACCGAATGTAAATGTATTTGACATATCTCTATTTTTTCCTGTTTCGGAATAAGTTAACTAATCCTTACTACTTTAAAGTTGTTCTTCTACTACAACAGTTTCTGCTACATTAGCCTCTGCGATTCCCGCCATATTTTTGATGTAGTGTAAAATTTTCCATCTATCTTCTGTACTCACTTGCGTAAAGTACCCACCCATCATATTCTTCCCATAAGTAATAGAATAGAAAATCTCTCCATCGCTTAAACCTGGCAATCTTGTTTGGTAGGCAGGAGGAATAGCTGTATACGGACCATCGACACCTGTTTTCTCCCCATTTTCATCCTCAAGCTCTATGATAGAGCCATTCCCTAAACCTTCCTTACCATGACAAACGGCACAATATATATCGTACTTTATTTTTCCCTCAGCTAAAACAGCATCACTCTTCAAGATTGGATTTCTCAACATGTTTGCAGCCATAACTCTTTGTGTCGGGTCATCAACCGTAGGATCACCTGCTGGATTTTTGAAGTAGTTCTTAAACAAGTACGACATTAATTTACCTTCATCGTTACGAATATCTTCATCTTCAGGCAAGTAACCTCTAGGAATCGTTCCATCAATTGGCTTCATTGCGGATATCGCATCGGTATCCGATTGATGTTGAAATTTCGTACTAGAATAGGCTTCATAAGCATTAGAATAGGTCATGTCAGGCATGAAAATATAACCCGTTTTGTTCCCATCACTTTTACACGAGCTTACTATTACTGCAGTTATAGCTATTATTGCTAAAAACAAGAAATGTTTCTTCATTGTTTAACTTTATCTTTTAAAAATAAAAGGCCTAGGCCTATTTGTTCATTAATACTTTTGCTTGTGCAACCCAAGCTTCTCTTTCTACTCTTCCGGGGAAACCAGTCAAGTCTTCAATTGCATCTCTAGCCTCAGCATTTAGTTTTCCAATTTGTTCGAAAGTGAAAATTCCGAATTCATTCAATTTGCCTTCGTAAACGGGACCAATACCCTTCACTTTTTTCAAATCATCTTTTCGACCATCCGAAACCGTTCCAACGACCATCAGCAGTATTGCTTTCTTCGATGCTACTTCTTCACTAGACAAAACTTTTTTCTCTGTTTTTGTTGACGCAGCGACTGGTTTAGCAACTAAAGCAGCATCAACCATTCCAAAGAGGAGGCTATCTACTTCTGAAGTTTCTACTTCAAAAATTTCAGTATCGTCATCAAATTCTTTAGCGCTAATATCACAAGCTCCAGCTCCTTTTAAAAGCGAAACAATTTTTTGAACATCTTCTTTCGTAGTATGGTCATCCACTTCAAATTTTAATGCGAAACGATCATCTGTAATTCTTTCATCTAAAATTCTTGGAACTGCACCAGGAAACAATCCATTTCTAATACAATATACAACTACCATACCCACAGACGCGAATAAAACCGTTAACTCAAACACAATTGGAATGAATGAAGGCAAAGCGAAATTTGGTTTACCCCCATAGTTAATTGGGTAACTTGTTGTCATAATCCAAGTCAATACAGACAAAGCCACAAATGTTCCTGTGATACCGAACAAAAAACCTGTAGTATGTAATCTTGTTTCTCTTAACCCTAACTCTTCTTCCAAACCATGCACTGGAAAAGGAGTCAATGCATCTGTAATTTCAACTTTTTCTTTTTTGAAACTACGAATCGCACTAATCAATTTATCCTCATGATCAAAAAGTCCTACAATATATTTATTACTAGCCATCTTAATGGATTAATTTATTAATTAAATATGGTTGGTATCATTCACCTTGTCATCTGCATACTTCGTACCAAATGATCCTTCATAATTCGCTTCAAACTCTGCATTCTTTTTCAATTCGCGTTTTCTAGCTTCAGCAGATGAGATGCTAAAAATTGATTTCACTTCCGCAATTGCTATTATTGGGAAAGCTCTGGCAAACAATAAGAATAAGGTCATAAAAATTCCTAGTGTTCCTAAATAGATGGCAACATCCACCCAGGTAGGTAAGAAATACAACCAAGAAGATGGTAAGAAGTCATTATGCAGAGACGTTACAATAATCACGAAACGTTCAAACCACATCCCGATATTCACAAATATTGAGAGCACGAAAGTTAAAGCAATATTTCTTCTATACTTCTTAATCCAATACAACTGTGGAGTGATAACGTTACAGGTCATCATGATGGCATAAGCCCACCAATATTCACCCGTTGCTCTGTTTGCAAAAGCATATTGCTCATATAAATAACCTGAATACCAAGCGATAACCAACTCTGTAATATAGGCAACACCCACAATAGAACCGGTTAATACAATTACTTTGTTCATAGATTCAATATGCCCAACGGTAATATAGTTTTCTAGCTTCAACACTTTTCTAGCGATGATCATCAACGTTTCCACCATGGCAAAGCCAGAGAAGATAGCACCGGCAACGAAATATGGAGGGAAAATTGTTGTATGCCACCCTGGAATAACTGAAGTTGCAAAATCGAAAGATACAATCGTGTGTACTGAAAGCACTAATGGCGTAGCCAAACCTGCTAAGATTAACGATAAAGACTCAAACCGTTGCCATTGCATAGCGGTTCCCGTCCAACCAAAACTTAGCGTATTGTAAATAAATTTTCTAACTTTTCCTTTAGAACGGTCTCTAATTGTTGCAAAATCGGGCATTAACCCTGAGTACCAAAACAATAACGAGACTGTTAAGTAGGTTGAAATTGCGAAAACGTCCCATAACAAAGGAGAGTTAAAGTTTACCCACAATGGGCCTCTTGTATTTGGATAAGGGAAAATAAAGAATCCCATCCATAATCTACCCATGTGAATTAGCGGAAACAAACCCGCACAGATTACCGCGAAGATGGTCATTGCTTCTGCGGCTCTGTTAATCCCTGTTCTCCATTTCTGACGGAACAAAAGCAATACAGCCGAAATTAATGTACCTGCGTGACCAATACCAACCCACCAAACGAAGTTTGTGATATCCCAAGCCCAGTTCACTGTTTTATTCAATCCCCAAGTACCAATTCCTTGCCAGACTGTCCAAAGAATAGCTACTACGCCTAGCAAAGCAAATGATGCAGAGATTATAAAACCTATCCACCAAGATAAAGGAGGCGCTTTTTCTGTGGTGCCTACAATATCATCTGTGATTTTGGAGTAGCTTATATTTTCGCCTTGTATTAGAGGTTCCCTTATGGGTGATTCGTAATGGCTCATATATTATAATTATATCGTTTTTAAATTAATAATTTGATTAAGCTAAATCGCCCGCTTTCTGATTTCTAACTTTCGTTAAATACCTAACTGAAGGTAAAGTGTGAATTTCTTCAATTACTCCGAATGCTCTTGGATCAGCCCAAACTCCAGAAACTGCAGATTTAGCGCTATTCGTATCACCGAAAGTAATAGCATTTGTAGGACAAGCCGATTGACAAGCCGTTACAATATCTTTATCATTCAAACTTCTATTCGCTTTCTTAGCGTCTAACTTACCTAATTGAATTCTTTGTACACAGAAGCTACATTTTTCAATAACCCCTCTACTTCTAACAGTTACATCTGGATTCAATACCAATTTCGCCATTGGGCTATGCAATCCTAAACCAGACTCTTTATCACCGTATTGGGTTTGATTTCCGTCAAAGTCATTATCTAAAATAAATCCTTCATTATCAGAGAAACTATCTGCACCTTGATAATCGAACCAGTTAAAACGTCTCACTTTGTAAGGACAGTTGTTCGCACAATATCTTGTACCAATACATCTGTTGTAGGTCATTTGATTCAAACCTTCAGAACTATGATTCGTTGCAGCCACAGGACAAACGTTCTCACATGGAGCATTGTCACAGTGCTGACACATCATTGGTTGGAAGATTACTTGTGGGTTATCTTCATCCCCTGTATGATATTTATCAATACGCAACCAACTCATGTCATGCGCTCTTCTAACTTCTGTTCTTCCTACGATAGGAACATTGTTCTCTACATTACAAGCCACCACGCAAGCGCCGCAACCTATACAAGAATTTAAATCTACTCCCATTCCCCAGTGATGACCATTGGCCAATTCACCTTGGTGAGCTCCACCGTATTCTTTGATGTGAGGCAACTCTGACGCAGTACCTTCATTTCCTCCACCATATAAAGAGTTTGAATATTTCTCAATCCACTCTTTTCTATCCATCCATTCTGATCCGAAATTGATGTCATTATCAGCTGCAGGATTTTCTTGCCAAGCAGACAAGGTTGTTTCTTTAACGATTTTTCTTGTTTTATCGCCACCAAGACCTGTATGTGTTAATCCAAATTCTTGCTGAACGATACCCATTTTGTGACCACCTTGCTCAGTTACATTTGTAGCTGCAAACACAACTCCACTAGTCACTGTTCTATCCACTATTCTGTAGACATTTTCACCTCTACTGTATTCTTCGTGTGAAGTATTTCTTCTACCGTAACCGTAGGCCATTCCCAAGACACCATAAGGGACTCCTGGAAGTGCGACAACTGGTAAAGTAAAATCTTGCCCACCGATAGAAGCGGTTACTACTCTATATTCTCTATTCTTAGTATTGTGCCAAAGATCTTGCTCTTTAACCCATTTCGGATTCGCTACAAAGTAATCATCCCATGTCATTCTTGTGATAGGGTCAGCCATTTCTTGCATCCAAGGATTGTCTGACAAACTTCCATCACCAATTTGCACTTTTTCATAAAGCTTCACTTCAAGATCTGTACTTGCTGAATTTGCAACAACTATCGCCGCTGCCACATTTGCATCTATAGCGATAAAGCTTGCGCTTCCATTTGCATCAAAACTAACTTCACCATCATGAACTATATTACTCCATAATGCTTCAAAGCCATTATATTTATTTTGCGTTCCTAAAACATCTGAGGTCCAAGTTGCTCTCATGAAATCATAATAGCTTGAATTATCTCCAGCTAATGATAAAATCATTTCTTGCCAAGGACTTGTATCAAATAAAGGAGAAATTGTTGGTTGAACGGAAGCTAAAACACCATCTTTCGGCATGGCATCATCCCAGCTTTCTAAGAAATGATGTGTAGGACACACATAACCTACTAAAGCGGTTGTTTCTGTTGTTCTTTCTGAAAAATCAACAGATAAAGCCACTTTTGCTAAAGCGCCTGTAAAGCTCTCGCCTAAAACATAGGCAGGATTCGCATCAATTACGAATACAGCACCTACTGCACCGCTATTCATATCTGCTAAAAGCGCTTGTAACTTCGTATCATCCCCTTGACGATAGTAACAAGCTCTAGTCCAAGTCAAGGCTTGTCCGTAGTTGCCCAACATTTCGTTGATGGCATTTACTAATAATTGTGTTGACTTGATGTTTGAACCGCTCACCACTAAAGACTTTCCTTTAGCTGCCCATAACTCATCTGCAATTTCGTCAAGTTTGACTAGTTCAAAACTTCCGCCATCAATTACTTTTGCTACACCAGCTTTACCGGCGATGGCATTGTATAATTTCACTACAGTTAAGTCTTCTTGAGAAGCCTTCACTGGAATTCTTAAATCAGCGTTAGCACCGGTGATTGTTGGGATACTATCAATTTGAATATGACGACTCATCGTCTTTTTATTCGCATCTACTTTTCTTCCTATTGCATAATCTGAAGCAAATTCTGTTGGTGATATCCAAGTTCCCAAGAAATCTGCACTAATACTTACAATAAGATCTGCTTGATTAAAGTGATATTCTGGGAAGGCTCTTTTACCGAAGCTTTCCATATTGGCATCTAGCATTCCACTGTAAGAAATCGCATCAAACTCCACCCAAGAACTTGTAGGGAAGGCAGTTTTGAATTTTTCAATAGCTTTCTTTGAAGAAGGACTTAATAACGTACTTGATAATAATGCGATTTTTTTATCAGAAGCGGCAACATCCGCAAGTTGTTTGCTGATTTCCCTTGATACCGTATTCCAATCTGAAGCTTCAGCACCTTTTCTAGGCGACTTTATTCTGGCTGCTTCATCATATAGACTTAATAAAGCTCCAATAGTCTTTGGGTTTACCCCACCACTATTCACTGAAGAATCTGGATTACCTTCAATCATTATTGGTCTACCTTCTCTAGTTTTCACTAAAAGACTGTTGTAGTTTCCACCTTTCGTATAAGCTGAAGCGTAATAATTAGGGATACCTGGAATAATTTCTTCCGGTTTAATTACATAAGGAATTGATTTTCTAACAGGCATTTCACAAGCTGCAGCTACTGCTGCCGCTGTAACGCCAAATCCTAGCATCTTTAAAAAATCTCTTCTACCCGATTTTTGAGTAGAGATTGTTTCTGTTAAGCTGTTTAAAACTGGTAAGTCTGTCCCAAATTCTTTAGAACTAGGTTCTACTTCATTGTTCTTTTCATCCAATGTTAACCAATACTGCTTCTTATTTGCCATTTATATCAGAATTAAATTTTTATAATAATTAGTAGTGACATTTTTGGCACTCTGTACCGCCGATGTCTTCTACAGTTACTTTATCCATTGCCCCAGACTTCAAATCTTCGTGATATTTCTCATATACTTGATAGTAACTATTTCCCATATCAACTTGCGTATTTCTGTGGCAGTTGATACACCATCCCATAGATAATGGCGCATGTTGAGCAACAACGGCCATTTCTTGAATATTACCATGACAAGTTTGACATTCAACTTTACCCGCATTAACGTGTTGCGCGTGATTGAAGTAAACGTGATCTGGAAGGTTGTGGATTCTTACCCATTCTACAGGCTTATTATACATCGCTAAACTCGCTTCAACTGCTGCATCTAACTTGTCTTGATTCATTTCTTTTTCAGCATAATCTTGCGTCAAGAATTCAATCAACGCCGATTTAACGTCATCCATTGAAGTATTGTCTTCAAAATATGCTGCCGTATTAGGATTGTACGCTATGGCCGAATAGATTTTAGCAATTTCTTCTCTTCCATTTTCAGGTCCCTGTTGAACGTTTTTATGACAGTTCATGCAAACATTAATAGAAGGAATATTTGAGTGCTTACTTTCATTTGCTCCTGAATGACAATATTGACAATCAATTTTCAACTTACCCGCGTGTAACTCATGCGAATATTGGATAGGCTGATCTGGACTATAATTTTGCTGACGACCTAAACCCATGGCATTTGTAGCAGTGAAGTACCCTAGCAATACCACAACGGTAATTGTCATTAGCGTAATTAATTTTTTATTTTTCCAAATTGGCAATTCTTCATCTAATGGCAAACCATCTTTTTCCTTAGAAAGTCTGTTCAAAGCTGCAAAAACCCTCCAAAGAATCAAAGCAACAACGCCTAAGCCGATTACCAAAATCAATAAGAACGTTTCCATTGGAAAGGCAGGAGCTAATTCTCCCTCATTTCCGCCAAGACCAGGAGGAGGAACAACTGCAACCGTTCCAGCCTTATAATTCTGAACGTAATACAAAATTCCGTTGATATCTTCATCACTTAATTGAGGGAACAAGGTCATTACAGACTTATCATACTCATTGTAAATTGCATTAGCATAAGTGTGCCCAGTTGCTAAAACGCTTGAATTATTTCTAATCCATAAATACAACCACTCTTCACCAGGTTTTCCTTCGTAAGCACCTTTTTCTTTCCAACGCGACTCTACATCATACAAAGCAGGTCCTGTCATCTTCTTATCCGGAAGGTGGCAACTCTGACATTGAGATTTAAAAAGTGCTTTACCAGCATCCCACTTAGCTTGATCTATGGCATCTTGACCATAAACTGTTAGCTGCGAAGCAGATAAAATAAAGAAGAAGAGTATTGAAAAAATACTACTAACTGTAAGTGTTGGGGCGTTTTGCCTACTAAATGTCATAAAATTGTCATTTAAAATCCCCACAAAGGTAGTACTTGTCAGAATAAAAAGCCAACATTATTCGTCAAAAAACACAACAAACTTTATAATTTAGATTAAGTTTAAATTAAGACCTAAGTATTTAATGCTTTTTTGGAATTTTTAGCCCTAATAATTTCTTTTAAAAAATCGTTCTATAGGCATGAAATCCGTGTTCATCTTCCTTTTCTCACCACTCTTTATGTTCTGCTTGGCAGGCAACAGCTATATGAGCTATTCACAGGAGGAATTTGAACATCTAAACGCTTTTAACAAGCCTATTGATTTGAATAACATAGATTTAGCTCTTATAAAAGCGGGCGTGTTCTATTTGACAAATGTATATCGTTTGAACAAAAATAAAGCACTCTTAAGCTATAGCCAGCAATTAAGTTTTGCTGCTTACACCCATAGCGAGCAGATGCGAACTTATCACTTTTTTGACCATGTGAATAAAAAAAACAGGGACTTATCTACTTTAGAAAAAAGAGCTCAATATGCAGGATATATCAACTATACTGCGCTAGCAGAGAACATATTCTATGGGTATGTAGATCTCCGAAACGCAGGAAGCTATAAGGATCTTTGTGCGTTTATTGTCGATGCTTTCATTTCTAGTAAAGAACATAAAGAGAATCTTTTAGCTCAAGATGTGAATGACATAGGTTGTGGTATCTCCTTCGACACGCAAACTAACTATGGCTTTTGGTATTTTTACTTTACCCAAGATTTTGGGAGCACTCTAATGTTGGACTAATTCAATCAACCCCACCACTCGTTTATTTAACCCTGGCGGTGAGATGCTAAAAGTCACTTTATCTGCTTGTGGCATACCGCTTACACTTTTAACTTCAACTATCTAATGCTAATGCATTATCCAAGCTTAAGATGAATTCTACTTGATAAGTCTTCTTTTCTTTTCAACAATTGCAAATAGATTCTCTACCTTTATTTTCTAAAATCCCAGTACAACATTGAATTTACAAAAATTCGGCATATTATTTTTTGGTATCCTGTTCCTTAGTCTACTCGCTTTTAATAAGTTTGGCCAAGTCCATAGTTTTAGCGAATCGATTAAACATGCAGAGCAAAGCTTGGCAAGATTTCAAGAAAATTTTGATCAATTTACAAATAACCATACTTTATTGGATAAAATAACATCTAATAAATTAAGTTTCGAAGACGTAAATGCCCTAAATAATCAAAACAACTTTATCTACATTTATAAAAATGAAAATCTAATCTTTTGGAATAAGAACTCAACTATCCCAGAAGCTTCTCTTAGCAGTATAGCCACAGAAGGGACTCTTTTGGCGCAAAAAAACGGCTTCTATTTTGCGCTTAGAAAGGATTATGGCAACTATCAAATAGTGGCCCTTCAACTGATAAAGAACAATTATCCAATTGCGAATAAGTATTTAACCAACAACTTTGTATCTCCTTACAATTTTAAAAGTAGTACTGAAATCCTTTCTTTAGAAGAATCTGTTGGTGAAGTGATTCACAATAAGACGGGCAAGCCAATTTTCCGAGTTAATGAAGACGACACGCCGTCAAAACGAGCATCCATTATTCCCCTTTTCTTAAGTTATTTGAGCTTAATATCATTTTGGTTTTTTCTATATTATGCTAGTAAATGGATCAAAAAACGGCATAGCGTCTTTTTCGCTTTCGCATTTCTAGTAGGCATGAGTTTCGTTTTTTTTCTATTAGTAGCTTTTGTAGATTTCGAGTTTAAGAAAACCATCTTGTTCAGTCCTGAATTGTATGCTTCTCAATATTATGGCAGGTCCCTTGGAGATTTGTTATTCTATTCTTTAGTTGTCTTCTTTATATCTGGGTTTATTGCTTACTTTTTCTATTACAGGCGTTGGAAGTTTAGTCAATTCAATTACATTCTATTGACCGTTTTTATTTTTCTATTCTTTTTGATTATCAATCTGGTTATTAAAAGTTTGATTTTAGATTCCGTTATCTCTTTTGAGTTAAACAATTTCACCCATGTAACGATTTACACCTTAGTGGGATTTTTCATTATTGCTTTTACAATGTTTAGTTTTGTAATATATCTTTATATCTGGACTTACTCTTCTTATATCCAGTATGGGTCAAAAAGCTACTACCTCATTTTCGCTTTAGCAATTCTTGCCATGTGGGTCATGTTTCTATTTGAATATACTTTCGTTTCACTTCTTTGTACGGTCTTCTTCGCGCTTCTTTCTTGTTCCTTTTTATTTTTATTACTTAATAGAAATTTTTATACCCGGTTCAATTATATCCTAATCACGCTTTTTTTTACTTCGATGATTGGAGCTTCAATGCTCAGTTATTACAACTTAAACAAAGTTGATTTGCGCAAAGCAACTATTGCTGATCAAATAAGTAAAAACAGAGACTTGATTACAGAATATCGATTCGAGCTTATTCAGAAAGATATAATAGAGGACCCCTTCTTTAAGAAGTTTTTTATATCCCAATTCATCTCTCAAAAAGATGTACAACAAAGATTGACTTCTATTTATTTCAATGGGTATTTAAGTAAATACAATGTAAATGCTATTGGTTTCGACTTAGAGGGCAAGGCGATCAAAACAGCAAATAGCAATACCTTAAGCGACTACTATGACCTCCTTAATAAACACGCTGAAGATACTTTTTCTGAATGGTTATTCTTGATTCCACGGGAAAATGGAAAAAACAATTACCTATCCATTTTACCTATTGAAAACAATGGCTTAGTGAGTGGAACTTTGGTTATAGAGCTCAGCCCTAAAACTTATCAAAAGGAAAATTTATATCCTGAATTGTTGATTGAACAACAAACTAACCCAATTACAGACTACAGCACTAAAGATGAATTTGACTATGCGGTGTACAAGAATAGCTACCTAATATCCCAAACGGGAGAATACCCTTTTCCTTATTACTACGGTGATTTTAATGCCCCGGAAAAATTTCCGTTTGTAATGAATGTTGAAAATTTCCGCCTTAATTTCTTTGATACGAATAAGGAAACTAAAGTGGTCATGAGTTCCCCCAAAACATCCGCCCTTGTTTCGATTTCTACTTTTAGTTATATCTTTTGCCTTTTCGGCATTTTAATCCTCTTCATTTACTTCCTATTACAAATTATAAATCCTAAGATTGGACAAGCTAATGTGTTTGGCATTAGTTTTACATTTAAAAATAGAATTAGTATTGCCATTACCTCGATAACGGTCGCTAGCTTTATTATTGTGGGCTTAGTTACTATTGGCTACTTTAGTCAATTGTATATCGCAAAGAACACGAACAACTTAATTAAAAAGCAAAAATTAGTACTTTCTTCTTTAGAATATTACATTGAAAAACAAACCAAAGAAAATGGCAACGAGTTGCCAGCAAATCTAAACTCAGAAATTGCTTCCCTCGCAGAAATTCAAGGCATCGATATTAATATTTTTAATCTAGATGGCAACCTGCTTTTAAGTTCGCAACCCGGGGTGTTTGGAAATGGTCTAGTATCTAAAAAAATTAACCCCGTAGCACAATATAACCTCACGAAGCTAAGAGCTGAGCGTTATATTCTGAACGAAGCAATTGGCAAGCTCATATACAAATCCGTTTATGTTCCTATTCGTTCTAAAAACGGTGTAGCCCTTGCTTTTTTAAACCTACCTTATTTTGCACAGAAAGAAACCTTAAGATCAGAATTATCTAATTTAATGGTGGCGTTGGTCAATGTGTACGTTCTTCTCTTATTGATATCTATCCTTTTAGCTGTAATTGTTTCCAGCTCAATTACCCGGCCGCTTGAAAATATTAGTAAGAAATTTAGTCTTGTAAATTTAGATGCCAAAAATGAACCTATAGAATGGGATGCCAATGATGAAATAGGCGGTTTAGTGAAGGAGTATAATAAAATGATCCTGCAGATAGAGGAAAGTGCAAGTATTATGGCGCAATCGGAAAGAGAATCTGCTTGGCGCGAAATGGCAAGACAAATTGCCCATGAAATAAAAAATCCTCTTACTCCCATGAAATTAGGAATTCAGCATTTACAAAGGGCGATTCAAGAACGCCCTGAAGACGTGATTGAGCTGGCAACAAAAGTGAGTAAAACAATGATTGAACAGATTGAGAATCTGGCTGATATAGCTAACGCTTTCTCTTCTTTTGCAAAAATGCCAACAGCAAATAAAGAAGTGGTGAACTTGATCGAAATTTTACAAAATGTGGTCGATCTCTTTCAAAGAAGTGAAGAAAGCATTCTAAGTTTTGATAAATCTTTCGATGAGGCCTTAATTTATGCAGATAAACACCAGTTGCTAAGCGTGTTTAATAATTTAATTAAAAATGCTTTGCAAGCCACGGAAGAAACGCTAGAGGCTAAAGTGAGTATTGAATTAAGCATAGAAGGGTTAAGCTTCAAGATAAAAATCAAAGACAATGGGGTAGGAATTTCTCAAGATAAAAAGCATAAAGTATTCGTTCCAAACTTCACCACTAAATCTAGCGGCACAGGATTAGGGTTGGCCATTAGTAAACAAATAGTCGAGAATAGTCAAGGCTCTATTTGGTTTGAAAGTAAAGAAAACTATGGGACCACTTTTTGTGTTATCTTACCACGATACTTAGAAAAATAAATCACATGTTTAAGGAAAATTCTAATACTAAATTCTTACTCTTTTACTTTGTATTGTTCTATGTATTCGCCTTTTTGTCTTGGTGGAGCTATTTGTTATACTCCAAAATAGAGCAACACTATTCTGATGCCATAAATTATCGAAGTTTGGAATTTGAAGTCTATAATCAAGGACAACAAGTGGAATACATTCTTACTGATGAGTTTCAAGCCTTAGATAACAAATTTAAGAGTCAAAAATTAATGATCATCACCGAAGGAAGTGTTTTCTTCATCATCCTTATCATCGGGATGCTAAAAGTTCATCAGTCTTTTAAGCAAGAAATAGCTATCGCAAAACAGCAAAAAAACTTTATTTTATCCATTACACATGAATTAAAATCTCCCTTGGCGGGAATTAAACTCATGAATGAGACCTTGAAATTAAGAGACCTACCAAAGGATAAGCAGAACAAGCTACTTTCTAGCTCACTTTCAGAAGTGGACCGACTAGAAAACTTAGTGGAAAACATCTTGATTGTAGCTAAAATTGAAAACGATAAATATGGATTTAATAAAGAATCTATATCGCTTAGCACCTTATGTGAGCAAATGTTTAACAATTATAAGGAGCGAAAAGACATTGTCCTAAGGGCCGATATAGAACCAGAATTGTACATTGAAGGAGATAAAACTTGTATGAATTCCATTTTAAGCAATCTCATAGATAATGCTATTAAATATGCTGAAAACAGTGAAGTAGTCATCTCCTTACATCGAGTTAAACAAACTATAGAATTAGTTATTGCAGATCAAGGGAACGGTGTTCCCGATGAAGAGAAAAGTAAAGTTTTCGATAAATTTTATAGAATTGGAAATGAAGAAACCCGAGCGGCAAAAGGAACTGGATTGGGCTTGTTTATTGTTAAGCAATTAGTGCATTTTCACAATGGAAAAATAAGCGTTGACGATAACCATCCAAAAGGAACAAAATTTAACATCTCATTTGCAGTTTGACTTTTACATGACAAAAATGTGTAATTTTTAACATACATTAGTTAGACTATATTGCAATCACCATAAAAGTATGCCCCATGATAATTAATAGAATATTGCTTGCAGAAGATGAAAAAAGCCTAAGAGAAGGGATCAAATTGAACCTTGAACTAGAGGGCTATGAAGTGGAAGAAGCGGTTAACGGAAATGAAGCCTTAAAAAAGTTTCAAAATCAACGGTTCAATTTAGTTATTCTAGATGTCATGATGCCAGAAATTAATGGTTTTGAAGTTTGCGAAAAAATTCGTCTAACGGACAATGAAACGCCTATTCTTTTTCTTACAGCAAAAGACACAGGTAAAGATAAGATTGAAGGACTAAAACTTGGAGCAGATGATTACCTTACCAAACCATTTAATTTGGAAGAACTCCTGCTAAGAACAAAAATTTTAGTGAAGCACAGCTTGAAAGGGACACCAGAAGAAAATGAATTTAGCAACTTTGAGTTTGGGGGAAACCTAATCAACTTCAGCACTTTTCAAGCTTCAAGCTATGAGAATAGATCAATTCAACTTACAAAGAAAGAAACAGCCCTACTGAAACTCTTAGTCGACAGAAAGAATCAAGTGGTTTCTAGACAACAAATTCTTCAATACGTTTGGGGTTATGATGTTTTTCCTTCAACAAGAACTATTGATAATTTCATTTTATCATTTAGAAAGTATTTTGAAAAAGATGCTAAAAATCCCGAATACTTCCATAGTATTAGAGGCGTAGGCTACAAATTTGTTGCCTAAAGACAGCCTGCTTTTCATACGCGCATCTTCTTTTGTCATCCACTTGCATGACGATTGCCTCTCATAAACTTCTCCATTTTATGTAGCAGAACATCAAACAAAATGGACAAGTGTCTATGCGATGCTTCCTTATTTTATTGCTTTCTATAAGATCCTTCCTCACCAAACAAAAAGAGGGGCATAGCCTAAGCCATACCCCTCTTCGTGCTAATGAAAAAAATTAAGGTAATAATACTTGATCAATTACGTGGATTACCCCATTCGTACCTTGAACATCTGTAAAAGTAATGTTAACTGTTTGACTGCTAGAAGTTAGAATTTGTGCTCCGTTTGTTAAATTAATTACGATGTCACCGCTTCCGTACATCGTAATCACTTGACCTTCCGTCAATTGACTTGCAGATACATTTCCAGCTACAAATACGTGGTAGTTAAGTACTGCACCTAAAGTAGCATCATCAATATCTGCTAGGGAATTCCAAGCTGGATTTGAATCTAACAAATCTTGAAAAGCTTGGTTTGTTGGAGCAAATACTGTGAATGGTCCAGCCATAGAAAGAGCACCAACATATGCACCATTAAAACTTGGTCTTGTAAGTGCAGCAACTAAAGTTGAAAAATTAGGATTATTTAAAGCAAAACCTACTAACGATTGTGGCATCATCACTTCGTCAATAATGTGTACCACACCATTGCTTGTTTGAATATCTGTTGTCAACGGTAAAGTACCCCCATTAAAGGTAACACCACCTGTCACAGCTACTTGCAAAGAATAGAATGAACTGTTTGGTCCAGCACTCAATGTTTTCACATAAGTATCTGTCAAATCAGCGGCACGCACTTCACCTTCCACTACGTGAAATAATAAAACACTTGTTAATACAGAAACTGGAATATCAGCAACTGTGTTCCATGTTGGATCTGAGTCTAACAAAGCTTGAAAAGCTGCGTTGTTTGGAGCAAACACAGTAAACGTTCCACTGTTTAAAGCGTCTACTAGATTGGCAGCGATTACTGCTTCTACTAATAAACTTAAATCGGGAGTCGCTTGTGCAGTTTCAACGATGGTCATTGGCTCCGGTTCTGGAGTTTCGTCCTCTTTACAAGCAGAAATTAATACTAAAAGTATTAAAGGCAGGATTAAAAAAAAATTCTTATTCATAATAATTTTGTTTTTGGTTAATAAATTGAATTAAGCTTAGAACCCTGTAAGAATCATTTTGTTTAAACGTCAGTGGATTTATTGAATATAATGACACTTAAATGACAATTAAGCTTTATTCAAGCCCAGTTTAGGGTAAGACCTGCCAAGTCTTGAAAACTTAGGAGGCCGCCCATCTCTCGCAGAGCATTCAAATGGTGCTTGAGCGCTTCGCTTGAAGTGAAACCCTCCCTTTTCTGAATATAAAAAGCCCCTACTCGATTAATCGAGTAGGGGCTTTTTATATTTTTTAAGCTATCTACTATGCTTCTTCCAAAGCTGCTGCACCACCAACGATTTCTAAAATCTCTTTGGTAATAGCCGCTTGTCTTTCTCTGTTGTATAGTAACTTTAATTCTTTCAACAATTCATTCGCATTTTCGGTTGCCTGATCCATTGCGACCATTCTAGCTCCATGCTCAGAAGCATTATTGTCTAGTAAATATCTGAAGAACTGCGTTTTCAATATTTTCGGTACTAATTCGGTTACTAAAACCTCTTCGCTAGGTTCAAATAAGAAATCTGTATTTAAACTTCCTTCTTTCGCATCAAGTTGGGCAATAGGTAAGAACTGTTCTACCGTAAAATTCTGAGTAGCGGCATTCACGAATTGCGAATAAATCACGTGAACTCTATCTACTTTACCACTTAAAAAAGCATCCATTGCATATTCAGCAGCTTTTGATGCACTCTCAAAGTTCAAATCAGAAAAAATATGTTGATGCGTCGTATCAAGTCTTACGCCCTCATAATTTTTAAAGAAATCTCTTCCTTTCTTACCGATCGTAGCAATTTTAATTCTATTGTCCGATTTTAAGTGTTTATACTCTGATTCTATCAAAGTTCTAGCCTTCTTGTTCAAATTGGCATTGAATCCACCACACAAGCCTTTGTCTGAAGTAACAAGCATGATTAGTACTTTATTTACATCTCGTTCCTTGCTGTAATTTAAATCTAACGCATCAATATCAACACTTGCTAAAATATTCTCAAGAATACTAAATAATTTATCAGAATAAGGACGCATCACAGTGATTCTATCTGTAGCTTTCTTCAACTTTGAAGCCGCCACTAATTTCATCGCTTTCGTGATTTGCTGGGTATTTATTACCGACTTTATTCGCTCTCTTACCTCTTTTAAATTTGCCATTTCTCTATTAGTTTTTAGTATTAAGCTTTAAGTGAACTACCTAAAACTGACAACTTATAACCTGCAACTATTAACTACACTTCGTAATTTAAGGCTACCTCAGCAGCTAATTCTTTTAAAGTTGCTTGAGCTTTATCATCAACAGCCTTTCCACCTAAAGAAGTCAATACTTCTCCAAAACGATTTTCCAATTGATCCAAAAACTCTTTTTCAAAAGCTCTAATTTTGCTCACAGGAACCTTATTCATTAAATTGTTTGCTCCTAAAAACACCATTGCTACTTGCTTCTCAACAGATAATGGAGAGAATTGAGCTTGCTTCAACATTTCTACGTTTCTAGCCCCTTTATCCAACACATTCTTGGTAGCCGCATCTAGATCAGATCCAAACTTAGAAAAAGCTTCTAGCTCTCTGTATTGCGCTTGATCCAATTTCAACGTACCAGATACCTTCTTCATTGTTTTAATCTGGGCGTTACCACCTACACGAGATACCGAGATACCCACGTTAATCGCTGGACGAACACCTGCGTTAAACAAGTTAGACTCTAAGAAGATTTGTCCATCTGTAATAGAAATCACGTTTGTTGGAATATATGCTGAAACGTCACCACCTTGAGTTTCAATGATAGGCAATGCCGTTAAAGAACCACCACCTTTTATCATACCTTGTAATGAAGGCGGGATATCATTCATATTTTGCGCGATATTATCATTTGAATTCACTTTTGCTGCACGTTCTAATAAACGAGAGTGCAAGTAGAATACATCACCTGGATAAGCTTCACGTCCTGGAGGTCTTCTTAATAATAGAGAAACCTCACGGTAAGCTACCGCTTGCTTAGATAAATCATCATAAACAATTAAAGCTGGACGACCTGTATCTCTAAAGAACTCACCAATTGCAGCACCTGCGAATGGAGAATAAAAAATAAGTGGAGCCGGATCCGCAGCAGAGGCTGCAACAATCACCGTATACTGCATTGCACCATTTTCCTCTAATACTTTAGCTATTTGCGCTACAGTACTTGCTTTTTGACCACAAGCCACATAGATACAATATACCGGTTCCCCTTTTTCAAAAAATTCTTTTTGATTAATAATGGTATCAATCGCAACGGCTGTTTTACCCGTCTGTCTATCCCCAATAATTAATTCTCTTTGTCCTCTTCCAATTGGAATCATCGCATCAATAGCTTTGATACCTGTTTGTAATGGCTCATTTACAGGTTGACGATAAATTACACCTGGAGCTTTACGCTCTAGAGGCATTTCGTATAATTTTCCTTTGATTGGACCTTTACCATCAATTGGCTCACCTAGTGTATTTACTACACGACCGATCATTCCTTCACCAACTTGGATAGAAGCAATAACTTTCGTTCTTCTTACGGTATCCCCTTCTTTAATCTCTTCAGAAGTTCCCATAAGTACCACCCCTACGTTGTCTTCTTCTAAGTTTAAAGCAATGGCCTTCACCCCATTTTCGAAAATCACCAACTCCCCATACTGAACGTTAGTTAGACCATATACACGAGCGATACCATCGCCTACTTGTAATACAGTACCAACTTCTTCTAGTTCCGTTGCTGTTTTAACGTTAGCTAATTGTTCTCTTAATATGCTTGATATTTCATCCGGTTTAACTGCTGCCATGATGTTATTTATTAAATTTTAGGAATGTATGAATTGTCTTGTATTTGTTCTTTGATTAGATGAAGTTTTCTTTCCACGCTATTGTCTAACAACAAATCGCCATGCTTTAAAACAAAACCACCAATTATTGTAGGATCTACTTCAGTTGATATTTCAACGCTTTTCGCTCCCTTTTCTGTCATCAATAAAGCAATTAAACTATCCACTGTTTTTTGATCAACTGGAACAGCAGTAGTTAATGTTGCTTTTATGATATGATTACTTTTATTGTATTGGTTCATGAAAGCCTCTACCATTTCAACGATGTGCTTCTCTCTGCTTTTTTTCACCAACAAATTGATAAACTTATAGGTTAACTCCGATAAGGTCTTTGCAAAGATTTCATGAAGAACTTTTTCTTTTTTATCTGAAGGGATAATTGGACTCTTCAACATAATTCTTAAGTCCTTGCTGCTATCTAAAGTTTCTTGCAACAAACGCATATCTTTTACCACCTCATCCAAAGAATTTCTCTCTTCGGCTAAGCCTAAAATTGATTTTGCGTATCGATTTGCTAATCTAGGTGAAAGCATAAAGCACTATTTAGTTTAAATTAGTTTTTGAAGCCAGTTCGCTGATAAATTTCTCTTGATCTCCTTTTGCTGACAATTCTCTAGATAAAACCTTTTCAGCAATTTCTAAAGCCAAGCCTGCAGCTGCATTTTTCATGTCTGCCATAACAGCTAATTTCTGTGTTTCAATATCCTCTTTAGCATCTGCCATAATTCTAGCTGCATGTGCTTGTGCATCTGTTCTTGCATCTGCTATAATAGATTCTTTGACCTTATTAGCTTCTCTCAATATATTATTTCTTTCTTCTTTCGCTTCCTTAAGAATTTCTTCATTACGAGCAGATAACTGAGCAATCTCAGTTCTCGCAGCTTCAGCTTGAGATAAAGAATCCGCAATCGAGCTATTTCTTTCATCGATTGAAGTGATGATTGGTGTCCATGCAAATTTCTTTAAGACCACTAATAGTAGCGAAAAAGCTATAGTTGACCAAACCAATAATCCAATATCCGGTGTTAATAATTCCATCTTGTTTGTTTTATTTTTACTTTAATTATTCCTTCATAGAAAAAACTTCTCTGCTCGCAATCCGAATACAGAGAAGTTTGTTTTTTGGTTGACTATACCAAGAAAGTAGCAGCAACAATACCGAACAAAGCAGCACCTTCAATAAGGGCAGCAGCGATAATCATTGCAGTTTGGATTTTATTAGTAGCCTCAGGTTGTCTTGCAATACCTTCTACTGCAGACGCGCCAATTTTACCAATTCCAATACCTGCTCCTAAAACGGTTAATCCAACACCAACAGCTTTTAAAGCCATAAATCCTTCCATTTCCATAATAACTAGGTTTTAAAGTAAAAAAATAATAAAATATCTTAATGGTGATCTTCTACTGCTAATCCAATAAAAAGAGCACTTAATAACGTAAATATAAAGGCTTGTAAAAAACCAACTAACAATTCCAACAAAGACATAAACAACACAAACGCAATAGAAACCGGGGCAAGCATGTATGATTTAAAAATAAATATCAATGAAAGCAAACTTAATATTAAAATATGGCCCGCAGTGATGTTTGCAAACAAACGTATCATTAAAGCAAATGGTTTAGAAATTACCCCAACTAATTCAATGGGAATCATTAAAGGCTTCAAGGCCATCGGCACTGGAGGATTAAACAAGTGACCCCAGTATGTTTTTGAACCATTAATATTTGTTATAATCATAGTAAACACTGCCAACACAAAAGTTAAAGCAATATTTCCTGTCAAGTTTGCGCCACCTGGAAAGAACGGAATCAAACCGAAGAGATTATTAAACCAAATAAAAAAGAATACCGATAATAAATAGGGCAAGAATTTAGCATACTTATCTTTTCCTATGTTTGGAATTGCAATCTCATCCTTCACAAACAACACAATAGGCTCCAAAGCTGCATAGATTCCTTTAGGTATCTTATTCCCTTTTTTGTAAAATCTAGCCATTCCAACAAACATCAAAATTAACAAGGATACGGACATCAATAAAGTGAACGCGTTCTTGGTAATTGAAAAGTCATAAAAAGAGCTTGATGCTAAAAGTGTTGTTTTGCCTTCAGTAGCGTAGTGGTGTCCGTTGGCAAGAACTTCGCCATGGTGTACTTCCACTTCTTGTGTTCCTTGAGGAAAGTCACCCACTACCTTTTTCACGATGCCATGTTCCATAACATAACCGTCAACTGCCTGAGTTCCGTGGTGAAAAACATTTGATAAAAATAATTTTAATCCTGCTTCTTTATCCCATAGGATGACAGGTAAAGGAATCGCAATATTACCTGCAAGATGAAATTCATTCGCATCTGCAATATGGTGCATGATCACGTCAGAGGTTTTAAATTCCGTCTCTGCTTGCTCTAAATTTTCTTCAAACTCATGTAAAGCATTTTCAGAAACCTCTTCCACATTAGCGAAAGTGTTTAATCCAAAAGACAGAAATGTTGCAAACAATAAAAAATAAATACTAAAATTCTTCACCTCTCTAGTGCATTTTTAATTCGGTGGCAAAGGTAGTTATCTTTTAAATAAAAGTACAGCTTATTTTTCTTTTTTTTGTAAGAAATAAATTAACTATTCACATATTTAAAATACAAATTGTAACTTCGTCAAATCAATTTATAATATTTTAAAATAAAAATCTTAAACCCCATGAAACAATTCCAAAAACTAGTCCTAATTGCCTTAGTTTTCGTCATGTTCAGTCACAAAACTTTGGCCCAAAATAATCTAGGACACAATACAGACAATTATTCAGGAGTTTATTCTTTGAGCTATAATCCTGCAGAAATTGTAGATAGTAGATTTAAATTTCATATGAATATAATCGGTGTAGGTTTCACCACAAGCAACAATTATATAGGCATAAAAAGAAAAGCGTTGTTTAGTGACCGTTCAACCGCATTTAACGACCCTAATTTTACAGATAACTATTTAGTTGAAAGATTAAACGGAAAGAACAAAGGCGTTTATGTATCCGCCGACATCATGGCTCCACTCTCCTTTATGGCTAATTTTGGTAAGAAAAGAAGCCATGCCATTGGATTTAATTCAAGAATCCGATTCCAAACAAACGTGAATGGAGCGGCTGAAAATTTAGCGACCATGTCTTATAACGAAATACTCATTACCGACTTGTATAATGTAGGCATTCAAAATAAAAACTTCTCCATTCAAACAAATGCTTGGGCTGAATACGGATTAACTTATGGTACAGATATAATCAATACAGGCAAACATTATGTTAGCGCGGCAGGGACCTTTAAATTAACTCAAGGCTTAGCAAATGCCTACTTCTATTCTGACAATATGAATGTTACCTTCCCTTCGGATTCCACAGTAAGCGTTGATAATTCTGATCTTAGATTTGGATACTCCTCTATTCTAGGAACTAATATGAGCAACTATAATACAAGTACCATCATCGGCGGGAAGTTAGGATTTGGTATGGATTTAGGTGCAGTTTGGGAATTTAGACCGAATGCAGATAAATATAAGTATGAAATGAATGGAGACCCTGATTATTTAGACCCAAGAAAAGAAAAGTACAAATTGAAAGTAGGTTTAGGCTTAATGGATATGGGGTTTAGTTCATATAATCGAGACAATGGTGTATTCGGCGAATATTATGCTGACAGACCAGATATTGATATCGATGAAACTTTCGGAGCAGCTTTTGAAGACTTTGGAAACACCGGTTTACAAAATTTCCAAGACACTTTAGCTTCTATTTTTGTTGAAAAACAAGCAAAAAAAGAATCTTACAATGTTTCTCTTCCAATGAAAATCAACGTGTATGCGGATTACAATATTTGGAAAGGTTTTTACGCAAATCTAGGGGCAAGTATTGCTCCAGCATTTAAGAAGAATCCAGAAAAAACTAGAGGTATTTCTGAATTCAGCATAACTCCTCGCTTTGAACACAAGTGGTTTAGTTTTTACTTACCTGTTTCAGTTAATACCCATGGCAATTCGCACTTAGGCACGGGTATGCGAATCGGCCCTTTAGCTTTTGGAACGAATGACATCTTGCCATTAATGGGAAAGAAAACCATTTATGATGCTAACGTATACATGAATCTTAGTATTCCTATCACTAAAAAAATCAGAGATAAAGACAAGGATCATGTGAGCAACAAAATGGATGATTGTAAAAGAGAGTTAGGTACTTGGGAAACTAAAGGTTGTCCAGATAATGACCAAGATGATGATGGTGTATTGGATGGGGAAGATGATTGTCCTGAAATAGCAGGATCGAAAGAGTTGAATGGTTGCCCAGACACAGATAAAGATGGTATAGCAGATAAAGAGGACGCTTGTCCTGATGTTGCTGGTCTTAAAGCCTTTAATGGTTGCCCTGACACAGATGAAGATGGCTTCCAAGACAGTGAAGATGATTGTCCTGAAGTTGCTGGTATCGAAGCTTTCAAAGGCTGTCCAGATACGGACGGCGATGGGTTAAAAGATAGTGAAGATAGCTGCCCTGAAGTTGCTGGGCCTGCAGAAAATAATGGTTGTCCTTTTGAAGATGATGATAAAGATGGTGTTTTAAATAAAGATGACGATTGTCCTCAAACACCTGGTCCTAAAGAAAACAGAGGTTGTCCTATCATTGAAAAAGAAGTGGAAGAAGCTTTAGACTTAGCCTTCAAAAACCTTGAATTTGAGTCGGGGAAAGCTATTATCAAGCAAGCTTCATACGCTTCATTGGAAACACTGTCAACAATCTTGAAAGCCCATCCGGATTATACCTTATTAATTGAAGGACATACGGATAATGTAGGTAATGACGCAAATAACTTATTGTTATCTCAAAAGAGAGCCGATGCAATTAAACTTTTGTTAGTTAGTAAAGGTGTTCAAGCTTCTACTATAGAGACTAAATTCTATGGAAAAGAAAAACCAATTACAACTAATGACACTCCGGAAGGAAGACAGCAAAACAGAAGAGTAGAATTGACTATTACGTTTAAGTAATTTTGAGTTTTCCTTAGATTTAAAAACCCGTTTGCTTTATTGTGAACGGGTTTTTTATTTTGGGGGAAGTTATCAGTTTTCAAGTGAAAGTGGCCAGCAGGGATGCCTAACATCAAGAATAAAAAACCTCTACTAATGACATGGCGAAAAGAGCATAAGTCCTAGCTTAAAACCAATAGCGGGTATGTTCTAGCGCACCGCTATTGGTTTTAAATTTGTTTTACTAATTATTGCTATTCCACAATAACATTCCCATAACCACTATATGAACAACTGTCTGTAGTTAAAATCACATAATCAATTCTCATATTTTGATTTGCAAAATCATGCGCATTAAACTCCACCTCGTAAATATTTTGACCAATACTATGATAAGCTTCCATTGTATAAAGCCAAAGCTGAACAGCTCTTCTATTCGGTGTTGTAATGGTAAACACAATCATACCGCTATTAAAATCTTCTTCAAAATTAACATCTTCGTATAACAATACGTGGAAATCTCCATTCCATATTGTCCCAGGGTTTTTAGGAATTGTAAGCTCCATTCTTAGAACATGCGCTTTGTCGTTACTTGCAGAGCCCAAAGAGGGGACACTAAAAGCGGGAGCGTTAACTAATCCAAATTGTTCATGATTGTCATGATCAGAAGATTGGACAAATCCATTAATCCACATTTGAGCAGCAGCCAATCTAAAATCAAGTTCACCGGTAGCATCTCCATGGTCAAATAACCTAGCAGAGCATATTCCATTAATAGATTTCGTTATAAGCTGATTTGGTGATTCAAAAATTACATGTTCACTAAAATCATTTCTATCCTTGTACATGTATATCTCCTCTCCGGCAATAACATGTAAAACAAATTTATCGTATTTAGTCATTGCATCAAGAAGCTCCTTGTCTGTTTTTTTCCAATCTATTACTTGACCACCACCGTCTTCTTGCGAATGAGAAAATGCATAGGTATATTCCTGCTAAATTCAAGCAACAACCTTCCAAAAGAAACCAAATTATTACTCAGAACTTCCTACTTTTACAGTCATGAATAAAGTTCAATCCTTTAAATTGAAAAACGGTCTTGAAATCCTAATAGATGAAGACCACAGCACACCCTTAGTCACGGTAAACATATTGTACAAAGTAGGCTCGAAAAATGAAAGTGAAAACAAAACAGGGTTCGCTCACTTGTTTGAACACTTTATGTTTGAAGGTTCAAAAAATATCCTTCATTTTGATAGTGAACTACAAAAGGCAGGTGGTGACAACAATGCCTTTACTTCTTCCGACCTTACAAACTACTATGAATCTTTACCTGCTTCAAATATTGAGACAGCCCTTTGGTTAGAATCGGATAGAATGCTTGAATTAGATTTCAATCAAGAAAGCCTTAATACTCAAATTTCAGTGGTGTCTGAAGAGTTTAAACAAAACTACCTCAATCGACCTTACGGTGATGTTTGGCATCTTCTCATGGACATGTGTTACAAAGTACATCCCTATAAATGGCCTACAATAGGTAAAGAGCTTGCTCATATTGAAGCCTTCACCCTTCAGGAAACTAAAGATTTTTTCTATAAATATTACAGACCCAACAATGCCATCTTAAGTATCGTTGGTGGAGTGAAAGCTGAAGAAGTTTTACCTTTAATAGAAAAGTGGTTTGGAGATATTCCATCTGGACCTGAAATTGAGCCCTTTACTATTAAAGAACCCAAACAAGAAAAAGCTAGATTCCTAGAAGTGGAAAGAGACGTGCCGAACAGTGTCGTTTACAAAGCCTATCATTGTTGTAATAGAGTTCATGCAGATTACTACACAACGGATATCATTAGCGAGTTACTAGGAACAGGAGATTCTTCCAGATTACATGAAATCTTAGTAGACAAGTTAGATACTTGTACTGAAGTAGATTGTTACATTAGCGGCACAGATGATGAAAATCTTTTAATTATTGAAGCCAAGCCAAATGATGGCGTAAGTTTAGCAGCTACCGACAAGGCTATTCAAGAAGTACTACATGATTTTTGTATGCAAAAACTTAAAGATCGCGAGCTTGACAAAGTAATTAATAAGGCCTGCAATTATTTAGCTTTTACCAATGAAAACCACCACAATATGGCCTTCAATTTAGCTTTTTTTAAATCCATTGATCGTTTAGATTTATACAATAATGAACAAAGCGAGTATCGAAGCGTCACTGCAGAACAAATCATGCGTATCTCGAATGAAATTCTAGAAGAATCGAATTGCAGCACATTATACTATAAAAGTACCGACTCATGAATAGAACCATTGCACCAAAAACAGCCCTACCCTATCATTTAAGCTTAGGAGATGTTCAAAGAGAAGTCCTAGATAACGACTTCCCTATTTATGTATTGGATGGAACCTCTCAAAATATTTTCCAACTGAGCATTGTTTTTAGAGCAGGAAGATTCTTTGAACGTAAACGCATGTTGGCTGGACTTTGTGCCAATATGATCCTGAAAGGGACCAACAGAAAAAGTGCCTATGAAATAGCCGAAAGTTTTGACTTCTATGGTGCGGCCGTCAACTTCAAGGCAAATATGTACACGGCAGAACTCAGTTTGTATTGTTTGACCAGCGCCCTACCGCAACTCCTTCCCTTGTTGATGGAGGTTCTTGAAGAAGCCAATTTCCCAGAAGAAGAATTGAAAAAAGCCAAAACCAAAACCAAGCATAAATTAGCGGTGCAATGGGAGAAAAATTCTTACATCGCTACGCAACATTTTAATGAAGCCATCTTTGGCATCGACCATCCCTTTGGTTACCATTCTCATTTAACTATTATAGATGATTTAGAAAGAGAAGATGTCGTGCAACATTTCAATAGACATTTTCAGTTAAACAAGGATTCTTTTGGTATCGTAGCAGGAAAAATCAGTGATAAAGAAATCGCACTTATTAATCAATACTTAGGCAAATTGAAAGTCCTAGATAAAGGTTTTAATCATGCAGAGTTGCAAACAAAAGTGGAAAAAGATATCACTGTTGAAGCCAAAAACAAACTACAAACGGCTATTCGCGTAGGCATGCCAACAGTAAACATTAACCATCCTGATTTTGACGACTTACAAATTTTAAATACCCTCCTTGGCGGTTATTTTGGGAGCAGATTGATGACCAATATTAGAGAAGAAAAAGGATTTACATATGGAATTTATTCCTTTATCAATCCTATTATGGATACCGGATATTTTTGTATCGCCACAGAAGTTGGAGAAAAATATAGAAACGAGACGCTTCATGAAATAGAACATGAAATAAATCGTTTAAAAAAGGAGTTAATAAGTGATGAAGAGCTAAGTATGGTGAAGAATTATATGATTGGTCAACTCATGAAAAGTGTGGACGGGCCCTTAAATATAATTTCAACCTTAAAAAACTTTCTTATTTTTGAAATGGATTTGAATGAAATTAACAAACAGTTAGAAGCAATTCATGCCATAGATGCCAAAAGATTACAAGATCTGGCTAAACAATATCTCAATTACGAAGATATGTACAAGGTAGTAGTAGGATAAAACAAAAAGAATGAATTTACGAGTCTTAATAAGTATCCTTTTTATAAGCTTAGTTTCCGCAAACTATGGTCAGCAAATTCTTTGCGTGGAAAGTCAGAATAATGACATAAACATAAGCTGGGGCGTGCCTGTTACACCTTGTGGCCCTTTAGTGAGTTATGAAATTTGGGTTTCCAATAATCCATCCACCGCTTTCACTTTAGCGGGAACAGTAAGCAATGCAGCGCAAACCACATTCCTTCATAGCAATGCATTCAATCTAGGGGATCCACTTTATTACTATATCATTTACAATTATAATTGCCCTGGTCTTCCCCCTTTAATTTCAACAACTGCAACGAATGCTTTTGGCTCTTTTCAACCTGAAATTATTTCTTTAAATGTCTTGGCTACAGGGGTAGAAATTTGTTGGGACACAAGTGCCTTTATTCAAACTGCGGGTTATGTCATCTCCTATCTCCTTCCAAATGGTTTAGCGCAGCCATTCGATACGATATTCGGTATAAACAACACCTGTTACTTGGATGTCAATTCGAATGCTTATGATCCAGATTTAGTCTATACTTTAACCTATTTGGATGGGTGCAACAATATGAGTCAATACAATGACATTGGTTATGAATTGTTGCTAGCGACTTCCGACCAACAAGGTTGTAATCAGTTGATAGAATATGAATGGGCTAATTACAACAATCCTTACAATTTAAATTTTTCCTATAACATTTATGTACAAATAAATAGTGGCCCTATTGAGTTAATAAACAACCAGGCGGGCAATCAAAACATCTACAATTTGTTCGATTTCATAGATGGCGATACTGTTCAGTTTCGTATAGAAGTAATCGATGCGAACGGATTCCCAAGAAGTAATGGTCCTTTGGTAATTGATACTGCGCAAATAGTGCAACCGCCCAGAGCGTTTTACATCAACTTTTTATCAGTAGTCAATGACAATCAAATCGACATCACCTATTATATTGACACCATTGCTGAGCTCAGAAATATGGAAATCGATACGAGTAAATATGGTGTAAATTTCGGATTGGTGGAAAGATTTGACGCTTCCCTTTTTCCGGGATTAGGCAACATCTATTTACCAGATACCACTTCTCCAGCGTATAATGCTGCTCGTTACTATCAAATTGCAGCAAATGACAGTTGTGGAGACGACCACTTTTCGACCATCGGAAGAACCATTTATGCCGAAGCAGGTTTATTCGATTTCTTCATCAATAAAGTGGAATGGAACGCATTTGAATTGGAAGATGCTGTGGTTAATACGTATCGTTTGCTCAGAGATTATGGTGCTGGTTTGCAGTTAATAGAAACCTTTCCCGCAGGTGGTGGAACTTTCGAATTTACCGACGACATTAGTGCTTTTGTGAACCAAGAAGGGACGTTTTGTTATCGAGTAGAAGCGGCTTATACCTTTACCTATCCAGACGGATCAACGGAAGCCTTTGTGAGCTCATCGAATATATCTTGTGTGCAGCAACGACCTTCCGTCTATATTCCTAATGCTATTGCACCGAATGGAGTAAACAATGAATTCAAGCCTTACATCGTTTTTGGAAATCCAACGGATTATAAAATGCAGATTTTTAACCGATGGGGAGAGTTAATATTTACAGGCAACGATCCAAATTCTGGATGGTTTGGAACGAACAATGGCAGCGAAGTTCCTACTGGAGGATATCCTTATGTGATTCGATTTACAGCCTCTGACGGAACGCCTATTGAGAAAAAGGGTATTGTGACCGTAATTCGTTAATCCCCATATGATTAAAAGGTGAAATTCTTTTGTATCTTCGATAAAATTAAAATTTCATCATGAAGAAAATACATACTTTACTAACCCTTTTTATTTGTTTTGCCTTTAGCCTCCAAAGTGAAGCACAGACTACGATCTATGACACTTTAGTCATTGACGGTTTATCTAGAAACTATATTTTATACGAACCTGCAATCTATGATGGCAGTGTTGCCGTTCCACTAGTGATTAACCTGCACGGCTATGGTTCGAATAGCTCACAACAACTATTCTATGGAGATTTCAGACCATCGGCTGATGCAGATAATTTTATAGTGGTTTGTCCAAATGGAACCCTAGATGGCAATGGTGTTCGATACTGGAATGCCTTTGTTAATGGAGGAGCTACAGATGACGTTAGTTTTGTTAGTCAGTTAATCGACTCCATTTCCTTGATATACAATATTGATCAAAGTCAAGTATTCGCTACAGGAATGAGTAATGGCGGCTTTATGAGCTATAAACTGGCTTGTGAGTTAACGAACAAAATAGCTAAAATAGCTTCCGTAACTGGAACTATGAATCCTGGATTATCAGCTACTTGTTCTCCGAGTTCTTCTATTCCGGTTATGGAAATTCATGGTACATCGGACCAAACAGTTCCTTATAATGGCATTCCTAATGTGATGGAGCCTATTGCTGACGTGGTAGCTTATTGGGTAAATCATAACAATTGTGATTTAACACCAACCATTACTGCTGTTCCAGATAATGACCCTAATGATAACTCTACTGCAGAAAGAATCGTTTATGCTAATGGAGATGATAACTCAGAAGTTATTCATTACAAAATAACGGGTGGCGGTCACACTTGGCCAGATGCCATTATTGACATTCCTGGCAGCAACACCAATCATGATTTTAACGCCTCAGCAGCTATTTGGGAGTTCTTCAAAGGGGAACCTTTTGTAGGCATCAAAGACAGACTAGAAGAACAAGATTTAAGCATCCAGATACAAAATGAAATCCTTACTGCAAGCGCGGGAGAAAATGAAAAAATTGAGTCCTTACGAATAGTAAACACCCTGGGGCAGGAAGTCTTAACAGTTGCGGAAGCGCAAGTTTCGATTCACAATTTAAACAAAGGGTTATACTATGTTTTGGTTGAAACTCCTAAAGGATTTGTTAGTAAAGCTTTCATGAAATAAACCAGCTATGAAGTCTACGCTCTTTAAAATTTGTTTCGTCATTTTCGTGATTGGAGCTATTATATTGAGATGGGTTGATCAAGTTGAACCGGGAATTATTCCTTTTGAACTAGCCAAAACAATAGCCAATTCAAATTCTATGGTAGCGACTTGGGAAGCGGCAGGTGCGCTTGGTCACAAAAAATTCTCGCTTTATTTTGATTACCTCTTCATCTTTGGATATGCAGGAAGTCTTTTTATTATTCTCCGAGAATGGTGGGAAAAAATTGATAAAAAATGGCTTTACTATTTGGGCTTTCTTCCTATCATAGCTGGAGTCTTGGATGGCATAGAAAACTTTGGACTCTTGCAGATTGTTTATCATTCCGGAAATCAATTTTCCGCTTCATTAGCGTTTTATTGCGCAAGCGTAAAATTCATTCTTCTCTTGCCCAGTATTTTAGCTGCAGTTTATTATTTGGCACTCAAGTATTTGAAAAAAGTTTAGGCGTTCGGGGTCTCAAATACGGGACAAGTCTAGATCCAAGCACTCCTCATGAAAACGAATAAACCCAGCTCTTCCTCCAAACCAATCTAACACCTCATGCCTTGCTAACTGAGTTTCATTTAAACTCAACAAGGCATTATAAGAACTATATTCCCAATTCGGGAACTTAAACGCCAGACCTGCTTTTACCGGATTTAAATGGATGTAAGCAATAAGGGATGTGAAGTAGGATTCATTATCGACCAGCTTTCTTTTAAAATTTTTCTGGAATAAACTTCCCGTTCTGCCTCTTTCCTTATTAATTCCTTTAGAATAGCTCATAAACAAAAATCTAAATTGTTGAGAGATCCGTTTTGTTAATTCATCCTCCTCAATTAAAGGTAAATTCTTAATGCGGATTAAAAAATGAAAGTGATTTGGCATTAAACAATACGCATAAAGCTTAGCATAATCCTTCAGGTATTTCTCGAATAATTTTAAAAAGTGCTTGTAGTTTCTATCTGTGAAAAAGATACGCTCTTTGTTATTGCCACGATTAAAAACATGATACAATTCATTTCTGTTCATATTGTTTATATTAATATTAACAAATATATGATTTATATTTTATTTTTTCCTAACTTTGACACCTAGACTTTCCAGGTCTCGAAGACCTGGAAAGTCTTAAACTTGCCAAGTCTACAAGACTTGGCAAGTTTAATTTGGAAAGTTTGCTCTATATTGTTTACATTTGAGCGAAATTAGTTAGCAATGGCCTCGATTTCAGACAAATTTGCATTACAAGGTTTAACCTTCGATGATGTACTTCTTATTCCTGCTCACTCTACCGTTTTACCTAGAGAAGTAAATATTCAAACGAAACTTACTAGAGAGATTACAATTAATCTCCCGTTAATCTCCGCTGCTATGGATACAGTTACAGAATCTGCTATGGCGATTGCTATGGCTAGAGAAGGCGGAATGGGCATGTTGCATAAAAACATGAGTATTGAATCTCAGGCTAAAGAAATTAGAAAGGTAAAACGCTCCGAAAGTGGTTTAATAGTCGATCCCATTACCTTAAGACCAGACGCAACCATCGGGGAAGCTTTGCAATTAATGGAGGAAAATAAAATTGGAGGAATTCCAATTATTGATGCCTCCGATACTTTAGTGGGTATTCTTACCAATAGAGATTTGCGTTTTGAAACAAGATTGAGCGCCAAAGTTAGTGAGATCATGACCAAGAATAAGCTTGTTACAGCTCCTGAAGGAACAGACCTTGTTGCTGCAGAACAAATTCTTAAAAAATATAAAATTGAAAAATTACCAGTCGTTAGCCGCGATGGTAAAATCGTAGGTTTGATTACCTACAAAGATATTCTTCGAGTTCAAAATTATCCAAACGCCTGTAAAGACAGCTTTGGTAGATTGATGGTAGGCGCTGCAGTAGGCGTAACAGGAGATATGTTTGAAAGAATTGAAGCGCTATTAAATGTAGGCGTGGATGTAATCACAATAGATACTGCACATGGACATTCTGCTGGAGTTTTAGAATCTGTAAAAAAAGCGAAAAAAGAATTTAAATATCTTCAAATGATAGCAGGTAATATAGCTACAAAAGAAGGAGCGCAAGCCTTAATTGACGCAGGCGTTGACGCCGTAAAAGTGGGCGTTGGACCCGGTTCTATCTGTACCACCCGAATTGTAGCTGGCGTAGGGGTACCGCAATTAACCGCTATTTACCAAGCATCTCTGGCTTGCAGCAAAGCAGGAGTACCTGTTATTGCAGATGGTGGAATCCGATATACAGGCGACATCGTAAAAGCCTTAGCCGGCGGAGCAGATGTAATAATGGCAGGTTCTGTTTTTGCTGGAACAGATGAAAGTCCTGGCGAAACCATCATCTATGAAGGAAGGAAATTCAAATCTTACAGAGGAATGGGTAGCGTAGAAGCGATGACACAAGGCTCTAAAGATCGTTATTTCCAAGATGTAGAAGACGACATTAAAAAATTAGTGCCGGAAGGTATTGTAGGAAGAGTACCGTATAAAGGCTCTTTATCTGAGGTAATGTACCAATTTATAGGGGGGTTGAAAGCCGGTATGGGCTATTGTGGCGCAGCAAATATAGAAGCCTTAAAACAAGCAAAGTTCACGGTTATTACTTCTGCAGGTGTTCGTGAAAGTCACCCACATGATGTAACAATAACGAAAGAATCACCAAATTATAGTAGATAGTTAGCTCTTTAGACTTACCGACCGCTCCGACAATAGCTATTTTCAAGCAGCGCTTGAAAATCTAACCGTCTAGCTATCATAAAGTCTATCCATCTAACAATCTATTTATCCAATTGTCTAATTAGCTATCTTTGTACTATGAATCCATTTGAGAAAGGTCAAGAAATCCTTAAAGAAATTGAAGCACAAGTCTTAAACTCTGCTGAAGAAGCGGAAGCTTTTAGAATTAAATTTATTGGTAGTAAGGGCTTGTTGAAAGATCTTTTCGCTTCCATTAAGGATATTCCTCTTGAGCGCAAGAAAGACTTTGGGCAATTGGTAAATCAAATCAAACAAAGTGCTGAGGAAAAAGTGGCTCTAGCCAAAACCTCCGGAGTTAAGAAAAAAGTTAAAATCAGCAATGAAGATTTAACTGCTCCAGGCGTTCCTTACAAAGTGGGAACGCGTCATCCAATTAATTTGGTAAAAAATGAAATGATTGAGATCTTTAAACGCTTGGGTTTTGTGGTTGAAGATGGACCAGAAATTGAAGATGATTGGCACAACTTCACAGCGCTTAATTTACCAGAAAATCATCCAGCACGTGACATGCAGGACACCTTCTACATCGATTACAAGGACAATATCTTATTGAGAACACATACCTCATCTGCTCAAATTAGAGTAATGCAGCGTCAAAAACCACCTATTAGAATTATAACTCCTGGTAGAGTATATCGAAATGAAACTATTTCTGCAAGAGCGCATTGCACTTTCCACCAAGTAGAGGGTTTGTATATAGATAAAGATGTCAGCTTTGCAGATCTAAAACAAACGCTGTATTATTTCGCGAAAGAAATGTTCGGTAGCGATAAGATTCGAATGCGCCCTTCTTATTTTCCATTTACAGAACCCAGTGCAGAAATCGACGTGTCTTGCTTTATCTGCGATGCTAAAGGTTGCGCAGTTTGCAAACACAGTGGCTGGGTAGAAATTGGAGGTTGCGGCATGGTTGATCCAGCCGTATTAACGAATGTAGGTATCGACCCAGAAGAGTATTCAGGTTTTGCTTTTGGGATGGGGATAGAACGCGTTACGATGTTAAAATACGGCATTAACGACATCCGACTATTCTTCGAAAATGACGAGCGCTTTTTAGAGCAATTTAGCTAGTCAGTATAATTTACACTGCGCTGTTGACCATGGTCAACAGCTAAGAAATTACAAACCACTCCTTCTGAGCTATTTAATTTTAAGCGTGCTGGAAAGCTAAGACGTCCGCTTTAGTGCGCTACTTGTTAAACTTACAGAAACCCTACTCAGCGCTAGTTAGACTTATACGAATGCGCCTTAAAGTATGCTTCATGTTGTTCAAAGAAATCCTTAGCTAGATGGTAATTGTCATGATCATCGGGATGAAAGCTTCTCTTAAAGTAATCCAATAACAATTTAAATCCTGCTGCGTCTTTGGGTCTTGCTCCAAAACTAATAACAAATTCTTTAAGCTGTCTAAGCGGCTTTTTAATATTTCTATTTTTATCCTTCCAAATGAAATAAAACATACCCATGAAGCCAATTACATAGAAAAACATACTTGCTAATACAAAACCAAAAATTCTTAAAAAATAGGATTTATCAACTTTTTGAAGAACATCAAATGCAACAGCTTTGTGTTCCAATTCTTCCGCAGAATGCCACAACATTAACATGTACATTTCTTCATCAAAAAATACTTGACGGTATTGAGGATTCCCCAAGCTTTGATTACCGAATAAAGCCGTGTAATGTTCCATTCCCGTTGTTATGGACAAGGATAATTTATCAGCATAACTTTTCGGTAAAATGAAATAAAAAAGTTTTTCTAATACGGTTATCATTCCGTCCACAAAATTAGCTAGCGGTTTAGCATCAATTCCCATAACAGCTAGTTGTTCCCAAAACCGTTCATGTTCTCTAAAATGAACGCCTTCTTGTCCCATAAAATCAATCATTTCCTTCTTTAATAAAGGATCGTGTATCACATCCAGGTATCTCTTCACAGATTTAATAAAGAACTTTTCGCCTATTGGAAATAGAACATGAAGCGAATTTGTGAAATGAGTGCTAAAAACATTATTATTGACATAGTCATTTGCCGTAATGTTCGCAAAATCGAATTTTACATTTCGAACCTTCATTTTTGCTGCAATTGTATCTGCCATAACGAACCTATTAGTTTAGATGCAAAATTGAAAAGAAAGAATCAATTAGTCTTTAACATTTGGTAAAAAAAGCTCCGCCCCTTCACCTCTCCGTTCGGATTCTACTCAAACTTTGTTGCGTAATGCCAATATAAGTGGCAATATGACCTAGACTCACTCTATTGAAAATGTCTGGGTGAAGTTCTAACAAAGATTGATAGCGTTCTTTCGCGGTTTTAAGCTGAAGATCTAAGAGCTTATCGTTTAACTCAATTAAAAGTTGTAAGGTAAGCAATCTTCCAAATTTTTCAATCTCATGTGATTTTTCAAACAATTGATTCAACTGATTCAAAGATACTCTCCTTGCTTCCACAGGCTCCAAAGCTTCCATAAAGTAATTGCTAGTAGTTTGATAGAAAAAACTTTTCGGAACAGAAACTATTTGATTTTCAGCCGAAAACCAATGACTGATATCTCTTCCTTTTTTATCAATATAATAAAGTCGAACCAATCCTTTTTCTATTAAATAAAGGTGTTTGCAAACTTCTCCTTCCCTGAGCATAGGATTTCCTTTGGCAAAAAATACGGGCTCCAATACTTTTTCAAGTTCTAAAATAGACTCTTGACTCAAATTTGCTTCTTGGATAATTCGCTCAATCATATTTTAAAGTTAATTATTTTGATCATCATTGTATAAAAATCGAAGCTTCTTTCAATGTAAACCAACTAAAATCTATGCCCATTTAAAATGGGCTTAGCCGAAAGTGATTCCCTTCACATTTAAATTGGATAGAAGTACTTGCCTCTGAATCTACAAGCACATCAGCTCTCATTCAACCACAATTGTACTCCTTCTTGGCTTAACTAATTCTTGTGACAGCGATACTCAAATGCTAGAAGCTACTTCTATTTCGGATACAGAGATCACTTATGACTTGTGTAAAGGTTTTAATTTAACCGATAAGATAAAAGCTTTCTATCAAACGTGTTTCTGACAAAGAATGCAAGCCAAACCATAGCACTAATGCAGAAGAGTTGGTTTATATAACAACGCCTTTAGCAAAGCTAAAATCCTCTACCAAAGGACCACGCGAGGAGCTATAACCTAGATGAATTGGATGGAATATAGATCATTAAAATGTCTAAATAAAATCACATAATGATTTTTAACATTAGATAATCTCAATAATATTAAGTACTTTTGTATGGTCTTTATTATATTGTATTGATATAAATACCTCAGAAATTTTCCTGCTAGATATGTTTGACATGGATGTTATAAATAGAGCATTCAAAACTTTTGATATCACAACTACCCTATCTGCAAGTTCTTTATTTTACCATTGGCCTATTTATTCATAAGACTTTCTATGGTAACTGATTGTTCAGGATTAGAAGTGATATTCTATAAATCCTGAATATTAAAATGCGTTTTCCTTTTTTTTGGAATGAGCAATTATGCTTTTAACCTTACTAAGGAAGGGTTAATATTTACTCAAATAGTTTTTTATAAAAATGATAGATCAAACAACAAAAGCCTCCCATTTACTTGAAAGAAGAAAAAATGTAGTTGCGAATGGAGTAGCCGCATTCAATACAACCACAGTAAAGCACGCTAAAGGGGCTATCATTACAGATGTTGACGGCAGAGAATTAATTGATTTTGCCGGAGGGATTGGTGTTGTTAATGCAGGGCACTGTCCCGAACCAGTTGTGGCTGCTATTAGAGCGCAGGCTGAAAAATATCTACACACGAGTTTTAACGTAGTGACTTACGAACCTTATATTGAGCTTTGTGAGAAACTGTGCGAAATTCTACCACACGGAGAGAAAACAAAAGTAATGCTTGTGAGTACAGGCGCGGAAGCTGTGGAAAATGCTATAAAAATTGCAAGACAAGCTACAAAACGATCCGCTATCCTCTGTTATACAGGCGCTTATCATGGCAGAACCATGATGGCGATGACCTTAACTAGCAAGATCAGTTACAAAAATAATTGCGGACCCTTTGCACCAGAGGTTTATCGTTTACCTTTTCCCAACCTATATCGTTATAAGGGAAAGAGAACTGAAGCCGCTTTTGTAAAAAATGAGTTAAGAAAATTACACGAAAGTAAACTCAACCTTGTTGATGTAAAAAATCTTGCCGCTATAATTATTGAACCTATTCAAGGTGAGGGTGGATTTAATCCAATACCTAAAGCCTACTTGGAAGGACTGCGATCGTTTTGCACAGAACACGGTATTATGTTAATTATGGACGAAGTGCAAAGCGGATTTTGTAGAACTGGACATTGGGCCAGCTGGCAACATTACGGCGTAGTGCCAGACATTAGTTGTTATGCTAAATCTATGGGCTCAGGATTACCTATTGCCGCAGTTGTTGGTCGAGCAGAAATAATGGACGCTGCTGCTCCGGGCTCTATTGGAGGCACCTATATAGGTAGTCCAGTTTGTTGTGCTGCTTCTTTAGCAACCATCAAATACATGAAGGACATAACTTTGAATAAAACAGCAAAAAAATTAGGGAAAACAATCTCAAAACGTTTAACAGCTCTCATGAAAAGCTGTCCAGAAATTGGTGAAGTAAGAGGCATTGGTGCCATGATTGCTATTGAGTTTGTGAAAAACAGTGATCCTAATCAGCCAGATTCAGAAATCTGTTCAAAAATTGTAAAAGGATGCACCGAAAATGGGCTAATCCTTTTGAGCGCAGGTACACACAAAAATATAATTAGAATATTATCGCCGTTGGTCATCACAAAAGAACAACTAAATCAAGGTTTAAGCATATTAGAAAACGAAATTGAAAACGCTTCAAGCAAACAACAATGAAACCATTCGCAATCGCAGGAATACAAATGAATGTATCCGCTGGACAATTTGGTCTTTATCCGCCCAGTGATCCCCTTAGCCTTTTTTTGGATTCTCTAGGTCCTTTTATTAAGCCTACTAGAATCAATAAAATTCCAGCGTTAGCAAATTAAAACATCAAATAAACCCCGTCAGCAATATCGCTAATGGATTAATCTAAAATCAAAATAATTATGAGTGGTCTACCACTAAGCAAGAAGAAAAATAGTATTGCTAAAAAAGATTTCGTGAGTTGGTTTGAAATACCTGCTATTGATTTTGATCAAGCTGTTCATTTCTATAATCATATTTTTGAAGTAGAAATGCAACAAAATAAAACGGCAACAAATGCCATGGCGTTCTTTCCAGTTTCTACAGGAATTGGTGGAGCGCTGATAGCTGGACCAGGATCCGTACCTTCCAATACCGGACCCTTAATCTACTTAAATGCAGGAAATGACCTTAATGACGTTCTAAATAAAGTGGAAGAGGCAGGCGGTCACATCGTGATGCCTAAGACCATCATCTCTAAAGAAGATGGCTATTTTGCTATTTTCATTGATTCTCAAGGAAATAAACTTGCCTTACATTCTAAAAGATAAACCGTGTCGAAACTTAAAATAAAAAGCGCACCATATTACAACATCGGACAACTTCGAGTTGATTTTTGGAATACCCTAAAAATTGAAAGCTCAGAACTTACGCGATGCAATAAAGGATCTGCAAATGAAAAAAATCATGCACAAGGCGTAGCAGGTTTTTTGACAAATTTAAAAGAGGTAGAATGCTTTTTTGCTTCCCCAGGAATGGAAAGAATGCGCAGACTTGAACACGCTTTCTCAGCAGAGGAATACACTGCCCTTTCCAATATGGTGTCCGAAACAACTAAAGAACTTGTTGGAGATGGCTATAAAAGCAATATCGATTTCTTTAATTTTGATGAACAAAGCATGGAGTCCGCAGATCAACATGATTTGCTCAATATGGTAAAGAAAAATCATTTTGAAGTACTGTTTGTCGATGAAATCTCCGAATCAGAAGAGCTTAAGTTAAATACCAATTTGAAAAAATTACAAAATCCAAATGACCAGTTTATTTATGGTGTGGTGGTTCAAGGCTCTTTCCAAGATGCTTTAACTGCTTTAATTTTCAATCATAATATTCAAGCAGTTGTGATTCGTTACGCTCCACCTTATTATGCAGAACATACAAGCGACCTTATAAAACCGTACATTGAACAACTCGAAAAATACGATTTCTCATCTGAACCTGAAACCTCATTGGGTCCAATTCTTGGAGAATTAATTAAAAAAATCCGTCCTGAATTAGATACTTACTACGTGACAGATAGTTCACTTGGTCATCTAGAAGATAATACCATAAAAAGTTTTAGTCGGATCTTTTATCAAACGGAAGATATTCAAGAACTTCACTTAACCATTATCCGAGGAATTGCAGAAAGATACAGCACACCATTTTTTTCTGCACTGGTAGAATATAGTCAAAAACCAACGGGTGTATTTCACGCCATGCCTATTTCCAGAGGCAACTCTGTATTTAAATCTAGATGGATTAATGATTTTGGTGAGTTTTATGGTAGGAATATGTTTCTAGCCGAAACCTCAGCCACAACAGGCGGACTGGATTCCCTATTGCAACCTACTGGACCTATAAAAAAAGCGCAAGAGTTGGCAAGAGATGCCTATGGGTCTTTAAATACTTATTTTGTCACCAATGGCACATCCACAGCTAACAAGATTGTAATGCAAGCCTTGGTAAAACCTCAGGATGTAGTATTGGTAGATAGAGATTGTCACAAATCACATCATTATGGATTAGTCTTATCAGGAGCTTATCCCGTCTATTTAGATGCTTATCCCATTGAAGCCTATTCCATGTATGGTGCAGTGCCCTTAGAACATATCAAAGCAAAATTATTACGACTGAAGCGTGCTGGCAGATTAGACAAAGTAAAAATGTTGCTCTTGACCAATTGCACCTTTGATGGTATCGTATATAATGTTGAACGCGTTATAGAAGAAGTTTTAGCCATTAAACCCGATATGGTTTTCTTATGGGATGAAGCCTGGTTTGCTTTTGCAAGTTTCGCCAATAGCTATAAACAACGAACCGCAATGTTTGTTGCTAAGAAACTACATGAAAAATATGCTAGCCCTAATTATAAAAAGCAATATCAAAATCATGTAAAGAATTTAAAAGAAGGAGAAATCTCACTTTTACCAGATCCAGATAAAGTAAGAGTTAGAGTTTATGCTACGCAGAGTACGCACAAAACCCTAAGTAGTTTTAGACAAGGCTCAATGATTCATATTTGGGATGAAGATTTTAGAAGAAAAACCGAAAACACCTTTTTAGAAGCATACATGACGCATACCTCTACTTCGCCAAATTATCAAATGATTGCTTCTTTAGATGTCGGCAGACGACAAGTGCAATTAGAAGGCTTTGAATTGGTTGAAAAAAGCATTGAAATGGCAATGGTCCTTCGTGCCAAAATAAATGATACCCCACAATTAAAAAAGTACTTTGATGTGCTCACCGTTCACGATTTCATTCCTGATAAATTTAGAACTACGGGTCTTAATGAATATTATACTAAAGCCGATGGGTGGAATAGAATGGATGACGCTTGGGAAAAAGATGAGTTTGTTCTTGATCCAACTAAAATCACTTTGTATATAGGCAAAACTGGTGTGGACGGAGACACTTTTAAAAATAAGTATTTAATGGACAAGTTCAATATTCAAATAAATAAAACCTCTAGAAATACCGTATTATTTATGACTAATATTGGCACAACAAGAGGCAGCGTCACTTATTTAATTAACGCCCTTTTAACCATTGCTGATGAGTTGGATTATGAGCGCTTAGCACTAAATGATAAAGAAGTGGAAATAAGAGATAAAAAGATTTATTCTCTAACAAAAGAAGTTCCGCCTTTGCCCGATTTTAGTTGTTTCCATCATTCCTTTCAAGCTGTGCCAGGAGTTCCAGGAGGAAATTTGCGGGAAGCTTTTTTCCTGGCTTATGATGAAGAAAACTATGAATATAAGACACTAAATGAATGTTTAGCTATCATGGAAAATGGGAGAACACTTGTAGCCTCCACATTTGTCATCCCCTACCCGCCGGGATTTCCCGTGCTAGTTCCGGGTCAAATAGTGAGTGATGAAATCATCATATTTCTCTTAGCATTAGATGTAAGTGAAATACATGGCTATCGTTCAGATTTAGGTCTTAGGGTCTTTAATGAAAAAGTACTCAATCGACACCAGATTGCTACTGCAATGGGCAATATGCCATCGAGTAGTAAGTAAAACCAACTCATTTAAGCAATTAAAAAGGTGCTTCTATGGGAATCTTAGTATTAAGAGGAAGAGATTTCACGGCAAACGATCTTGTAAAAACTTGAGTTAATGGTATTAGAAATAAATATGTTTCTCAGATTACAGAAGATAAAATCGTCCCTATGAATATGAAGGGTTGGTTAACTAAATAGTAATTCCTATTTTTATAAATCAGCTATTTTCAAAACAATAAGCAAGATAAATTATGAAATTCGAGAGTATTAATCCCTATAATGGAGAAAAAATTAAAGAATATAACGGGCTTACAAATGAAGCCTTAAAACAAAAACTTGATGCTAATAAGTCGGTTTTTGAATCTTGGAAAGCGGCACCCCTTGCGAAGCGCTGTGCCTTACTTAAAAAAGCAGGTCAAGTTTTACGAGATAACGTTGAAGAATATGCAAAAATGATTACTGTGGAGATGGGTAAACCCATCGCTGAGTCTCGCGCTGAAGTAAATAAGTGTGCATGGGTTTGTGATTATTATGCAGAACATGCAGCTTCTTTTCTTTCGGATGAAGTTATTGAAACCGATGCGTCTATGAGTTTTATAAAACATGAGCCTATTGGATGTATTTTCGCCGTCATGCCGTGGAATTTTCCATTTTGGCAAGTGTTTAGATTTGCAGCACCAACTTTAACTGCAGGCAATATAGGCATGCTTAAACATGCTTCAAATGTGTTTGGGTGTGCGAAGCTCATAGAAGAGGTATTTGTTAAGGCGGGATACCCTGAAAATGTATTCCAAAGTCTTATCGTTGGCCATGATGCTACAGAACAAATTGTAGCGCATGAAAGTATACGAGCAATATCCTTAACGGGAAGTGAACGAGCGGGATCTGCGGTGGCTCAGTTAGCGGGTAAATATCTTAAAAAATCTCTTCTAGAGCTTGGAGGCAACAATGCTTTTATCGTTTGGGCAGATGCGGATATTGATGCCGTAATAGGCACTGCAGTTACCGCAAGAATGTTGAATGGTGGACAAAGTTGTATTGCTGCGAAGCGCTTTATTTTGGTAGCAGGTATCTACGATGAGTTTGTAGCGAAATTTACTGCGGCTGTAAGGCAGCTAAAGTCAGGTAACCCAATGAACGACGAGACTGAAATAGGTCCATTAGCAAGACTGGATTTAGCAGAAGAACTGAACAAGCAAGTTAACGAGTCTATTCGTAAAGGTGCTACATTACTATTAGGTGGTAAGCAAGACGGCTGTTACCATGAGCCTACGATATTAGGCGATGTAGTTCCAGGTATGCCTGCTTTTGACCAGGAAACTTTCGGTCCTTTAGCTTCAATGATAAAAGCTAAAGATATCGATCACGCCTTTGAGCTTTCAGAAAACTCAACCTACGGTTTGGGTGTTACGGTGTGCACTGCAAATACAAAGCTAGCTCTACAAAACGCCCACCGTGTTAGTGATGGTGCTTATTTCATCAACCAACTCGTTAAGTCAGATCCTCGATTGCCGTTTGGTGGCACCAAACAATCTGGCTTTGGACGTGAATTAGCTAAAGATGGGATGATGGAATTTATAAATCGAAAAACAGTATACTTAAAGTAAACATTTGAAAGACAGAGAGATTTATTTTAAACAAGCCTCTTTTAATCTAAATTATGTAATCGCTTTTACCCGATTACCCTTAAAGCCAATCGAAAAAACGAGCTCTAAATTAGGTGGGAAATAGCATTTGAAAACGCCAATCCTAGATTGCGGTAAATACCCTTGCAATGAGAGTTTAGTTAATAAAGAATAAATAGCTTCTATATAAGATACTTTGAAATAATAAAGTGACAACTTTACGGCTATGTTCAGTAAAATACAAAAGAATGAAAGCCCTTTTACTCTTACTTTTTATATCTTTTAGCCCTATGAAAAATGAAACCTCATATAACTTAACCATTGCTTTTGAAAACATATTAGAAGAGCAAATTGGAAAGAATATTTACATCGCTTTTTGGAAGAATAATACCGGCGATTTTCCAAAAGAGGACAAGGTTTACTTTGGCGAAATATTAAAAATTGATTCAAAAGACTTTAAAATATCCAAAGAATTGAAAGCTGGCACCTACGCTTTTTCGGCATTTATTGATTTAAATGGCAATGGTAAATTGGATAAAAATTTATTTGGAATGCCCAAAGAACCATTTTGCTTTTCAAACAACTTTAAACCAAAATTTTCTGCTCCTAATTTCGAAGACTGTAGTTTTGAACTAAAGAAAAATAAACGCATCAGCTTAAAAATGATTGATTAAAGCGCTTTGAATTTGCGCTCCAATTGGGTGAGCATAAAAGCTACTTTACAAAGCCCCTTTTATAATCTCCTCAACACATTCTGGATTCAATAAGGTTGAAATATCTCCGAGATTATCGGTTTCCCTACACGCTATTTTCCTCAAGATTCTTCGCATAATTTTACCAGATCTGGTTTTTGGTAAACCATTGGTAAATTGAATTTTATCGAGCTTCGCAATCGGACCAATGTGCTCAGTTATAATTTGATTAATCTCTTTCTTCAATTTTTCGTGATCACGCGTTTCGCCCACTTCTTTCAAAGTGACGTAAGCATACAATGCATTTCCTTTGATATCGTGCGAAAAACCAACAATAGCAGATTCAGCTACGGCTGGATGCTCGTTGATCGCATCTTCAATTGGTGCAGTTCCTAAATTATGTCCAGATACAATAATGACATCATCTACCCTTCCCGTAATCCGATAATAACCCACATCATCCCTTAGCGCCCCATCTCCTGTAAAATACATATTCTCGTATGCAGTAAAGTACGTTTCTTTGTAGCGATTATGATTACCCCAAATGGTTCGAGCTATCCCTGGCCAAGGAAATTTGATGCACAAATGACCTTCCACTTGATTGCCCGTCAACTCCTTTCCTTGTTCATCCATCAAAGCAGGCTGAATACCCGGAAAGGGCAAGGTAGCATAAGTAGGCAAGGTAGGCGTTACATAAGGAATAGGACAAATCATAATGCCGCCCGTTTCTGTCTGCCACCACGAATCAATGATTGGTCGCTTCTTTTTACCGACGTTGTTGTTATACCAATGCCATGCTTCTTCATTAATTGGTTCGCCCACAGAACCCAGCACTTTCAAGGAACTCAAATCATATTTATTGACATAATCTAAATTCTCCTTTGCCAATGCCCTGATCGCCGTTGGAGCAGTATAAAATTGGTTGACTTTATGCTTTTCTACAATTTCCCAAAAGCGACCGAAATCAGGATAACTAGGAACGCCTTCGAACATCAAGGTAGTAGCGCCGTTTGCCAAGGGACCATAAACAATGTATGAATGTCCCGTAATCCATCCAATATCCGCGGTACACCAATACACGTCATCTTCCTTATATTGAAACGCATTTTTAAAAGTGTAAGCCGTATATACCATATAACCCGCAGTAGTGTGTACCATACCCTTCGGTAAACCTGTGGAACCCGAAGTATATAAGATGAACAAAGGATCTTCGGCGTTCATAATTTCTGCGGGACATTCACTATTGACATTTGCCAACAAATCTTCCAAGTAGAAATCGCGACCTGCTTTCATTTGAATTGAGCTCTTAATTCGTTTTACAACCAGCACATTTTCCACACAAGGACAAGCTTCCAGAGCTACATCCACAATCCCTTTCAAGTCAATTGATTTTGCACCGCGATAAGAGCCATCAGCTGTGATAAGCATTTTGCATTCACTATCGTTAATTCTTGTAGATAGAGCCATAGCAGAAAAGCCAGCAAAAACCACTGAATGTATAGCTCCAATTCGGGCACAAGCGAGCGTTGCTATGGCAAGTTCGGGAATCATTGGCAGATAAATGCATACCCGATTTCCTTTTCGAATTCCCTTCGACTTTAAGACGTTTGCCATTTTATTTACCCTTGAAGACAAGTCTCGGTATGTAATGTGTTGGGATGGCTCCCTTGGGTCATTGGGTTCAAATAATATAGCCGTTTTATCCGCTTTTGTAAATAGGTGTCGGTCGATGCAGTTTTCTGTTATATTCAACTGCGCACCTTCAAACCACTTAAACTCCGGTTTCTTAAAATCATAGCTTAAAACTTTACTCCATTTCTTGCGCCAAACAAAATTTTCTTCTGCAATTTCTTCCCAGAATTCTTCTGGATGACGAACTGACTTCCGGTAAACTTTAAAATATTCTTCCAGGTTCTTGATGTGATAATTACTCATAATTCCGTTGGTTTAGCAAAGCGATTCTAATTTAACTACATTCAAGTGAAAATAAAAATTGAGTAGCCTAACATGCATATTTTCTTTTGATATTAAGGAATAATCCTATCTTACCATACGAATTCAAGTAAAAATTATCCAAAACCCAAAATAATTCAAAATGAGAAATTTTCTTTTACTTATCCTCCTTTTCACCTCTATCGCTAGCCTTAAAGCTCAAAAAGTGTATTCAGTAAGCTCCGATTATAAAGCAGACGTAAAAGTGTTTGTAGTGGACTCAGACTACAAGGCAGATCTTCTAGTATACAAGGTTTCTTCAGACTATAAAGCTAAAGAAAATAAAGGCCTTTGGTTTTTTACGGACGCGGACTATAAAGCCGATAAAAAAATCTATTTCGTAGACTCAGACTATAAAGCCGACCTTAAAATTTTCTTTGTAGAATCAGACTACAAAGCTGGTTGGAAGAATAAAGCCAAGCAACATTTAATGTATTAAGCTCTTAAAATGAAACTTGAGCAGCTGACATAGTTGCTAAGGTTTTTCAAATTAAAAAATTAAGTATTTGACTGTTAGCATGTTGTGATTACTTAGCTACTCACTTAGCCACTCTGGAAGTTAAATTAAATTTCAAAATAGCTTATCTTCGCTTTATGCAACTCAAACAATCTTATAAAATCATAGTAGCTGTTGGTTTAAATAATGAAATTGGTGCTAAAGGTGACTTGCTTTGGCATCTTCCTAAAGACATGAAATGGTTTAAGGAAAACACAACAGGAGCTGATATCGTCATGGGAAGAAAAACTTATGAAAGCTTTCCTCCAAAGTATCGACCTTTGCCTAATAGAACCAATGTGGTCATCTCAAGAAATAAGGAACTCAAACTGGAAGATGGCGTTCGCATCTTTTCAAGCTTGGAACAAGCTTTTGAGTTTACAGAAAAATGCACGACCACAGAAAAATTTGTTATTGGTGGCGGAGCTATTTATGAGCAAGCATTGCCTTTTTGTAATGAACTAGTTTTAACTAAAGTGCACGCTAGCTTTCCACAAGCAGATACTTTCTTTCCTGAAATCAATTCGCATGAATGGCAAGAAATATGGAGTGAACACCATACAAAAGATGACAAGCACGCTTATGATTATTCATTCATTAGATTGGTGAGGAAATAAGCAATGAAAACTTGGGATGTCATCATCATCGGCGGTGGCGCTGCTGGCTTTTTTACGGCCATCAATATTAAGGAAAAACACCCGGAAAAATCAGTACTCATTATTGAAAAAGATAAAGATGTTCTGAAAAAAGTAAAAATTTCAGGAGGGGGTAGATGCAACGTCACCCATGCTTGTTTTGAACCCAAAGACCTCGTAAAATTTTATCCCAGAGGAAGTAAAGAATTGTTAGGGCCTTTTCACCAGTTCTGCACTGGAGATATGATGGGCTGGTTGGAAGATAGAGGCGTTCCCACCCATATAGAAGAAGATAACCGAGTATTTCCAGTTAGTAATGATTCTCAAAGTATTATTGATTGTTTTTTTAAAGAAGTCAAACGCTTAGACATAAAACTAAACACCCTTCAGCGACTGGATAAAATTGAGAAAGCGGATACCCATTGGAATTTAACTTGCGGTCAAGAGACTCATACTTGCAAAAATGTTGTCTTTACTGCCGGAAGTAATCCGAAATTATGGGAGCTGATTGAGCGGGATTTGGGACATACTATTGTACCACCAGTTCCCTCTTTATTCACTTTCAACATAAAGGATGAACGAATTACGGACCTTATGGGAATCTCTGTTCCTTTGGCTCAAGTAAAAATACCGACGCAAAAACTAGAAGCCCAGGGACCTTTACTCATCACGCATTGGGGCTTGAGTGGTCCGGCTATCTTACGATTATCCGCTTGGGGTGCTTTGGAATTGAGCCAAGTTAAACACAATTTCACAGTGGAAGTAAATTGGTTGGGACATGAGCATCTTGAAGATTGCACCTCGAAACTTAATCAGTATAAAAGTAACCATGGCAAGCAATCAGTTATCAAAAATTGCCCCTACGCTTTACCTAAAAGGCTCTGGGAAAGTTTGGTAAATCATGCCTTGCTAAAGAAAGAAAAAAACTGGGGCGACATTAACAAAACGGAACTGTTACAATTGATTCAAAATCTAGTGGCTTGTTCTCTTCAAGTAAAAGGGAAAAGCACCTTCAAGGATGAGTTCGTAACTGCAGGAGGTATCTCATTGGAAGAAGTTAACTTTAAAAACTTTGGCAGCAAATTACATGAAAACCTATTCTTTGCGGGCGAAGTCTTAAACATTGACGCCATTACAGGTGGGTTCAATTTTCAAGCAGCATGGACAGGCTCATGGATTGTTTCTAAAAACATCTTCAACACTATATAATTAATCGAACCCCCCCTAACTCTTCCACTCGAAATGGAAAGCGATCACCTGGGGAAGCGATGAACATAAAGTTGATAGGAATCTTCCATCTTTGTGAAAGTTCTTTAATTAAACCAGGACCAAAAACTCCGTAAACCACTTCTACTCCAATAAAAATGCTAAATCCTCTTCCGTCAACTGCTTTACGAAACCTTCTTCTTCTTTGATTAATTCTTCACTCAAGATTTGTTTCTTGGCTTGGAGCTGGATGATTTTTTCTTCAATGGAATTTTTGCAAATCATCTTGTAGGCAAAGACGTGTTTGTTTTGCCCTATTCGGTGGGTTCTGTCAATGGCTTGTTGCTCCACGGCCTTATTCCACCATGGGTCTAATAAGAACACGTAATCTGCTGCGGTTAAAGTGATCCCAGCGTTACCCGCTTTTAAGGATAACAAAAATACGGTTTGGTCACTTCCCTCCTCTTGAAATTCACTAATCATTTCGGCACGTTTCTCCACTGGTGTTTGACCAGATAAATGAAAGTGAGCAATTCCTCTTTCTCGCAATTCCTTGGATAACAAATCTAGCATGCTGTTGAACTGAGAAAAAATCAAGACTTTAGAATCTTTCAAGTTGTTTTCCAACTCGCTTAAAAGTCGCTCCATCTTTACCGACTTCGTGGTTTCTATTTCCACATCCTTCACTAAGGCTGGTGAAGCACAGACCTGTTTCAATTTGGTGATTCCTGCCAGAATCCCCATTTTACTTCCACTAAAACCTTCCGATTTAATACTTAAGAAAATACTGTCTCGAATCCGAGCCTTAACATAATCATAGGCGTTTTGCTGCTCTTCACTCATGGTACACCACATGATGCTTTCTGTCTTGGGTGGGAGATCTTTAGCAACCTGACTCTTCAATCTTCGCAAGATAAAAGGAGCGGTTAACTTATTAAGCGCTTCCATCTTCTCCTTGCTACCCGATTTATCTATTGGATTTGCATACTCACTTCTGAAAAATTCTTGGCCACCCAATAGGTCGGGCAACAAGAAATTCATTTGACTATAGAGGTCGAAGGTGTCATTTAGAATAGGCGTTCCACTTAAGGCAATTTTACTCTTAGATTTTAACTGATAAACCGCTTTGGTTGTTTTGGCATGCAGGTTTTTTATGTAGTGACTTTCGTCTAAAACCACCGAATCCCAATACGGCATTGCAAACTGTTCAATATCATTCCTGAGTGTTGCGTATCCCGTGATGCAAACATGGCGATCACTTTGCATGAATTGTTCAAAATTTCGACCTGCTCCATGATGAATATACACTGATAAATGTGGTGCAAACTTATCCAACTCTTGCTTCCAATTGTAGATTAAGGATGATGGACAAACAATTAAAAATTTAGCAGCTTCATCTGATTCAAAAAGGTGACATAAAAAACTAATGGTTTGTAAGGTTTTTCCTAAACCCATGTCATCCGCCAAACAGGCTCCAGCTTGAATTTTAGACAATAAAATCATCCATTCAAACCCTTTGTGTTGGTATGGTCGCAAGGCTGCTTTCAAAAGCTTGGGTTGCGGGTAGGCTTGCTCTTCCTCTTGCCACTGTTGCCAGGCCTTCCACCAATCGCGGTTCACTTCCATCAAACCCGCATTGGCTTGCACAAAACTCTTGTTAGAAAAGATAATCCACTGGGCTATTTCAATTTCACTATCTCTGATTCTTCCATGCTTGATGACCGTTCCAAACTGTTGCTTCCACTCTTCGGTAAGAACCCCTAAACTGTTGTCGTTTAAAAAGATATTTGAACTGCCACTGAGCAATGCTTTTCTCAAATCCTTTAAGGCTACTTTTTCTTCCCCAAAGGAAACTTCAATTTCAAAAAATAATAAGAACTCTTCTGTTCTAAGCAATTTGCTTTTTGTTGCGATAGGACTTTCCGAATAACGGAAATGTTGCATCATATCCATGCCCAAAATATGACAATCTTTTTCTAGTAATTCGTGATAGATTTTTAAGAACCAATCTTTTCGTTTTGCTTCTTGAAAAGTAAGAAAGAAATCGTTGTTGAACTGTCGCTGAAAATTAGGGTGCAAACCTTGCACATATTTATTAAATGCTTCCTCTATTTCTTGATTGCGCAAAAGCTCAAATTCCTTGCCTTTCACCTTAAAAATCTTACTTGGTTTATATTCGCCCTCTACTATAAATCCATCGTAATTATATTGTGGCGTAAGCTTTAAAAACTGACCACTTATTTCACTTAAAAAAACAGCCTTTTCAGCTTGTGCATTTATCTGCTCGATAGGAAAACAATCTATTCTTTTTACTTCATGTGTTTCTTCTAACTTCGCAATAACATTTTCTAAAAAAGCTTGATCATTATAGCAATATTTTTCTAGATCAATAGATGCTAATTTATCTAACATACGCATATCATTCAAACCTAAAACAAACCACTCAGTATTCTTCCGAATCATGGCACCCTCCCTGACAAAAAGATTTGAATTAATCCAATCCTTTCCAATTTGAATCAAAAGTCGTATTTTATATTTATCATCTACTTTCTTTACCGCTATTTCCAGAGTAAGTTTCAACTTACTCAAGGAACATTTTTGCGTTATAAATCGATTGGTGTCTGGAATAGCTACGCGTTGATAAAAATCAAATTCTAACTGTTGTAAAAACACAAAGGCATCCCTAAGATTTCTATTAATCACAGGGCGAATAAAATCATCCTCCTCTTGCTTCTTAGAGGAAATGGACCATTTCTTTCTAGCAGTCAAAATAAGCTTTTTAACATGCTCATCACTTAGTGGGTCAAATGGAATTTGTTTACTATTGGGAATGGTATTTTTAAGACGGTTCAATTCCGTCATATTAGCCTCCGTACTTCGATATCTTGTGGGACCATTTACCTCTTTAGAGATATAGATCAACTTGAAAGGGTTTTTAAATTGCCCGAATTGCGCTGCATCTATTAAAAGTGCTTTCGATATTTTAACTTTAGATTTTGCCATAAAAAAGGAAAACAAAGATAAGTAAAACAGGCTGAAAGGTTCAAGAACCTGTCCGCTTGATTTTAACCTTTTTTATTTGGGACATCCTTCCTTACAATTGCCTCACAAGCTTAAAGATATTAATCTTAGAGGAGTTTCGCTAATTAATTTATTGCCCTTATCTTTAGAGAATACAAAAAAATATGCCCTCTACAAATTATGCATACGATGACCACACGTCAATTCCATTTAAATTTGTGGTCTTGCAAGCTAGTGAAAAGGAGGTAGGCGAGCATCCCCACAGGCATAACTTCTTTCAACTCTTTTTTTTCACTTCAACTGGCGGAAAACATTTAATAGATTTTCAAGAGCGTTTGTGTGAAGAAAAGTCCGTGCATGTGGTGAATCCGGGATCTATTCATAAATTGACAAGAACACCTGACACGAAAGGCTTCGTTTTACTTTTTTCCAGAAGTTTTTTAGTTCAAAACAAGGCCCTTAATTCCTTGTTCTTAAATCGAAATGATTTCGACAAATTTCCTAAGCTACCAAAGAAAGCATTTGAAGAAATTCTTAATTATCTGGATAAAATTCAAGAAGAATTATCAGGAGATCAGGACTATCAGGATCGAACTATTCCTTTTATCCTAGAATTGATTCTGATAAATATCCAAAGAAATATTTCTTTCAACGTAAAAACGAATTCAAGTCAAGAAGCTCAGTTACTAGCGGAATTCAAAACGCTAATCAATCAAAATTTCAGCACCCAACAAAGCTTGGAATACTACACCGAAAATTTGCATGTTTCCGTGAAAAAATTGAATGCTGTTTGTAAAATCGAATTGAATAAGAGTGCTCGTGAAATGGTCCAAGAAAGAATACTCTTAGAAGCTAGCCGATTACTTTTTCATTCTTCCCTTTCGATAAAAGAAATTGCTTTCAATTTAGGCTATGAAGATCCTTCCTATTTTAATCGATTTTTCAAACAAAAAACAGGAAAAACGCCTCTTTTATTTCGAACTAAGCTAAAAGAAAAGTACCATTAAAACGGTCATTTGTCCTATAATGCCAAATTAAAAAAGAAGAAATTTGAAGAACAACAAATCGGAAGTTATGAAAAACCTAATACTACTTATCCTATTTAGCTTGTCTATACAAGCTAATTTTGCGCAATGGACTGAAATTGCGATACCCTTAAATTACTTTTATGGATCCAATTTCATAAATGATAACACAGGATTCCTTTTAACAGGTAGTGGCTACTTAGAACGCACAAGTGATGGAGGCACTACTTGGGATTCTATAGGGACCCCTTATGAATACTCTTGGTTGAATACTTCCCACTTTCTTGACAACAACCTCGGTTTCATCGGTGGTGGAGCAAATTTCCCTTTCCCTCCAAGTTCTATAAGTGATTTAATTCTCAAAACGACAGACGGAGGAATGAGTTTCGATTCCATTTACGGCTCATTGAGTAGCAGTGATATTCAAGCAATTGACTTTGCAGATAACAATCACGGTATGTTTCTAGGTCCATTTTATAGTTTTAAAACTTCAGATGGAGGAAGCACAATTGACAGCCTATTCATACCCAATAGTAACAATACCACAATGTTTGGAAGCGATATCGCATACGTAGATCTTCAAAATGCCTTTGCGCTAACCCATCAGTACCTGAGCAGCGGACCCCTCGCTTTTGCACGCTTTATCTATGTTTCTCATGATGAAGGGGAAACTTGGACCCAGTTGTTCGTGGATAGCGTAGCAAACCCAACTAGTCAGATTCAATTTTTAAATCCGCAAATTGGATTTTTAGCTGGAGGTCAACAACTCTTGAAAACCAATGATGGCGGATCTTCTTGGCAAACACTTTTAACTACTCCGAATTTAGGTATTCAGCAAGTTCATTTTGTCAATAGTAATACTGGTTTTTTGAGCGCACAATATGCCGATACGAGTTATCTGTATAGTACCTTAGATGGAGGAATCAATTGGCAATTAGAATTAATTGACACTAATTTTCAAGCTACAAGCCTGAGCATTACCGCCAACTATCTTTATGCCTCGGATTTTCAAAAATTGTATAAGCGAGCTATAGATTCCATCAGTGTCGGCATAAGCACATTAGGCAATACCCCGAGCTTACAATTATATCCTAATCCCAGCAGCGGTATTGTTCAATTTAATTTCGATTATACTATTGAAACGAACTATCAAATCATAAATGACCTAGGGCAAGTTTTACAAGAAGGAAGGGTAAAAGAAGAAAATACCGAATTAGATTTAGCCATCTTCGCCTCGGGCATCTACACGCTCGTTGTTTCAGACAAAAACAAGCCCTTAGCGATTTCCAGGATAGTGAAAGAGTAATTTTTAATTAGTTAATCATCGCTTACGCTACCTAGTTAATTAATCAAATCGTCTATCTTTGTCGTTATGCATAACGATTCGCACACCATCGCTGCCATTGCCACTCCAAACGGAACAGGAGCTATTGGAATTATCCGAGTTTCTGGTGAGGATTGCATTGCGCTTAGCAATACAATTTTTAAGGGAAGTGATTTAGAAAAAGCTCCTAGTCATACTATTCATTACGGACATATTGTTGACGGGAATCAAATTCTAGATGAAGTCATGGTAAGCATTTTTCATGCACCAAGATCTTTTACTACTGAAAACAGCGTAGAGATTTCTTGTCATGGTTCACCCTTTATTTTAGAGCAAATTTTACAATTACTTATTCGTTCTGGTGCTAAAATAGCCCAAGCGGGTGAATTTACCATGAGGGCTTTTATGCATGGTAGAATTGATTTGAGTCAGGCTGAAGCTGTAGCCGATTTAATCGCTAGCAACTCAGAAGCCGGAAGAGAATTAGCCATGCAACAAATGCGTGGAGGATTCGCTAGTGAATTAAAAGAACTTAGAACACAACTTATAGACTTTGCTGCTTTATTAGAATTGGAATTAGACTTCAGCGAAGAAGATGTTGAGTTTGCCGATAGAACAGATTTGATTACTAATGTAAAAGACATCCAACGCGTTTTAGGTGGATTAAAAAAATCTTTTCAGTATGGAAATGCTATTAAAAATGGTGTTTCTGTCGCCTTAGTGGGCAAACCAAACGCAGGAAAAAGCTCTTGGATAAATGCATTGACCAATGATGAAATTTCGATTGTTTCTAAGATAGCTGGAACGACAAGAGATAAGGTTGAAGCGCACTTAAATATTGATGGTGTTTTGTTTCGCTTAATTGATACTGCAGGTATTCGAGTAACTAATGATGAGATTGAAAGCATTGGGGTGGAACGTGCTTTACAAACCATTCAAAAAGCGGAGTTGATTGTTTTCCTATTCGACTTAACCGACACTTCGTTCCAGGCCTTTGAATTGGAATACGAAGCGATAAAGAATCAAAACAAAAAAGCGCCCATTCTAATCTTGGCGAATAAGATAGATCTTGCTCAAAGCAATCGGCACCCTATTGATGAGCATTTTAGCAAATTAGAAAATCTACTTTTTGTTTCTGCGCATCAGATTGAAGATGTAACTAGTTTGAAACAAAGAATGTTATACACCATCAACAATTTAAAAGCAACAGAAAGCAATCATATCGTAAGCAACACAAGACATTACGAAGCCCTTCAACAAGCCTACAGTGACGTTGCCAAAGTACTCGAAGCATTCGAAATGCAAATCACCAGCGAACTCATCGCTCACGACATGCGTCAAGCAATTAATAGTATTGGAAGTATTACCGGTGAGGTGGATATTGACCATGATATTTTGGGGACAATATTTGGGAAGTTTTGTATTGGAAAGTAATTACCTTTCTTTTATTTGCTAACTACCTACTGTTGTTAGCTTTACAAGTGTTGTTTCTTCTCTTATTTGTTGCCTAATTGCATTTTATTACTTATATTTGTTGCCCAGTTGTTGCTCAAGCAACAAATTTGTTGCCCAAAGGCACAAATTAAAAGGTGTTGGAGAAATGATGCACCAATCCGCACCAACAAGCAACATCAGGCACTAATAAGCACCAAATGAGTAGTAATATTAAAATTCCGAAATTCTGTCAATATTGTGGTCAGGCATTTGTTGCCCAAACCACAACTACACGGTATTGCTCAAAAACTTGTAATTCCCGACACTACAAGCAAATCAAGAGAGAGGAAAAAATACAGACTACCC